>Ga0172365_10000637_pt1 | contig 24198 bp, 25 predicted proteins | sample LakKivSesite48cm_FD_114535 | JGI IMG/M metagenome (GOLD analysis project Ga0172365, IMG submission 114535) | Sediment microbial communities from Lake Kivu, Rwanda - Sediment site 48cm | ecosystem: Environmental > Aquatic > Freshwater > Lake > Sediment | place: Rwanda: Western Province, Lake... | reverse complement strand
TTCAGTAGATGAAAAAGAAAAGATTGTGTACATTGAGGTAATTACGGATAGGGGAAAATCTTATAGGTAGCTATCAAGAAGAGAGGGGCAGGGGTGGCGAGGTAAGTTAAACCAGTGATGAGTGGTGAGTGGTATGTGATGAATAACCAATAACCAAATTACAAATTCCAGACGTGGAATTTATTTGATAATTGGTATTTGTTAATTGGTACTTGTTTGGAGCTTGAAAAATTGGTTATTGGAATTTATTTGATAATTGGTGCTTGGTAAATTGGTTATTTAAATGAAATGGGTGTTGGGTGTGAGAAGACATCCAGCACTCATTTTGCTATATGACAGCAAACATAGTATAATTATAATATCTGAAATGGATAAAAAAACACACCTATTATCTGCATTAAAGTCATACTTTAACCATAAGGCAGAGATTTACAATATTGACATGGTATTTTTATACGGCTCATGGGCTACCGGCTATCCTAAGATTGACTCGGATGTGGACATTGCAGTTGTGTTCGATAAGGAGAAAGGCAGGGGCCAGTTATTTGATATCATTACTACACTATCCCTTGAACTTACCAATCTTTTAAAATTAGAAGCAAACGTTCTTTATATAGATGAGGAATTCTCTAAACCCATGCTTTACTACAACGCAATCGTACATGGTATACCTGTATTTGTAAAGAGTTTTACCCGATACGTGGACAAAAGGATTTATGCAATCTACCAGATGGAAGATTTCAGTATTTTCGGAACTAAATGGCAATCTGAAATTGTACAAAAACGCCTTGAGAGACTTAATAATGCCTGATCGTGAATATGCAAAAGGAAGAATAATGGAATCCCTTGCTTTTATCACAAAAGAGATGGATGAGTTTGAATCTGAATATTCATCTAAAACGTGGACAGAGTATGCGAAGGACAACAAGCTTCAGAAACTCATTGACAGGACAATTGAAAATATTCTGACAGCTTTTATAGATGTGAGTGGCGTTGTATTAACAGAGAACAACATAATGGCTGAAAATTATCCTGATGTGATGAAGAGAGTTGGGGATTACCTCGGTTTCAACGAATCAGAAACAGATATCCTCGCTAAATTTGCCATTCAAAGAAATAGACTTGCCCACAGGTACCTTAACTTTCGATGGGAAGTCGCTAAGTTTTACATAACCAACAGAACCATCCTGAAGAAGCTGATAAAAGCAATGTATAAGTATGAAAAGTCAAAAAGAAAAGATACATAAACCAATTAGGAGGATTTTGTGATGAAAAAAAGGGTATTATGCATTACATCTGTTTTCTTTTGCTGTCTGATTCTGATTGCTACACAGCTATCGGCTCAGGCACTGAAAATCGGTGTATTCGACATCCAGAGGATTATGAAAGAATCTAAGACCATCGAGGGATACCGCCAGGAGCTCTCGAAGGGTATCGAGGCAAAGAGAAAACCTTTAATTGACAAAGAGAATTCAGTAAGGACTATTGAGGATAAATTGAGGAAAGAAAAACTATCAGCCGCTGACAGGAAAACCCTTGAGGAGAAGCTTGCCAATGAGGTAAAAGAGCTGAAAAGATTGAGAGAGGATATAGACATAGAACTTCAGAGGATGGACAGGGAGCTGACACAGAAGGCATTCAGGGATATTGGCGGGGTAGTGAAAAACATTGCTGATAAGGAAAACTATACGATTATATTCGAGAAGAATGCCGCAGGTATTGTCCACGTGAAAGATACAGTCGATATTACAGGTAAGGTGCTCAACCAGCTGAAGTAACAAAAACAGTGGCAAGTGGTGAGTGACAAGTGGTAAGAAGCTGTGAAAAAATATCGTTATCGCCGGAACACTATTTCGCTCGCGCTTCCGCTCCGTGCGGCTTCATCCCGCCTATGGCGGGATTTACCCACTAAATGACCCGTCCTCGCTCAATCCACGAACTCGCTCCGTAACGGGCTCAAACAGCGTGGATTGTCCCCTCGGGAACACTTGGACGTGCCAAAGTGGGTACCCAAGCCGTACTCGATGTCGCGACTCGCGTAACGGTTCCCGGCGATCAAAGGAGCCGCAAAGTTCTTCCTGCCTTTTTGCAGTTTGTGGAAAGGATTTTTTCACAGCTTCCGAGTGGCAAGTGGTTCAGCTCATAGTATTTATTGGTTATCCTTTGATTATTGAGAAATTGGTAATTGGTGATTATCTGGTTATTGGTGCTTGGTAATTTGGTTATTTGAATAGCGATCCTTTGACCCCTTGACCCCTGGAATCCTGACTTTTTCACTGTTTTTTTTCTACTTTTCCTTGAAGTGTTTGACTTCGCCTTCCTCTACCTCAATGATGGTAGACTTTTCGCCTCCCTGAAGTGAGACAATCTCATATATGGATACGGGCTTGGCCTTTCCCTTCACCACAACCATGTCAAGCCCCCTCACACTGACGTGTCCGAAGGTGCCCTTCATGATGATATCTTTTGTTTTGTTCAGGGTGAATTCTGTGATGATGATATCCGTATTGTATGTCCTTGTGAGACCTTCTACCCTCGCACCAAGGTTCACGTTGTCGCCTATGACCGTATAGTCCATCTTTTTTCCCTCAGCCCCGATATTCCCGACAATCATATCGCCGGTATTAATACCAAAACCGGCACGCAGGGGCTCCTTTCCCTCAGAGACCCACTTTTCTTCGAGTTCTTTCAGCCTTCTCACCATATGGAAGGTGCACTTTAACGCAAGCTCCGCATGGTCCTCCTGCGGCACCGGTGCCCCCCAGAAGGCAACTATCTCATCCCCCACAAATTTATCGAGCGTCCCATCCCAGAGGAATATGATGCGCGTCATCTCTCCAAGGTACTCATTCAGCATCGCTACAACCTCTTCAGGTGTGTGTTTCTCTGAGAATGTTGTAAACCCCCGGACATCTGAAAAAAGAACCGTAATCTCCCTCCTCTCGCCCCCAAGCTTTGCGAGATCTGGATGTTTTATCAGCTCATCTACAAGCTTTTCTGTGACATAGCTTGAGAACATACCCCTTATCTTTTTTGCATAACGCTCCTCTGTTGCATACCTGTATGCGGTGATGACGAAATAGATAATCACCAGGTTGTTGCCCGAGTAGCTTAAATCTATCCACAAACCCTTCACAAAAAACAGAAAGTAGCCTATGAAGAATATTATTGAAATGAAGGCAAAGGCGAGAATGGCACCGTAGATTGCCCTGAGCCTTACAATTAAAAAGGAAAAGAGGATACCGGAGATAAGCACTATCAGGACATTGGTAATATTCGCAACCTTTAATATAAAATCGCCATGGAGGAATGATGCGATAACGCTCGCATGTTTTTCAATACCAGGCATGGCCGGGGATGTTGGTGTAACCCTTAAATCATAAATACCCACTGCTGTTGCGCCTATGAGGACAATCTTATCTTTTATCCGGGATGGCTCTATCTTTTTTTCAATAACATCCAGTACCGAAATGTATTGAAAGGTCCTTTCGGGGCCGTAATAGTAAATCAATGTCCTTCCCCAGAAATCCGTAGGAATAAATTTCTTACCAAGCTGGACGCCTTCAGTTGCATTCAGTATCATGGCTTCCATCGGCAGGTCGAGGAAGAGCCTTACTGCCTGCAGGTCTATAGACGGGTATATTTCGCCGTTATACTCTAATGCCGTAACCTCCCACCTGAGCACACCATCCTTATCCGGGAACATATTTATATACCCGAGGGTTTTCGCACCCTTAGAGAGGTTTTTAAGCGGTAGTAGCACACTGTGGGCACTGATAGGCGGAAAGATTTTCAGGTAATCCATCTTTCTCACCATCGGGAATGCGCTGTCAAAGAGCATGTCGTCTTCTACCTTCTTCTTTTCATCTTTAAAGTCAAAAACGATAGGAAGGATGACATTCCCTGCCCTCTTTATAGACTTAGCGAGGATATCATCACCCTTTGAAGGCTCACTCAATATGATATCCATCACAATTACCTTTGCCCCCATATTTTTAAGGGTATCTATGATAGAGGCTACCCTTTTTCTCTCCCACGGCCATCTTCCAATCTTTTCAAGGCTCCTGTCATCTATCCCGACGATGACAACCTCCTTTGGCGGTTTTTCTTTACCATGGAGGTGGTATCTGATGTCATAAAGGAGAAGCTCAAGGCGTTCAAAAGGTATCAACCTCACCACAGCAAAGGTAGTAAACAAAAAGGTGATGAGGATGCCGATGATGATGGGTATAAGCGGTTTCTTCATGTTTAAGTTTGTCCTTTTTCAAATATTGTGAATATGCTATATTCTATAAAAATGCTAACAGGGTGTAAAGCATTAAGTTTGAGATTGAGTAAAAATATACTGCGCCCGTAGCTCAGTTGGATAGAGCGCAGCGCTCCGGACGCTGAGGCCGAAGGTTCAAATCCTTTCGGGCGCGCCAGAAATACAATGTTAAGTGGTGAGTGGCAAGGGCAGTGGTTAGTGGTGAGTGGTTAGTGGTGAGTGGTTAGTGGTGAGTGAACTGATTTTATTCACTATTCACTGACCACTATCCACTATTCACTAACCACTATCCACTATTCACTGACCACTATCCACTATTCACTGACCACTATCCACTGTCTTTTATGAGTCTTGCGTGTTCCTGTTTTATACACACATCCATAAAAAAGGGGATGCCGTGCCTTTCAGCAAGGTTTTTTGCCTCTTCATTTACAATACCCAGCTGTAACCATATACACTTCGGCTTAATCCTGATAGCCTCCTCCACAATCGGCAAAACCCTTTCTGCCCTCATGAAAATGTCCACTATATCAATCTTTTTGGGTATGTCCGACAGAGACTTATACGATTTCACTCCTAAGATTTCATCGTATTGAGGATTCACAGGTATAATCTCGTAGCACGCCTTTATTAAATAATTTGCAACCACATTACTCGGTTTTTCTACATCCGGCGAAAGGCCGACAATGGCAATCACCTTTGATGTTTCCAGAATTTCCCTTTTCTTCATTTCCTGAGAATCCATATCAACCTCCTGATAACTGAGAAACCCCCCTCAGATTTTCAAGGGCCTTTGTGATATTCGTGGCTCCGGTGAATGTCTCTTTCTTGTCCCCACTATATATGACACAGGTAGGTGTTGAATTGATTTTATCTTCTCTTAAATAACCTGATAAAACATTAAATACAGGCCTCGCATCAAATGGCTTAAACTTTATACCCTTTTTCCTGAGAAATTCTTCCAGCTTTTCCTTTTCAGCTATCTTTTCCCTGGCAGCCTCAAAAAGGGCAGCCCGTGCGGCAAGGATGTATTTAAACTCCTTTTTCTCATTTAAAACAAATAGAAAATACCTTGCGTAAAAAGTAGAATCCCTGTGGAAAGGGGCATCGATGAATGTCAGGTCTATGACGTTTCTTTTCACCAGTTCAACAATCATACCTTCTACCTTTGGTTCCAGGTCTCTGCATGGACCGCAGAAATAATCCGTATATAACCTTACCTTGGTCTTGCCTGTGCCAAAGGAAAGGAATGAAACATCATTTGCAAAAAGGGAGGTGGTAGTTACGAAAACCAATAAGATTGTAATCAGTAATCTTAATTGGCATCTACACTCACCACTTGACACTCGCCACTTAGCACTGTGTTTTTTATGAGCCATCTTTTCCTGCAAATGATTTTATCCAATATCGCTTTTGTTGTAAAGGAAAAAGGGATGATTTCACCATTGACACGTAGAATTGTATTGATTATATTAAGTGAACGGTAAATAGAATAACCAATGACCAAATCTCAAGTTCCAGAGAGAAAAACAATTACCAATAACCAAATCTCAAGTTCCAGACTTAGAATTTATTTGGTTATTGATATTTGGTAATTGATTATTGATTATTGATATTTATTTGGAGCTTGGTGCTTGGTAATTGATTATTATATGTTTATGGGAGGTTTAATGCCAGAGGTAGATGAATGGGGTAAAGACCCGCAGGTCAGATATTTACGGCAGGTATTTGCCCGTATTGATGCTCTACAGGGGGAATTGCTCGAGCGTTTGAATATTTCACCATTTGATTACAGGCTTAGCCGCATACGGGATGCAGCCCTTAAGTCATTTGAGAAGGCATGGGTGCTTGCAGTGAATAGGGGCATCACTACGAATGAAGAAGAGATAGCCACCCTTTACATACATTGCCTTGCCCGTATGCTCTCTGCAAATCGTATAAATGTCCCTGTTGATATACTGCCTGCTCACGAAAAAATTGCCGGAATTATCAAGGAGGTGCTTAAGTGATACGTTTACGCCTCTTTGGCCGCTGTCGAATTTATCATGACCCGGTTAGTCCTGTACTTCGTGCACCCGCCCAGATCGGCTGGACTGCCTGGTTTCGTACAATCGACCTTGTGACACCCCAGCAGTTGAAGGGCGAAGAGTTACTCTGGCGGACCCGTGGCTGGTGGACAGTAGAACCGGCTGAAATAGCCGAGGTAGTGAAAAAATATGGCAGGCTGGTTGTAGGCGACAATGGTGAACTGATGGTAGAGTTTGAAACAGAAAATGCCGTGGAGGACCTCTCAAAAGCTCTTAAAGAAAAATTAGGCGACCAGGTCCAGCTGGCACCGTAAAAGACAGTAGACAGCAAAATTCGTCTATCTCGTTTCTTTGGTCTCTCTGGTCTATCTGGTATGGATTTTGTACAAAATGTTTCTTTACTCTCCGAACTCCGAACTCATAACTCCGAACTGTATGGTTACGACAGACAGATCTCTACCGCTTCATCCATCTTCTCTATGAACTTGAACTCCATGTTACTCTTTATACTCTCAGGAACCTCCTCAAGGTCTTTCTCATTAAACTTCGGCAGGATCACACTCTTTATCCCTGCCCTCTTCGCCGCAAGGACCTTCTCCTTTATACCACCAACAGGTAGCACAAGGCCTCTCAGTGTAATCTCGCCTGTCATCGCCACATCATTCCTGACATGCTTGTCCGTGAGCAGGGAAACAAGGGAAACGAACATCGTAATGCCGGCAGACGGTCCATCCTTAGGGATTGCACCCTGCGGGACATGGACATGGATGTCATTCTTTTCAAAGAAATCCTCGATGATATTGTAGTCAGCTGCCTTGCTTCTTATATAGCTTAAAGCGGCCTGAGCTGACTCCTTCATCACATCACCAAGCTGGCCTGTGAGTGAGAGATTTCCCTTTCCTCTCATCTTTGTAGACTCTATGAAAAGAATATCACCACCGGTTGGTGTCCATGCAAGGCCTGTTGCAACACCAGAGTATTTTGTCCTTTCCGCTATCTCAGAAAAGTATTTTATCGGTCCAAGGAACCCGTGGATGCTATCCGCTGTTACTAACTGTTTCTCTGTTTTACCCTCTGCAACATCCTTTGCTACTGCCCTGCAGATGGCTGCGATCTCCCTTTCAAGATTTCTTACCCCTGCTTCCCTCGTATATGAGCAAATAATAACCCTCAAACCCTCATCATCAAATTCAATCTGCTCCTCATTCAGCCCGTGTTCAAAACGTTCCTTGGGAATGAGAAACTGCTTGGCTATCATCAGCTTCTCTTCCTCTGTATAGCCCGGGAGTTCAAGTACCTCCATCCTGTCTTTCAGGGCAGGTGGAACAGGGTCAAGCATATTTGCCGTTGCGATAAACATCACCTTGGAAAGGTCAAAAGATACTTCAAGGTAGTGGTCACTGAAGGAGAAGTTCTGTTCCGGGTCCAGCACCTCGAGTAATGCACTCGATGGGTCTCCCCTGAAGTCCATCCCTATCTTATCCACCTCGTCGAGCATGAAAACAGGATTATTAGAGCCTGCCTTTTTAATACCCTGTACAATTCTTCCTGGTAAAGCCCCCACGTAAGTCCTTCTGTGTCCCCTGATCTCTGCCTCATCCCTTATACCGCCAAGGGATATCCTCATAAACTTTCTTCCAAGGGCCCTCGCAATAGACTTGCCGAGAGATGTCTTCCCAACCCCGGGAGGACCAACAAAGCACAGTATCGGACCTTTCATATCCGACTTCAGTTTTCTTACCGCAAGATATTCAAGGATTCTCTTCTTCACCCTTTCAAGGTCATAATGATCTTCATTGAGAATCCCGTTTGCATCCTTTATATTCAGGTTGTCTTCCGTTGCTTTTGACCAGGGAAGTTCTGTAAGCCAATCAATATACGTCCTTGAGACGGTATACTCTGCAGACATTGTGCTCATCTTTGAGAGTCTGTCAAGCTCCTTATCCGCAACCTTCTGAACATCGGATGGCATTTTCGCATCAAGAATCTTCTTTCTCAATTCCTCTATCTCTGTATATCTGTCATCTGTTTCACCAAGCTCTTTTTGTATCGCCTTCAGCTGTTCCCTCAGGTAATATTCCCTCTGGGTCTTATCAATCCCCTCTTTCACATGGGACTGAATCCTGCTACTCAGCTCAAGGGTTTCCACCTCCCTGTTTAACAGGATAGTGACCTTTTTTAGTCTTTCATTCAAATCTAACTTCCCAAGGATCTCCTGCTTTTCAGTAACACCAATATTTATAGTAGAGGCAATGAGGTCTGCAAGATTCCCGGGGCTCTCAATCTTCGTTGCAATCTGTGCAAGTTCAGATGAGAGATAGGGTGCCATCTCTACTGCCTTCTTATAGAGGTTTTTCAGATTAATGTACATTGCATCTATCTCTATATCCTTCTGATAATCCTCAAAGATAGGCAAAATCTTTGCCTTAAGGTTGGGCTCTCTCTGGGTAAATTCTATAAGTTTAAATCTGCATAAACCCTGGATCACAATCCTCTGGCTTCCATCAACCATTTTAACCATTTTCATGACTGTAGCAACCGTTCCAATAGTATAGAGATCCTCAATATTGGGTTCTTCAATATCCGGGTTCTTCTGCGTTATAATGCCTATAATTTTGTCCCCGTTCATCGCATCATCAACAAGCCTTATAGACTTTTCCCTTCCTACGATAAGCGGCATTACAAGGTCAGGATAGGCAACAGTTCCACGAAGAGGTAATATTGGAACCTCTGCGGGGATAAAAAGTCTGTCTTTTATGCTCTTATCGTTCCGTAAACCAATTACCATTCATTCCCCCTATTTCTTCACATCTTCAAATTCAGCGTCAACCACATCATCATCCCCTTTTGTACCTCCCCGGGGTTTCCCCTCCTCGGGTCCAGGTCCTTTTGATGTAGACTCAGCAGTCTTTTTATATAAGACCTCTGCAAGCTTGTGGGAAGCCTTTGTGAGGTCGTCCAGCGCCCTCTTAATCCTCTCAGACTCTCCACTTTTTAACGCATCTTTTGCCGGGGTCAGAGCATCCTCCATATTCTTTATATCGTCACTTCCCAATTTATCTTTATTTTCATTCAATGTCTTCTCCGTTGTATAGACAAGATTATCGAGCTGGTTCCTTACATCAATTTCCTGTTTTTTCTTCCTGTCCTCTTCAGCATGTACCTCCGAATCCTTTACCATCTTCTGTATCTCTTGCTCATTCAGTCCGGTAGATGCTGTTATAGTAATATTCTGTTCCTTTCCTGTCGCAAGGTCTTTCGCAGATACATGGAGTATACCATTCGCATCTATATCGAAGGTAACTTCTATCTGCGGCATGCCCCTCGGTGCAGGAGGTAGGCCTATTAGATGAAACCTGCCGAGGGTCCTGCTATCTCTCGCAAATTCCCTTTCACCCTGCAACACATGTATCTCAACACTCGTCTGACTATCTTCAGCAGTAGTAAATATCTGGCTCTTCTTTGTAGGGATTGTTGTGTTTCTCTCTATAATCTTCGTCATAACCCCACCCAGGGTTTCTATCCCAAGGGAAAGAGGCGTCACATCAAGAAGCAGCACATCTTTTACCTCGCCTGCCAGTACGCCTGCCTGAACTGCCGCACCAAGTGCCACCACCTCATCCGGATTCACACCTTTATGGGGTTCTTTACCAAAGAAGTTCTTAACGATTTCCTGTACCTTCGGTATTCTTGTTGAACCACCTACCAGCACAACCTCATCTATTTTACTGGAACTCAGTTTTGCGTCTTCCAATGCCATTCTACATGGTTCAACAGACCTCTGCATAATATCATCGGCAAGCCTCTCGAGCTCTGCCCTTCTAAGCTTCATGTTGAGATGTTTTGGGCCCGCGCTGTCCGCAGTGATAAAGGGAAGGTTTATCTCTGTTTCGATTGCCGTTGATAACTCTATCTTTGCCCTTTCTGCAGCCTCTTTCAATCTCTGTAATGCCATCTTATCCTGTGAAAGGTCAATACCCTGATCTTTCTTGAACTCGGTTACGATCCAGTCTATCACCTTCTGGTCTATATCATCGCCGCCAAGATGGGTATCACCGTTCGTAGACTTAACCTCAACAACATTATCACCAACCTCCAGTATTGAGATATCAAATGTACCTCCACCGAAGTCATATACCGCTATCGTCTCATCCTTCTTTTTGTCAAGTCCATACGCAAGGGCAGATGCCGTTGGTTCGTTTATGATACGGAGCACATTTAAACCTGCAATCCTTCCTGCATCCTTTGTAGCCTGTCTCTGGGAGTCGTTAAAGTATGCAGGTACCGTAATTACTGCATCCTCTATTGTCTGGCCGAGGTAGGCCTCAGCCGACTTTCTCAATTTTTGAAGCACAAAGGCGGAAATTTCCTGAGGGGTATACTGTTTGCCCCTCACCTCCACCCTGACATTCCCTTCCTGATCGCTTATTACCTTATAGGGCACGGTTTTTATTTCTCCCTGAACCTCATTGTATCTTCTCCCCATAAACCTCTTTATTGAAAATATTGTATTTTCAGGGTTTGTAATAGCCTGTCTTTTTGCAGTCTGGCCCACAAGTATCTCCCCATCCTTTGTGAAGGCTACTACACTTGGTGTAAGCCTGTTACCCTCTTCATTGATTATAACCTTCGGGTCACCACCTTCCATTATAGCTACTACAGAGTTGGTGGTTCCAAGGTCTATACCTATCACTTTCTTTGCCATTTTTGCATCCTCCTAATGTATTAGACGTTTAAGTAAATATAATGTCCATAACGGGTATTGTCAATATCGGGGCTTATATAAAAACATTGAAGAATACAGGGGTCAAGGGGTCAATCCCGCCTTGGCGGGACTGGAACCCTAGAACCCTTGAATCCTGCTTTACTAGTGCATGTTTTTATAAATGAATGCTGTCAGGAAAAAGAGAAAATTTAAAATGACGATTGTGGCACCTGTTGGTAAGTCCATAATGAAAGAAACGAATATACCCAGAATAACAGATAACACACCGAACACCGAAGCCATTATCATAGTGATTTTAAAACCCTTCACCATCTGCAACGCTGTAACAGACGGAAGTATTAAAAGGGCGGAGATAAGCATTATCCCAACTATCTTCATTGCAAGGACAACGGTTAATGCAGTCATAAGGACAAGGATTGTGTTGATTCTTTTCGTCTTGACCCCTGATGCCATTGCAGACTCTTCATCGAAGGTTATGGAAAGAAGTTCATGGTAGAAAAACAATATAATAACAATCAGTATCACGGAAAGCACAATACTGGCAATCACCTCTGAGGTGCTGATCGCCAGTATATTCCCAAACAAATAGGTAAAAAGGTCAATATTAAAACCACCGGCAACACTCGCTAAAAGTATGCCGCCAGCGATTCCAAGGGATGATACAATACCAATAGCCGCATCACCGTATAAACGTGCCTTCTCTGTTAATTTCAATATTCCCAGGGAGCTTAACATCACAACCGGCACTGCTACATAAATAGGATAGACCCTTAAGAACAACCCTATAGCAACACTACCGAAGGCAACATGGGCAAGACCATCTCCAATGAGAGAAAAGCGTCTTAATACCAGAAAAACTCCGAGGGTAGAGCACAATATGGCGATGAACGAACCGGCAATCAACGCCCTCTGGATAAAACCATGACTCAGTAGATCAAATATATCCATAACCCCTATAAGTTAGTATTCAGTAAGGAGTAACTGCCTACTTCTTAGTGCTTACTGCCTACTGGTTTGAATCGTGCCTGTGGCATATCACGTGTTGAGAGAACTCCCCAAAATAGTTCGCCATATCATCAGATATACAGAAATCCTCAAAGCTTCCATAAAAAATAACATTTTTATCAAGGTAGAGGAGTTTCGAGGCATATTTTCCGATGGTTCCTATGTCATGGGTAATAATAATAATCGTTACCTTTTTATCCTGGTTAATCCCCTTTAAAATACTGAAAAACTTCTCCCTGATCTCAGGGTCAATGGCTGTAGCAGGTTCATCGAGTATTAAGATTTCCGGCTCACTCACCATCGCCTTTGCAATAAGAACCCTCTGCTGCTGGCCTCCAGACAATTCACCGATAAGCTCATTCTTAATGCTTAATATATCCATCAGCTCTAAGGCTCTGTTTATCGACATATCATCGGATTTGCGAATCCTTTTCGGGAACCCTTTTTTTGAAAGGAGCCCGAGGGCAACAACCTCCTTAACAGTGGCAGGGAAATGGGGATTAAAGGAAGCGATCTTCTGTGGCACGTAACCAACTTTATACCAGTCTTTAAAGTCCAGGGGGTTATATCCAAAGAGGGAAATGATCCCCCTCGTGGGTTTAGAAAGTCCGAGAATAAGCTTTATCAATGTAGTCTTTCCAGAACCATTAGGCCCTACAAGCCCGAGGTAATCCCCGGCCTTCAAACCAAAGGAAATATCTGCCAAAACCTCTGAGGAGTTATATTGAAAATAGAGTCTGTCAACCGATACAACATCTACTGACATTGAAGCCCTGCCTTCAGGTTTTTGAGGTTCTCCTCCATTATAGATACAAATGTCACCCCTTTATCCATATCTTCTTTACTGATATTGTGGGCACCATGAAGTCTCATGAGCGTTGCCCCTGTCTCCTTTGCGATAACCTCGGCAACCCTCGGCATTATCAGTTCCTCGTAGTATATGTATTGTATGTCATATTCCTTCATCTTCTCCTTCAGTTCAATCACACGTTTTGGCGTGGGCTCCGTATCAGGAGACCCCTGATATGCTGAAATATATTTCAAATTATACCTTTTTGCAAGATAGTCAAACGCAAAATGTCCCCCGTGTATAAAGATATCCTTCTTACAATGGGTAAGGGTATTTTTAAACCTCCTGTCAAGCTCAAGGAGTTTTGCTTTATACCCCTCTGCGTTCTTCACATAAAAATCCTTATTGGCCGGATCCATTCTTACACATCCATCACAGATATTGTCCACAATTTTCTGGGCATTGGAAAGGTCAAGCCATATGTGGGGATCTATTTTCCCATGTTCATTCTTATGTGTACGCCGACTATTATCCCTACCGGCCCCTCTTAGCATTGTAATCCCATTACTTGAATCTATTATCAAAAGCCTCTTGTTGTCCACCCCTTTCAGGATATTCTCTACCCATGGCTCCATATATTTCCCTGTATAGATAAATAAATCAGCCGTATTTATTCTAAGAATATCCCCTAATTTCGGTTCAAAGCTATGGGCCTCTATACCTGGAGGAAGAAGGAGGCTCACATACGCTTTATCCCCGGCAACATTCCTGGTGAAATCGTAAAGAGGGAAGAGGGTTGCGATAATCTTAAGCCTCTTCTCCTCTCCTACCCCTCCATCCTTTTTCTGACATGAAACAATAGATAGGACTAAGAGCAAGCTCATTGAAATCAATAAATAGCTTATGGTTTTCAACTCCGAACTCCAAACTCCGAATGTATCAACATTCTTTGTCCTCCATTAGAATTTTTCTACTTCATATCCCTTGTTGACCCACTCTGGAAAACCTCCAAGAAATACCTGAACATTCGTATATTCAGCCTTTTTCGCTGCGACCGCAGCGCGTACACTCGGGTATCAACCAAGCCCTCTACAATAGAACACGATCTTCATGTCTTTATCTTTCGGCATGAGCGCCTCGATATTATCAAATTGCTCCTGTGGTATATTTATAGCGCCCGGTATATGACCCTGTCTATATTCGTACTCACCTCTTGTGTCAACTATCAGCATCTTTGACCCCTCGTCAATCATCTTTTTTAATTCTTCTGCGCTCAGCCTCTTGAGGTCTTGCGATAAAATACAAGAGACCATGAGGGCAAGGGTGAGGATCAATACCATTAATCCTGTTATCCGAAGTATTTGGGAAAGCTTTGTGTACCGCATTTACTTAAATATCTCTTTTATCTTTTCTTTTGTCTCTTTAATCTGTGTATCGCATAGCTTTAACCCTTCGCCTGTATGTTCTGGTCGGGCCTCAATATGGTAAATTCGTTCTTTTTGCCCTGTCTGCCTTTTCATCTTAGGAGGAAGTCCAGGGGTCAACCCTATTGCCTTTTGAACGTCAATAGGAAACTTGCCCGGGTCAGCAGTTTCATAGATTACAGCAGGTTGATTGTGTTGTCCATTCAGATATATCTCCAGCGTTTTCCATCCAACAGCACCATGGGGGTCAAGTATAACTCCATACTTATCAAAAACTTCTTTCATCGTCTCATAATGCTGAGGATTGGTAATACCAGTCGAAAAGATATCTCTCCTCATTGCATCCATATCGGGCATCCTGTCTATAACGCCTGGCCTGATAACCTGTCCCGTAACAGGGTTCCTCTCATCAAACATGTGCCCTCCATAGAAGTCTATCAATCTTGCCAGATTACTCGGGTGTGAGACTATCATAGCGGATGAGGGCGACTTCTTTGATGGTCTCACAACATATTCACTGCTTTCGAGAAACTCCGGAAATTCTGTATTCTCATTGACCCCGCATATAATTTTTGTTACCGGAAGGCCCATCTGTTTCGCTATAACCGTCCCCATCATATTACCAAAGTTTCCAGAGGGTACGCTCGCTATAAACCCCTCGCCTTGTTCAGAAATCCTTGAACAGGCATAAAAAGGGTAAACTGCCTGCGGCAATAACCTCCCTATGCTTATCGAGTTTGCAGACGTAAACCTTTCCCTGTCCCCAAACACCTCTTCTGCGAATCTCTGGTCACCCAGGATATTTTTTGCCAGTGCCTGGCACACATCAAAATCTCCATTTATCTCAAAGGCATATATATTGTCCCCGAGGGTGGTCATCTGCCTTCTCTGTCCCTCGCTGATTGACCCTCTGGGGAAGAATACAACATTATCAATGTTATCAAGACCATATAATGCATCAGCCACAGCGCCGCCAGTATCACCGCTTGTTGCAACTACCACTACCTTTCTTAAACCTTTCTCACCGAGAAAATAATTTAGCACCCCTCCAAAAAACCGTGCTGCATAATCTTTAAAAGAGTATGTGGGTCCTTGCGTTAACCACATTATGTAGGTCTTGCCTGTAATATGCTGCACCTTTGTCAATATCTTATCTTCCCGATACACATCCTTAAGGAGAGGCCGCAATTTTTCTTTAGGTATCTCAGGGGCAAGAAAATGATACAAAACTTCAAAGGCAATCTCCCCGTATGACATGTGCCGCATGTCAGTCACCTTGCCCGGGGCTACCCTTGGGATGTCATGCCTTGAAACCATATACAACCCGTAATTTGAAGCCATGCCCTTCAATAAGGCGGTTTCAAAATTAACCCTTTCACTCAAATTATTTGTACTGTAGTACGTAATTTGTTTCATGACTGGTTTAAGCATACAAAATGTTTTGTTTTTTTTCAACTTAAGGATATAATTACTTACAGTGAGTGGATAATGGTAAGTGATGAGTGGTGAGTGATGGGAAAAATATTGTTAATTATTCTTTCAATGATATGCATGCTTACTGGCTATACCAATGCTGGTGAGCTTTCGCGCGATGAAGCAGCAGCAATGATCAAAGAGGTCATTGCTAATGAAAAACAGGCTGACATCACAAGATATTACCAAAAATATGGGCCTTTTTATTATATCGGTTCTGATAATGGGGTTATCAATAAGCATAAGGAACTTGAACAAAGCGGGTATGTAAAGGTAAAGGCATTGCCTGATAGCAAAACTCCATCAGAATCCAAAACAACCTATGGTATCCAGTTTACAGACAAGGCCCTGCCTTACATGGCAAAAAACAATGAAGATTCAGAGAATAAGGCGTATATTACATTAGCAAAGGTTGATAATATCGATGTTATAGGGGTAAAGAAACTTACCCCGAATGAATATAAGGCAGAGGTTTCCCTGGGATACAGACTCACACCCTTTGGAGAAATATTGCTAGGGAGGGGCATAAAGGTTGAACGTAAAGAGGATGCCTTTTTTGAAGCTCACGACAATGGGTGGAGGGTAAAGTTCAAAGTGAATTTTTGATTCTAACAATCAGCTATCAGCCATCAGTTTTAAATCCTTACTTCCCACCATTTATCACTCTAGCCACTTCCTTTTCAGGTATCTTCTTGTCATGAATAAGGCCATTAGAAATTGTGAGAGGTTCATAACCCACCAGACCGAAACAGCACCAAACCCAAAAACAACCACAAAAATATAACTCAAAGGTATCCTTACCAGCCATAAGCTGAGGGCAACAATAACCATCACACCCCTTGTATCACCAGCACCATTTAGTGCGCCACCAAGAATAACCCACAACGCCATAAAAGGTTCACTCAACATACTGATATAGAGATATTTGATGCTTTCAGCGATGACAACATCATTGGTTGATAATAAGGAGGCGATCCATCTTGCATTCAAAATTACAACGATTGTCAGAAGAATAACAATAATCGCACCCATAAGGGCAGTAATAATGCCGGCACGAAAGGCATCCTCTCTCCTCTTTTCACCTAACAGGTTTCCAACTATTACCGCATTCGCCATATTAAATGCGATAGCAGGTAAAAAGATTGCCGATTCAATTCTAATCCCGACGGAAAGGGCGGCAAGGACCTCAACATTGTGTTCCGGCAGGGCACTCAAAATTAAAAAAATTACCATCGAATGGAATTGCCATAAAATCTGAAGTAACCCTGAAGGCCAGCCAATGCCTATGATGCTTTTCGTAAGATAAAGAGAAAACCTTTTAGCTCCCGACATGAACACCCTGATACGCCAGAGGTTGAGGATGCTTCCAATAAAGACGCTTGTGGCAGTTGATATGGCAATCCCTCTAAAACCGAGGTGGGTATGAAACACGAGAAAAAAGTTAAGCCCTATATTAGAAAAACAGACGATAGCCATTGTTTGCAAAGAGCTCCTTACCTTTTTGCAGGCCCGCAGAATACCGTTACTGTTTATAAGCATGTAGTGAAACAGCAGTCCTGCGGCGTAAATTCTCCCGAGTGGAACAGCAAAGGGTTTCAATTGATGAGGGATATTTACGATACTTATAATTTCTGGAGTAAAAATGATACCGGCTATCCCAAATATTATGCCGGCTATAACAGTAGTGATAACTGTAGAATAAACTGCCTTAGTCAGTTCTTCCCTGTCATTCGATGTGAAGAGTCTTGAGATAACAGCAACTGTTCCTATTGAGAGGGCATTCCCTATGATGACAAAAATAAAGTAGAGCTGAATGACAAAACCATATGTAGCCTGTATCTCTTTACCAACCCTGCCCGCAATATAGATGTCAGTAAGGCCTATTAAAAACTCAAAAAACATGATGAGCGTCATAGGCCAGCAGAGAGCCCAGCTCTCAGAAACAAACTTCCTTATATCCTCACGTTTGAATATCGCCTTAATATTTATCATCTTTATATTCGTTGAACAGTTGACAATTGCACTATAATATCATAATACCAAAACACAGAAACAACCTAAAATCAAAACAGATTTTTTCTTTAAGCGTTTGAATATTATATAAGTTCTTTACTTACTTTAATGTTTATGGTAAGACAATTATACTTAAGTAAGACATACTAATGGAGGTAAGAAAATGACTTTGCTCACAATGTCATCAAAGGGTCAATTGGTAATCCCGAAAGATGTAAGAGAAGCTCTGAAAATAAAGCCAAAACAAAAAATTCTTCTAAAAAGACTCAAAGACCGTGTTGAACTCATGCCTTTACCTGAGAATCCTGTTGAAGCTTTTTGCGGGGTCTTTGAAAAGGGTCCTTCCTTCACTGATGCCTTATTGACCGAACGGAAAAAGGAGCTTGAGCATGAAGAAAAAGATATTACTTGATTCTTACGCACTTCTTGCATACCTGAAGAAGGAAGGAAAATTTTTGAAGGTTAAAGACATACTATCTTCATCTGATAAAGTAATCCTGATGAACGAGCTGAATGTAGGTGAAACGTATTACATCATTGCAAGACAAAGGGGGTATGAACAGGCTGATTACTTTTTAGAGGTTGTGCTCCCAGGTCTTCCCATAAAAACGATACATAACACTTTCGAGCAAATAATAGAAGCATCAAGATTAAAAGCGAAATATTCAATATCTTTTATAGATTGTTTTGTCATTACAACTGCACTTGCCGAAAAGGCAACCATCCTCACCGGCGACCCTGAATTTAAAAAAGCAGGGAAGATTGTAGAAATAGAGTGGATGAACTAATACAAGCATACAGCATAGAGTTTTAAAGCTTTTAACTCTCCGCTCTTAGCTCTCTGCTCCATGCACTATGCTATAAAATACTCCGAAACTGTTAGCTCATAACTCCAAACTGTTTCTCACCCTCCGTCCACCATGCTTCCCTGCTTTACATAAAACCATCCTACAGGGTCAGTTAAATACTCTATAGAATCCATGATTTTTAAGTAATGTCCCTTCTCCTCATAGGAAAGGGTCAAATAAAAGCGTCTTTCAAAGGCGTTCTTGGTTTCCGTTGCAAGGCCTTCGTAATATTTTGTACTCTTATCCTCCAGATCAAGGGCAAAACGAAGGGCTTTTAAATCATCCTCAGATGCCTTGGCCTTCTCTACAAGGGAACCATTGAAAACCTTCTCGAGTTTCCCCGATGAACCAATGGTGGTAACCCACTCTTTAAATGGTTTATCTTTTTTAAGGTTGCCATATATCGTTTTTATAGTTTTGATATGAAAATCCTCTTCCTTTGCGAGTTCCTTAAACACATTTTTTGCAAGCTTGCTTTTTACCTTTTCCGCTGATTGCAGGTAAAATTGCTTTCCTTCCATTTCCATCTCAATTGCCCTTTTTAATGCACTTTCACTTTTAAAAGCCATATGTCCCCCTCCTTCTTTTAGTAGTAAACAATATAAATTTGCTGCCTACTGTGTTTTTCTGAGTTTCTTCATTACAACATTTGCCGCAATCAGAATAGGGTCCCATACTGTAGCAAATGGCGGTGCATAACCAAGGTCAAGCCTTGCCACATCCTCAATATGCATTCTGCCATAAAGACAGGTGGCAAGTGTATCTATCCTGTGTGCCACACCTTCTTCTCCCACCATCTGAGCCCCGAGCAGTCTTCCTTTCTCCCTCTCCACTATATAGGATAAGGTGATGGGTTTTCCTGCAGGATATGCACTGCTTCTTGAGCTCCCTTTGATAGTGGAGATAAAATATTTGATATCCTCCCTATCTGCTTCAATCGGCGAAAGACCGGTACGGGCAACCTCCAGATCAAAAACCTTTGTCACTGCTGTACCTACAATGCCTTCAAATACGTTCTGCATCCCTGCGGCATTCTCTCCTGCTATGCGTCCCTGTTTGTTGGCTGTTGTACCGAGAGGTATATATACCTTTTTGCCTGTCACAAGATGTACTGCCTCTGCACAGTCTCCAGCAGCGTATACATCCGGAATATTCGTATTTAGATATTCATCTACCTTGATAGCTCCATTCACACCAAGCTCAATCCCTGCATCTTTCGCAAGTTTTGTATTTGGACGTGCCCCTATTGCAAGTAATACTAAGTCTGCTTCAAATTCCCCCCTGTCAGTTATTACCTTTGTTACCACACCATCTTTTCCTTCAAACCCCTCAACTGAAGTCTCCTTATAGAGTTTCACACCTTCAGCCTTTATTTTATCCTCTACAACGTTTGCAATACTCGTATCCATTGTGCCCAGGACACGATCTGTCTTTTCTATCACTATAACTTCCAGCCCCCTCTTACGCAAAGATTCACACATCTCCATACCGATATAGCCACCTCCTACTATAACAGCCTTCATGGCTCTTTTTCCTGCGCCATAACGGTTTACGTAGAGACACTCAGGTGACCCGACACACACCTGAAAAATACCCCACTCATCTATATACTTTTTTATCTCTATACCATCAATGAGGGTTCTGATCGTGAACACATGCTGTAAGTCTATACCGGGAAAAGGAGGTTTGATGGGGAGACCTCCAGTAGCAATAACGAGTTTATCGTAAGAAACCCTTGATTCCTCACCCTTTTCCAGATTTTTAACAAGGACCTCCCTTTTTTCAAAATCAATCCCCACTACTTCATGACGGGTAAGCACATTAATGCCCCGCTCCCCTATTGCAACCTTTGGGGTAAGGGAGATTAGGTTGTTAAAATCCTTCACATCATCCGATATATAATAAGGAAGACTGCACGCCCCATAGGATATGAAGAAATCTTTTTCAAGAACAATCGCTTCCATCTCCGGTTTGATGCGTCTCGCACTGCTTGCAGCACTCATGCCAGCAGCGACACCACCTATCACTACCAATCGTTCCTTGCTCATACTCATAATGCCCCCTTATCAAACCGCGAGTCGTAAGTTACTCACCATTCACAATTCACGGCTTTATAGAAAGTTTAGCAATGCCAAGGTACTTAAGGAGATAAACCCCAATCATTGCTATTAGAATCATAGAGAGCATAAACTTCACAATTGTCATATCCATTCTGTTATCCTCCTTTCAACCAATGTAGCGGGACAAGCGGATGACCAAATAATAATTGATACTTACATTATAAGCTCGTTATTGCTCCTTTTCAATCCACAGGTATTTATTTTTTCTATAGCAGGGGACTTAAAATCTGTCAATCGATTTTTACCCACTTGACCCATTAAAGAAAAAATCCTTATAATAAGGAAGTTTAAAAAACAAGGAGGGCTATAATGAAAACGGTCATACTTTTTGGAAGTCCACGCAAAAACGGTAACACCATACAACTTGTGAATCTCCTGTCTGATATAATAAAGCGCAAAGGACACAGCGTGAGAATGCTCTATCTCAATGATATGAACATCAGGCCATGCCAGGGTTGTTATGCCTGCTTAAAAAAGGGGGTATGCAAAATCAATGACGACATGAAAGATATAAGAAAGTATATGATGGAATCAGACCTCATCGTATATGCCTCCCCCATCTACTGGTTTGCCCCATCAAGTCAGCTGAAGCTTGTCATAGACAGGTCGATTGCGTTCATGGATGAAAACTACAATTCAAGGATAAAAGGAAAAAAGGCTATTACCCTGATGACATGCGGAGATGAAGATAAAGGCATACTTAAACCAGCAAAAGAGATGTTTAAAATGACCTTTGACCTGCTAAAGCTCTCATATATTGGAAGCGTCGAGGCAACTGGCTGCCAAGAAAAAGGTGAGGTGAAAAGGGCTTTCAAAGAAAAAACCAGAAAGCTTGCAGAATCAATCGCATGAACTTAAATGGTCTTTTATATTTCATAACAAAAAAGGTGGGTAAGGCCATCTGGGATTATAAGATGCTCAGAGAGGGGGATAAGGTTCTGATTGCTGTCTCGGGAGGCAAGGATAGCCTTTCCCTCTTAAAGATAATGAAGGAAAGGATAAAATTCGTTCCTATACATTACCAAATCATCGCTTGCTTCGTTGATATGGGCTTCAAATGGGTCAATAAGGACATATTGATTGAATATTTTAAAGAAGAATCCATCCCGTATATCATTACCCATCCATCAGAAGAATGGAAAGGGGAAGAAGAAAAATTTGGATGTTTCTGGTGCAGCTGGAACAGGAGAAAGGCGCTCTTTAATCTTGCCCATGAAATTGGCTGCACGAAGATTGCCTTTGCCCATCATCTGGACGACATTGTCGAAACAATGCTTTTAAATCTATTCTTTCAGGGTGAGATAGGGACCATGAAACCATACCAGGAAATGTTTGATGGCGAACTCGCAATCATAAGACCCCTTGCGTATGTGGAGGAGAAAGAGATATTGAGGCTCGCAACTAAACTCGATTTACCTGTAATCTTTTCCGAGTGTCCTTACAGCCAGACATCCAAAAGAAAACTTTTAAAAGGAATATTAGAAGAACTAAAAAAACATAACAAAAATGTAAAAAAGAATATATTCAGAAGCCTCCAGAGGGTCAGAGAAGAATATCTGCTGGACATACCAGATATCAGCCAATAAACAAAATAATTGGAGTTTCCTGACTTTTGTAATTCAATATGGCCGATATTTTTTCATAGCTTCTGGGTGGGTCTCGCATTCAAACAAGAAGGAGCTCATATAGTGAGTCGGAGATGAAGCACGAGCGAACGGAAGTGATACCTTCTGAAAAAACCATCCATACTAACTTTGTCATTCTTCATTGGAAAAAAATTACCATATCGTATAGAATCATATCAAATGAGTACTTTTGAAAAGGAAGCATACGGCAGATTTTATCTCCCTTACTTCTCAGAACCTGTTGAACTCCCCGCATTGGTTCAGGAGCTCTTCAAAATCCATATTATAGAAAATAGGGGTAGAGGGGGGATACGTATAGTAAATGTGAACAACAAACAATTGATATGCAGACAATACATCCACGGCGGTCTATTCAGAATTATAACTGGGGATTTGTTTTTTACAGGGAAACGGGGCATACACGAGGTAGGGATACTTTCTTACCTTAAAGAGAGGGGCTTCCCTGTTGTAACCCCATTTTGCCTGCTTACAGAAAACAGATATGTTTTCAAAAGGCTTTACCTGTTTACATTCTATGAGAAAAACACAGTAGAATTCCTTGAATACCTCAAGTCATCCGGGAAGAAGAAACGTATGAGGATGATAAAAAGGTTCGCACAACTTCTATGGAGTCTTGAAACCCTCGGTATCTACCACCCGGACTTGCACCTCAATAATATCCTTGTAACAAAAGAAAAGGATATGATATTTCTCGATTTCGACAAGTCCCGTAAAAAAACTATCACCAAAAAAGATATGGAAAGCATGTTCTGGAGGCTCAACAGATTTGCTGAAAAGATGGAGGAGAAGGGCTACATCAAATTTGATATAAAGGAAAAGATTCTTTTCTTGAGAACCTATAAAAAAATTTCAGGATATGATATAATTTCAGTAATGGAGAAACAGATAGCCACGAAAAAACAGACCTATAAAATAGGTTGGTTTATTGAATCATTCCTCTATGGAGGTGTCAAATGAAAAAACCTTTTGTCATGTTTATAATTTTATCCTTTTTAACCCTCTCCTCATGTGCAACCTTGGAGGAGCATAAGGGTGCAGCGACAGGTGCCGCAGTTGGTGCAGGGCTTGGAGGGTTAATAGGCGCAGCAGTGGCGCCAGGAGGTCACGGACTGGCGGGCGCCATAATAGGTGGTCTGGCTGGCGGGCTTATAGGCGGTGGTGTTGGTCACTACGCCTTCGATACCAAAAGAACACAGACAGAGACAAACAAGGCATACGGGTATACCCCTGACAAAGAGAGCTCGGTGACAATCGAATCAATTGATGTGAAACCAAAAACTGTAAAAGCAGGCGGAAAACTCGATACAAATCTTACATACGCGGTGCTTACCCCATCCAACGAGGCTGTCAACATAAAAGAGATAAGGGAAATCTGGTATGGTGACTCCCTGTGGGGAAACCCTGAAACTACAGTCTCGAGACAGGGTGGAACGTACCAGTCGAATATCCCGATTTTTCTACCTTCGGACATGAAAAAGGGTATATACAAGGTTCGATATATTGTACAAACAGATTTTTCAAAGGACATGAGAGAGGCAAGTTTTACAGTAAACTGAAGTTTAATTCATCCCGGATTTTCCATTAGAATTAGCATCTGTGTCGGGATATTCCCCGCAAACACGCTCATTACACTCCAGCGGCTTCGTTCGCTCGCGTTCGGCTTCGGAACTTTTGCTTATGCAAAAGACCAAGCTTCCTATCCTCACGACGGTTTGCTTAGGAAAACCCGACACCATGTGACCTTCCCCCAAAATAGTGGACACACCGAAAGGCTTGGGTATTATAATACAAAACCAGGAGGTGTGTATGGGTTTAAGGGAAAGAAGGAAATACGACAGGGAATTCAAGATTGAAACGGT
>Ga0172365_10000636_pt1 | contig 24222 bp, 23 predicted proteins | sample LakKivSesite48cm_FD_114535 | JGI IMG/M metagenome (GOLD analysis project Ga0172365, IMG submission 114535) | Sediment microbial communities from Lake Kivu, Rwanda - Sediment site 48cm | ecosystem: Environmental > Aquatic > Freshwater > Lake > Sediment | place: Rwanda: Western Province, Lake... | reverse complement strand
GGACCGGGGAGGATCCCTGCGCCCTTTCCTCCCTGTAGCGGAGGGTGAGGTGTATCCCATAGTCTATGCCCATCCCAACCAGCAGTATGGGCACGGCCAATGTTAGGGGATTGAACACGAACCCCAGCAACGTTCCCAGACCATAGGTCCACACGACGGCAAACCCAAGGGCGGAGAGGCTGACTATCACATCGGACAGGTTCCGATACACGATGATCAGCACCACAACGATTAGCAGGAACGCCATCGGAAGGAGGATGGACATGGAACTCCGGGTGGCCGACAGTATCTGCTGCGATGTCAGATCCGCAGCGGCCACGCCCATGGTCGTGTAGGCAAGCCCCTGGTCCTTGATCGTTTTCTCCATGGACTGTGCGGCGTGCAGAAGCGCGTCGCTGTTGTTGGTGCCCTGCCGCGCCAGGGTGGCGTTGAAGCCGGCGAGGATGAGCGTACCCTGCGCCTCGAAGATGCCTTCCTCTGGCGAGAAATCCTTGGTCACGCTGCCTATGATGCCCATCATGGTCTGCTCGACGGCCGAGTCCAATCTGCTGGCCGTTGTCCTGATGTCCACCTTCTCGGCCATCTCTCCGACCAAAGATACCCCCCCGGACATCAAGGGGATCATGAACTGAAGGTTCGCGGCAGCAGCCTTGGCTCTTGGGTCACTGCTCACAGCCGGATCCGACGCTGCGCTGGACAAGGCCACGTTCAGCTTCGCGAGTTCCCCCAGGACCGCGTCGGCCATGGAGGTCGCGGCCTGAACCGACCGTACCATTGAGGCGGTACTCGATCCATCGTAGGCAAAGGCTTCGGACAACAGTCCCTTCACCTCCGTCCAGCTCAAGCCCTGAACCATCTCGATCTTCCCGTCATAGTCCAGAGCTGTCGTGCCCCCGGAGGTCCCGCCCGGAGCTTGTGACCCAGCCATCAGGCCTGCGAGCCTGATCGCGATATCCATGATCGAGTTATTGGCCGCCAAGACGACGGATCCCAGCTGCGGGGTGCCCAGAGAGGCCTCTATCCCGGCCCTTGAACCCGCAAGGGCTTGGCGTAGGAGGTCCAACGAGGCATTCACCTGCGCGAACTGGGGCCCGACTTGCGCCGTCATGTTGCGGATGGTCTCAAGCAGGCCCTTGACCGAAATCAGGTTCTCGGCGACGCTGGTCATCCTCATCGGATGGCCTTCGGGCATCAGAAGAGGGTAGACCTGAGGATTTTCGGATAATGCCTTCTCCACGCGCAGGATCTCAGCCAGGCACTCCGGCGCGAAGACGTTGCCGCCGTTGGCCCTCACCAGCACCTGGACCATCTCGATGGTCTGGAAGTCCTTCTGGATCTCGGCGGACGCGTTTGCCACGTCCGAGGTTGGCACGAACATCATCTCGTTGGCCTCCATTTCCGAGCCCGTCATCACGTAGACGCTGCCGAGCACGGCGGTCACGACGAGCACGGCAACGATCATAACAACCGGGTGATCCGAAACAGTATCCGCAACTGCAAGCTTTGGCAACTTTGATCCTCCTCAATCATCACACGATAGTGATAGCGGACAGGCCCCTGACGGCGCTAGCCCGTCTTCCGCGAGCCTTCCGAGCCCATGCCCTCCTGTAATCTTGTCTTGGTCTTGGCAAGAACGTGCATTAGTGCATCCAAGGTGCCGACGAGCGAACGGATCCTTTCATCCCGGTCCGCGGGCGAAAGGTCCTCAAGGAGCTGGATGTGGGTCTGAATCCATTCACCATCATCCCTGTTCATCGCATCCACCAGGTGGTTGGTCACCTCCTCGGCCTCGCCGAAAAGGCGCAGGAGCTCGAACCGGCCGTTCGGGGTTATGGCGTAGACCTTTCTCCTACCCCCACTCTGCACCGGCTCCACAAGCCCTTCTTTGACCATTCCCTGCAGAAGGGGGTAGATGTTGCCGGCCTTTGGGGCCCAGAAGCCGTTGCTCTTCTGCGATATCCCCGTTATCATGGCGTAGCCGTGAAGGGGCGCCTTGTGCAGGTTGGCGAGGATGAACAGCCTCAGGAATCCCTTTTTCATCTGGGAAGCCGAGTCTCCCCGCTTGGGCATGGGAATCCGCCCGGCTAGATAGAACGCGTATATATATGCTCCCTATATACCGCCGGCGCGACTCTGCGGGTCCCCCTACGATCTTGCATGGACCACGATTATGCCCAGGATGATCAACCCCAGGCCAGCAAGGTTGAAGGCGGTCAGGGATTCGCTCAGCAATAGCCTGGCCAGAATCGCGGTGACCAGATAGCTGAGGGAGAGCACCGCCACAACCTTCACCACGTCCGCGTAGGACATCGCGGCGATGTAGAAGGCTCCTGATACGACTGTCAGTAGGATGCCCGCAATGATCCACTTGGACGTCAGAAGGCTTCTGATGAACTGGAGGGACGCGACCTTCCCCGCATCGATCTCACCGAAGGGGCCCACACCGAGCTTGAAGCAGATGTTCGAGAAGCCGAAGAAGACCGCCGACGCGGATGCCAGAGCGATGGCCATGCCGACCTTCAACCGACCACGCGCTGTGACCGGCTCATGTCTCTGAAATATATTGCCCATCGAGATGGACCCTGGGGCAAACGAGGCCGTCCCGGGGCCAACGCCGAAGGATTCCCCTCCCATTGCATATGGTGGCTTCGACCTGGCATGTTGTGTGACCCACTCCTTGGAATCCGCGGCGTTGAGGCCGAACCGAGCCACGGCCGAAGCCCTGATGTCGATCTCATTCCGGCAGCACCTGTATGGCAGCGCATCGTCGGTTTTGCACCTTGGTGCCGGCGGTCAGTTTTGTTCGAGTGTGCGAGGGGGCGCTTGGCCCGAAGCTTTACGATGCTTCTGTACTCTGGCCTTCTTGGCAGGTCTCGCTTCCGCTCAACGGGCTTGCTCAAGCCGGGTTATCCCTACGTCTCTGTAGAGCCCTCTCTTGATCATTAGACTCCAGATGATCATGCTGCAAATCACGCCTGTGGACACGACACTGATCCATTCATACAGATGGATCCACATGAGCGTCCGGTTTTTAAGATCTGCGAGATGCTCTTCGATGGTCGGATACGCCCCCATGATGCCCTTGAGGATCTCGGCCGCTTGAGCGAAATCCCCCTCCAGGTAGTTGCGCTCTGCATCCACGACATCCGTGCCAAGTCTTGCCAACTCCTCCTCGATCCGGTCGAGCTTGGCCCCGAACTTGTCAACGAACTCCATCGTTGAGATGGTCACCGACTTCCTTGTGCGTACATCCATGAAGAGCTCCCTTGCCCTGTGCGCAAGCTCGAGATCCTCAGGCGGCAAGATGTCAGCGAGGAAGTAGAGCTGGTTGTAGGTCAAGTCCGGCATGTATCTGTACTTCTGGAAGACCTCGCTGGCCGGGTTGTGCCAGCCCTGGCCCAGTTGCAGGGTTTTCCCGGCTCCGTAGTCCCCCGTGACCAGAACCGGCGTGTTCCTGCCCTTCCATACTGCATGGACCACGCTCCCCGGCCTAGGCCATATATCGCCCCCGTGATTCCCCAGCGTCTGCATGGGCTGTTTCTCGATGTCCGGCAGGTTGAGGATCGGATCCCTCTTGACAACTGACCAGTAAGTCCTTCCCAAATACGATGGAATGTCTGTGCCGAGATCAACGTCGGCGGGGAAGGCATCGTAGAAAGCCAAGCTGACCCAGACCGCTATCTCGTTTGTGCCGCCCCAGAACATGAAGCAGATGAGGCCAAGCCCCAGCCCTTCCTGCCTGACAGCTTGATGGATGAACCCAAGGACGTTGCTGGGAATGATCCTGGGCGAAATGTCGTGGATGATGACGATGTCTTGGCTTGCATTGAGGGCTTGGTAGGACCTGGGAAGGTAGAGGCGGGTCATCCTCAGGGCTTCCGGCAGACCGATGAAGTAGGTGTCGCAGGGAACGATGACGATCCGGAACTTGGGCTCGGCGATTATCCATTGGAGCACGAGCTTGTTCGGGGCGTAGGAAGAGTCTCCAAGGTATAGTACCCTTGCCTTCAATGTTGAATCGTCAACCCTGCCGAGGCATGGTGTGAGAGTGGCCATAGCCCCGCATCCCGCCAGCAGGAGGAGCACGATCATCTTTGCGCTCCGAGAAGCCGCGAGGTCCAATCGCTTGGGCATCCTAGCAGCGCAAAGGTAGTTGCTTTGTGCATGGTTCTCCGGGCATGCTGTGGGCCAGGCTGTTGGCAGGTACGACGACACGATCACGGTCCGCCGCTGCCCAGCATCCTGATAAATGGCGTAAGCAACTGCCTGCGAACCCTGAACGGCTGTTCGGCCGGCTAGCGACGGATTCCTAGTGCCCGTGCTGGCATAAGTGTGCATCCGCGCTAGCCACGGGGTCCAAGGATCGTTGAGTTGGGGATATCATTATCTCGTTGAACGCCGCACTGCGACCATGGTCGCCCTGCCTTTCCTGGGGCGGTGCCGGGTCTGTGGCTCCAAGGAGGGTCTGAAAGCGTGCGTGGTCTGCGGCAGGAAAGCATGCCAACTGCACATCGTCGCTGGCAAGTGCTACGCGTGCATAGAGAGGGAACCGTTCACGATCCAGGAAGCAACCGGCATCGTGGTGCACCGCGGTGAAGGACAGAGGAAGGCCCTTCCCGATGCTCTCAGGACCGAATTGAAGGTCAATGCGGACCCCCTGCAGCTCTTGGAGGACCTCTACCTGTTCCTGGGAGGCAGGCCGGGCAGCCGGAGGTCTACGACGATTCTGGGATCCCTTCACCTGGACCAAGTCCATCACAGCCTGATGTTCGACAGGAACGTCGCCAGAGGGGTAACCTCCACGTCCTTTGTTCGCCTTGGGACGCCGGTCCTGGGAGAGGTGGAAACCCGGCGCCCCTCCCGTCTTGCGGATGGCTACGCCGACGAGCACGTCTTGGCCGTGATTGACTCCACAACGCGCCTCGCCCATGACCAGCTCATCAGAATGGTTGACCTGGTCTCCCTGAGTTTGTCAGGCCAACGCGTGCGCATCCTAGGGGGAGATGCGTTGCTGGAGGAGATCCGCATCGGCGAGGAGATGCCCTGCCCGCAGTGTGGGAACTGGCGAGGAATGTGCCAGTGCCCCCAGAAGGTGGAGGGCCCAATCCGTGCGGCAGACTACTTCAGAACCGCCATGGCCTCAAGCCTGAAGCAGAGGAGCGTGGCCCTGGAGATGCGCAAGGATTCCAAGAACGCCGAGACCCGGGACCGGGTCATCCGCTGGCGGCGTGCGCTGGAGTCGTACTAGTGGAAGGTCCTGAAGCCGAAGGAGATGTTCTGGCCTGTGTCCAGAGTCACCGAGATCCTGGTCCACATGTTGTTCGTCGTCCCGACCTCGAGGCTTGAGATGACATCCTTACGTCCTCCAGATGCCACGGCCACCTCTCCGTGATCCTTGATTTCCCCGGCCAGCCAGGTCTTGTAGTAGTAGGTGTGATCCCTGCCCATCTTGTTCTCGATTGTGAACGTTAGGCGAACGCTGGTGAATTCCAGAACCTCCCGTGGGTACTCGTAAAACAGACACCCCTCGGAGGTCGCATCGGCGAAAAGTAGGTAGGTTTCGCCGAGCCTGAAGGTCTGGTAGATCTTGTACCTCGCCTCCTCGCCATCAACATCCAGAGCGAGAACCTCCTCATCGCCATCGGGGTCGAGGACCCAGAACTCGTGGCCAAGGAGTTCTCCTCCAACCACGGTGCCCGAGTAGTTGAGATCCCTGGGACCTTGGTAAGGCTGGAGGGGGATCTTGTGGGTGACGAAGTAAAGCTCAGTGAACCGGTCAGCGCGCCTCGGCTCGAACAGAAAGACTGCCCCGAGGACGAATCCCACGAGACACCCCCCAACCAGTATGATCATGACCAGGTCGTCGCTGTCCCCGTCCCGCCGGTTCACAAGACCCCGCCCTTCAAACAACCTTTAAATCTTTGCCCATCGACCCGCCACCGTGGCCCTCCTGTCCCTTCCTTCGATCGAAGAGATCAAGAAGCTCCGGAAGAAGCTGGGGCTAACGCAGGCCGAACTTGCCCAGCTCTCGCAGGTGAGCCAGTCCCTCGTTTCCCAGATAGAGTCCGGGGAGGTCGACCCAAGGCTGTCTACGCTCAGGAGGATAGTAGATGCGCTCAACGGGGAGGAGGCAGGCCGGGAGGTCTATGCCGAGGACCTGTTCGTGAAGGACCTGGTATCCGTTTCTCCGGATGACCTGGTCACGACAGCGGCAAACATCATGTGGACCAAGAAGATCTCCCAACTGCCCGTTCTGGAGAACGGGAAGAACCTCGGAAGCATTTCGGAGAAGTCCATCACTGCCGAGATTGCGAAAGGCAGCGCCAAGGACCTCGCGAGCCGGACCGTCAGGGAGGCGATGTCGGAGCCCTTCCCCATGGTCGGGAGGCGGTCCAGGATGGAGGTCATCCTTTCCCTGCTTCAGGACAGCTCGGCCGTCCTGGTGCTTGACGACGGAAAAGTGAGCGGGATCATCACCAAGGCCGACGTTCTGCCACGACTGAGGACGGGACTCCTCCAGGGCGGCGGGCCTCAGACACCCTCTGCCAGCAACAACTCTAGATAGGACCTTCTCTCACTCTCAAGGCCAAGTTCCGTGATGATCCCCGCAAGTACGGTCAGCTTGCTTGGGTCGTGGGACGCGGACTCGAACTCCACGAACGTGCCGAGGCCCTCCACATCGTCCAGGAAAAGCAGGGTATCTCCTTTCCTGAAGCCTTTCCTCGTCTTGACTACCCGGCCCACCCGAGAGAAGCCAAGCTTCTCAAGAAGAGCCCCGATGTCCGGGCTCGTCTCTATCTCGATCTCCTCCCTGGTCTTCGAGATCCGATCGAGTCTGGGTCCCTTGTAGGTCAGATACCAGACCCCGGGTGCGCTGCCCACTCGGCGTATTCTCAGCGCCTCATCCGTCCGGGAGAAGTCGCGACAGGGGTGGGAGAAGTAGAGGTCGTCCTGCATGACCTCCGGCAGCTCCGTCCAGCCTCTAACAAGATGCTCGATCCTCTCAACCTGGTCCGGCCTGGACGCCCGGGCCTTCACCTCGACCTCTATCATCCGGATCCCGGCTGATGCTGGCACCTGAAATATCTATTAGCCCCCGTCGGCAACCTTAGCACATGAAGGTCAAGATCTCCTACTTCGGCCACCTCCGCGAAAAGGCCGGACTGAAGTCGGAGATGGTAGATGTCCATTCCCCATCAACCCTCGGAGACCTGTTGGAACCGATCTGCAGGAAAAGGAACATGCTGGAGGAGGTGTTTGGGACCGGCGACCAACCCCAGACATCGGTTAACATCCTGGTGAACGGCAGGAACATGAGATTCCTGGGGGGAATGGTCACCGCCCTGAAGGAAGGAGACGAGGTTAGCATCTTTCCCCCAACGGGGGGCGGGTAGGTGTCGCAGGAAGCAATCGCGAGGCCGGATTTCCGCCGCCCGAACTATCCCTGGTAGACGAAGATGTTGTACATGAGAACGTAAATGGTGAACCAGGTCACCAGGTAGATGTAGAGAGCCTTGGTCAGGACCTTCAGCCTTCCCCCGGCCTCCTCGATGTTAGTGCCCCACCACTCTGCAATGTACGTACCCACGTAGCCGATGCCGAACACCAAAAGCAATATGAGGGCGATGAGCAGCGGCGGCTTCGCGTCACTCGTGTTATCCTTTAGGGCCAGATCGATAGAAGTCGTAACAAAGGCAGCGATGATCCCCACGAGAACGAAGGTCAGGTATCTGCGGACTTCTTGATCCATAGCCAGCTAGCTCCAGGGCGATTAGATTGAGGGAGATGCACGCGGTTGATATAAATTGTATCGTGAGGGAACTCCAGTCGATCGTCGGCTCGAGGGTTGACAAGGTCTTCCAGGACCGGCCGGGGCTTGTCAGGATTCGGTTCTACGGCGGGCCCTCCGGGCGGGCCGAGCTTCTCATCGACGTTGGAAGGAGAATCCACCTCACGGAGTACAAGAGGAAGGCCCCCCAGCTACCGACCAGCTTCGCCATGTTCCTTCGGAAGCACCTGGGGAACCTTTCCCTGTCGGCCGTATCCCAGCACGACTTCGACAGGATAGTCCTGTTCAGGTTCGGTGACATGAGCTTGGTTGCGGAGATCTTCTCCCAAGGAAATGTCGTCCTGCTTGGCCCGGATTCCAAGGTCATGCTTTCGCTGAAGAAGGGGGCCGAGGATCGCATATGCAAAGACAGGGAATACGTGTTCCCAGAGCCTCCGCTCTCCCCGTTCGAGATCGCGGACGCTGACTCCCTACGAGCCGCCCTTCAACGCCGGGATCTTGTGAGATCCCTCGCGGTGGATCTGGGGCTGGGCAGGCTCTACGCCGAGGAGCTCTGCGCGGCAACAGGCCTGCCCAAGGAGACAAAGCCATCCGAGCTCAGCGATCACCAGGCCCTGGCCGTGATCGAATGGATCGGGGGGATGAAGAGGGCGATTTCGGGCCTCGAGAACCCGGTCTTCTATGGCCAAGCAGAGCCCACCGAGTTCTCGCCCTTCGCGCTTGAGTCCAAGAGGCAGGAGATGCCCACAGTCACGAAGAGCTTCAACGAGGCCGCAGACCGCTACTATGCCCACGGCGAGGTGGAACAGGCTCAAGAACAGGCAACCTCCCGTGTGGGTGAGGCTGCCCGGAAGCTTGCAGAAAGATTGGGGATCCAGACCGCTCAGTTTGAGCAGCTTCGCTCAAAGGCAAGGGAAATGAGGGCGACGGGCGATCTGATATACTCCGGTTTCTCAGCCATCTCGCCCCTGGTTGACCAGCTTCGTCATGAGGCCAAGGTTTCCAAGCAGATCATCCTAGACCTCCTCGCCAACAGGGGAATGCAGGACAGCTTCGTCGGATATGACCCAGCTTCAAGAGTCCTCACCCTCAGGATCGGCAGCGTCGATGTACCCCTTGACCTCCACAACAGCCTCGGCGAGAACGCAGCGAGGTTCTACGAGAAGGCCAAGGACCTGGAAAGGCGAGCCGACGGAGCAGCGCGGGCGATCGCTGAGACAAGGGCCAAGCTGGATGCCTCCCGTGCAAAGACAACCGAAGCACCGCCAGCCTTGGAGCTGCGACCGCAGAAGCCCGAGTGGTTCGAGAAGTTCAGATGGTTCTTCAGTTCCGACGGCAACCTAGTCATTGCTGGCAGGGATGTCCGATCGAACGAGACACTCGTGAGGCGTTACCTGGAGGACCATGACATCTATGTCCATAGCGACGTCCAAGGGGCGCCATCCACGGTTGTCAAACCGCAGGAAGGCCAGATTGGACCACAGACAATCCGGGATGCCTGCGTCTTTGCCCTCATCCATTCGAAGGCCTGGAAGTCGGGAACGACATCGGGCGACGTCTACTGGGTGGCCAGCAACCAGGTGACAAAGAGGCCGACGTCGGGGGAGTACGTTGCCAGAGGGTCCTTCGTCATAAGGGGCAAGAGGAACTACGTTGGCGGACTTGAGGCAAGATGCGGCATCGGATGGCTCGGGAATCGATTCATGTGCGGTCCCCTCGAGGCTGTGCGCCACCGGTGTCCCACGACCTTGGAGATCGCCCCGGGCGAGCAGAGGAAGAGTGACGTGGCAAAGGAGGCCGTGAAGCGCCTTGCCTCCAAGGACGTCCGTCCCGACTTGGACCAAGTCATCCAGGTCCTTCCTGCGGGCCGCCTCAGGATCGTCGGGCCAAGTTAGCGGCCTCCTGGGACAATTCCAATCAGAAGCAAGAAATAGACACTTTTATTAGCCAACATGGCCCGCAAAAAACAGTCTACAATTGGCGCTTCAACAACGATGGACGCGAGGCGAGCCGATGTCGGAGATGCCCGTAAGGGAGGCAATGAAGAGCGACCTGGTCACCGTCAATCGCGGCGAAACCATGGACAAGGTAGCTCGCCTTATGACACAGTGGAACGTGACCGCAGTGGTCGTCATCGACGGCAGCAAGCCGGTGGGCGTGGTCACCGAGAAGGACGTGCTGTCGCAACTGGTAGCCGAGGATAAGAAGCCGTCCAAGGTCCGCGTCCAAGACATCATGTCCTCCCCCGTCATCACAATATCCGGGGAGGAGACGGTAGCGGATGCCCTTGACAAGATGATGCAGTTCGACGTCAGCCAGCTCCCCGTGCTGGACGGCAACGACCTGGTCGGCATAATCTCGAAGGGGGATGTCTCCAGCGCCAAGGAGAAGGCCTACCGTTCCTACGAGCCGGTCGACGACTACAAGTCCGAGGAGGACTACCCGGGCCCCGCCATCTGCGAGATATGCGGACAGCACAACGTTCACCTGCGCGAGGTGAATGGTCGCTACGTCTGCGACGATTGCGCCAACATCGCGGAGACCGACAGCTTCTAGGGCCTTGCCTTGCCCAGGGACCATCGAAGGCCTTTGAACGCCTTTCCGTCTTCATCAACAATCCTGAGGTAGAACCCCCAAGCGCCCCGGTGATTGGTCACCTTCAGGAGAACCGGAACGATCCCCCGCCGCAGCCTGACCGGGATCCGGTCCTGATCGGGCTCGGCCCCCCTAACCACGTCGAGGGCGAACACCTGCTTTCCGTCGATCCAAAGCCTGGCCCCATCGTCGCTTCCAAGGAGCACGATGGCATCCCGTGAATCGGGCACGCGGGCGTAGGCCAAGGCATATGCACACATGTAGTTGTGGGGATGTACGGCGGACCGTAGGTTGACGAACCCCGTGCTCGACACGCGGACGGTTTCCCATCTGACCTCCCCCGACGCACCTTGGTACGACGCATCAAGATCGATTCCCCTCTCAGGGGGATACTGGATCGAGAAGCCCGTGCCTTCAGGGTTGTCGAAGGGACCTATGACGTTCCAGGCCTGCGGCGAACCCAGGGATGCAAGGAAGTCAACCCTCACCCCGTCCCGGATCTTCCGGGCCATAGCACTGGTCGCCCGGTCGGATAGAACCTCCGCCCTTCGGATCACATCGATGTACTGATCCAGGTTGTTGACCACGGGCAGTTCGTCGCTCGCACTGCCGTGGTATCGCGCCATCTGGTCCTTGCCAAGTTGCCAGAGCGTCGACCCGTGGCAGTAGATCCACACATATCTCTTGCAGACCATGCGCGAGATGGCAAGCTGCCTCCTGAACTCATCCACGGAGTAGTTTTCGCTCTTGTCCCCGTAGGAGCCGATCACCTTGTCACCGAACTTCTCCCTCTTGCCCCCGTAGCCGAGGAACTTGCCGCTCCCATCGAGGATCTGGCGGTAGTAGCCAAGGGGCCAGAGCCCGAAGGATATGGAGCATTTCTTCCTCCAGTAGGACCGGGGTCCTTCCGGGAGAATCCCTTCGGCAAGCGCGTCCAGGTCCTGGGCGTATCTAAGCAACCAGTCTGGGTTCGTCCTCGTGTAAGTCTCCTCCGTCAGAAGATGCAGCCCTCCCGGCGCGTTCCGTTCCGCCATCTCGACGCACATGCCCCGGAAGAGATCGGTTGCCAGCGGCCCGTAGCATTCCGGGCCCTGCGGGAGGTGGAGAACTTCCATCCCCGGGTACTCATCAACCATGGACCGTATGATCTCGGCCCCCCGTTCCTCTGACTTGCCCCGCAGCTCTGAGACAGGATACCCTGGCTTCTGATAGTCCTTCCAGGACAGCTCGTAGATCTCGCTGATGTATTCGATATCTATGGCCACGCCCCGAAAAAGGCCCTCCCGCGCAAACACCGCGGCCTGCCTGAAGTTCTCCAGCAACCGTGACCATCCTACGTCATCGAACCAGTCCGGCAGATGGCTGTAGAAGGCAACCTTGATGAAATTCCGATTCAGGGTGTGTTCCCTGCAGACCTCGTTCATCCTCTTGGTGCGCTGAAGGAGAGGGTTGTCCTCGCCCACGATTCGTTTCCCATCCGAGAGCCACACATCGGAGTCCCAGTTGGACATTATGTGGGCAAGCATGAAGCCCCTTATGCCGCGTTCAGCCCAAGCGGCCGCCGTGTCTGCCAGGTACTCGAAGGGAATGCTGGCAAAGAGAATGGTGGCTGGTTCCTTCGGAGCCGATCTTTGGTACGCCATCTTGATCGTCACGCTGCCCGCCCGGTCGTGGGCGGATAACTCTTTCGCAATTGCTGGTTCTTGATCGTGGCAGCCTTGGGCCCTAGGTCCAGCTGGCATAAGACCGAACGAGGCAAGATCCGATGGCGAGTGTGAGCTACACGGACGACCCCTGGCAGAACCCGCCGGCCTTGGGCGAGTGCTTGGTTCAGCACAGTCGCCCCAGCCTGCCCCCGGCACCGGGCTGCCCGTGCGCCTGCCGATACCAGACGAGGATGACAACAGCCATCACTGCGACGACCGTTGGGATCCAACTGTCCTGCCAGAAAAGGCCGGCTGAGAACCTAGCGGGCGAAGCAGGGTAGAATAACGCCACCCCACCGCCGAACTTGTACTGGAGGAGGTCAAGCCCGAGGTGAAGCAGGATCGCGTATAACATGTAGACGAACACCTTCATCCTGTCCCTGAAGAGGGACGAGACCACGAGTGCCAAGGGGATCGAGACCACCGGCGCATCGAATGCGTAGAACAAAGCGTACCTCGCCTGATCGGCGAGGAACGGAGCGAGAAGGGAGGAAAGCACCTTCGCGTCCGGCAGCATTGAGCCCAGGAGGAACACCGCTTTGTCGTAGCCCCTCAGATCAGACGCTATGAATCCCACTGCTAGGTGCGTTATGGCGTCGGGCACTGTGTTCTCCTCTCCCACCGTAGCCCACGAGGATCGAAGCGGTAACTCCTCAGGAAATAGACTATGAGAATAGCGAGCCCGGCCAAGCCACCGACCAACTTGGGATTTGGATCTGCGACATGGCATTCCTCGACCACAATCACTCCCCGGGAGGCAATTGCGCAGATCCCCCTCACGACCATGACACCTCCCTTGAAGGGACGAGGCCTGGCATCGAACTCGAACGGAAGGGAGGCGAGCTCCCCGTCCCTTCTGAAAGTGATGATCACGGGGTCGCTGAGGCTAAAGCCGGCTATCCTGTGGTTCAGGACGACCGCCTTGCCCTCGAATCTTGCTGGATCGCTCAGGATCTCCTTGACATCCCATGGCATCCTGCCAATGGTCAGAAGGGAATGCACAAGGAGGAGGGACAGTAGGAACGTCCCGACCAAGAGGGAGATGAGCCTTGATCTGGGCGTCTCCCGCAAGGTCAGGCCTGCAAGGAGATTGCTTCCGGCCCCCTTGTCGCCCCGAGAACCAGCTTGTACGGAACTTCCTCCATCAGACTGTCTATCCCACGTCTGGACTCGAAGATCGATGCATCAAGGAACTCCTCTATCGGCCCCTCCTGCTTGGCTTCCCGCGACACGCCGTACCAGTAGATGATCATCCCTTTGCCATAGGTTTCCTCATACCTGCTGACCTGGTATCTGTGGTGCCTGCGTATGTGCTGCAGATCGCCGAAGAAGGCCTTGCTCTCTATCCAGGATATGTTGCTCCTGCCGTCTATCCTCTGGGGCGATCGAAAGAGGAAGTCCGGAGTCGGGACCCCAGCCCCGCCCTTCTGGTCCTGCTCGGTCTGGAACCTGAGCCCTTTCTCGGACAGCCACTCGCTCACGAGCCGCTCACCCACCCTGCCCAGCTCCCGGTAGACCTCAAGGGACCATGGGGAATCCATGTAGTCCGACCTGACCACCTTCGCCACCTCCGAGGCCATGCGCCTGTGATCCCTGGGCAGGTCATGCCCTATCTCCGCACCGGTCACCATCTTGCGGAAATCCGACTTTGACACCCCTATCTCCGATGAGATGATCCGCCCAATCACTATCGGCGGGAATGTCCTTGACCAGGCGATCCTCTCAACCGTCTCACCCCTTCTCCATTGGCCCGCCAGCCTGGGTGACAGCGCTTTCACTTTCCAGTAGTTGCGTATCACGTAGCGCCTGTAGTCCTGTGTGTGGATGGCGACAAGAAGACCCGTGGGAAGGTGGGTGGTGCGATGGATCCCGGGGATGTCACCGATCCATCTGATGCTGGATGATAGTGCCCTGCACTCTCTCTCTGTGAGTTCCCTCAAGAAATCATCTTCGAGACGCGGCCGTTCTCGGGCCGTCTACGTGGGGATTTACGGTTGGGTGGTGGTTGAGGGAGATAAATGTCTTATCAACGCCGCGCCCATGGATCAAAATCTCACTATGCCCTGCCCTCGGCCTTCCTAGGCCTGCCCTTGCCGTACCATCCCCCGGTGATGTACAGGTAGGAATTGACCGCTGCCGTGATCCCTTGGCCCGCCGCAACGCCGATCTGGTGGACGCCGCCGGTGACGTCGCCAGCCGCGTACACGCCCGGGAGGTTGGTCTCCTGTTTCCGGTTCACGACGATGAAACCCTCGTGGTCGAGGGTGACTCCTGCACCCCCTGCAAGGCCGCTCTGGGGCGACTCCCCGACGGCGATGAAGACCCCATCCACATCGATGCAGACGTCGCCCCTGCCCTGGGCATCTCGCAGGACCACTCGGCTCACCTGGTTCTCGCCCTGGATCTCCACGACCTGCTTGTTCCAGAGCATCTCGATCCCGCCATCGAGCACGCGCTGCTTCAGGGCCGCATCCGCCCTCAGATCGGATCTCCTGTGGGCCATGAACACCTTTCCAGCGATCTGCTTGAGGTACAGCGCCTCCATGGCCGCCGTGTTCCCTCCCCCGACAACCAACACCCTGCCCCCTTTGAAGAACACGCCATCACAGACTGCACAGTAGCTCACCCCGCGGCCTCTGAACTTCTCCTCGCCAGGAACTCCAAGGCTTCTGTGCGAACAGCCCGTCGCGATCACGATGGCGTGGGACCAGAGCTCTTCAGAGGCGGTCATCGCCCCTTTCCTATCCCCTTCAAGGTCCAGTCGCTCAACGGTCTCGGGAGCCAACATCTTCAGCCCTGCGGACTCAGCCTGCCTTTGCATCCGATCAACAAGGTCAGGTCCACGGATCGGCTCAACGCCGGGGTAGTTCTCAACCAGCCAGGCCTCCGCCGCCAGGCCGCCCACAACCTCACCTATCAGTACTGTGCGAAGACCGAGCCTAGCCCCGTAGAGACCTGCTGCAAGGCCAGCCGGCCCCGCCCCGACGACAGTGAGGTCGCACTCTCGCGACATCCTATCCCCGGACTCAGCTCACGGGGGCCAGAAAAATATGTTCGCCGAATGCGTAGTAGCGTCTTCGCGGCTTCATTTTTCAAGGAAAAAATGCAGTTCGTCTGGATGCCCCAGAAGCTCGCGCCCTTGGACCTGACCAGACCCTTCAGCTGCCTGGTGAGGAAGTCCCCCAAGAAGGACGAGCTCGTCATTTCCTTTCACCGCAAGGGCCTGATCTTCGCGCAGGCGCACATCACCACGGTGGAGGACCTGAAGCCCTTCAGATGCCGGATCCGCGTGAACCAGATGGACTTCTACATGCAGCCGAAGGAGCTACTCGCCGGCGTCGAGAAAGCCAGACAACTTGTCCTGGTAGATGACCAAGCCACCCGAGCCGGAAGGGGACAACTGGAAGCCCTCTTCCGCGCCTCTCCCTTGGCGTGGGCCAGGCCCTGCAGGTTCTGCATGCTGCAGGGATCGGTCAAGTTCCCCCGTCCCCCAATAACCTACGGGGTTGAGGAGATATGCCTAAGGTGCGCAAGATCGCAGTTCATCAAGGAGGCTAGAGCAAAGGGATGGCAGCCAAGCGAGGCTTTGGTCGCACACCTGGGCCGAGTGTTGGAGAGGGCGCGGGACTACGACACTGCTTTCAGGATGGTGTCGCCCGACTATGACCCGGACCGGGACTGGCACCTCAGCCTGTACGACGTGATTGAGAAGAAGCCATCAAGCGAGGAGAGGATGGCGATCGACGGGATCGCCAGGCTCTACCCGGACGCGGATGGCGCGGCGGCATTCGTTTCAAGGCTCAAGGAAACGGGCATCAGATCCCTTCTGCCCGTCCAGGCCGCTGCTGTGAAGGCGGGCCTCCTCGAGGGCCGTAACATCCTCATCGTTTCCTCCACCTCCAGCGGCAAGACCCTGATTGCGGAGATGGCCGGAATCCCGCGGGCCCTCACGGGGGCCAAGTTCCTATACCTCACTCCCCTCGTGGCGCTTGCCAACCTTCGATACTTCGAGTTCGACAGCAAGTACCGCGCCCTGGGCCTCCGGACGGCAATAAGGGTCGGGGTTGGGCGAATCAGAACAGCCAAGAAGCTCGACCTGAACATGGACATCGAAGGGTCCCACATCCTCGTCGGCACGTACGAAGGGGTGGAGCAGACGCTCAGGTCGGGGGCGACCAAGAGGCTCGGCGACGTCGGCGTCGTCACCATCGATGAGATACAGAACCTTGCGGATCAGGAGAGGGGCTCTAGGCTGGATGGCCTGATCAAGAAGCTGAAGGTCCTGTACCCGAGGGCCCAGTTTCTGTACCTTTCCGCCACCGTCGGGAACCCGTCCGAGCTGGCAACCCGGCTGAAGGCTTCCCTTGTGCTCCACGACGAACGCCCCGTGCCCCTCGAACGGCACCTCATACCGATCTCGACGCCAGGCCAGAAGACCCAACTCATGAGGAAGCTCATCGAAAGGGAATTCGCGGCCATCTCCCCCGAGGGGTACCGGGGTCAGACCCTTGTGTTCACGAACTCCAGAAGGAAGTGCCACCAGATCGCGACTGCCATCGCCACCGGGTCCGCACCCGTCAAGGCCTACCACTCAGGGCTCTCGTACGAGAGGAGGAGGGCCCTGGAGTCGGAGTTCATGGAGCAGCGCATCGCCGGGGTTGCGACGACCTCGGCGCTCGCGGCGGGCGTCGATCTTCCGGCATCACAGGTCATCTTCGAAACGCTGGCAATGGGCATGGAATGGATCACCCCGTCCGAGTTCCACCAGATGCTGGGGAGGGCGGGCAGGCTGGGATACCACGGGGCGGGGAAGGCCATCATGCTGATCGAACCCGGCCGCAGCTTCAGCAATGCCGAGCGACGCACCGAGGACCAGGTGGCGATGGACCTACTCACCAGCAGGATCGATCCGGTGAGCCCCGCCTACAGGCAGGAGGAGCTCGCCGAGCAGGTCCTGGCGGACATCAGCACGTTCGGGGTCCTCAGCGCATCCGAGCTGGAGAGGATTCAGAACCACAGCGTCGGTTTCACTTCCGGCACGGCGCCTCTGGTCGAGGGGCTCGCGCGTTCGGGCATGATCAGGAGGAAGGAAGGGTCCTTGGTGATAACCGCGATAGGTCGGACCGCTTCCGAGTTCTTTCTTGCTGAGGAGGAGGCCGCCTTCATGATCAGGTCCGTCAAGAAAGGATCTCCGCCATTGGACACGGTCGTGGCGACAAGCTCCTTCGATCGGGTCTACCTATCCGAGAAGCTTCAGAAGAACATTGAGCGATCCTTCCGCAGACAGACGTCCATCAGGTTCTTCGACTCGGAGGTCCTGAACCTGTTGTCCCGGCCGAAGGGGGTCTTCTCCGAATGGTTCAGGGAGGCGATCGGAAGGATCACGCTGGATCTGCTGGCGTGCGGCTGCCGCGATTCACCCCACTGCCAGTGCCCGCCGAGGAAGCTCTCGGCGATGATCCTTCGGCTTCGAACCTCGGGCCTGTCCCCGGAGGCAATATCGAACGAGATCATGGAGAGATACGGCATCGAGGCCTACCCGGGGGATGTCCTCGAGTATTTGAACGATGCTGCCAGGCTCAGCGAGGCACTATGCAGGCTCTCCGAGATACTGGATAGACGGAGACTTGCAGACAAGTCCCACGAGCTCTACCTCAAGATCGTCGGCTGATCTCTAGAGGTTGTCGACGAAGGCCTGGAGCTCAGTCTCCGAGTCCAGTCTCACCTTTGATATCGAATGGAACCTGCAGAACGCCTCGATCTCCCCGGTCAAGTCGCCGGGGCTTGCCGAGTAGTGATTCGACCCCACGGCCGAGATGAGAAGGTCGCGCGGCGCACTGATCTGGATGGGGGTGTTGGGCCACATTTTGCCCCACACTATCTTGTCCCTTATCTCATCGGTGATCCGGACTATGTGCCCCCTGCCGAATTGCATCCAATACTCCCCGTCGATCCTGACCAGCCTCGCAACCGTGACGTCGGAAGGCTTGCTGTAGAAACCGACCGCGCCGCCGGAAGCTCCCTGAACCTGGCCCTTGATCCATACATCGGGAAGGCAATCACAGGCGCGCCGGGAAAGGCCAGAGTAGTAGATCGACGCTGCCCCGCAGTTCGAGATGATCATGAGGTTGTCGTCAACGTACTTCAGGTCGCCAAAGAGCGGGGGCGACTTCGGGTTCATCTGGTGGAGCAGTGCACATGTGACCAGCCCCTTGACGTCCCCCTCGCAGACCACTGGGACCGTGGGCTTCGGCCCCTCGCAATCCTCCGGGTAGGGGATGAGCGCCGGGATCAGGCAGGGCGTTACTCCGTAGTCCACCGAAAGCTCGGGTTGGCATCTGATCGAGGCTCCCATGATGGCCTCTCCCCCAGCCATCTTGTCCGCGAGGTCGTCCTTGGCAGCAAGGTACAGGGCCACCTCCCTCCGGAGCGATTCCTGCGTCAACATTCGGTTGTCGAACTCGATCCGGCACCCCAGCTTCCGGAGCCATGACACCATCCGCTCGATCCTCTTGCCCTGCTCCATGATCTTCTCGGCGCGTCGTACAAGGGCATGCTGCTCCTCCATCAGGAACTCACCGACCATGAAGCTTTTGAGCCTCGGCAGGTCGTCCTGAAGATGCTCCATCCTCAGACAGTAGGAGGCACCCCAGAGCAGGAGGGAGCCCCTGGCAAGCTTCGAGGCCGCTGAAACGCCGCGAACCCAGGGCAGGACCTTCTCCGGTCGACCTTGGAGGCGCTGGTGCCTGAGCATGTTGTCGTTGGCGGCATTCTCCCAGAAGCTTGCACCAGTTGAGGAGAGGCAGGTTGAGCCCGCCCAAGCCGGGTTGTGTTCCGCATAGAGCAGGACGGGGAGGTCCAGCTCCCTGACCAGCATTATGGGCAGCATCGGCTCCGTCCAGTGCCAGCAGCCCAGGATGAGACACTCGGCGCCTCCGGTCTTCAGTACCCGCGCCGCCTCCTCCACCTCCCCCTTGGTCCGGAGGCCGAACATGTCTTTCTCGGTCCAGCCCTTCCTGAGCTTTGACATCGGGTCGATGACCCTGATCTGGCTCCCCCTCAGGAACTTGGTCAGAGATTGGTGCTTCGCATGCAGATAGGCTTCCCGCTCGGTTGCGAGTCCCGTGTCCCTGGGGTCCGTGAAGGTGACAACGCCCACTACAGCCTTCGCTTCGACCATCAAGCCACCACCCGGCCACCGTGGCGCGGGCAATAAATATCTTTGTGAAGCAGCTGTTAGTTTTCGGTACATAATGGCCGTCATTGTAACTCAAAACAACCCGCGCGGCGCCGGTAGACAAAGATTTATAATCCAGAGGCGACTGCGCTAAAAGCCAAGGTCTGCCCATGGCCTTTTCCCCCACCGACGTCTTCCGGACGGTGACCCTGCTGGCGGTCGGTGCGTTGGTGGTAGTAGTCCTCGTGTTCTGGGTGGGGGGGAAGGGCGTTCTGGACAGGATTGGCAGCATTACCCCGGGCTACCTGTTGCTTGCCCTCTGCCTCGAGGTCTGTTTCATGCTCCTCGGATCGTTGAGGTTGTCCATGATCGTCCGTGCGCAGGGGAAAAAGGTCCCCAGGGAGATAGTGGCCATAAACTTCTCGGGCGCTTTCTTCAACAACATCACCCCTGTGTCCAAGACGGCCGGCGAGCCGGTCAGAGCCTACTTGCTGGGCAGGGCGAATGGCACTACCTTCGAAGAGGGGATGGCCAGCGTCATCGTGGATCGCATCTTTGACATGGCTCCCTTTGTCTTGATCTGCCTTGTCACATTTGCCACCATCGCCATTTTCCACGTTGCATCGAGCCTCCTCATGCTCGTTCTGATACTCCTTGGGCTGGTTGGTGCAGCGCTCATCTCGGCGATCATAGTCGCAGCATCGCTGCAGAAGGAGACGGGCCTAAGGCTCGTCCTCTTCCTGATCGGCAGGCTTGAGCCCCTGATAAAGCGGTTCAGACCGGTCGACGACGTGAGAAGCCGCACCCTGGAGGCGTTGGAGGGATTCTACCAAGGCACGAAGAGCATCTCCAAACACAGGAAGCTGCTTGTCGCAAACGTGCTCATCTCCCTGCTTCTCTGGCTGACGGTGATCCTCAGGCTGAAGATCGTCTTCCTCTCCCTTGGGTCCAGCGTACCCCTGATCATCGTGAACGTGGTTGCGGTCGCATCGACTTTCGCGGGATTCGCCCCCCTTCTGCCGGGTGGATTGGGCGCGACGGAGGCGACGATGATCGCCCTCTTCCTGGGCTTCGGCGTTCCAAGGGACGTGTCCGGCCTCGCGGTGTTCGTGGATAGGATCGTTTCCTTCTGGTTCGTGACCGTGATCGGCGCCGCTGCCTCTGTCCGGCTGAGCTTCAAGCTCAAGGACATGGACTAGCAAGGGGAGCTCACACGGGCCTCCTAGCGATGACCTTTCGAAGCTTGGTCCCGCAGACGGGGCAGAACTCCCCCTTTCCCGTGAAGTCGCGTTTGCACCCAGGACAGGTCCTCTTCCACTCAAATACCGACCTTATGCCCGACGTGGCAACCGACCTGTAGCCTACGCCCAACACCCTAGACATGTTCTGGAGCCCGTAGTCATCCGTCAGAATCACAGGGTCAAGTCCTGCTGCCTTCAGATCCACGGCCAACGCGATAAGCTTCACATCCGTTGTGGAAAGCTCACCGCCTATCCCGGCAAGTCTTTCGCTGACCATTCCCACGCTCTCGGAAGATGCGTCCCAGATCTTCAAACGCCCTGAGTCAAGAAAAACACCGACCGAAGCTGCGGCGGCCATGCCGCGGGCCTCCTGCACGACCTCGGGAACTGTGTAGTGAGCCGCGGAGGAAGTGGCAACGTATCCGCCTATCACCGATGAGGTGTCCAGAACGAAGACCCGAGCCCTGATGCGACTATCCCCCGATCCGTTGACGAAGCTTCGTCCAGAAGAGATCCGAATCCAACACAGCGAAGACTGCTTTTGACTCCGATCTACAGACCCTTACCTCGTTGCCCTGATGGGCGTTTCCGACAACCCGCCCATCCATCGCCAGACAGCAATCGTCCCCGGGAAGGACTACGATCTCCCTGTCCGAGGAGATGACCATCGGGCGAATGGGCCTGATCGCACCAAGAGGTGCCACGATCATCGCGTTCAGGCCGCAGTCGACGACGGGACCCCCTGCGGAGAGCGAGTGCCCGGTTGAGCCCGTGGGCGTCGAGACGATGACCCCGTCGCCCTCAAGCATCAAGTCCCCCAAGGAATCTATGTGAACGTTGGCGCGGAGGATCTTCCCCGTCCTGGTGCCCTGCACCAGAAGCTCGTTAAGCGCTGAGCCAAGTCTCTCGGCTCCCAGACGAACGTCTACCTTCATGCGCGAGACCACATCGAACTTCCCAGAGGCCAATCGCTTCAGTGCAGGGATCAGGTCTTTGGGTTCCACCTGGCTGAGGAATCCCGTCCTTCCCATGTTGATCCCGCATACGGGAACCGAAAGACTCCCGAAGGATTGAACCGTGCGGAGGATCGTCCCGTCTCCACCGAAGACCAGAACAAGATCGACCTGGTCGGTTGCTGGGTTCAGAGTCCGAAGAGAGGAGCAGACCTTCTGGTTCTTTGCGGCCATGGCCCTGAGGAGATGGTCCTCGGCGAGCAAGGAGCCGATCTGGTCCTTCAGATAGGCCGCGGACTCCAGTGCAAGGTCAACGGCCCTGGGCGAGTCGTTCGCCATCATGCCCAGCTTCGTAGGTTTCATCTGATCCAACCTTCCCAGCGATGCAGATCGGAGCGCCGGCTCAAGGACATGGCATTTCCAAAAATATTTATATCTTGCTCAGCGCCCAAGCCACGCAAGTCGGTAGCATGGCACGAAGGATCGCCGAGGTGCGGACGCTCAAGGTTGGATATGCGGTGATGATAGACGGTGAGCCATGTAAGATCGTAAGCTACACCACGTCCAAGCCCGGCAAGCACGGAGCCGCCAAGGCAAGGGTTGAGGCCATGGGAGTATTCGGCGGACAGCGCCGGGGCTTCATCTTGCCGGTGGATGCGAAGATCGAGATCCCGGTCGTGGAGAGGAAGACGGGACAGTTACTGGCGACCATGGGCGATGCCATCCAGATAATGGATCTAGGCGACTACTCCACCTTCGAAGTTCCCAGGCCCGACATATCCGGCCTCACACAGGGGGCCGAAATCGAGTACCTTGAATTCGAGGGAAGACGCCTTATCGAGCGCGCCAAGAGCGCCTAAGAGAGCCGGTCGTTTCCGGGTTGGGCCGATGAGGAAGAGGATACAGGACGCAGAGATTGGCCCAGTCATGAGTGCCGGCGACATTGTCCGCGAGCTAGGTCGAAGCGGTGTCTTCGGCGCGGGCCGCACCAGCAAGGCGGCCGGTGTGCTCCAGAAGATGATCGAGTCGGACGCCACGGTCTTCCTCGGCCTGGCAGGCGCGATGGTCCCCGGCGGCATGAGACGCGTGGTTGCCGAGATGATCCGCGACGGAATGGTCGATGTCCTTGTCTCCACGGGCGCAAACGTCACGCATGACCTCATGTGCTGCTTTGGGATAGCGCGGTGGCGGGACCTCCCCTACTCGAGCGATGCCCAGCTGAGGGAAAGGGGAGTCAGCCGGATCCTTGACGCGTTCATCGATGAGAAGGGCTTCACGACCTTTGAGAAGAGGACCACGGGCCTTCTCGAGTCCTGCCTGGGAAGCAAGGGCATCTCCAGGATTTCACCAAGCGAACTCCTGCTCGAGATGGGCCTCCGCATCGAGGATCAATCCTCCATTATCCACAACGCCGCGAAGGCCGGGGTGCCCATCTTCATTCCAGCCTTCACCGATTCGATCCTTGGGATGCAGACCTACTTCTACTCGCAGACCCACCCGCTGATCCTGGATGTCCTCAAGGACTTGGGACGGATCATAGACCTGGCGTACAAGGCTGATCCGTCGGGCGCGGTCCTCATAGGGGGAGGGGTGCCCAAGAACTTCATTTTCCAGAGCAAGCTCGTGGCCCCCAAGGGGTTTGACTTTTCCATTCAGATCACCACGGACAGGCCCGAGCCCGGCGGGCTGTCGGGCGCGACCCTTGATGAGGCCATTTCCTGGGGAAAGGTGGACCCGGGTGCCCAGACTGTTACCGTGTACGGGGATGCCACGATAGTCCTGCCCCTCATTGTCGCAGCCGTTCGCGAAAGGCTGGGAGCAAGACTCCCGCGCAGGGGCACGCGCCGATGAAGTACCTTGTCCTCATCCCAGACGGGATGGCCGACTATCCCCTTCGCCAGCTCTCCTGGCGAACGCCCCTCATGGCGGCCCGCGCCCCGAACATCAAATCGCTAGGTCTCCGCGGCAGGATGGGGCTCTTCACGAGCCTGCCGAAGGGCACTCAGGCAGGCAGCGATGTCGCGATCATGTCCATCATGGGATACGATCCCTCCACACAACTTACCGGGAGGGGCGCCATCGAAGCCGCGGCCCTGGGAATAGAGCTTGAGGAGGATGAGATCGCGTTCCGATGCAACTTTGTTACCTGCCGCCGCGGCCGCATCTCCGACTACTCCGCAGGGTACATAGGCAGCACGGAAGGGGGACTGCTCATCGACGCGCTCAAGAAGGAACTCGAGGACGAGGGCATCAGATTCCACCCGGGCAAGAGCTTCCGCAACATCCTGGTCCTGAAGGGCGAGTCCTTTTCCGATGATTTGGCCACGACCCCTCCGCATGATATCGTTAGTCAAAGCTTCGAGCCATACCTTCCGGCCGCGCGATCGGCCGCCGCAAGGGAGACCGAGGAGAGAGTGAGGGATCTGATAGCAGGGTCGAGGGAGGTTCTCGCCAGACACCCAGTCAACGTAAAGAGACACAAGGCCGGGTTGAACCCGGGGAACATGATCTGGCCGTGGAGCCCCGGGCACCGACTGAACGTTAGGCCCTTTGACGAGATCTGGGGTGTGTCAGCCGCTGCCATCGCGGCGGTTGACACGATCAAAGGGCTTGCAAGGAGCGCCGGGATGCTGGCACCGAACGTGCCCGGGGCCACGGGCTTCGTGGACACCGACTACGAGGCCAAGGCGCGCGCCGCCCTGGACTCGCTGCGCACCTGCGACATGGCCTTCGTACACGTCGAGGGCATCGATGAGATGGG
>Ga0172365_10000635_pt1 | contig 24225 bp, 17 predicted proteins | sample LakKivSesite48cm_FD_114535 | JGI IMG/M metagenome (GOLD analysis project Ga0172365, IMG submission 114535) | Sediment microbial communities from Lake Kivu, Rwanda - Sediment site 48cm | ecosystem: Environmental > Aquatic > Freshwater > Lake > Sediment | place: Rwanda: Western Province, Lake... | reverse complement strand
GTCAAGGTCTTTGTGGAAAAGTAGTCTAGATTGCCCTTCCCGAGACGCCGATGTTGCGGGCGATTACGATTCGCAGTATCTCGGAGGTCCCTTCGCCGATCTCGAGCAGCCTCTGGTCTCGATACAGTCTCTCCACGGCGTAGTCCTTCATCAAGCCGTATCCGCCGTGGAGCTGCACGGCGTGATGGACGCAGCGACGCATGACCTCGGAGCAGAACAGCTTCGCCATAGCTGCCTCCTTGGTGATAGGACGCTCATTTTCCCGCAGCCAGCAGGCCTTGTAAAGCAGGTTCCTGGCCGCCTCAATTTCTAACGCCATGTCGGCCAGTTTGAACGCATTGGCCTGAAACGAAGCTACCGGCCGTCCAAACTGGACGCGTGAATTGGCATACTGCAGGGCCAGTTCAAAGGCCGCCTGCGAGCCGCCCAGTCCCATGGCGGCGATGCTCAGACGTCCGCCGTCCAGCGTTGCCAGCATCTGATGGAAGCCGTCGCCCCTCTTCCCCAGAAGGTTCTCCTCGGGCACCTTGCAGTCATCGAAAAAAAGCTCGCCCGTGTCGGACGCCCGCCACATCATCTTGTCCTTCATCTCCTTGGCCGTCAGGCCGGGCGTCCCGCTGGGGACAATAAGACAGCTGAGCTCCGGCTTGCCGTTCGCCTGCTTACCGGTCACGGCCTGGACGGTGATCACCCCGGTCATCGGGCAAGCGGAGTTGGTAATGAAAATCTTGTGGCCGTTGATGGTCCAGACCCCGTTCTTAAGCGTCGCGGTGGTCCGCGAGCTTCCGGCGTCGGAACCGGCGTCCGGCTCCGTCAGGCCGAACGCGGCCAGGCACTCTCCCGAACAGAGCCGGGGAAGCCATTCCTTTTTCTGCTTTTCGTTGCCGAAATAGTAGATTGGCCCGATTCCCAGGGAGTTCCCGGCGGCGATGGTGGCGGCCTGGGAACCATCCACCCTGGCCAGCTCCTCGATGGCGATAGCATATGAGACGTAGCCCATGTTGGACCCACCGTACTTCTCCGGCACGAAACAACCCAGCAGCCCTACCTCCGCCATTTTGTGTGTCAACTCGGCGGAAAACTCTTCCTTCTCCTCCAGTTCACGCGCCACCGGAGCAATCTGAGTCTCGGCGAACTTTCGAATCGACTGGCGGGTCAGGTTCTGCTCCTCGCTCAAATCAAAGTCCATGGTCCGTTACCTCCGAGAGCGCCGTTCTTTCAGCAGCTCAAGATTTCAGCGTTCCATCTCGAACGAGTTTCTCGTAATAATCCAGGCACCCGGGATTGGACAGGGCATCCCGATTCACGACGGGCCTGCCATTGACGATGTTTGTGACGGCGCTTTCGACCTTCTTCATGTTCGTGGTGTAAGGGACATCCGGCACCGCAATGATTCTGGCCGGGACGTGCCTGGGAGAGGCTTTCTCGCGCAGACTCTTCCTGATCTTGTTCTCCAGGTCATCTGTGAGATGATGTCCTCCGGCCAGTTTGACAAACAGTAACACGCGCTGGTCTCCCTGCCAATTCTGCCCTATGGCCAGACTGTCGGCAATCTCCGGAAGCCCCTCCATTACGTTATAGATTTCGGCCGTGCCGATGCGGACTCCCGATGGCTTCAGCACCGAATCTGAGCGTCCGTAGAAAGTAGCTCCGCCTGTGTCGCTGTGGAACACGATGTAGTCCCCGTGCCGCCACACGCCGGGATAGACATCGAAGTAGGCTTCCCTGTACCTCTTGTCGCCCGGGTCATTCCAGAAATACAGCGGCATGGGCGGGGCGGCCGCCTCGCAGACAAGCTCGCCCTGCCGGTCAAACACCGCGCGACCCTGTTCATCATAGGCTTTCACCTTCATGCCCAGGCCCGGTCCCTGCAGTTCGCCGGCGTAGACAGGTTGAACAGGACTGCCCGTGAAAAAGCAGCCATTGATGTCCGTGCCGCCTGCGCTGGAATTGAAGTGGAGGTCCTTCTTGATTTCCTGATACACGTACTCAAAGCCTTCCGCCGAGAGGGGCGAACCGGTCTGCCAAATCTCTCTCAATGAGGACAAATCGTAGTCCTTAGAGGGCCTGATGTGTTCGCTCCTGAGATAGTTTATGTAACTGGCGCTGCAGCCGAACATGGTGGCTTTTTCGTCCTGAATCAGCTTCCACATGGCGCCGGGGCCGGGGTAGTTGGGGTTGCCGTCATACAGGACAATGTTGTTGCCCGTCGCCAGGGAACTCAGCATCCAGTTCCACATCATCCAGCTGCAGGTCGTGATGAAGAAGTGAACATCGCTCCGCTTCAAATCCGTGTGGATTATGGTCTCTTTAAGCTGATTGATCAGAATTCCGGCGGCGCCCTGGACTATGCATTTCGGCTTGCCGGTCGTCCCCGACGAAAACATGATAAACAGAGGATGGTCGGGAGGCAACTGTTCAAACCGAATTTCGGGCGTTCCCGGCGCCAGGAAATCGTCATAACGTACGGAATTGGGGATACGATTAATATCCGGCTTTTCTTCCCTGTAGCCCGCCACTATGACCTTCTCAATACTCGGTATCCTGCCGGCGACTTCGGCGGCGTTGGCAAGGGTGTCGAAGCCCTTCCCCTTGTAGAAATAGCCGTCAACGGTGAACAGGACCCTCGGCTCGATTTGACCGAAGCGGTCTATGGCCGCGCCCGGGCCGATATCCGTGGCACAGGAAGCCCAGACGGCCCCGATGCTCGTGCTGGCAAGCATGGCCACGGCGGTCTCTATCATATTGGGCATGTACGCGGCCACTCTATCGCCCGGCCTGATTCCCAGCCCTCGAAGAGATTCGGCCAGCCGTGCCACCGAGTTATAGAGTTCGGCGTAGCTCATCCTGGCCGACTTCTGGGTCTCGCCTTTGAAGACAAAGGCTGTACCGTCGTCCCTGTATCTCAGCAGGTTTTCGGCGAAGTTCAGCCTCGCGCCGGTGAACCACTTCGCGCCGGGCATCCTGGTCGCGTCGTCAACCACGGATTCATATCCCTTGGATGCCTTGACCCCAACAAAATCCCACACGGAAGCCCAGAAATCGGGTATCTTGTCCACAGACCAGTCATAGAGCTGTTTATAGGAATGGAAATTCTGCTTGTGCCGTTTGTTGACGAACTCCATAAAGCGCGTAATGTTCGCGCTCTTCTTTCGTTCGTCGGTCGGCTTCCAGAGCAGCTTGCCCAAGCTTCCTCTCCTATCTTGCCAGCGCTTGTTTGGGTTAGCCTGGCATGGGGACCCAGTAGATATCCAGAATTGTGTTGGTCGGGTTCTCGGTGCGGAAACGCGCCTGCACTTTCATGCCTATCTCGGCCGTCCCGTACTGCAGATAGCCCTTGAAGATGGTGCACACGCCGGGCAATTCAACGTCAATCTGGAAATAGGGGGTGGTGAGCTCTATGCCGGCGCCGGCATATTCCACGCGCGCGTAGGTGTGTACCATGCCGATGACCGGCTGGGGCAGTTCCTGCCAGACCATGGGTTGGTTACAGTCGGGACAGTCGGCCCGCGGCGGGAGCCAGAGCCTGTGCTCCTTGCATTCGGGATTGGTGCATTTAGTGGCCAGCAATTTGCCCCTGGCCAGGCCCTGGAAAAATGGAGAGAGTTTACCGTAGGTGTGCCTGTGGGCCAGGCTTCTGGGCCACTCTATCACCATAGCGGGTTCCGATTGAAGTACCTTTGCCGGTGTGCCGGTGTACTCGACTCTCTTAGCTTCTGGTAACATGGTCTTCCTCCTTTAATAAGCCTTTCTGAGAACGCCCACTGTCACGTGCGACCCGACGCCCGCGTGAGATACCCAGGCCGCCTGCTTGGCACGGGGTACCTGCAGACTCTTCCAGTCTTCGGGCTTCTTCTTGCCAAAAGACTCCCAGATTTTGGGGTCGCCGTGGAACCTATCGTATTTGCCCTGCAGTTGCCAGAGGCATTCAATCCCCGAGAAGATGCCGGTCGCTCCAACTGCGTGCATGGTGCCTATCAATCCTCCCGACAAGTTCGCCGGACATTTGCCGCCGAAATAGGCATCTCCGGACTCAATATAGTCGGGCTCCTGTCCGTAGGGACGCAGTCCGATGTCTCCGTAGGTCTGAATGTCGCTAATGGTGAACGCATCATGGAGCTCCACCAGGTCGAGTTCCTCAAGCGGGTTCTTGATGCCGGCCATCCGGTAAGCAAAATAAGCCGCAAACCGGGCCGCGGCGAAGCTTTCGAATCCCGGCCACCGCTGCCCCTCCTTCTTGCGCAGGCCCTTGTACAAATCGGGTGACTCGTGCGGCAGCAGTGGGATTTCCATGTCCCGCCGGTCTGCCACCCTCAGGGTATGGCTGCCGCCGGCTATGAACAGTTCGCAAGGCCTGTCGCTCAGCTTATGGGCGGTCTTCTCGTCGCAAAGCAGCATGCAGGCGGCGCCGTCCGTCATGGCGCAGCATTCCAGGAAGCGCAGCGGGTAGGTTGACATGGGGCTGTTCAGCACTTCCTGGACCGTGTATTTACCGGGCTGTTGCGCGTACGGCGAATAATAAGCATAGAGGTGGTTCTTGACCGCCACCTTGGCCCTGGTCTCCTCCGACAGGTTGTAGGCCCAGGCGAAACGGACGGCCATGGGAGCATAGTAGGCGGAATAGATGCGGGAAAGCCTGGTCTCGAAGTCCTTGCAGGCGGCGGTGGAAATGTAGTAATTCCCCGTGCGCGTATCCACCTCGGACATGCGCTCCCAGCCCACGGCCAGCGCCACATCGGCGTAGCCGCTGGCTATAGCCATGGCAGCGGTCAACACCGTGGAACCGCCGGTCGCCCCACCGGTCTTGACACCGATATCGTACATCGGGTCGAGACCGAGATAGTCGGTCACCTTAGCTTCGCACAGGAGCTGGTCTTGAAAGTGGTCGGCAAATGAACCGCAGGCGAGAAAGTTGATTAGCCCCTTGACTTCTGCCGGAGAGCGCTTCAAGTCGTTCTGCTCCAGCATCTGGCGGAACGCCGCCATCGCCTGCTCTTCCAGCTTCATTTCCGGGCAGAATTTCTTGTAGTTTGTCAGTCCCCCGGCGACGGCGAACACTTTCCTGTTCCATTTGGGAACGCGCCAATTCCCTTCCTTCAAAGTGATCATTCGAGTGACTCCTTTCTCTGTTTATTGGTACGGGCAGCCTTATTGCCCGCTGCAACGGCTGTCACAAAACACCCGCCGGGAGCAACAATAGCAATTGTGAATTGGCGAAGTCAACTCGCTGTGCTGGCTGGCCACATAGGGACCCCAGCTACGGATGTATCAGGTTTCTTTGCGACATACATCACCAATCAACCCGATTTGACGGACCGACTGTCAGGAAAGGCTAAGCTATCTCTAGAGTTCTCCTGACCTTGTCATGGCATCCATCCGTACGAAGATTTCGGGAATGTTTAGTTTAGAGGTAGCAGGATCTTCGCCCCGGAACTCACGCCATAGGCGTTCCAGGTTGAGCAGAATACGCTCGCGGTTGGGCCACTGACTGAATTGTCCCAGGTCAATATCTTTGGCTGCTTCATCGAGGGTGAGGCCTTTGTCGAACCGCTTCCTGGCCTCGCGCAGGATCAAGACGATGTAGTCGCGACACAGGTTCAGCCCTTCCGAGCCGCACACCGGTCCGTGCCCCGGGACATACGTCCGTGCGTTCAGCTTCGCCATGGCGTCCAGATTGTTGAGCCAGCCGGCGAATGACCCGTCCATGGCAACCGGCGTGGAATACAAGAAGATGAAGTCGCCGGCAAAGATGATTTCTTCGTCGGGCAAATACACAATTATGTCACCGGTAGTATGGCCGGGCCCCAAGTGCAGTAGTCGAACCTCTCGTCCACCGATATGCAGAGTAAGCTCCTTGTCAAAGGTGATATCAGCCGGCGTGGCGGCGATTCCCCGAAAATCGAATTCAGGGAAGATGGCGTTCAACAGCGCGGAGTCCATTATTCGTGTCTCTGTTACCTCGCGGCGGCAGGCCTCATGCGAGATTATGGTAGCCCCTGCAAATACATGGTTTCCATACGTGTGGTCTCCATGATGATGTGTGTTGACTAAGTAGCGAACCGGCTTATCAGTGATTTTCCTAATCTCCTCCTTGAACCTCTGGGTCAGGCCGACCGTGGCCAGTGAATCCACGACCACCACGTAGTCGTTGCCCACAATGAATCCGGCATTGCTCCAGTACCAGGTAGCCTTCGACTGCATATAGGCATAGACGTTAGGGGCCAACCGCTTAATCCCCGATTCCCAGGTAGGAATCGATCGTGCTTTAGTCATGGTCCTATCCTTCTTTCTTTGATTCTGCACCCTTCACGAGGGGCCATTTAAGGGCATGCAGCGATCTGCACACAAGGGATTAGCGCGTGAATACGCGTTTCGGCGGCCTCCCACCGACCCGATTCTTTAGAATGCCGATGCCTTCCACCTCTAACTCGATGACATCGCCCGGTTGAATCCAGCGGTTCAGCTCCAGCCCGCAGCCATGCTCCACAGTGCCCGAACCAAGGAAATCACCGGGATACAGCGTCTCATCCATGGAGACAAACTCAATAATCTGCGGCCACGTCCAGTAAGCCGTGCCGCTGTTGTTGTCCGACCACAGTTCGCCGTTGATACGGGCCATCATATGCAGATTCCTGGCGTCGAGCTCGTCAGGCGTTACCAGGCAAGGCCCCATGACGCTGCAGGTGTCTTTGCCCTTGGCCGGGCCGACTCCGCCCGCCTGCATTTCCTTCAACTGTATATCACGGGCGCTGATGTCGTTGAAAATGGTGTAGCCGGCAATATACTCTTCCGCCCGTTCCCGCGGAATGTTCCTGCCCTCTTTGCCGATATAGATGCCGTACTCCAACTCGTAGTCCAGCAAATCGGTGAAGGCCGGCCAGAGAATCGTCCCATCCGGGCCAATTACGCTGTCGGGGTTACCCTTGTAGCAGACCGGAATCTCATACCAGCCCTTATCCAGTTGCTTCTTTCCGGAAAAGCTGGCGTGGCCCTCGAAGGTGAGATAGTCGCGCAGCGAATTCGGTCGGGGCACAGGCGCCTTCAAGCTGACCTCAGACATCTCGTAGATAATCCGCTCACCCCGGGGACCAGACAAGCTGCCAGCACCATGATATGTCGTCACATAGTCTAGAGTCAGCCTTGCCTTCTCTCTTCCCTCGTTTCCTCTGCTAAAGAAGGCAATCATGTCAGGCGGCAGCATCGCCGAGGCCAGCTCATAGCCTTCAACATTGCCGTGCTTGTCAGCCAGGTAGCGCGCGAAGGCCATGTTGAAGTCGATGACTTTATCGTGGTGTAGAGCCCCGATGCGCCGTATCTCCCCGACCGGCGTAGAAACGCCAAAAGTCACCAGCTTCATGTTTAGCCCTTTCTCTTACAGCCGCCCGTTGTCATTCTCTCGATGGCTACTCATTGCCATTATGTGCGCATCATTACAGTGCCAGACCGGTCCGGTATCCCTCGCTGGTGGCTTCGAGGATTCTTCGCGGTTCGGCAGAATTGCCTATGCGGTATGTTTCAGGGACTTTGCCTTCCAGGGCTTTGTACAGGCGGTCATTCGCCTTATAGCCGACCGCTATAATTATTGTGTCGGCCGGAATAGTTTGCCGTTTCCCTTCCGCAGTGCAGATTTGGACGCTGCCTCCCTTAATCTCTTCGCAGGTCGCGCCGGTCAGCAGTGTCACTTTCTTGCTTCTCAGCCCGTCCATGAGCCTGCGTCTAACCATGGGGAACATATCGTTGGCCATCCGCTTTAGTATTTCCACGATGGTCACCGTTTCTCCTTGCTCGGCCAGATAGCGCCCTGTCTCACAGCCGACCATCCCTCCACCGATGATAACCACGTTCTGGCCCACCTTCGCTTTCCCCGAGAGCACGTCCTGGGCAGTGACCGCATTCGATTTGCCAATGCCGGGGATATCCGGCATACACGGAGCGCCTCCCGTGGCTATCACAACGGCGTGCGGCTTCAGCTTAGTGATGGTCCCGGTAGTGGCATCCGTGTTGAGTCTGACCTGCACTCCAGCTCTTTTGACCCGATTATCCAGACAGTTTATCCAGGGAACGATGTCGCCCTTGAACGGGGGCCGAGCAGCCACGTGCAGTAGCCCGCCCAGCTTCGCGTCCTTTTCGAAAAGTGCGACCTTGTGGCCCCTCCGTGCCGCCACAATGGCGGCCTGCATGCCGGCGGGACCGCCGCCGACAACAACCACATTCTTACCTTTTGTCGCGGGCTTAACCTCGTATTCTCGTTCTCTGCCCAGCGTGGGGTTGACGACGCAGGTCACACCCTCGCCGTGCAGGTCGAAGGCCAGTCGTTCGATACACTCCATGCAATTTATGCAAGAGTTGACTTCATCAAGCCTTCCCTCAGCTGCCTTATTGGGCAGGTCGGGGTCAGCTAGAAGGCGCCTGCCCAGGGCGACCAGGTCAGCTCTGCCTTCCTCAAGAATCTTCTCACCGAGCTCGAGGTCCAGCCTGCCGACCGCTATCACCGGCACGTGCGTCAGCTTCTTGACCTCTTCAGCCAGAGGCACTAAGAAGCCCGCCGTGTCGCAAATCGGAGCCGTGGTTATGTAAGACCCGACACCGTAGCCGGATACGTGAAGCGCCTGGGCTCCCGCCTTGACCGCCAGTGGCACCATCTGTCTGGTCTCTTCTCTGGTGATCCCGTTCTCCACTCCCCATTCCTGAACGTTGAACCTCACCCAGACGGGGAAATCCGGCCCCGTTTCCTTTTTGATGGCTTGAAGTATCTCCACCAGGAACCTTGTCTTGTTCTGCACCGAGCCGCCGTACCTATCCGTGCGCTGGTTGGTAGCCGAAGACAGAAAAGCAGAGACGATGTACTGGTGAGCGCCGTGAACTTCTACCCCATCGAAACCGGCCTCCCTGGCCCGTCCGGCGGCCGAGGCAAACCAGCTCACTCTCTCAGCAATCTCTTCCGGCGTCAGCTCATGAGGTGGCTCTCCCAGAATGCCCATGACCCTGGCCGGCACTATCAGCGGGGATGGACTCACCTGCACCACCTTGCCGTCCCAGTTTTCCAAAGTGGCATGCATTATCTGGATAGCTACTTTGGCACCGTATTTGTGAGCGGCGTCCGTCAGTTTCCTCCAGCCGGGAATAAACTTATCGTCTCCCAGAGAGGCCTGGTAAGATGGAGGGCCCTGGAAATAGGTGTTGCACCGCAGGCTGGGAGCGCTCCCCTCGACGATTATGAGTCCTACGCCGCCTGCGGCCCTGGCCTCATAGTAATCAAGCATTCTCTGGCTGACGGCGCCGCCTGCTTCGGCATAGTTCGTCCCCATCGGAGGCATCACTACGCGGTTCTTCAACCGCATCGTGCCTATGTTCGCCGGCTCGAAGATTTTCTTGAATTTGCTTGCACTCATCGCTGACTCCTCTCCCTGCTCGAAAGCCGCACTATAATGGCCCTCCCAGTTTACCATAGACCGGAAGTCCCCAACGAGATTGGGGTAAACGCCGAAAGTGCCAATCTTCATTCCACTGGAGGGAGAAATTTCCTGCGCCCGGAAATTCCTCGTTCGGGGGCGCCTGACACGGATGTTATAATCTGAATGATGCCCCAGAAGTTCGTCCACCTTCACGTACACACCGAATACAGCCTGCTCGACGGTATGTGCCGCATCCCCCAGCTTATTGCCCGCGCCAAAGAGCTAGGCATGGACAGCCTGGCCATCACCGACCACGGCGCAATGTACGGCGTAATTGACTTCTACGTGGCGGCCAAGGAAGCCGGCATAAAGCCAATCCTGGGCTGCGAAGTCTACGTGGCCGAGACCGATTGCCACAGTCGCGAAGCAGGTCACAAGACTCCTTATCATCTCACTTTGTTGGCGAAAAACGAAAAGGGCTATCGAAACTTGCTCCAACTGGTCACCAAGAGCCACCTCGAAGGATTCTACTACAAGCCCAGGGTGGACAAGGAACTTCTCAAACTTCATCACGACGGGCTCATTGCGCTTTCTGGTTGTGCTCACGGGGAACTGGCTCACCTTATCCTCGAGGGGCGAAAGGATGACCTTGTCAGCGCGGCTTCATGGTATAAGGAAGTCTTCGGTGATTACTACCTGGAGATTCAAAGACATCCTATTCCCGAACTGGAGCAAATCAACCGGGAGCTTGTCTCGTTGTCGGCCAAACTCAAAATACCGACCGTGGCCACCTTCGATGTGCATTATGTTAATAGAGAAGACGCTCCGGCCCATGAACTTCTCTTGTGTATTCAGACCAACACGTCAGTGTACGATGAAAAAAGGCTGAAACTGGCCGGCGATTTCTTCTATCTCAAGAGCCCGGAAGAGGTGGCGCAGCTTTTTGCCGATTTGCCCGAGGCGGTGGAGAATACCCAAACCATCGCCGACATGTGCCATCTGGAGCTCGATTTCGCCAGGCTGCACCTGCCGCACGTGGAATTGCCTCAGGGCAGGGATGCCAACGATTTCCTGGCCGAACAGTGCTGGCAAGGGCTGGAAAGGCGTTACCAGCATCCGGGCTCCGAGGCCAAAGAACGCCTGAGCTACGAGCTTGACGTCATCAAGAAGACGAAGTTCGCCCACTACTTCCTCGTTGTTTGGGACATAATTTCCTTCACCAGAGAACAGGGCATCTATTTCGGCGTTCGTGGAAGCGCTGCCGCCAGCCTGGCACTTTACTGTCTGGGTGTCACTGACGTAGACCCGCTGGCGTATGGACTGGTTTTCGAACGCTTCCTTAATGTCGAGCGCCGTGAACTGCCTGATATAGACCTCGACTTCCAGGACGACCGCCGTGATGAAGTCTTCGCCTACGTCAACCGGAAGTACGGCTCCAACCATGTTGCTCAAATAATAACCTTCGGCACCATGGGGGCCAGGGCCGCCATAAGAGACACGGGCCGGGCTCTGGGCATGCCTTATGCTCAGGTTGACCGGGTCGCCCGACTCATTCCCCTTGAGCTGGACATAACGCTGGACAGAGCGCTGGAACAGAGTCATGAGCTTAATGAAATTTACCACCAGGACGCCGCGATACGTAATCTGGTTGACTCGGCGAGGAAGATGGAGGGGATGGTCAGGCACTTCAGCACACATGCCGCCGGCGTGGTCATAGCGCAGGAGCCCTTAACCGAATATGTGCCGTTGCAGCTGTTAGGGAAGGGTGAACAGCGCACAGTTATGACCCAGTTCCATATGTGGAACATAGCCCGCCTTGGGCTGTTGAAGATGGATTTCCTCGGGCTGTCTAACTTGACCATTCTGGCCGAGGTCAAGAAGATAATCGCCGAGAACCGGGGAATCTCCCTGGACTTGCAGGGCATCCCTCTCAATGACACCAGGACCTTTGAGTTGCTTGCCTCCGGAGAGACCAAGGGCATCTTCCAGCTGGAAAGCGCCGGGATGCGACGGTATATCAAGGAACTCAAGCCCACCGCCTTCAGCGATATTTCAGCTATGGTTGCGCTGTACCGTCCCGGCCCCATGGAACAGATCCCCACTTTCATCAAGGCCAAGCAGGGCAGCGCCCCCATTCGCTATCCTCATCCGATTCTGAAGGAGATTCTGAAAGAAACCTACGGAGTCATCGTGTACCAGGAGCAGGTGCTGTTCATCGCGCAGGCTTTGGCCGGCTATAGCCTGGGCGAAGCAGATATTCTCCGCAAAGCCATGGGCAAAAAAATACCCGCGGTCATGAAGAAGGAAGAGCGCAATTTCATCGCCGGAGCCAAGAAGAAGGGCATATCCGGCGAACTAGCCCAGGAGGTGTTTTCCCTGATCGAGCCCTTCGCCGGTTATGCTTTCAACAAGGCCCACAGCGTCAGCTACGGCCTCATTGCCTATCGCACCGCCTATCTCAAGGCAAACTACCCTATCGAGTACATGGTTGCCTTTCTCAACACGTATTCCGATAATATGGACAAGGTCCGCTCTGCGGTCGCCGAATGCCGGCGGCTGGGCATCACCGTACTTCCGCCGGACATCAACAGGAGCTATGCCGCTTTTGCTATTGAAGCCGCAGCCCCGGCCGCTTCTCCGGCCGACGGGAAGGGAAGGGGCGAGCCCGCCATTCGCTTCGGACTGGCGTCTATCAAGAATGTTGGCTTAGCCCCGGTCGAGCATATGTTATCCGGCCGCGATATGGGGGGAGAATTCGAGTCCATAGAAGATTTCTGCTATCGGACGGACCTTCGCAACATCAACAAGAAAGTGTTGGAAAGTCTGATCAAAGTCGGCGTGTTCGACTGCCTGGGCGCCCGGAAGACGCTGCTCGATTCCGTGAACAAAATTATCTCTATGTCTCAAACCAAACAGAGGGCAAAGGAATCGGGACAGGTGAGCATGTTCGATTTATGGGGTCAGAGCTCGCCCGTCCCGCAGGTCGCCCGCCGGCAAGCGGAGGAAGACGTATCCGTCAAACAGAAGCTGATGTGGGAAAGAGAACTGCTCGGGGTCTATTTCTCGCAGCCCTTGAACCTGCTGGCCGGGGAGCTATCTTCGACGGGAGTTATTTCCTGCGGTGAAATCAATAGGGATATGGTTGATGAAACGGTGACCGTGAGAGGGATGGTGGTCTCTGTGCGGCAGGCACGCACCAAGGACAACCGTCCGTTTGTCATCTCCTTGATCGAGGACCTGGACGCCAGCATAGAGGTCATCGCCTGGCCCAGGCTCTACGAGACCACTCAGGCCGTATGGCAGGAGGGGAATATCATCAGCATTAAGGGCATAGTGAAGGTCAGGGATGGGGAAGTGCAACTGAACTGTCAGGAGGCGATGCTTCTCCCTATAAGACAAGAGGTCCTGCAGGAAGAGCGACATCGCCATGTCATGATAGATGTCAACCAGTCGGGCGACGCCCAGAAAGATGTGGAATTCCTTCGTAGGATTGTGGATATTCTCAAGAGTTACCCCGGCGAGGACAAAGTCTCTCTGACAGTTGTCGGCGACGGCGAAGCAACTAACCTGGAGATGCCCGACATAACAGTTGATTGTTGCCCCGAACTGGCGGGTGAATTGACCAGGATGGTGGGCGAAAGCAACTTCAGGCTCGCCTGACAGGCACATCCATTCTTGATCTCATGCCGTGATTCGGGACTTAACCCGTCTGGATGGCCCCGATGCCGTGCATGTTGCGACCTCCCAGACCGATATGTTAATATGGACGGCGGAAACACGACGTAATACAGAATCGAATCATCGCAGTCAGCGGCAGCAGCCCTTACGTGAAAACATGGCTGCATGTGCCCGACGGACTGAATGCAGGAGGTGCAAGAAATGGCTCAGAATTGGCAAGAACTAGAGAAGAAGTTATTCCTTCAAACAATCAAAAGGGCCCCCGTGACGCTGGTTCGCGGCAAAGGGGCGAGAGTCTGGGATGACCAGGGTCGCGAGTACCTTGACTTTTACAGCGGCTGGGCAACGACCAGCCTGGGTCACTGCCATCCCGTGCTCGTAAAAGCACTTGAAAAGCAAGCCAAGACCGTGATCCACGTATCCAATCAGTTTTATACCATACCTCAGCTAGAGCTGGCCCAGCTTCTGGTCGAGCATAGCTGCCTGAATAGAGTTTTCTTCTGTAACAGCGGCGCCGAAGCTGTCGAGGGAGGAGTCAAGCTGGCACGCAGGTATGGCAAACTTCGACTCAACGGCGCCTACGAGGTCATCACCGCCATGAACTCCTTTCACGGGCGAACTCTGGCGATGACCGCGGCCACGGGACAAGCCAAGTTTCAGGAATCTTATACGCCCCTGCCAATCGGTTTCGTCAACGTGGAATACAACAATGCCGAGGCAATCAAGCAGGCCACCAACGAGAAGACCTGCGCCGTGCTATTGGAACCGATCCAGGGAGAGGGTGGTGTGAACGTACCGGCCGATGACTATCTCCAGAAGGTGCAAAGCTGGTGCAAGGAGAAGGGAATCCTTCTCATTCTTGATGAAGTCCAGACAGGGGCCTCCCGGACCGGTACGCTCTTCGCCTACCAGCAGTTTGGAGTCGAGCCGGACATAATGACTCTGGCCAAGGGAATCGGAAGCGGCGTGCCCATCGGCGCTATCTTATCCAAGGAACACTGCGCCGTCTTTTCGCCGGGCGAACACGGCTCCACCTACGGGGGCAATCCCCTGGCCTGCGCCGCGTCTTACGCCGTGCTGAAGTACATGATTGACAACGACCTGCCGGCACACGTTAAACGAGTAGGGAATTATCTTGTGACCAAACTGCAAGACATGAGGAAGGAGTTTGATTTCATCACGGATGTCAGGGGGCGAGGGCTCCTGATAGCTTTGGAGTTCAACCAAGAAATCTCTGAGAAATTGGTCCTCGCTTGTATCGAAAAACGGTTGCTGGTCAACCGATTGAAGCCCAACGCGATGCGCTTCATGCCACCCCTTATCATCACCGAGAGGGAAGTGGACGAAGCCGTAGGCATTGTCAGGAAAGTCCTGGCGGAGGCGCGAAGTCCCAAGTAGCGGCACTCCCCCAGATCCGGTTTGAAGAACGTACGCTGCAAGCCTTGACGGCGAAAGGCGTGGTTTGTGATACCCGCCTGATAGCGAAGCCAAATATCGGGAGCCGCTACGGCTTGTCCAGAAACTCTCTTATCAGGGTGGTGGCTTCTTCGCTGTTGGGAACGCCAATATGGGTGCCCCATACCCTGCTGGCCGCAGCCGGATTGTTTAGAGTCGCACTATTGACGGGCACTATCGAATCCCCCCTTTGTCCGCTGTCTCGATACCATCCCAGAAGCCACCATACCCGTCCCGGGTAGACCACCTGGTCATCGGTCTTCTCACAGTCCGAATAAATAACCAGGTTCTCATTTCCAGGGAGCGTGCCGCCCAGTTCTTCCTTGAATGCCATGGCTCGTCTGGCCCTGTCCTGGCACAGGGAGGACGGAAGCCGGGCCGGGCCGGTATACTACGTCGCCTCCAGCCCGCCAACGGGGAAATCACGCCCGGGACGCCTTCTAATAACTACTGCATGGTTCCGCTCGAAATAGAACCTGTCCGGCAATAGCTCAAATACGGAATCCAGCTGGCATGCCATGCCCTTGATTTCCTTTTCCAGGTTGATGCTGCCAATAGGCGCCAGGCGATGTAGATACCATCTCCAGACCAGGTCGCCTATCAAGTTTCCGAAGAATCCCCCGAATACGGAGAATCTCATCTTTCGATGGACAAGGAAGAAGGCCTTGGGCGAACCACAATGCGGCGACGCAATATAGACAGTTCGTCGAATTGGTGCGGAATACAGCTTGGCTGCCGCGCGGGTGACAAGCCCGCCCATGGAATGAGTCACGATATCAACCTGCTGCCACCGCGGATGGGTCGAGAGCGTTTCCCGGATGAACTGCTCCAGCTTTCGCCCGGATATCCGGCTGCTTTGAGTCCAGTCGTAGGGGAACATCCAGAAATTTCGCCCGATGACGTACCCCATATCCTCAAAGTGCCTCAGCATCTCGCTGTACACCAGGGGAAACAGAGGCTCATTCTGAGAAGTCTCCCTCTCGCCAACAGACGTTATCTCTCTTAAGGATGTCGGCTTGAAATGTCCTTTGTCCCACCATCCCAGCGAAGGCCAGAGCGGTTCGCCGCCTTTCTTGAACAGGCATGAACCCAGCAACCCAGGGACGAAAATCATGGGTGCCTTGACGTCGCTCAATTCTTTCATGGTACGCGGATCGCCGGAAGCTCTTTCAGCCGTTTCGAAAACCAAAGTAATCAGAAGGATTCACCAATGTCTTCCCGTCGTCCGCTACCTCCCTCTAGTAGATCTACTCCGCTATTCCCCGGTTGAAAAGCCTCGCGCGACACATGACCAGGACGGCGTCCGGCTATTCACTCTGGGATGGCAAGGTGCTACACTTGTACCGAATGGCCGTATCGGCAAGTGGCACTCAAAATACCGAATGTCTCGTGATGCGGGCCCTGACTGCTCGCCGGTCTTGTCGAAATCTCGGTTGTACCGTTCACCTTGCTCGAGTAATAACAAACAGGAGGCACTGATATGCCGCAGTTAGGTCTCGGACTCCCTTTCTGGGTAATCGCTCTGATATGGTTGGCCAAAGTCGTGGTGCTGGTGTTCATCTCCGCTCTTTTGGCGTGGCTGGGAGTGCTGGCGCTGGATACCCTTATTCGCCAGGTATCTTATCGCGAGCGCATCGGTGAGAATCCGGTATCCATCGGGCTGTTCGTATCCGGCTTCTTCATCCTCATCGGACTCGTCATCCACGGAGCCGTCACCGCCCTGACCGCCGTCACGGCTCCCATAGTCTGGTACATCTTCGACTTCCGGACGTGGGGCTTGCTGGCGCTGAGCTTCGTCATAAGCCTGCTATTGGGAGTAGCCTTGTTCTATATCGTGGACAAACTGACGCCCAGAATACCGTTTGGTCGCATTAACGAAAGCCCGGTGGCGGCCGGGCTACATATGTTCGGTTACCTCGTCTTCTTCGGCTTGATACTCCACGCCGCGCTTACCTTGCCGTTATGAAGAGAATCCGGGCACTGTTGGGCCTGACAGTCATCTTGTTGGCGGGGCTGGCCGCCGCCGGCCACGCCTGGGCGTTTCCGTCCCAGCATTTCTACCAGAGGGACGGCCAGGTCTTCGATGATTGGGACATCTGCCGGACCGACGCCTCCGGCGCGGACGGCTATTATCAGGCAACGGACAACGGTTTCCGTCCGGTCATCGCCTTCGAAAGCCTCGGGGCCGAGGCCGACCTGGCCTGGAGTCTTGGCCAGCAGCTTGCCGATGAATACCCCGACCCGCTGGAGAGAGCTGAGGCAGTTTTCGATTTCGTCCGTGATAGGGTGGACTACACCTCAGATGTGGATGCATTCGGAGATGAAGAGTTCGCCCAGAACGCTGATGAGCTGGCTGCGACTATCGTTGGCGGTGGCTCCGGCAAGGGAGATTGCGAAGATATGACGGTCCTGCTGGCGGTCATGTACAGGGCCGCCGGATTCCGTTCGGCGATAATGCTCCTTCCCGAACACACCGCGGTGCTTGTCTATCTGCCCGACTACGGCCAGGCCACCGCTTTCTTCGACCTGAACGGTGAGTCGGGATGGGTCTGGGCCGAGGCCACAGGCAGAAATAACCCGTTAGGTTGGGCGCCCGAGCAGTATCTCGATGAAAGGATACCGACTTATGAAATCTCCGCCGAGGTGCCCGCCTACGCAATACCTGTTGGACAGCCAGCCCCGTTGACGCCGCCCCCGCCCGCAGAAATTGCCTCTTCCGGCACTGGACAGGGAGCCAGCTACCCACCCTACCTCTTTCTCGTCATGATCGGCCTCTTGTTTTTCTTGTCGCTGCTCAGACGCAGGCGGAGGGGCTGAGCCGGATTACCTTCTCCCCAGCCGAGTGCACCGGCCACGTCCGAACAGGAACATCGTCCCCATAATTTGCCGCGCGCCAGAGACCGGAGTAAAATACCTCGGAAACACCGGGCACTGGGACCCTTCGTGTCACATCCCCTCTGACCGCATCAGTTTCCTAGTTGAATAGTTGACTATATAGCTACGGCTGGTTTCAAACGATGAAAATGGACGGGTTCGACCAACTCGACGAGAAGACTGCACGTCTGGGCACTGAGCGACTGAGCAGACTGTTCATGCGCCTGAGCACGCCCAGCATGATCTCAATGATGGCCATGTCTTTCTATGTTCTGGCCGATACCTTCTGGCTGGGACGGCTCAGCTACGATGCAATTGCCGCCATAACCGTGACATTCCCGTTCTATTACGTAATATTCTCCATAGGTCTGGGCTCCGGCGTCGGCGCCAATGCGCTGGCATCGCGCCGTTTCGGCGAAAAAGACGTTGAAGCCACCAACCGCGTGGCCGGCCAGACGGTTCCTTTGACCGTTATCTTCGGCATCATCTTCATCATCCCCAGCGTTTTCTTTGCCCGGCCGCTGGCTTCAGCGCTCGGGGCGCCACCTCAAATCATCGACCTCACAGCACAGTATCTGGTCTACTTCGGCTGGGGAATCCCGTTTATTCTCTTCCGCCTCATGGTCCGCAACGTTTTCCATGCGGCCGGAGACATGACCAAGCCCATGATTGCCATCGTCGCCGGCGCTGTCGTCAACGCTGCCCTCGACCCGTTCCTGATATTCGGCTGGGGGCCCTTCCCGCAGATGGGTGTCGGCGGGGCTGCCCTGGCCACCACCGTATCGGGAGGACTGAACGCCGCCATCATCTCTTACTATCTGCTGCGCAGGAAGTCCGTTTATCATCTGAAATTGCACCATCTGAAACCCGACCTCTCTATCATCGGCCAGATATACCGCGTGGGGCTGCCCGAGACATTGATGGACCTGACCGATTCCGCGGCGGTCCTGATCCTGAACCGCATCGTGGCCGGCTTCGGCCCTGTGGCGTTGGCGGCGCTGGGAATCGCATTTCGCGTTGCCGACCTCTCTTTCATCCCGGTCGTCGGGCTTGCCCATGCACTCTTGCCCATCGTCGGCTTCTGCTTCGGAGCACGCTTGTGGGGGCGGTTGTGGGCGGCGGTCAGACACGGCTCCCTTGCTGTCCTCGTCGTGTTGGCCGTTTCTACCACGCTGCTTGAGATTTTCGCTCCCCAGGTAATCGCAATCTTTAATAGCAATCCTGAGCTCCTGGCTGTAGCCGTGCCGGGGATGCGCATCTACATCTCGGCCTTTGTTCTCGGCGGGCCGGCTATCATGTTTATCATCACCTTCGAAGGCCTATCCAGGGGGTGGACGGCCATTGCGCTCTCCTGGGCTCGCCAGCTGGGTTTCCTTCTCCCTGCCCTGCTCATTCTGCCGCACTTCATGGGACTGAACGGCGCCTGGATGGCTCTTCCTATTTCGGATGCCGGCGGCGCCGTCGTGACCTGCCTATGGCTTTACCGCGAGTATCGGCTGCAGAAGCGCAGCGGCATCTGGGAGACTTCCCCGGTCACCACGCCCATTCCCGAGTCTGTAATTGCGGAGCTGCCTCCCGCTGATTGATGAAGTGAGGCTCCAGGGTGTGTAGTCAACCTACCTGTGGGCCACTCGGTCCCTCGCATTGTGAGGGATGGTCTCCCTGGAAATCCTGCGCGTCCTCCTCCGAATCAGCAGGTATGCCAGGCCGCCAATGATGACTCCTAGTATGATAAGAATCCACCCTATGAAAGGGAAGGTCCAGACTTTGGTGATGCGTCCGGCAATGCCATCATAGTAATCGGCCACCTCCGGCACCCCGTCTTCCCCCGGGGGCTGCGCCTGGGCATAAAGCAGCGCGGCTTCCCACACTTTTAGCTCCCTGCCATCGGGGTGTCGAATAATCAGCTCGTCTAGGCTGTCCATCGGCACCGGCTCTCCATCAGCTTTCTTGGGCACCACCGACAGCTGGGGCAGGATATCCCTCGCCAGAGGGAGGAAGAGCAGCAAGTAGCCGTTGCTGACCACGTGGTAAAGCTGCTGGTCGCCACGGTTCAAGGCAGCGTAACCGTCACCGTTCACGGATTGGATCCCATCCCCCGTATAAAGTTCCGTGTCGGTAACGGCGCGGGTCGTGGGTATGGGCACGTTTATGAAAGGCACCGTCAGCAGCACCGCGTTGGTCGGGTTATAGCTATAACGCAGGCCGGAGAACTGCAGAAAATAAGAATCTCCCATAAATCGGTGCAGCAATACGCTTATTTCCAGCAGCCGGCGCACTTCTTCGCCCGTAAAGTAGACGGAGGCAACCGGGCAGCCCGGGCGGCCGTCCAGGCCGCGTCCCACACCGGTGGCTTCGATAATCTCGTACAGGGAAATGTTTCCGGCGAACTCTCCCGTGGTGCCCGGAAAGATGCTCTTGCGGATGTTGCCGCTGGCCTCGCTCGCTATATCAACTCTCTGGCCTGTAAACTCCTCACCGGCGAAGCGCATGGCATCCGTGACGAAGTTTCCCAGTGCAGTCTCACTGAAGGCTGGCAGGTTGGACAGGACAAAGTCGGACCTGGCCACCGTGCCCATGACGTCATCGAATTCGCCGTCGGTCACGTTCTCGACGTAGGCATTCAACTCGGCGGTGTATTCCTGGACCATAACCTCGATTTGCGGGTCGGGAGCGAAGCTACTGTCCACAGGAATAAGAAAAGGCTGGTCGTCTTCCCCATTGCGCACCCGCACCTTGCCTGTATCGGGGTTGTAGGCCAGCTCCAGTTGCCCCAGGTACTCCCCCAGGGCGCCGGCCTGGACGATGATGGTGCCGCCCTGTACGACCGGTTCAAACAGCTCGGTATGGCTGTGGCCGCCTACAATTACGTTTATCCCCGGCACCTCTCGCGCCAGCACCCGGTCGTCGTCGACGCCGGAGTGACTCAAGCAGACAATGACGTCGGCGCCCTCAGCTTGCAGTTCCTCCACCATCCTGCGGGCCGTCTCCTGCTGGTCAAGGAACTGCATGTCTTCGGCATCGCCCATCGACATGATGGCGTCTTTGCCCACAATGCCGAAGACTCCCACCTTCAGGCCATTATCCAGCTCGAACATGCCCGTGTCTCTGTACAAACCCGGGGCAGCCAGCGGGTGGTCCGCCGGGGCCTTCGTGTTTGAAGCTAGCACAAGCGTCTTCTCATGAGCTTGAGGGTACCCTGCCTTTGTCAGATATTGCGCCAGGACATCGGGGCCGTAGTCGTACTCGTGGTTGCCGATAGTCACAGCGTCGTATCCCATCTCCTGCATTGTGCTTAGCTCAGGAGCGGAGCCATTGAGGGCCAGCCAGGCGAAAGGACCGCTCCCCAGGAAATCGCCGGCGTCAAACAGGAGCAAGGGTTCGCCCTCGTCCGCTTTTTCCCCCCGGACCTCGCTCACGGCCGTAGCCAGCCGCGCGAATCCTCCTATTGAGAGGTCTCCGTCTCCAGTCGCGTAATCCACCGCCGGCGAGTGCGGTATCAACTCCGAATGCATGTCGTTGGTATGGAGTATAGAGAAGTACAGTTCCCCGGTATCACCCGGGGCGCCACCCAGATCTGCCGGAATGGCCAGGAATGAAGCAATCACGAGGATGGCCGGCATGATAAGCCGCAGCTTCCTGTTTACGCTCAACAAACCAAATCTGACACCCATCAGCGGTATTCTTTCTCCCTGAGATAGCGCAAATCCGTCGGATAGTAGGCGTGTTGGAAGATGGTACCCAATGATACCATACACTAACGGCGTTCGCAGGGATATAATATCTGGCTTGCGCAACGCCTACAAATACACGTTCAGGAGTGTGACCTATGGGAAGGAAAAGACTCTATATACTCTGCGGCTGTGTGCTGCCGCTCATGATTTGCTCCGGCCTCGTCTATTCCATGTTCTCGCTCTACATGGGCGACATACTGGGAGCGCCCAGGACGCAAATCGGCTTGATATACATGGTCGGGTCCGCGGTCGGGTTGATATTCGGCCCGCTTCTGGGAAGAGTGTCGGACCGTTTCGGCCGGAAGCCTGTCATCCTCGGCGCCATGGGCGCCTTTGCCGTGATTTTCGTCCTGTATTTTCGGGTGCAGGGCTACATGCCGGTGTACGGAATACAGGTCCTCGAGGGCGCCGCCTGGGTGGCCATCGGCGCTTCGGTGACGGCCTACGTAGCCGACGTCATCACCGAAGACAAGAGGGGCTGGGCTATGGGTGTCTATCAGCAGACGATATCGGTCGGCTGGATGATAGGTCCCGCTTTCGGCGGTTTCCTCTCGGAGCTAATCGGCTTCCGCCAAATATTCCTTGTGGGCGCAATACTTGCCGCCGTCGGCTTCGTCCTGGTGTTGCTGCTGGTGAAAGAACCGCGCCGCCAGCCCGCTGAGGCGCAGCCTGAGGCGCCGCCGAAAGAGCTCGCGAAATAGGACAGTCGAAGCCGCGGGCGATGCCCCTCGTTCAGAGCACCGCGTAAATAGTGTACTCGACGCCCGCGGGCGTCAGGTCCCCCGCCCCAACCGCGACAATCCGGTTCAGCCAGGCATATTTCTTCGAGCCGGTCTCAATCGCCGCCGTGACCCGGAAGTAGTATTTGGATGAGTCTACCAACTGACCGGTGATTGCCTTGATGGCGACATCGGAAGTCATCTCGTTAATCCCTTTGAGACCGCAGTATATCAGCTGATTGTCGTTAGTCCGCAAGACGCAGCGAACGTCCACTTCCACGACCTGGTCGGCCCGCCGGACGAACCAGTCCCCTCCTCCCGGAAGCACGACTCCTTTGACTTTCGGGCCTTCGAATTTGCCGCCTTTTATGTAGATTACCTGCCGGATGCCATGCGGCGTCGCTCCCACATCCATCACCTGTCGCCAGTCAACATACGCGGATACCGTGCACAGGAATTCGGTCTTTAGTTCCGGCATTTGTCCGTTCCCTCAACCATCGGCCGCCGCAGACGGGAGTGTGGCCCTTCACTGCTGATACAGCCGATTATATCGCTTGTAGGCCATAGGGACAACCAACTGGCGATTCCCTGGTTCCCAATCCCTCGTGCTAGCCCCCGTCTACTGTCTACTGGCTACTGTCTACTATCTACTCGTTCCCGTCCCCGCCTTCCTCACCATCGCCCACGTCAGTAATCCCGTTACCGGCATCTTGTCCTCTACGATGACCTCGAATCCAAACCGCCGGTAGATAGCCACGTTCTTCTCGACGTTTGTCTCCAGGTAACATGGCATCCGTTCGCGGTCCAGGCGTTCCAGTACCGGCCTCAGCAACCGGCTGCAGAATCGCTGTCCCTGGTACGGCGGGTCCACTCCAATCATGTCCAGGTACCAGTGCGGGTAGGGTACCAACTTACGGTGGAGGCTGTCTATATGACTGGCGTAAGCTCGAAATCCGGCCGCCTCAGTTCTAAACCTGTTGAGAACTGAGGGCGGGACCGAGCGCATAACTTGCTGGGCGCCGAAAGGCGACTGCCCCGGCGGCAACCACGTCGCCACCCCCTCGAATTTCTCCGAGGTTGCGTAGACCTCCCCGTATTTCAGGCAGACGGAGACTGAAATGAAAGAGATTGTGGTGGCTGCTGCCAGCCTTTCTTTCTCGTCCGGGAAGTAGTACCGGAACACGTCGTATCCCGCGAAGGCCCGGCCCAGCACTGCGCTGCCGGCATCACGTTCCTTCACGGTCAGCCTTGACAGTCCGATGGTCTCGTTATTCATCGTTCACCGCCGGCAATTCTCAGGACAGCATCTCGCGGCACGAAAATCCTGGGCCGTCTTGCCCCTGGCGCGCGACCACTTGTTCCGCAGGCTAAGCCTTTGCAGTCACCGGAGTATAGCAGCCGCGTACAGGACTTGACAAAGCCCTGCGGCCTGTGCTATCCTTAATATTGTCCCGAGTAGCCAAGCGGGGAACCGCAAAAGGGACGGGTCTGGTGGAAGCTGAAAGGTATCGGGTGACCGGTACAAGGTAGGCTAAAGGCGAGGCCCGAACCCGAGGTCAACGAAGTGAGGTTACTCGGGGCGTTTTATTTTCCGCCCGCCCTCTCTCCTATCATTCTTCATCCGCGAAGTTTACACTGAGCGTAGCTGAAGTGCGCCACCCGGAACGGCAGAACACACATCGTAGGGGCGGGTCTCGTACTCGCCCGCTTTGGGCATTTGGATTTTGTCGTGATCTCTACGAATCTCCACGAGTCTCTGTCAATCTCTACGAGTCTCTCGCCTGCATAACTCAACGAACTCAGTTCACTCTATGCACTCAATGAACTTTGTCATTGCGCGGCAATCTCTTGTCTAACCCGCCTCCGCCGTTTGCAAAGTCGGCCGGCTTGCTCTATAATCCCGCAAATAGTTTTAGTTTGGGCCGTTTGTATGTCTGAGTCGTTTCACGTTTGCTTCAATCCCGGATGGCCGGGGGCTCCTGCTGTCCATCGGGAAGACGCCGTTGAGCTTATGCCAGTGAACCGGGCCCGCTCTCTTTCCAACCAGTTTCGCCTTCATCGCTTCAAGCCTGAAGTCCTGTCCTAGCGTCGGACCGGTCTGAGGCTGCACTTCGCTAACGCACATGGACCACCGCGACGACATAAGAAATATAGCTATTATCGCCCACGTTGACCACGGCAAGACCACCCTGGTGGATGCCATGCTCAAACAGAGCAAGGTCTTCCGCGATAACCAGAAGGTGGGCGACCTGATCATGGACCAGAACACCCTGGAACGTGAAAAGGGCATCACCATCATGGCGAAGAACACGGCCGTCATCTACCGGGGGGTCAAGATTAACATCATCGATACACCCGGCCACGCCGATT
>Ga0172365_10000634_pt1 | contig 24231 bp, 22 predicted proteins | sample LakKivSesite48cm_FD_114535 | JGI IMG/M metagenome (GOLD analysis project Ga0172365, IMG submission 114535) | Sediment microbial communities from Lake Kivu, Rwanda - Sediment site 48cm | ecosystem: Environmental > Aquatic > Freshwater > Lake > Sediment | place: Rwanda: Western Province, Lake... | reverse complement strand
TGTCGTCCAACACGGTGTCGCCCCAGCTGGTGAAGGGCTGGTTCCCGCCGAACCCCTGCGAGCCCCCGCACATGATCAAACCCAAGCCCTCCTCGCGAACCGCGTCCCTGAACCAGAAGAGGTTCTCCTGCGGGAAGATGCGCGAGTCGATGTCCTCGAGGACGATCAGGTCAAGGTTGGACAATAGCGACGCGTAGGTCCTCGGGAGGTAGATCCTGGCCAGGCGCCTTGCATACTCCAGGTCGGACATCGTCTTCTCATAGGTCAGGTATGGGAGGGAGGCCTGTATCTCGATCCTCGGGTCCTCAAGGGCGAAACTGTAGGAAGAACTGGGGATGCGGCCCCAAATGACCCTGATCCTCTGGGTTTCGGAATCAAGCCTAGTCTCCATGGCCTGGGCGGGAGCGACGATGAGTGAGGCAACAAGCATCGGCAAAATGAGCATGGCCTGCCTTCGAAGGGCAAGAGTCATCCACTCAGCCTCTCATCTTCCTTCCGTCGACCGTTGACCACGGTCTAGCCGAACCCCGGGGCAGAAAAATATTGGGCCGCGGGATTCGGGCTCTGATGGACGGCCAGCCACCAGCCACAGCCACTTAAATATAGAGGCCGGTCCCAGCAAGGCGATGGAGACACTGCTCGAGAACGACTTCGTTCGCTACATCATAGGACCTGACGGCCGCAACCTCGCATTCGTGGACAAGGCGACGGGGGTAAACCACTGCACCGCAACTCCGTTCGCGACGGTCAGGCAGGCAGGCAAGAGCCTAGCGTCGTCCTCGGCCACGTTCCAAGACGGAGAGCTCGAACTTGGCTTTCAGACTCCTGCAGTCAGATTGCTCTTGGGGGTCGAGGTGCGCAGCCACTACATGACCTTCGAGGTGCTGGCCGCGGAGGGCGAGGGGCTGGAGGAGTTGGCCTTCCTAGACCTTGTCCTCAAGAAGAGGAAAGCGGACGGCTTCGCCGCCTGCACGCTCGCATTGAACCTCAAGACCAACGTGCCGGAGCTCCCGGGCCCGAACACAAGACTTCGGGCTTACTGTTATCCACGTTTCAGTAACGTGGGCGCCAAGGCGGCGATCATAGCCTGCCCCCTGCACCTGATGCGACAGGTCATGCAGGAGGTCGTTTCGGGCGCGCCTGAGCTGCCCAGATCGGCAGTCGGCGGTCCCTGGGCATTCGACTCGGCGGACAACCGCGGTTCCTACCTCTTCAACTTCGGCGGCCTCTCGGAGAAGACCGTTGATGACTGGATCGCGCTGGCCAAGGGGCTTGGCATAACGCAGATAGACTTTCACGGCGGAAGGTCCTTTCGTTTCGGCGACTGCACCCCCGACCCGGAGACCTACCCGCAGGGCCTGGCCAGCATGAGGGCCGTGACCGACAGGCTCCACCAGTCCGGGATCCTTGCTGGCCTCCATACCTATGCCTTCTTCATCGACAAGCGATGCCCCTGGGTGACGCCCGTTCCCGACCCGCGCCTTGCCAAGGATGCCACCTTCACCCTCGCAAAGCCCCTCTCCCCCGGGGACACCGATGTGCCGGTCCTGGAGTCGACCGAGGGGATGTCGGCGCTCACCGGCTTTTTTGTGCGCAACTCCGTGACGCTGCAGATCGACGATGAACTGGTCATCTATGCGGGAGTGAGAAAGGAACCCCCCTTCGCCTTCTCCGGATGCACGAGGGGAGCCTACGGAACGCGACCGGCTACCCACAAACTCGGTGCAAAGGTCCGCCACCTCAAGGAGTGCTTCGGGCTCTTCGTCCCGGATGGCGACTCAAGCCTGTTCGAGGAGGTTGCGGGAAGGACCGCCCACGCCTTCAACGAAGGTGGCTTCGACATGATGTACCTGGATGCCCTGGACGGCGAGGATGTCCCGGGCGGGGCCGAGAATGGCTGGCACTACGGATCCAAGTTCGTCTTCGAGATCTGGAAGAGGCTGCAGAAGCCGGCAATCATGGAGATGAGCACCTTCCACCACCACCTCTGGTACGTGCGCTCGCGCATGGGGGCCTGGGACCATCCCAACAGGAGCCACAAGAGGTTCATAGACCTGCACCTTGAGGCCAACGAGGACTGCAACCGGATGTTCCTTCCCGCCCACATGGGATGGTGGGCATTCAAGACCTGGACGGGAGCCCAGTCTGAGCCCACCTACGCCGATGACATCGAGTACCTCTGCTGTAAGTGCTTGGCAACGGACACCGGCCTATCGATCATGGGGATCGACCCGGAGAAGCTCGCAGCGACACCTGGGCTGGCAAGGCTCGCGGAGATCATGAGGACCTACGAGGAGCTGCGCAGAGCGGCGTATTTCCCGGAATCCATAAAGCGGAAGCTCCGGGTACCCGGGAGGGAGTTCAAGCTGTCCCGGAACGCGGCTGGCCGATGGGAGTTCAGGCCGATCCAGTACCTCAAGCACAAGGTCCAAGGGTTGCCCGACTGGACCAGCAGATGGAGCGCCAGGAACCCGTTCGCGCCACAGCCGGCGGGACTGCGCATCGAGGCGCTCATGTCGGTTGAGCCCTATGAGTCAAACAAGGCAATGGCATTGGCCCAATCCGCGGACGAATGGGGCCAGGTCAGGACCGCCGATTCCAGAATGAAGGCATCACTCCTGCCCTCCGCCGAATTAGACCCGGCGGGAACCGCGACCTTCCAGTACTCGGCGCACAGCAAGCTGGCAAAGAGAAGGGGCGCATGGACCGCGGTGGAGAAGGTGTTCCGGCCGCCCATCGACTTGAGCGGGCGCCAAGGCATGGGGGTCTGGGTCCACGGAGACGGGCGGGGCCAGATCCTGAACATCCAGCTGAAGAGCCCTGAACACTTCATCCCAGCCACAGGCGATCACTACATCGACATCGATTTCGTCGGCTGGCGCTACTTCGAGATCGTGGAACCCGAGGGGGAAAGGTACGGCGAGCACCTCTGGCCCTATGGCTCACCCTACACCATCTACCGGGAGTCCGTTGACTACCGCGCGATCGAGTCGCTGAGCCTCTGGTACAACAACCTTCCGCCCGGCAGGACGGTCAACTGCCTCATCGGCCAGCTAAGGGCCTTGCCGCTCGCCAAGGCGGAGGTGGTGGATCCGGCGATCACCGTGGGAAGACGGACCCTGACCTTCCCCACCCGCATCGAGAGCGGATCCTGCCTTGAGTTCAACTCTCCTGCAGACTGCCATCTCTATGGCCCGAAGGGCGAGCTCCTCAAGGAGGTTGAGCCCCGAGGGTCTCCTCCCATGCTGAGACAGGGATCAAACCGCCTCCGGTTCTCCTGCGTCGCTTCCCCCAAAGCATCATCCAGGGCCAACGTCACCGTCATCAGCGAGGGGCCACCTCTCAGGCAATGAGGGCACCACCAATGTCTTGGCACACCAACGTTCGCGATCTCGGCGCCACGGGGGATGGGGTAGCGAAGGACACCATGCCTGTGCAGGCCGCCATCGACGCAGCGGAGAAGCAGGGAGGAGGGACCGTCACCTTCCCCGCGGGCGGATACCTGTGCGGCACGATCCATCTGAAGAGCAACGTCACGATCCATCTGTCCCCCGGCGCGGTCATCCTCGCAAGCAGGGATGAGGAGGACTTCGATCCATACGAGACGCTGCCTTTCACCCCCGTCAACGACCGCGAGACGACCTACTTCCACTATGCCCTGCTGGCGGGAGAGGATGTACACAACGTGTCAATCATTGGCGAAGGTGGGATCGACGGCAATCGCCCCAAGCGGGGAGGGCCCAAGCCCATCGCACTCAAGAGATGCCAGCACGTCAGGATCCGAGGCATAACGATCACAAACGGCCCAAACTATTCCATCAGCCTGCTGGGATGCGACCATGTGGACATCGACGGTGTGCAGGTGCTGAACGCCTACTCCGACGGGATTGACCCGGACTGCTGTCGCTTCGTCCGCATCTCGAACTGCCTCATCGACTCGCACGATGACGCCATATGCGCGAAGGCAAGCATGGCACTCGGCTCCAGACGCTCCACGGAGCACCTCACCGTCACCAACTGCATCCTGAGCACCGAGTGCAACAACTTCAAGATGGGCACGGAAAGCAGTGGCGACTTCAAGAACATAGCGGTCAGCAACTGCGCCATCTACAGGCGTCCCGCAGGTGCGCGGGCGGCGACCTCGGGGGTGGCCATCGAGTCGGTTGACGGATCCAACATCGATGGCGTGGTGGTCTCCAACATCACCATGCAGGAGGTCCGGGCGCCGATCTTCATCAGGCTCGGAAACCGGGGTCGGGGGATGAACCCGCCGGTGCCGGGATCCCTGCGGAACGTTTCGATCTCAAACGTCGTGGCCAGCCTGAGCGACCTTCCCACGCCAATTATGGGAATCCCGGGCTCGCCGGTGAGGGGCGTGAGCCTGTCCAACCTCAATGTCACTGCGAAGGGAGGCGGCACATTCGCAGGGCTTGACCTGCCGGAACATATCAACGGGTATCCCGATGCGGACGTGTGGGGAACCTATCCCGCTCTTGCGCTCTACTGCCGACACGTGGAGGGCCTAACGCTAAACAACGTCCGTGTGCAGTGCCTGTCCGCGGACCCGAGGCCGGCCGCCATCCTTGATGATGTGGTGGATGTGGACGTAGAGGGCCTCAAGGTACCTGCCGGCAGTGGTGACAATCCAAGGATCTGGCTCAATGATGCCACCCGCGTCCTGATCAGCGGCTGCCTGAGCCCTGTGCCAAAGGGCCAGTTCGTGAGCGTCTCTGGGGCCAGATCCAGCCAGATCAGGCTGTCCGGCAACATCCTCGCCGATGGGAATGACGAGGGGCGGGGCGGATAGGAAGGCCCCATACACCGCTTCCGATACGAAAGCTGACCCCCAGCGCATGCGAGCCACCAATACAAGGAGAGATATTTCAGACGTTGTCTTGAGCGTTTTGGACTCCCTCAATCGGTGGACATCCCATGAGCAGGATATCCGTGATACCGGAGAGATGCTCCGGGTGCAGGATCTGCGAGCTTGTCTGCACGGAACAGCACTTCCACGTCAACAATCCCAAGAAGGCCGCGATCAGGGTCGTTGCCCTTTACCCCAACCCCGTCATTCGCGCCCCAATAGTCTGCAGGCAGTGCGATGACCCCGAGTGCGCGAAGGCCTGCCCGGCCGATGCGATCAAGGTCAATGACGGCCTTGTCACGATCGACCCGGAGCTTTGCACGAATTGCCTCGCATGTGTGGATGCCTGCCCCTACTCGGCGATCTTCACCCACACCGACATTCCGACCCCCATCAAGTGCGACCTTTGCTCAGGGTCGCCAAGATGCGTTGCCGCCTGCCCCAAAGCGGCGTTGGAGTTGGCCGATCAAGTCAAGGACCAGCCCCAGGTGGCGGGCAAGGGCATCGAATACGCGCCCTTCAGGGAACTCCGCGTGCAAGGTGAAGGCGCAGCGGAAAGAGTCATCAGGTACGCGGACGGAGGCGGGTCGCGGTGAAGCCCCGGGGCGGCTACTTCAAGAAGATCCTGAACGTCGACCTGTCGCGGGGCACTGCCAAGAGGGCGGACGTGTCGGATGAATTTGCGCTCAAGTATGTGGGAGGCAGGGGCTGGGGGGCCAGGATCACCTGGGACAACCTCCGGCCCGGCATGGATCCACTTTCCCCTGGCAACCTGATCACAATCGCCCCCGGCCCCCTCAACGGGCTCCTGGTGCCGGCATCCGGGAAGACCTCCTTCTGCTGCATCTCCCCTGCAACCGGGCTGTACGCCGACAGCAACATGGGCGGAAGCTTCGGAACCGAGATGAGGATGGCCGGCCTGGACGCTCTTTCCATCAGAGGCAGGGCGGCGAAGCTGTCCTACCTCTGGATTGATGACGACCGGGTCGAGGTGAGGCAAGCCGAGCAACTCAAGGGGACAAACGCCACCGAGACGGAGCGTACCCTGAAAGACGAACTGGGCGGGGAGGATGTCCGCGTCGCAACCATCGGCCCCGCAGGCGAGAACGGGGTAGTTTTCGCCACTGTCAACTCCGACTGGGGCCGCAACGCAGGAAGGGCCGGGATGGGCGCCGTCCTAGGATCCAAGAACCTCAAAGCCATTGCCATCAGGGGCACCCACGACCTCCCGGTGTACGACATGGAGTCTCTGATGGAGGTGAGCAAGAGGGCCTTCGACTACCTCATGCACCACACCTCGATGCGGATCTGGCAGCGGCAGGGGCTGATGACGGTGGTGGAATACGCAAACACGGTCGGTTTCCTGCCCACGAGGAACTTTGCCGATGCCCACTTCGACGGGGCAGGCAAGATAAACGGCGACGTCATGGAGTCGACCTACAAGATCGGCGACTCGGCCTGCTTTGCCTGCCCGATGTGCTGCGGCAACATCTGCCTGGTGAAGTCCGGGCGCTGGAAAGGAACGGCGTGCGAGGGGCCAGAGTACGAGACGGCAGCCATGTTCGGGCCCAACCTCGGCGTCGATGATTTCTCCTTCATACTGAAGGCCAACGAGCTCTGCGATGCGCTGGGGATCGACACCATATCCACCGGCAACCTCATAGCCATGGTCATCGAGGCAAGAGAGAAGGGTCTCCTCACCAAGGAAGACCTAGGCGACCTTCAGATCGGTTGGGGCAACCAGGAGGGCATCGTCCGGCTCATGGAGATGATCGCCCGACGCGAGGGCATTGGGGCCCATATGTCCAGGGGCTCCAAGGGCATGTTTGCCAAGTGGCCGGCGCTCCAAAGGATCGCGGTCCAGGTCAAGGGACTGGAGCAGTCCGCATACGACTCGCGCGCCAGCATGTGCATGGCCCTTGCCTACGGAACCTGCGACATAGGCGCCCACCACAATCGGGCATGGCCCATTTCCAAGGAGCTGCAGATGGGCAAGGACTGGGGTCTGCAGGAGAAGGTTGACCTGGTGTCGTACCACCAGGCCGTGAGGCCGGTGTTCGACATGCTCGGCGTCTGCAGGCTTCCGTGGATCGAGCTTTCGATCGACGAGAACCTGTATGCTGAGATGTACTCGGCAGTGGTCGGGATCCGTTTCACCCTTGGGGACCTTCTTGAGAAGTCAAAGGCCATTTACGATCTGACCAGGGCGATAAGCGTTAAGCTCGGGGTGCGCAGGGCAGATGACTATCCGCCGCCCAGGACCTTCAAGGACCCGATCGTATCGGGACCCTTCGCCGGCAAGGCCGCTGATCCCAAGGAGTACGAGGCGATCCTTGAGATGTACTACCAGAGGCGCGGCTGGGATCCAAAGACCGGGATACCCAAGAGGGAAACCCTGATTAGCGACGGGCTACCGGACGTAGCCGACGATCTGCAGCGGACGTTAGGAGCGAAGAGCTAGATGAGGATCGGATTTGTGGGCGGAGGCAAGCTCGCGGAGGCAATGATCTCCGGCCTGATGCAGGCGGGCGTCGCCAAGGCTGATGAGATAGTGGTGTCGGATGTAGATCCATCGCGCAGGAAGCTCCTCAAGCAGAGGTTCTCGGTTTCGGTCACTCCGGATAACTCCAAGGCGGTCCTACCCTCGGATGTCGCAGTATTGGCGGTGAAGCCGAACGTCCTTCTCCCGGTCCTCAGGGATCTGGACAAGGCGGTGGCGGCCAAGCTCGTCGTCACGGTGGCGGCGGGCATGCCCATATCCCGGGTCGAATCGGGCTTGCCCGAAGGGGCACGCGTCGTCAGGGCAATGCCCAACATCAACTGCGCCGTCCGTGAAAGCTGCACAGCGATTTGCCCGGGGACACACGCAGGCGAGGAGGACATGAAGGCTGCCGAAGCCATCTTCAGGGCAGTGGGGATGACCTTCAGGGTCGAGGAGGGAAAGATGGACGCCGTCACCGCGCTCAGCGGAAGCGGACCGGCCTACGCCTTCGTCTTCATCGAGGCGCTCTCGGATGCGGGCGTCCTGCATGGGCTGCCGAGGAGCGAGGCGACCCGCATGGCGGCCCAGACCCTTCTGGGGGCAGGGAAGATGGTACTCGAGTCGGGGCTGCACCCGGCCGAGCTGAAGGACAGGGTCTGCTCGCCCGGTGGCACGACCATCGCCGGAATCAAGGCCCTTGAGGATGGAGGGTTCAGGGCGGCAACCGTGAAGGCCGTATCCGAGGCCCACCGGAGATCGAAGGAGCTGTCCGTCTAGGGAAGCTTCGCGGACTCAAGCTCCAGAAGCTTCCTCTTCAGCCATACGTGTTCGCCAAAGCCCCCGAGCCCATGCTTTCCGACGACGCGATGACAGGGCACCAAGATTGGTATCGGATTCATGGACATGGCATGGCCAACGGCCCGCCACGCCCTGGATGACATGGACTCTGCCAGCCCCGAGTAGCTGATGGTCTTGCCGTAGGGTATCTCCATGGCCCTTAGAAGCGCCGCTTGATGGAACGGACCCCCCAAGAGCCGTATCCGGTCTGCTTGCTTGTCCTTGTGCGAGAAGCTGGTTCTCTTGCCCTCAAGATACTCGAAGATCTCCTTGGATGCGGGGAGGACGTGTCGACCCTTCCATGGCTTGATCCGCCCCGGAAGGAAATCCACCCGCTCAACCCAGCCGTCCGGCCTGCCCCAGACCTCAACGGTTGAATCCAGTGCCTTGGCCGGCACCCATTCATGTAGAAGGTTCACCCAACATACCCCTAGTATCCTCTCTGGCCATCATCGAAAAACGGCCTTCTTCTAGTCTTGTGGCTTCTTATGCGTATCCCATTTGCTGAAAAGGACTGAAGAGACGGATGCACGGGCGTCCGCGCGACATTCAGGGTGCCCTTTTTTAGGCTGGACACGAACTTGACTTCACTTGCGTCCTTCGATAGCCGCTATCGCGCTTGTCTTGGCCCTGATCTCAACCGCGGTTGCCAGAGAGGAAAGGCGGGATGCCGAATCAGGCCGGGTAAGGGTGCTGTACTGCGGCGACACCACGAGGGCAAGCTACGCCATGCTCGTCGACCCGGTCATCCTGCCCACCTTCGTTCCGTCCGCATGCCTGACCAAGGGCGAGGAGCTGAACAGGTTCATGCGCCTCTACATGTCCCGCACCTACGATCAGTTCATCGCGCAGTATGACCTGGTCAACCTCGGCGACCAGCAGGTTGACCACTTCCCGCCCAAGTACCTGAACTGGTTTGCTGACGGCGTCGTCGAGCAGGGCATGGGCCTCACCATGACGGGGGGCATCGGCGGGTTCGGCGGCGAGCTATCCATGGGGATTAGCTCATGGGAGCCCACGCCGGTGGGCGAGGTGCTCCCGGCAACGAACATGCAGACCAAGACCCTCTGGAGAAGCTACAAGCTTGCGGTGCTTGCCCCCGACCACCCGACGATGAAGCCGCTTCCCTGGAAGACGGTTCCCCTGCTCCACGGCCTGGGGATGGTGGAGACCAGACAAGGTGCAACGACCCTGGCGCAGGCGGACCTACCCGAGGCATACCCGGTGATGATCTGGTGGGACGTCGGCAATGGGCGTTCCTACGGTTTCACCTCCTGCCTGGGAGGAGGCTGGGGCTACGACTTCATCAAATGGGAATACTACATGGACTACGTCGACGGCTACCTCTACTTCACCGCAGGCTTGGACGTCCCCCAGGATCTCACCCTCGTGCACGGCATTCGGAGCAACCTCAAGCAGTACAAGGTGTCGAAGGCGATGATGTTCTCTCTCCTAGATTTCGTGGACAAGATGGGCGCGAACACCGGTGGACTGGAACAGGAGATATCGGGGGTCGACTCCACGATCGCGAATGCCGAGGCCGCATACATCCATCAGGACTACGAGGACTCGCTGGCCATGACCAAGGAAGCCCTGGTAAGTTTGGACGTGTTGGACCGGAAGGCCATGGAGCTCAAGGACCGCACCATGCTCTGGACCTACATCATAGAATGGTTCAGCGTGGGCGGCGTATCGGGCCTGGTTGGCTGGCTCGTCTACGAGTTGATGATAAGGAGGAGGCTGTACCGAGAGGTCGAAAGCACCAGGCTGGGGGCGGGCATGTGGAAAGAGAGCTGATCGGGACCGTTGCGATCGCAGTCGTCGCGTCGCTTGTTGCCGCGCCTTTCTTCCTTGGCTGGAGAGCCGAGGAGCCGGTGAGGGTCCTGAAGAACGAGTACCCACCAAGGTTGTCCGTGGCCGCCTCCGATTCAGTTGGCGAGAATGCCTTCGAACTGGGATTGGTGGTCAACAGAGAGTTCGTCAGAGTCGAAGTTGGCTTCCGATTCCTCTACGGTCAGAACCTCACGAAACCAAGGGACGCAAAACTCAATGCGACCCTGGGACGGATCTCCACGCTCCAGAGGATAGTGCCCCACGAATCGCAAACCGTCAAGACCGGGTACGTTGCCTACAACGGCACGAGGGCCAACTACACCCTTTATGACTTCTCCGCCAGCCCGGCCGTTCCCCCCGGAAGCAACGTATCGACCTTCCTCCTGGTCGGCTATGGCCCCAAGGTCCTTGCATGTTTCGACGGGGTTGCAGACCTTTTCCCCGAGAGGTCCACCGGCAGCCTGATCGAAGCGACCATGACAAGGAGCGGAAATCGAACTCACTACAGCCGACAGGCGCTCGGCGCGGCGCAGGCCCTGCCCATCGCTAGCCTGCCCAAATCCCCTTTCATATTCGATGGGTTGAGGAGGGGCGAGACCATTGAGATATCCTACCGGTCAGATGCATTCTTTGCCCGGCCCCAGGGCGGCGGCGCGGTCCAGGTGATAGAGGTGGACTGCGACGGAGCCGAGGAGGCCTTGATCTTCAACTTCATTGCTTGACCATCTCTCACCCTGTGCGTCAGCGGACAAGCGGTGTCCAAATCAACCTTTAGGACCAAACGGGAGGATCGCCGAGGAGGCTAGAGGCTAGAGGCTAGGAAACCCTTTTAGGCGGCAGGTCCCCGGAGGCGGAAGAGGCAGGATCCATGTCCCCCTTTGTGAACATAGAGGATGTGCCCAAGCACCCCGGCCTTGCGATGGCCAAGAAGCTCTTGGATCAGAGCGTTCTCGGGATGAAGGGAGGCAACGCGGCCATCCCCGAGGCGGAGAGGACGAGCATCATCGTCCAGACATACTCGCCCGGCGGCGCACACGACCCACACTCGCACCAGGACAGGGAGCAGGCCTTCCTGGTCCTCAGCGGAAAGGGCCAGATGCACATCGGCGATAAGGTCTACCCCCTAGAGAAGGGCTCCATAGCCTATGTGCCACGAAACGTGCGCCACTTCACCGAGAACACGAGCAAGCAGAACCTAGTCATGATGCTGATCGACGTCAACCTGGGCTAGGGAATCAGAACTGTGCGCGAGCCTGGTGCTTTCCTGGCCCCTGCCTTTGCCCTCGACTGCATCTCCCCTTCCAACTCGGCCAGCAGCAACTTCGCCTCCGAGACGGCCTCGGCCGCGCCACCCCAGTCTCCTTTCCCAATCAGCACCACGAGAAGTTCCACGTTGTGCATAAGCCTTCTCATGCTTTCTTCCAAGCGGCTCCCCTTCGTCTCACGGATGTTCGAAGACCAGGCCTAGGGTTGCGTTCTCAACCTTCGAAGCCTCGATGTACCGGCCCCTCACCCGGTAGTCGGTTATCCGTTTACCCTTGGTCCTGATCGCGCCCTCGACCCTCACGTCATCCCCCCAACGCACGTAGCAGAGGAAGTCGCACTTGACCATGATCTGCTCATCGCCCGCCTTCGCACTGAAAGCGGTGTGGAGTGTCCCCACAGTCCCCCATGTCAGGGGCCGACCCCATACCACCCCGCTGAAGGTCGTCATGGACCATTCCTCCCCAATTGCGGTTATATGTGTGAGGCAGAACGGATCCGCGGACTTGAGAAAACTTCAGGTCCGCCTGGATCACATGGCCCTGGTGACATGGACCTCCCTGTACAGCCTCCTCCTGATCATGACTGCCCAGAGAACGGTGCCGCACGCGAAGGAGGTGCCCAGAACCGCAAGCCACTCGATCACGTACACCCAGAGCATCGCCCGATCCTTCAGTTTCAGCGCCGCAGCCTCGATATCCTTTACCGCCTTCTCGGCGTCGCCCAGAAGCGAGAGCGACCTTTCATAGTCCTGCCTCACATACATTGCCTCGGCAGACTTGACCATCTCGTTTATCTCCGCAACGCGCGCCTCCAGCTTCGCGGTGCTTGCGCCGAACCGGTCCACGAAATCAAACAGCGACCCCAGGAGGGCTTTGCGGGTCAGCATTGAGTAGAATTCCGCACGGTTTGCATGTACCAGCTCCAGATCCTGGGGTACCGGATTCCTGCTTGCGTATACGCCCATATTCGAGGCGGCGTCCAAGTAATACTCCCAAAGGGAGAAATCGGCCCCCCATCCAGGGGTCCAGTCCGGCGTGAACGCAAAGGATCTGCCCTTCTCATAGATCCAATCGGCCATGAGGGGATACTGCTTGACCGCGCTTGCGGCACTCGCGAGCTCCGAGGCCCCTTCCTTTAGCCTGACGATGTTGAGCCCCGAGAACGCGGGTGTGGACTTCCAGGGAAGGGAGCGCATCAGCTCGTTATCCGGCAGGGCTACCTGGAGCCGGAGCGGGCCCGACGGAGAGCTGGTCCCGGTGTCCCCGAACTCAACCGGCAGGGCATCTGCGACCGTGGTCCCGGTCCAACTCGGGTAGTTGGTGCTGCCTCCGAAGCTCTCTATGCCGCCCACCATCACCAGCCCGAAACCGTCCTCTCGGACGCAACGTTCCAGCCAGACGATCTGCTCCGGCCGGAAGTTCAGAACGCAGACGTCCGACAGGATCATGATGTCGTACGAATCCCGCATCTGCTCGAAGGTTTTGGGCATGTACTGCCGCATGTACTTGAGGATGTCGGCCACCTTCAGCCCGGCCACGAAAAGCACGTCCCTGCATGACGGGATGAGCGTAGGCAGGAAGGTTGGATCCGACTTGTATATGAAGACCGGGTTCCGGGTGTTCGTCGCGTCGCCGATGTAGAGCAGCCGGATCTTCCCAGTTACGGCGTCCCTCTTCCCCTCCTGAGCTCTGACGGGAGCCACGAGCAACAAGGTGGCCATTAGCACCGGGACAACGGTTCCCGATCTCCCAAGGACCACACGAATCAACGCATCAATCGCCTGCCCCCTGTCAGATAACTCTTCCGTGATATCTTGATCGTTCCGCAGGAAGGCAGGTGTATTGCAGGACCTCGGCGATCGGTCCCGGGGACCCGAAGGATGAAGATCTGGAGAAAGCGATAATAGTGCTCGCCGCGGCTTGCTACCCGGCGGAGTAGGCCGGCGCATCGATTCCTGGAACTAACGATACGAGACTGCACACAAATGAACCCGTTGCGCTTCGAAACCCGAAGCGGAATCATTGCTGCCCTTCTCATGCTTGTCGTGGCCGTGGCAGCGGCCGAGGACGATGAGAGGATACCCATCTTCCTGATCGGAGGGACGTACCCACCCGGAAACCCCTTCATGGGCTACGCCATGCAGGACCCCCTCCTCACGTACGGCGTTGAGCCCATCCCCGCAGATCTGCCTGACGGGGACAAACGAAAGCTGGACCGAATCTACTATCCCCGCACCAGGCAGATCCTCATTGACAGCTACCGCATGATCGTCTTCAACGATGCAAGGCTGCAGCACTTCACCCCCCAGCAGCTCCACGACCTGGACTACGCCTTCAGGGAGGCGGGCATGTCCTCGATGTCCACCTTCGGGCCAGCATGGGAGCAGGTCTGGGAGGTCACGACGCTCTACGACACCTCCCCGGCCCTCGACTACACCGATCAGTGGTTCCACGGCACCTTCTGGGTCCAATTCCGCAGGGACAGGGACCCGGTCTTCATGCCCTTCATCCAACTTGGAATGGAGAAGATCCTCGGGGACGCCTACCACCTCATGACCGAGAAACCGGGGGCGGCGGTCTGGGCGGACATGATGCCCATGCAGAGGCCCTGGATGATCTCGTGGCGGCCCGGCGGCTCCAAAGCCGGTTTTCAGTGGGTATGCACGGATGGCTTCAACGCCCTGTGGTGGGGACTCACCGGGTACGCGTACACGCCAGGGACCTACGGCGTGGAGGGCAGCAACCCCTATGCCATAGACATGGCCATAAACCTCATCCTCTACTCGGTTGACAGGCCCCTGATCTCGGACATCCAGCAGAGGAGGGAGGCAAGACACCTGCTCTCGGCCTTTCGGGCAGAGAAGCTCCTGATCCTCCACATCATGGACTGGGCCGACACCTTTGGCGCCAACACAGGCCCGATCGCGGAAGGGCTGTCAGGGGTCGAGGCCGAGGCGGAGGAGGCAACGGGTCACTTCCTGAAGCAGGACTTCCCAACCGCCATCTCCCTCATGCAAGACACCTCATCGAAGATATCGGCCATCACGCGGGAGGCGATGCGACTCAAAGACGAGGCGATGTTCTGGGTATATGTCTCTGAATGGCTGGCCATAGTGTCGGTATCCGTCGTGGCGGGCGTCGCCCTCTGGTCTCTCATGATCCGGAGAAGAACATACAGGGCTGTAGGAACCACCAGACTGGCGTCGGCCTGATGCTGACTCATTTCCCCTCCGCATGCGTGACGGTCGGTCTCAGGGGCCCCTGACCCTCGGTCCAGGATCTCCTAGCCTCTGAAAGTGCTCATCGCTGCTCACGAGATCCAACCCCCGACTCTTGGCGGATGCGGCGATTTGCAGGTCAGCGTCTGGGAGGGATTGCCCCCTCGCCCTGAGGTCCGAGTACAGAGCGCAGTACTTCTCAATGAGATCGTTGTCGAGTCCGACGACTTCGAAGGCAGCCTCAAGAAGCTCCTTGACCTCCTTCTTCTTGTCCTCAGCAATGCCTCGCAGGACCTCAACCAGAGATATGACCGATATGAACCTGCCCTGTACGTCCCGGCCCGTAAGTCTGCTATGACGGTGCCGGTGTCAATGGCGTCGGTCGTCTCAGGGCCAGACCCTTCCTGAACTCCTTGCCCGATTCCTGAACTCCTTGCCCGATTCCTGAACTCCTTGCCCGATTCCTGAACTCGGTCAAGCTCCTCCTTGGAGAGCATGGCAGACAGCTCGGAGAAGGCCCTTCTACCCCGCAAAGTCCTGTTCTCGTTGGCAAGGTCGAGCAGGAACTCCCCCCATTCCTTGCCTTTCTTCATCTTCTCGAGTTCCTTCTTGACGGTCGCTGGCACCGATATGGTGGCGTAGTCTCCCAAACTTATCGTTACACAACGATGCAACGACATTCATCAATGTTGCCAACCAACTATCGGCCTTCCAGTCGTGTTGCCACTGCCTTGAGCCCTCCAGCCCGTAGATGCTCCGTGCCGACGTAAAGACGGGCCGTGCCCAAAGAACCGCGCCGGATTCGGTGGTGAGTCCAGATGAGCCATCACGGGAGGCTACGTCCGGCTTTCGGTGCCGGTCTAGCCGCGTTTCTATCTTCTTGATTGATATGTCCTTTGACTCTCGATGACGGCCTGCAGGTGCCTCTTCTCCTCGGATACGATCTTCTGGGTGGTCTCGGCGGCAGAGGCAGAAAGGAGCTCGATCAGCCCCCCGAAGAACAGGATCGTGTCCTTCTCGAACTTCGTGGCCAAGTCAAGCGCCTCATCCAAGTTCAAGGGCGTTTCCGCAAGCTTCCCCGATTCCCTCAAGGATGCGATGGGTCCCGTCCTCATGAGATTGACGAGGTACTCGAAGGCGGGACCGGTTGCCGATGCACGGCTTCTGCTCTCCATCTTGCTGAACAGCTGGGCGTGTCTTTCCTCCGCCCGGGCCAGGTTCTCGAAAAGGGACCTGGTCTCCGAGGTGATCTTGGCGGCCTGTTCGTAGAACTCCTTGCCGGCCTCCTCAAGCTGGACCGCGACGCCGACGATCTCATCCGGTGTGACTTCTGAGGGCATTCTTCATCCCTGCCCTGTGAGGGCCGAGGATTGATAAGTGTGCGATAGACGCGCAATCACCGCCCCGAAAGCGAACATCGGTCTGTCAGGGGGTCGCATCCCTGCGCATGGGCTTACGGATCGACCCATGGACGACCGTCTGGGTCTCCGTTTGCGGTAGGCTTCGAGCCTCACCCCTGGAAAAAGGGATGGAAGGAAACGCTTAAGTTGCGCTTGGAGGCCCCCTCTTTGGAGGCTCTTCATGAAAGGAAGACCATCTAGCACTCGACAGCAAGCCCGCCGCGCAAACACCGACTGGTTCAAGGAGGCAAAATGGGGTGTATTCACCCACTACCTGACGAAAAAGGAGACGACCGCCGAACAATGGAGCCAGCGTGTGGAGAGGTTCGACGTGGACGCCCTGGCAGGCCAGCTGGAGTCCACCGGGACGAAGTACTACTTCATCACCATCGGCCAGAACTCCGGCCACTACTGTTCGCCGAACTCCACCTACGACTCCATCGTCGGCATCCAGCCCAGCAAGTGCTCAGAACGTGATCTTGTGATGGATATCTGCAAAGCCCTCAAACCCAAGGGCATCAGGCTTATGGTCTACCTTCCGAGTGGCGCCCCGGCCGAGGACAAGACAGCAATGGAAAGATTGGAGTGGAGGTGGGGGTACAAGGGCAGCTGGCCGGCGTGGGGGACAGAGAGAACCGGCGAACGGCTCGCCGAGTTCCAGAGGAAATGGGAAGCGATCATCATGGAGTGGTCGCTTCGCTGGGGCAGGGGGATCTGGGGCTGGTGGATCGATGGCTGCTACTTCGCAGACACAATGTACAAACACCCCGACCCTCCCAACTTCCAAAGCTTTGCCGGGGCCTTGAAGGCAGGGAATCCCGATGCCATCGTCGCATTCAATCCGGGCGTCAAAGCGCCCGTGATCTCCTTGACCGAGCATGAGGACTACACTGCGGGCGAGATATCTGACGCCTTCCCCGACTGCCCGGGAAGGTGGGTCGACGGCGCCCAGTACCACATACTGAGCTACCTGGGTAGCAACTGGGCCAGGCAACCGGCGAGATTCGTCGATGAGTTCGTAGTGGGGTACACAAAGGACGTCAACGCCAAGGGCGGCGTCGTGACCTGGGATGTGCCAATAACCGAAGAAGGTTCCATACCTGAACCCTTCGTCAGGCAACTGAGGCTTCTGGGCAACACGTGAGTTCGACCGCCCGAAGATGGGCTTGGGGACCGCTGGAACGGGCTCAGAGCGACACCGTAACATTTGATAGTGCCTCGCGGCGGTTGGGCCGAATGCACAGGCAATGAGATCCGGCCCCTGGTGGGGGCGCGAACCTGCAGGAAATGGGCTAGGAGGTCATGGTATGAGATTGGGAGGACCGGTCTCGGGCTTTTCAGATCCGAAGGGTTGGATATCGACACTGCGTCGTCACGGCTACACGGCAGCTTACTGCCCAGTGACTGCCCAAGACGACCCTGCAACAATCCAAACCTACAGCGAAGCGGCTGAGGAGGCAAACGTGGTCATCGCGGAGGTGGGCGCGTGGGGCAACCCGCTGAGCCCTGACGAGAAGGAAAGCCAATCGGCTCTTGACAAGTGCAAGCAGCAGCTAGCCTTGGCCGATGCCATTGGGGCTCGATGCTGCGTCAATATCTCGGGCTCGCGAGGAAAGAACTGGGCGGGGCCAGATCCCCTGAACCTGACCCAGGAGACATTTTACCTGATAGTCCGCACCGTGAGGCAGATCATCGATTCGGTGAAGCCAAGACGAACATATTACACGTTGGAGACGATGCAGTGGATGTACCCGGACTCCGCCGATAGCTACCTTGAGCTCATGAAGGCAATCGACAGGAAGAGGTTCGCTGTGCATTTCGACCCTGTGAACCTTGTCAACAGCCCCCAGCGCTCCCTCGACAATGCAGCGCTGACCCGGGAATGCATCTCCAAGCTGGGGCCCCACGTGAGGAGCTGCCATGGCAAGGACGTGATGCTTTCGGAGGAAGCCCTTGTCCACCTCAGAGAGGTGCGCCCCGGCCTCGGCAGGCTGGACTACCGGACCTTTCTCAAAGAACTGGACTCACTAGATCCAGATACCCCACTGATGCTCGAGCACCTTCAGACCGATGAGGAGTACGCGCAGGCAGCGGACTACGTCCGAGGCGTCGCGAAGGAGATTGGGGTAGAGCTCTGAATGGTCACAAGCTCCCAGAAAGGGGTCAATGGCCAGGCAAGGTAACACGGTCTTCCAGACACCGGGCTGCCATCGGACGTTCTAGGCCTGCGCCACGGCGCCCTTTACCTCGTTCACGTGCCCGGGAACCTTCACCTGTCGGAATATCGTCTCAACCCTTCCGTCCTCGCCGATCAGGAAGGTAGTCCTCTCCACGCCCAGGAAGGTCTTACCGTATAGCTTCTTGTCCTTCCAGACCCCATACTTCTTGTGCACCTCCAGGGTTGGATCGCTGAGCAGGGGGAAGTTGAGCTTGTGCTTCTCCCTGAACTTCATGTGGGAGTCCAGGCTATCCTTGCTCACGCCCAGCACAACTATGCCCAGATCGCCAAACCATGACGCGGAGTCCCTGAAGTCGCACGCCTCCTTGGTGCACCCGGGCGTGTTGTCCTTCGGGTAGAAGTACAGTATCACCTTTTTTCCCCTGAACTGCCGCAGGGTGACCGTCGACCCATCGTCCGCCTTGAGTTCGAAATCCGGCGCCACTTCACCTTCACTGACCATCGGCCAACACCATCGCCAAATGCCAGGCTAGGCCTCAAAAAGGATGTCTTGCGGACATCCACGAGACAGGAAACGAACCCCGACCCGCCTGCAGGCGCATCAACGGTATGTTGCCCTGGTCATCTGAACCTCGCGGTAGAGCCTTCTCCTGACCATGACCGTCCAAAGCACGATGCCGCAGACCAGGCACGTGGCCGTGACCGCAGACCACTCCACAAAGTAGACCCAGATCATCGCGGTATCCTTGAGCTTCATGGCCTCCTTCTCGAGATCGCCCACCGCCTGCTCAGCCTCCTTGAGAAGCGAAAGGGATGCGTCGTACTCCTGCCCTATGTAGGATGCCTCTGCTGATCTGATGGTCTGATCGATCTTTGCCATATGACCCTCAAGCTTCGCCGAGCTTGCACCGAAGCTCTCCACAAAAGCGAAAAGCGACGTGAGGAGAGCCTTCTGGTTGGTCAGGGCGAAGAACTTCCCTCTTATGGTGTGGACGAGCACGACATCCCGGGGGACCGGGACTCGGCTCGCATACATCCCCATATTCGCCGCGCAGTCCAAGTAGTACTCCCACAGAGAGAAGCTTTCGCCCCAGGCCGGTGTCCAGTCTGGGGTGAAGGCGACCGTGCGGCCTTGGCGGTAGTCCCAAGCATCCAGGAGCGGGAATTCCCTCTTCAGCAACCCAACGACGCTGGCCAGCTCATCCGCACCCTGCTTGACCGTCACGATGTTCAGGCCGTAGAAGGGAGGGCACTTGTCCCATGGAAGGTACTTCATCAGCTCGTTCTCCGGGTTCAAGACCTGAACACGGTACGTGTCCGAGGGAGCAGAACCTCCCGAGTGGAACTCAACCGGCAGGGCCTCCGCAACCGCAGTCCCGTCCCAGCTCGTGTACCCGGCCACCCCGCCGAAGCTCTCGTATCCACCCACCATAATCAGGCCCAATCCGGCCTCCCGGACGCACCTCTCCATCCACACGACCTCCTCGGGCTTGAAGTTCAGAAGGTGTACGTCGGAAAGCAGAATCACGTCCAAGGAATCCCTCATCTGCTCGAAGGTCTTCGGCATGTACTGCCTCATGTACCTGTATATGTCGGACATCCTCATGCCCTGCCCGAGCAGATCATCCAGACACGCAGGGATGAGCGTGCCGATGAAGGTGGGGTCAGACTTGTAGATGTAGACCGGATTGCGGGTCAGGATCGCATCTCCGATGTAGATAATGCGGATTCTTCCGGTCAGCGGATCCCTCCGGCCCTCTTCAGCACACCCGGGAAGGCAGGATAGAACCAGGAGGCAGACTGCCAACAAGGGAGGGGCAATCCTGGACACGGGCTTCGCCACCGGGCGAGTTGCGGCTACGGCGAATTAAAGGTTTCTTGCCAGGTTGCTAGGGCAAAGGATCACGGCCCAACGGCGGAGTCTGATCGCGGTTCAAACATCCGCCAGCCTGGCCGCGGTCCCATGAGAGTCCACAATGATTTTCGCGCCGTTGGCATTCTGCTCATCGGCTTGGCAGCAGTCCCCCGACTCGCAGGCGGCCGCGCGACTAGGGTGAAGTCGGCCGAATCGACCTTCCGAGGAATGCGGATTCGCCCCTCCAGCTACACTACGATCCCGTGCTTCGACAATCTCTGTTTGAGAAGCTCGACCAGCCCTGGATCCCCCCTCTGGAACATGTTGGGTATGTCGAGCACGGTGATCTTGTCCCCGGACCCGGGGGACAGTCGTAGCATCGCCTCCTTGTGGAAAGCCTCCATAGCGAAGATCCGGTCGGCCCAGTCTATGTCCTCCTTGGAGATCCTTCTCACGGCCCACTCCCACGTACCCGCCGACCTGACCTCGAATGCATCTTTGCCGCTGAGCAGGTCTTGGGCCGTTCGACTCCTGTCCACGTTGCCGGTGCAGACGAAAAGCATCTTCTCCGCTTTCACATCGAACACCTCTGACGATCTCGCGTCGTGGCTAGCGATCCTGCTCTGCAAGGATCCTTCTGACGGCCTCCACAGCTGGCTTGTCGGACCCGTCCTCGTTCCTTATGGCAAGGCCCCGAAATGCCGGGTTGCCGCACTTGTCCTCATCCGGGATCGGCCTCCAATGCCAGAGGTTGAACCCATATCCCTGGTCCAGGGCGCTGGATATCTTGGCAGCGATCACCCTTGCCTGGTTCTCCAGCCCGTGTTCGCAGATGCTGGCCCCTAGCTCACCCACTATCAGAGGTGTCTCCGGGTAGAGAGCCCTGAAGAAACCGGCCCTCCTCTCAAGCTCGGCCGCGATCTCATGGTCGGTCCTGTCCTCCCATTCGTAGAAGACCATGCTCAGGAAGTCGAAGGTGTTCGGGGTTTCGATCGGGGAATCGCCTTCCGCCCAGTCGAGGTTGATGAGGCTGTAGTCGTGATAGCCGATTCGGAACTTCGCGCGAAGCTCCGGGTCCAGCCTCGAGGGCAGGCTGCCTAGGGTCTCGCGCAGATGGCTGGCATGCAGCATCGCATCCCGGTACGGGTCCAGGCCCTCGGGCTCGGTCCCCTCGGTGAAGAGGAGAATGTAGACCATGTCATGGAAGTCCTCTATGCGATCCAGGAACTCTCCGACATAGGCCTCGAACGCATCATACATGGTGCGGTTCGTGATCCACTTTCCTGGGTCTATCCCCTCTGGGGACCAGCCCTTGCCGAGGTAGTTGAGGCCCAGGATCGCCTCCATGCCGTTTGCCCGTAGCAGCCCCAAGACCTTCCTCAGATGCTCGAATCTAGCGGCATTGTAGACCGGGGGTTTGGCCAGCGGCTTGGGGTCGAACTCGGCCCAGGGGTTCACGATCCATATTGTGTTGAACCCGGTGGCCTTGATCTTCGGCAGTGACCTCTCCAGCTCTTGGTAGTAGGTCTCCTCGTTGAACGGGAAAACGTAGAACGTCACGCTCCTTATCTTCCCGTAGTCGGTCGTCACATTCTCCTGGGAAGGGGGTTTGTTCGTCTGGTTTGGGGCTTCCTCCCGCCCCGTCCTCAGAAGGAAGGCGGCTAGTGCGACGATCACCGCAATGAAGGCCGCGACGACGACCAGGTACAGCCTTGTCACATGCACCACTCCACTCAACTCCTGGAGTTCACACGCCTGCAATCGATTCTGGGACTATCCTCAGATGCAGTTCACCCGACCTCCCTTGGATCGGCATCTGGATGACTGCGCGGCGCACATCTTTGGAGAACTTCTTGTCTTTGAGGTCCACCTGCTCGATGGCGACCTTGGGATGCGGAGGCTCGAACCGGATCCTGATGGCGGCTCTCTCGCCGGACACGCGAAGCGTCCCGTCCCCATCCTGTGCAATCTCGCCCCATGAATACAGGGGGCACTGGTAGTCGCCCGACCGCCCAACCAGCTCCATTGAATCCGCTACATCTATCCGAGGCCCGGCCGGAGCTCTGTGGAGGGACATCCTCCTGCGCAGGCTACGTATGCCCGCGTCAGCCGGGTAGGCGTCCTTCAGCTCCAGGTCGAAGACGTCCTCGGACTGAGAATTTCTGTGCTCCAAGACCTTCGACGCATGCTCCGGCCCGGTCGCCTGCTGATGGCCGTTGACCAAGGGCACGGTGTGGCCCCAGGATGAGTTGACGAGGATATCATACCTTCCCCGCCCGAAGTAGTCCTTGGTGTATGAGCCCGAACCCAGATCGACGATGAGGGACTCGCCTCCAAGGTGGACCATGAAGTTGCCGACGTCGTTCTGGTTGTGGTTCTCGCCGTTGTGGCCGCCCTTTGCTGCCAGCATCAGACATCCCTCATCCGCAGGGTCGGACCGGCTCACCATCCACTGCATGCCGGAGAAGTAGACATGCATCTCCTGCCGGAGTCCCACTTGGTGGGGTCGTTCGGGCATCCACGCTATGTCCCTGAGCCCCCATGCGCGTGGGTTGATGTCATGCTGGTGTTGCGCAAATGCGCTGACCTGCGGCAGGCCAAGGCGCTCGCCGAGGTAGAACATCAGGGACGCCGGGAACCCGACCCTAGGGGGACAGTCGGAGAAGTTGACCACGTTCTGCCCGCTGAGGGTCACGCGTTGTGGGAACATTGCGATGCTGGGCATCTCCGGGGCCTCCATGAGGGAGATCCTGCTCTCCGTCCTCGCCTCCAGAAGATACGAGAGCCACGCGTAGTTGGACATGCCGTAGTTCCAGTAGGCGGCGCCCTCCTCACATCCGCCGTCCGGATCGAAGCTCCGAAGGTAGAAGTTCATGGACCTGATGCCCTTCTCGACAACCGCCGCAAGCCTATCAACGTCCTCCATCGCCAGCAGGGCCGAGCCAACGACCCCGCAGTTGCACACCGCCGTCCAGTTGTTCACCCGCGCCCTGTTGGCGCCGAACATCCACCAGAGGTCATCACGCTCCAGATAGGGCCGCCAGCATCTCCTGTCAAGCTCGTACACGATCCGCTGCCTGATCATGGGGTCGTGCTGATCCAGCCGGTCGCCCATGATGTAGGCCGCCTCTGCAAGCGTCCTAGCGGTCTCCGCCGAGACAAGGTCGATCCACGAGATATCCCGGTACTCGGGCAACTTTGTACGGCTGTGGGCCGGAATCACCCAGCTGCTCTCCTCGCAGATCGCCCAGACGTGGTCCATGATGGCATCCATGCACCGGCCCTTGCGTTCAAGGCATTCGCCGATGACCAGTGACATGAGCCGTGAGCGCCTCGAATGGATGATCCCATCGTGGGGGGCTCTATTCCCTGTCCTTGAGTAGGTCAGATACAGCGAAGCGGGAACGGCGACGATCGACTCCTTGAGATCCTTCTCCAGACTCTTCATCCATTGATTGCCGGAGAGGCCGAGCATCCTGCTGCCCAGGACTTTTTGCCAACGCCGCTCGTCATGATATCGGGGAAACGGATCCCGCCACGTTGTTCCCCTGAGGATATGTTCGATCTCCCTCGAGTCCAGCTCCTTATTCATTGCGTACCCCTGCCGCACGAGTCGATCCGCCCTGCGCCTTTGCCCGACTTAAATGCCTATCCCGTCGGGGTTGGGGTTGGAGTCTGGGCTCGGCGCGGACTTGACTGCAATCAGACAGCTGCCGGACATCGAGGAACGATCGCATTCATGATTGACGGCAGCCACCGGCGCCTTGCGGATGCCGAATGGTCCGCTGCCACTGCTTCACATCGCCACTGCGCCGCGGAAGTCCTCTGAAGTGCGCTTGTTGGAGACTGCTACTAGCCACCAACGGAAGGTCTACTTACGTTCTGACTATCTGGCCATGCCGGGAATCCGGAACCCGGCAAGCGCCCGCGGGTGGGCGGGTTCTTCATGGGTCACTGCTCTGGGGCAGTGGAATCCAAGTCCGTGCTGGGGAGAGCTCTATTCTCACATCTGGTATCTTCCCTTCTGTGTGGATGAGCAGGGGCATTTCCGATAGCTTGGCACTGAGTTTTCTCAGTTCAGCCCTCAGGACTCCGAGTTCTGAGTCTTTCTCTGTGAGGCTCAAGTTTGCCTGTACCAACAAGGCCTCCCTATCCATCAAGGCATCAAGGGTCAAAGAGAGTTCTGCCTCCGCCCGCCGAAGGCTTCCTTCTGTGGTCGTAAGCTTCTCAATGAGCTGGTCTAGCTTGATCTCCTTGGATGACAGACACGCCAGAAGACCTCCGCATCTCTGATTCTC
>Ga0172365_10000631_pt1 | contig 24241 bp, 19 predicted proteins | sample LakKivSesite48cm_FD_114535 | JGI IMG/M metagenome (GOLD analysis project Ga0172365, IMG submission 114535) | Sediment microbial communities from Lake Kivu, Rwanda - Sediment site 48cm | ecosystem: Environmental > Aquatic > Freshwater > Lake > Sediment | place: Rwanda: Western Province, Lake... | reverse complement strand
ATCCGACCTAAAACTCTTTCTTCAAAGACTTCAATGACGTTATCGTTTTCATCTTTCAAATCTCCAATTATAATGCCGTCATCGGTTCCACAGTCGATCTCGCGAACGATCATGTATTGAGCCACATCGACCAGTCGCCGGGTGAGGTACCCAGATTTTGCGGTACGGAGTGCGGTATCAGCCAACCCTTTGCGGGCACCGTGGGTCGAAATGAAGTATTCCAATACCCCCAATCCTTCCCGGAAGTTGGCGCGGATCGGATATTCGATGATTCTTCCCGAGGGGTCAGCCATCAAACCCCGCATTCCAGCCAGTTGGCTGATTTGCCGGATACTTCCTCGTGCCCCTGACTTGGCCATCATGTTGACAGGATTAAAATCGTCTAATCTTTCCAGGATAGCATCGGCAACTTTATTGGAGGCATCGGTCCAGATATCGATAACCGACTGTTCGCGTTCTTCGCCAGTGATGAGTCCTTCGTTATAATGGTCGTTGGTTTCGGAAACCCGTTTGGTGGCTTCATCGATGATGGCAAATTTCTTTTCCGGAATTTCCAGATCGAGAACACCGATACTTGTGCCCGATTGAGTGGCGTAATGGAATCCCCCGGTCTTGATCCGGTCGAGCGTTTCCACCGTTACTTTATTCCCGAATTTTCGATAGCACAGATCGACGATGTCCGAGAGTTTCTTTTTGGTCATCGGTTCGTTATAGAACGGCATCCCTTGGGGAAGGATGCGATTAAAAATGATGCGACCGATCGTAGTCTCCTTGATGCCGGGACATTGCGCGTGGATTTCCCGGACATAGATTGGTTCATGGAGATCAACCCGATTGAATTCATACGCCAGCAGCGCTTCATCGGCATCGAGGTATTTCTTTAGGGAGCCCTTTCCTGATTTCTTCTTCATCAAGGTGAGGTAATAGCACCCCAGAACCATGTCCTGAGTGGGCACCGCAATGGGCCGGCCACTTGCGGGGGAAAGAATATTATGGGATGACAGCATCAGAATTTCCGATTCAGCCTGAGCTTCAGCGGACAGGGGAACGTGAACCGCCATTTGGTCACCATCAAAGTCGGCGTTAAAAGCCGGACACACCATGGGGTGAAGATGGATGGCATTCCCCTCCACCAATACCGGCTGAAATGCCTGAATACTCAACCGGTGCAAGGTCGGCGCCCGATTGAGCAGGACCGGGTGCTCGGCAATTATTTCTTCCAAAACTTCCCAAACCTCATCCCGGGTTTTCTCGACCATGCGCTTGGCACTCTTGATATTATGAGCATAGCCCTTATCGACCAAACCCTTCATGATAAACGGTTTGAAAAGTTCCAAAGCCATTTTCTTGGGGAGTCCGCACTGATCGAAACTCAGCTGCGGTCCAGAGACGATAACCGAACGACCTGAATAATCAACCCTCTTCCCTAATAAATTCTGACGGAAACGACCTTTCTTCCCCCGCAGCATATCGCTGAGTGATTTAAGAGGTCGGTTTCCGGCTCCCAACACCGGCCGGCCGCGTCGACCATTGTCAAACAAGGCATCGACCGCCTCCTGTAACATCCTTTTTTCGTTTTTTACAATAATATCGGGAGCGCCCAACTGGAGTAATCTTTTCAAACGGTTGTTGCGGTTAATCACTCTCCGATAGAGATCGTTTAAATCGGAGGTGGCAAAACGACCGCCATCGAGCTGAACCATGGGGCGCAGATCAGGGGGCAGAACCGGAATTACTTCTAATATCATCCATTCAGGTCGATTACCCGATTTGCAAAAGGATTCAACTACCTGCAGTCGCTTGATGAGTTTTTTCGCTTTTTGACCGGTGGCTTCCTTGAGTTCTTTACGTAAACTCCTGGCCAGGGTTTGAACATCCAGGGTTTTTAGGATTTCTCGAACCGATTCGGCACCGATCCCGGCCTTGAAATCGGTATCGTAATGGGAGAGAAGTTTGGCCTCGGTTTCCAGAATCATCTGGGCTTTCTTGAGCCCGGTTGAACCAGGATCGATAACTAAGTAACAGGGCTCTTCCGCAGTATCGGAGAGGATCTCTTCATCAAAAAGATCACCAAAGACTTCACGTAACTGTTGAACTTCTGATTCGGAAATTTCTTCATCGCGTTGATACGGAAAAACACGAACGTCGACCACCTCAAAGCGATTACCTTCGAGTTCTTCGACGGTAAAACTCTCTTTAAATTTGGTCCGAAAACGGGTCAATTCCTTGGAAGTGAGCTCATCACCCACGGAAAAAGGCAGAGAATGAACTTCGGTTATCCGATGAGCAGTTTCCGCTTTAAATACCGGATCATACTTCTGATGGATATGGAACTCGGTATCGCGAACCACAGCTCCAACTTCTAAGCGAGTTGATCCGGGTTCGGTTACTTTATAACAATCCTCTTTTTTCCTGCCCGAAGCAAAATAGAGAACCTTTTCTAAGTTTTTCGGAAGTATCCCTAAGAGAAGAGCCATTTTGCTGGGAATACTTTTAAAATACCAGATATGGGAGACTGGGGCAGCGAGTTCGATATGTCCCAGTCGGGCTCTCCGCACCGAAGATCGGGTGATCTCAACTCCGCAACGGTCACAGACCACCCCTTTATGACGGATTCGTTTATATTTCCCGCAATAACATTCCCAGTCTTTAGTTGGACCAAAGATTTTTTCACAAAATAACCCGTCTTTTTCCGGTTTTAGGGTTCGATAATTTATGGTCTCGGGTTTTTTTACCTCTCCCCGCGACCATTTTCGGATTTGTTCGGGAGAAGATAATCCAATTTGAATCGCACCAAGATCATTGACATCAATCAAGGGTTTTTCCCCCTTTTTTTATTTTTTCTCTCGTCCCTGGAGATTGACTCCCAAACCAGGCATATCATCATCGGCGTCTTCCATCTGTTCAATCGATATTTCTTTCTGCTTCAAATCAAATACTTTTACGTCGAGACATAAGCTTTGTAATTCTTTCACCAGCACTTTAAACGATTCGGGAACCGATGGCTTGAGGACGTTCTGACCTTTGACAATCGCTTCATAGGCTTTAACGCGCCCGACAATATCGTCGGACTTGACTGTCAGGATTTCCTGTAAGGTATAAGCGGCTCCATAGCCCTCGAGTGCCCATACTTCCATTTCTCCAAATCGTTGCCCACCGAACTGAGCCTTCCCGCCCAAGGGTTGTTGCGTCACCAAGGAGTACGGCCCGGTTGACCGGGCATGGATCTTGGTTTCTACCAGATGGGCCAGTTTCATCATGTAGATATATCCAACGGTGACCTCATTATCAAAAGGCTCTCCAGTGCGACCATCGTAGAGGATCACCTTTCCGTGAGGCAATAAATTAAATTCCGGTGAAATCCGATCATCAAAAGGATGAATCGGATAATGGGTATCATGTTGAATTGTTATATTTTTCAGTGCTTCTAAAATTTCATTCTCCTTCGCTCCATCAAATGGTGGGCTGGCGACAAATATTTGCTCTTTATTGGCGATCCACCCCAGATGAGTTTCCAAGATCTGGCCAATGTTCATTCGGGAGGGAACACCCAGGGGGTTGAGCACGATATCTATCGGGGTCCCATCGGGAAGAAAGGGCATATCTTCTTCGGCGACGATTTTGGCAATAACTCCTTTATTTCCATGGCGACCGGCCATCTTATCACCAACGGTAATTTTTCTTTTCTGGGAGACGAACACCTTCACCAGTTTGTTTACTCCTGGAGCCAGCTCGTCGTCATGATCGCGGGAGAACACCTTCACGTCGATGACCTTCCCATACTCTCCATGTGGAACCCGCAGTGAGGTATCCCGTACTTCTCGGGCTTTTTCACCAAAAATAGCTCGAAGCAATCGTTCTTCAGGAGTGAGTTCGGTTTCTCCTTTAGGAGTCACCTTCCCAACTAAAATATCACCCGGTTTCACATCCGCTCCCACCCTGATGATACCTTCATCATCCAAGTTGCGGAGGATATCTTCTCCGAGATTGGGGATATCACGAGTAATCTCTTCTGGTCCCAATTTGGTATCCCGGGCTTCCATTTCATATTCTTCAATATGGATTGAGGTAAATACCTCGTCCTTTACCAGTCGTTCGCTGATCAAAATAGCATCCTCGAAGTTCTCGCCTTCCCAGGGCATAAATGCGACCAGTACGTTGCGACCCAGAGCGAGTTCACCCATTGACGTACACGGCCCGTCAGCGATGATTTGCCCGGCCTCAACATATTGTCCGACCCGAACAATTGGTTTCTGATTAATTGAAGTGCTTTGATTGGATCGTTGAAACTTTTCTAATTCGTAAAGATCGATATCACCATCATCATTTTCAATTTCAATGAAAACCGCATCGACCTGTTTCACCGTTCCACTATTGCGGGCAACTACTGTGGTTCCTGAATCCTGGGCGATTTTATATTCCATGCCGGTCCCGATGAGGGGCGGCCGGGAAACCAGGAGCGGAACTGCCTGACGCTGCATGTTGGTTCCCATGAGAGCGCGGTTGGCATCATTGTGTTCTAAGAATGGAATGAGTGAAGCCGAAGCACTGATAATCTGTTGGGGGGAAACATCGATATAATCAACTTTACTGCTATCGACTTCTACAATTTTCCCTCGGAAACGAACGATTACATTACCTTCTGGAATCATGCCGCTTTTATCAGCCAAGACATCTGAGGGAGCGATATGATAGCGATCTTCCTCGTCAGCGGAAAGATACTTGACCTCGTCAGTCAATCTCCGGTTTTCGACTTTCCGATAAGGAGTGACAATGAAGCCATATTCGTTGACTTTGGCATAGATGCACAATGACGTTATCAGACCGATGTTCGGTCCTTCAGGAGTCTCAATTGGACACATTCTTCCGTAATGGGTATAATGGACGTCACGAACTTCAAATCCAGCTCTCTCCCGGCTCAAACCACCTGGACCCAAGGCGCTTAATCGCCGCTTATGGGTAATCTCAGAAAGGGGGTTGATCTGATCCATGAATTGAGAGAGAGGGCTGCTCCCTAAAAACTCTTTGATGGCAGCCACCACCGGGCGGACATTGATGAGGTTCTGGGGAGTTGCCGAGTTAGTATCGGGCTGAATGGTCATTTTTTCCCGGATCACCTTCTCCACCCGGAGTAAACCGGTACGGAATTGATTTTGTAAGAGCTCGCCTACCGGACGGGCGCGCCGGTTTCCTAAATGATCGATATCATCATCGTAACCAACACCATTGAGGAGGTTCAAAAGATAGCGGATGCTTCCCACGACATCAGCCCAGCTCAAGGTTCGCCCTTTTTTCACCCAGACCCGTTCGATACCGTGAACTCGCAGAGTCCGGAGCGACTCCAGGAAGATTTCCTCTCCCCGCTTAATGAGAACCTCACCGGTTTCGGGTTCGATGATGTCCTGGCTCACCACCCGCTTTTCCAGATCATCGCTCACGGTTTCGAGGTCATCTTCCCGCTCGATGAAAACTTTCACCACCTGGTCTTCATCGTTCACCACACTGAGGTACTCGATGGCGAATTCTTCGTTGAGTTCTTCAATTCGCCGGGCGAAATTGCGATCGATCTTATCGCCCTTTCTGACAATGATTTCGAAGCGGGAGCGATTATTTTCGTCGATGGCATTGACGGTACGAAAACATTTATGTTCCTCGTGGTCGAGAACGATGTCTTCCGCCATGATGAACTCTTCGATCCGTACAATACGCTCTTCTAATTTCAATTTATTATTCAGCTTATAACGACCGACCTCGCCCAAGTCATAGTGTCGAGGATCAAAAAATAAATATTTTATGAAATCCCGGGTGTTTTCGTCGGTGGGCGGTTCGCTGGGACGAAGACGGCGGAATATTTCCATGACTGCTTCTTTCGGATTAGAAGTGGTATCCCTTTCAATAGTGGAGAGAATGTAGGGATGATGGTCGAAGAGATCCAGAATCTCTTCATCGGAAGTAAACCCTAAGGCTCTCACCAGAGTCATGGCGTTTATTTTTCTCCGTTTATCAACCCGCACATATAGAATATCGCCTGGATCAATGCCAAATTCCAACCAGGCACCGCGGTTGGGAATAATTTTGAAACCGTATTCAATCTTCCCGGTTGGCGTTACCTCTTTGGAAAAGAAAATTCCCGGTGACCGGATAAGCTGGGTCACGACTACTCGTTCCGCTCCATTCACCACAAACGTTCCTTTGTCGGTCATGAGCGGAATTTCACCCATATAGACATCCTGTTCCTTGATTTCGCTGGTTTCACGATTGATAAGACGAACCCGGGCATAGAGAGGCGCAGCATAGGTTCGCCCGCGTTCTTTGCATTCTCGAACCGAGAAAACCGGTCTATCCAAACGATAATCAATATATTCAAGTACTAACTTACCGGTAAAATCTTGAATGGGAAATATTTCAGTAAAAACTTCTTGCAAGCCCTGCTTTTTACGGATATGAGATGGAAGATTGCTTTGAAGGAACCACTCGAAGGATTTTTTCTGTATCTCTATGAAGTTTGGAAGTTCGGCAAATGAAGTGATCTTATTAAAAGACTTTCTTTGAATATACCCAGATTTCACCCAGCACACCACCTTTGTGGAAAGTTAAAAAAATCCCCCTATACAGGCGAAAAAAATACCCTCTTTTCTCACTGAATCTGTGGCGAAATGGTGCAAGATTAAAATGTGGAATAACAATGACTCATTGTTTACTGATAATGAATAAAAGTATCAAATGTAAGAAGAGGATGAACCAGTTGAACCAATGTATTTTAATGAAATACAATAACACCCACCATGAGGAAAGTTTTAAACCTGCGCACCAAATTGAGTTCAAATTTTGAACCGACAATTTACTATAATACTTTATAATTATAGAAGTGTCAAGAATGTTCCCTGATTTTTTTTAAATATTTTTTAAGCGATTGATTGCAGATTGATGTTTATTATGAAAATAACAGCCTACGGCGTAAGATTGAAATTGTGAAAGTATTAAATATTACGCTTAGAAAAACCATCCAATCGTGGTTCGTGGCAATCTCATCTTTTCATTCTTTCCAACTCAACGAATCATCACCTCAACAACTCAACGTTCTTAAAGGATGGACTTCTCCCTTTGGATAAAGGGAGACCCAGAGGGATTCGATTGATTCGTAAACAATCTTCTCGTCCCTTCGTCACCCCTGAATGTTTCTATCAGGGGTCTAAAATAAATGAAAAAGACCATAGATTCCCGATTGAAATATTCGGGAATGACGGATAATGACGACACCACCAAAAAAATCTATTGTGCCCGGGGTTTTTATTATCATATGGTATTGCCAAGCAGCTTGGCGGTCTATCCCCTGTTTGCTCAAATAAGGAAAAGAACCTGTGATACCGAAGGTATTTTCATCCTCTACTGGTGCCAGGGTTTTTGCCTGGCACGGATATCTAATATCTATGTACTTAATCACCCTTGAGGAAACAGAATGGCGGCATACCCAACCACCTGGTCATACTGGCCATTGATATCACCACTGGTGGCATAACACAGGAGAGTACCATTTGAAGACTGTTTTATTTTTTGATACTCGATTAAAGTTCCCACCCCCCCTGGCCCGCACATGGAAAGATGGTTCTGTTGGATACAATGATAGAATGATTTCTCATTGAGATGTATAATCTCGCCTATGCATTTCAAATCTTTTTCCCGGGCAATCGCATCGGCCTCGTAATGGGTAAAATCGGTACTGGCAATGATTATGATTTTTTTTCGATTCGAAAGCTCATGCAATACTTCAGCAATCTGATAGGCGGTTTCCGGGGATTGATCAAGCAGCGAGATGGGACAGATTTGAAAGGGATAGGGAACAAAATGCTGCAGAAATGGAATTTGAACTTCACACGAATGTTCAAATTGATGAGCACGATCGTCAACGGCAAAGATCCGGGATGATGAGACCAAGAAATCAACCGCATCCTGGTCAACCTCCACCTTCCCCATTGGGGTTATCCAGGCTTCAGCCGAACTGAGCGAGGCTCTTTTCCCCAAACCACGATGATTGGGTCCGATGATTACAAAGATATCAACCTGATTACTCAGCGATAATGCTGCATAAGACCAGGAAGCAACCCCTCCGGAAAAAATGATACCAGCGTGAGGGCACACCACTCCATTGACCGCCAGTGGTGATGGGAAGTTGATTTTTCCCTGGGCACCAGTTTCTGATTCATAAACGCTTTGGATTAAATGTTGAAGCTCGGATTTGGTTTCCGGGTAAAAATATCCGGCAACAGCTGGTTGTCTATCCATCGTTTCACCACCTTCGTAATCGAGAGAGACGAATTCGGAAGAGAATAAATACAAGTACTAAAAAGAGGATACCGAGAACCAATAAAAACAAGTTTGACCCTCCTAACATGAGAAACGACGTCCATATATAAGGACCGTAGGCTCTCTTATATCCATACTGGAGGGATTTTCGAAAAAGCTCTTTCACGACCAGTGCCGGTTGGGTGGGACGGGATACCAGCGCCTTGCGATAATACAACTGCCCCAAAATATTCGACCAGGACTGACGATTTTCTTCGTCATTCATCCAGAGGTTTTCCGCCTCGGTAATCATTTTTTCTAGATCATCTTTTTTTTGATAGACTTCATAAAACATCCGGCTTATGCTGGGTTGGTCCCGTTTCTCAGAAGATATATTCGCTGCTTCTTTTAAGAATTCATCAATTTTATCAGAAGCAAGCAACGATTTCAGGTAAGCTTCTCGATTGAGCAAAAAGGTCATATTGATTTTAAGAATTCGATTATTCCCGGAATCAGCGACCCAGAGGAACCCCTGGTCATCGATCCAGAGCCCCTCAGGGTTTAGAAGACGATCACCCTGAATAGTACTGATGATTCCAGTAAGCTCTCCCTGAGTGGTATAAATTTTTAATCGATTATTCTGATAATCAGAGATGATGACGATATTATCTTTTGCGACGACATACCGCGGACGGTTAAACTCCTCGGGTCCGGCGCCTTCCTTGCCAAGACGAAATAAATACTCTCCGTTACGATCAAATACTTTAACAGTATGATGGAGAGTATCGGTCATCCAGATCCGTCCCTGGGTATCAACCGAGACTCCACGGGGATAATAAAATTCATCATTCCCCATGCCTTCCTTCCCTACTGTCTTTAATAAGTTTCCGCTCGCATCCAGGATGAGGATACGCGAATTCATGGTATCAACGACGTATATTTTTCTCTCGGAATCGATCCAAATTCCACGAGGTTCATTTAAGGTGATGCCCTTGATCTTGATTTCACCAACTGGCGCATAACTGGATCCATCTAAAATTCGGAGACGATTGGCTTTTTGCTCGGTCAGATACATACGGTTACTTGTGCGATCGTAAGCTATGCCCACTGGACCTTCCAGATTAGGGATAATTTTCTTGGTTTTCCCGGTTTGATCGGTTACTACCAGCCGATTGTTTGCCCAGTCGCTGATCAGGATTGAACCAGTCCCTTCTTGAACCAATACCCCAACTGGATAATTCAGGTAGGGATTTTGATCGTTGGTTTCTTCAATACTCAGTTCAATTTTTGACGTCTGTGCCTCAGAAATCACTTGATAGCAGAAAGGGAATAAAAACAGAACACAGATCAACATCGGCCAGTTGGATTTTTTACCTATCAACCGCATGAATGAATTCCTCCATCTTATTTTTAAGTATTTTTTCCCACTCTGATTGTGAGAGGTTGGATTGAGGAATGGGTTTGGAAAAAGCGACCCGAATAGGATAAACTCGGGGGAACTTGGCTCCCCGTGGGAAACTTTGATAAGTGCCGGTAATACCGGCCACTACTACTTCCGCTCCGGATCTCATTAATAATTTTATCGCACCGGAGCGAAAATCCCCGATTTCTCCTTCATTTCTGGTTCCTTCCGGAAAAAGGCATACGACCTTTTTTTCCTTTAATAGCGAAAATATTTTTTTCACTGCATTTCGATCAGCTTCATTTCTTTTTAAGGGGAATGCGCCCAACTGGCGAAGAAAAAAGTTCGCCAGCGGATGACGGAAGAGCTCCTCTTTCGCAACAAAATAAACTCTCCGGGGACACGCACACCCAATCACGATCGGGTCTAAATAGCTGGCATGGTTAGAAACGATCAAACAAGGAGAATCTTTGGGAAAAAACTGACGACCGCTCACCTTGAATCGAAAAAAAATGGAGAGCAGGAATAACGCAATGTATTTACTCAGATAATATATCATAGGTTTATCGTCGGTTGGGTACAGCTACCCCTTTCGATTCTATGTGGGTATTGTAATTCTATTCTCCCAACCTGTAAATAATAATGAGAGGATACTTAGTGGATAACGAGTGCAAAGAGGATATTCCAAATCTCGTTCCGGAGAAATAAAGGGAGCTTATTGTTTTACTAAGGATATGATCTCTGATAATGAGGGAAGACGAGCCTGGTCGGGGCGAGAGGATTTGAACCTCCGGCCTCTTGAACCCGAGTCAAGCGCGCTAACCAGACTGCGCTACGCCCCGACAGAACTTCACTATAGCAAAAAGGAAGAAGAAGTTCAACACGAGCGAATGATTTTATGAAAAATAAAAAAAGGCGGGTGTATTCACCCGCCTTTTTTACCGGTTCTTAAGACACTTCAATTTCTACTTTCTTGGTTTTGGGTTTGCTGGGTTCAGTTTTGGGAAGAGTGATATGCAAAACACCATCTCTATATTGAGCTTTGACATCATCTTGTTTCACTTCGACCGGTAAACTTAAAGCTCTTTCAAAGGTTCCACGATAACGTTCCTTGATGCAACAACCGGCTTCTTTCTGTTCCACTTCATCCTTGATCTCGCCCCTGATTTCTAATCGATCGGGGGTGACATGAATATCGATGTTTTTTGGATCAATTCCTGGAAGTTCTGCTTTCACCACGATGTCATTTTCGGTTTCAACCATATCAATTGGTGGAAAGTTTCCTCTCACCAGTGGAAATTCAAAGAAGTCGTCAAACATGCGATCGATGTCGGAACGAAGATCAAAGATGTCCCACAAACGACGAACCGGACTGAATATTCTGTCTTCTCTTCTCGCTGGTAGAAATCTGCTCACCATATTCCGAACCTCCTTCATGTTATTTGATTTTTTGAACGATTCCATTATAATCAGGAAAGGTCAAAATGTCAAGAGGAAGGTCAAAATATGTCAAATATTTTTTTCAAGCAACTGATACTCCAAAACTTGCGATACCTTCAAATCCGGAATACTTAAATAAAATCCAACAATATCAACCAGACATTCTAAGGGAACCAGCCCGATGATCTCCGCACCGTGTACCTCCACCCCATACCGTCGGGCTTCGATTCTCACCAATTCATAGGCTTGCACCACCGTGCTTTTGGTAAAATCCAATAGATTCATCGCTACCTGGACCATTCCCCGGCTTTTCAGATTCACCCCGATTGCTTTTATGTATGATAAGCCTCCGTTTTCACCTTTTATCCGAGCGGCGATCTGTTTCGCCACCATGACCTTATCAGTTTTTAAATTCACATTAAATGCCACCAGCTGTTTCCGGGCGCCAATCGCCACCGCGCCCAAGGAGGGATGGACCCGTGCCAGTCCAAAGTCGGGTTGACGATCGGAAACCCGATGGATATCCTGGAGGAGTTGTTCATAGCCACCGCGCCGAATGTGTGACAAGTCGCGATGTTCTGGGATCAGAGCTGCTTCGCCATAAAGATAAACCGGAAGGGAATAAACCTTCGCCACCTGTTCCCCCACCTTCCTGGCAAGGGCTATACATTCTTCCATGGTTTCCCTGCCCCAGGGAGTAAAAGGAACCACATCGACCGCTCCCATTCGGGGATGTTCTCCGTGATGACGGGATATATCAATCTTTTCCAGGGCAACTTGAAATAGTTCATCCACTGCCCGAGCCAAGCCTTCGGCGCCCCCCAATAAGGTGATCACCGTCCGATTATGATCGATATCCGACGAATAATCAGCCACCGCACATCCTGGAACCTGGCTCATCCGGTGCACAATTTCCTGTACAATTTTTTCGTCTGAGGTACTGAGGTTTATCGCACTTTGAATAATAGCTAACTCCATTGTCGTTCCTCCCACTTGAATAGCTTTAAATAAACTGCATCCCCCCCTATAATTTTAACCTCAAATATGCTTAAATAAAAAGAAAAAGGTGGAGAGCAGTGAAAAAGTTTGCTATTGGATATCTTCCCTTGGTTCTTTTAGGTTATCTTCTTCCTTATACTCTTTTTCAGAATGTATATAAAATCTATGGGAGCTTTATGTTCTGGATAGGATACGCTCTCATAGCAATTTTCCTCATGAGTCGGATGATGGATTCCTGGAAAAATGGCAATTGAACTGATCTGGATTTCAATCGGAGTCTATATAGCATGGGGAACACTCATCGCCGTTTTGTCCCATCGGGGCGGTTCGGGAGGGGTGATCGATTACTTTTTAGCCGATCGCACGCTCAAAGGTTATATCTCTTCTCTCTCTTACAGTGCCACCACCTACAGCGCTTTTATGATGCTTGGCTTAGTCGGTTTAACTTATAAAGGCGGGGTGGGAGCGCTTGGTTTTGAGCTCATCTACCTCTCCGGCCTGGTTTGGGCAGTCCTCTTCGGACCCTTTTATTGGCGGGCCGGAAAACACTATAACTGCGTCAGTCCGGCTGAACTGCTCAGCATTCGGTATCAAAACAAAAAAGTGGGAGCTCTCTCCGCCTGGATTTCACTCTTTTTTCTCATTCCCTATTCCTCCATCCAACTGATGGGAATCGGCTATTTGTTAGAAACCCTCTCCAACGGAAAAATTCAATTTATATGGGGGGTCATGATCGCCGCCTTGATCACCTTAGTCTGGACTGAAATCGCCGGGCTGCGCTCGGTTGCCACTACCGACAGCCTTCAGGCCGGGATTATGCTGGTGAGTTCGTTGGTATTCGTTCTCATTCTGGTAGGAAAATACCTTGGTGGGTGGACCAGCTTTTTCCAACAAATCGAAGTCACCCGTCCACTCTGGCTCTCAGTACCGGGAAACGGTTACTTCAGTTTCCAAACTTTCCTCGGCCTCTCGCTCCCCTGGTTCTTTTTCAGCATTTCCAATCCCCAGGTATCACAACGATTGTTCGTTCCATCCTCTCTCCGCAAAATGCATTCCATGATCAGCGGTTTTCTCGGATATGGATTGATCTATACCATCATCACCATCATTCTTGGCTTTTCCGCTCTCCTGCTTTTCCCTGGTCTGTCCAACCCCGATCAAGCCACACCCACCCTTTTGGCTCAGTTAAAACTCTCCCCGATCATCGTCCTGCTCATGACTGTCGGTATTTTTTCAGCAGCGATCTCAACCATCGACTCGGTCATGCTCACTATTTCCTCTATGTTCGTCCGTGACATTTTGCGGGTCAATCGTGAAATTTCAGAAAAAAGGCAGCTTGTTATTGCCCGGTGGTTCATCCTTCTTCTCGGCATTGCTGCCTTTCTCTTCGCCATCCGTCGGTTCAATCTCATCGCCGTGCTTTCGGTAGCATCTTCAGCCGGGCTGTTAGCGGTGGTACCATCCATCATTGGCGGGTTTTGGTGGAAAAGAGGTAATGCAAACGGGGCATTCATCAGCATGACCGTTGGAGCCATCCTTTCTTTCGTCCTCCAAATCACCTCCTGGAAACCCTGGGGGCTATGGCCAGGAGTGTGGACTCTTGTGATTGCCGGTCTCCTTTACTGGATCGTCAGTTTAGCAACCCCGGCGAAGGAAAACGAGGAGTTTTTCCGGGTCATTCAATCTCAGTTGAAAAACAGTTAAGCGTTGGTATTTAAATCAGCATCCTCAATCAGAGGCACAAAAACCACCGTGCCATGATCTTCGATGTTTAAGCGCTCCTGGTGTTTTCGAGCACAAATCAGGGTTTGCTTGGCAATCCCTCCAAGAGGAAGTACGATGATGCCACCCTCCACCAGTTCATCGACCCAGGCCGGGTATATTTTCGCTGCACAGGCTGTCACCATGACTTTGTCAAAAGGTGCGTGTACTGCCATCCCCCGGCTTCCATCACCCACGAAAAAATGAATGTTTTGATAATTGAGCGTCTCCAACACGTCCTGGGCATGCCTGGATAATTCCTCAATCCGCTCTATCGTATAGACTTCGCCGCCACATTCAGCACAGACAGCGGTTTGATATCCGGAACCAGTTCCAATCTCCAAAATCCGATCAGTGGGTTGGATTTCCAAGAGCTCCGACATGAAAGCGACGATATAAGGTTGAGATATAGTTTGTCCTTCACCGATGGCCAAGGGGGTGTCATGATAAGCGAATTTTTGGTAGGCAAGAGGAACAAATAAATGTCGGGGGATTTTCAAGAGCGCCTGAATCACCCTTTCATCATGAATGTCACGGGCAATGATCTGTTTGCGGACCATGTCTTCCCGTTCATGTCGGATTTTATGGGTGTCGAATTCCATCAGTATTCCACCTGAAAGGTCGGATAATACCCGGTGTATGGTGACCACTCTTCAAAAACGCCACGGATCACCGCGCTAACCGGTCCTTCGCGGATATCCAGGAAAAAGCTCGCCACTTCATCTTTTCTTCCCTCGGCAACCACTTCCACATCGCCGTTGATCAGGTTTTTCACATAACCAGTCACCGCATATTGGGCGGCTTTGTGAAGGATAAAATAACGAAAACCGACTCCCTGAACTCGCCCCTTAAAGATCAAACGCCCTTGCACCCATTCCATACGATTCAGCTTTGTTCAGCAAGGATTGCCAGAAGATCATTCCGGGCAAGCCAATCGGTAAGATTGGGGCGGAGAGGGGTAATAGACACTTCCGAATTCATCACTGCCCAATAATCAGAAGTGTTTTGTATGCCAATTTCCCGTTTTTCTTCTTCAAAAATGTATTCCCGAATGCTGTCAGAACGGGATGTTTCTTTAATTTTCGTAAAATAAAATCGATCGGCCAGCTCGGTGATTTTCCATCCTTTCAGCTTGTCTTCATGATCAACATCCGGAATGTTGACATTTAATACCAAATTTTTTTGTCGGGATAGAGTTGATTCGAAATGCTGGAAAATATCCAGGGCGGTAGCGGCTGCCAACTGGTAATTGCCATACTCTGCGATCGATAACGAAACCGCCATAGCAGGAATTCCCGACATGGCTGCCTCCATGGCCGCTCCAACCGTTCCTGAATAAAATACATCAAACCCCAGATTTGGACCACGGTTGATACCCGAAATGACAAAATCAACTGGAGTTTTGGAAAAGAGGTTGAGACCCAAAATGACGGTGTCCGCCGGTGTTCCATCGACAGCCAAACCGTTCACTCCGTCCACCTGAATTTCTTTTACTCTCAACGTCTGACGGGCAGTTATGCTGTGGCTGGAACAACTCCGCTCATCACTCGGTGCCACCAGGACAATATCGGCAACTTTCTTAAATGCTTTCACCAGAGCACGAATACCATCGCTTTGATAGCCATCGTCATTGGTGATGAGGATTTTCCTTTTCATCGATTTGACCTCCAACCCGCCGTAGAATTTCTCTGGCAACGATAACCCCCGATGTGGATGCCTGAATCAGGCCTCGGGTGACGCCTGCCCCATCTCCGGCCATAAACAGATTGCTGATATCACTCTCTAAAAAACCATTCAACTTCACTCGCGACGAATAAAACTTGACCTCTAAACCATATAACAGATTGTGGGGCGAACTTATACCCGGAATAAACTTATCCATGGCGGTGATAATTTCTAAAATATCCTGTAAGAAACGATAGGGAAGAACAAAGCTGAGATCACCTGGGCTGGCTCCGTAGAGAGTTGGTTTTAAAACCGATTTTTGGATGCGTTCAGTTGTGGAACGACGCCCCAACTGGAGGTCCTTTAACCGTTGAATGATCACACCCCCGCTGAGCATGTTAGCCAATCGGGCGACGTAGCGCCCGTATTCGATGGGCTCCTTGAATGGTTCGGTAAAATGGGTGCTGACCAAGATGGCAAAATTGGTATTGGCGGTTTTACGGTTTTCATAGCTGTGACCGTTGACGGTGATGATGCCATCATTGTATTCGGTGACCACTTCTCCCTGAGGACACATGCAAAAGGTGCGGACTCGATCGTCGAAGGTATGTGAATAGTAAATGAGCTTCAATTCATAAAGGATTTGGGTGTATTCGTCCATGATCGAGGCTGGTACTTCCATTCTTACTCCCAAATCGACCGGGTTGTTGACCAGATCCAACCCCAATTTTAAAGCTTCCTTCCGCAACCAATCGGCGCCCACTCTTCCAGGGGCGACCACCAGATATCGGCTTTTCACCGCATTACCGTTTTTCAAACGGACTCCATTTACCAGGTGGTTATCGGTCAGAATCTCAACTGCCTCGGTCCGGGTGAGAATCGATACTTTCTTTTCCAGGTGCTGCTTCATCCGGGTTAAAATTCCACGGCAGCTATCGGTGCCGAGGTGTCGTACTCGAGACGGGAGTAAAATAAGCTCGGCCATCTCGGCTTTTTTCCGGAGCTCTTCGATCCTTTCGCTATCATCTCCATACACTACCGGTGTCCCGCCAAACCGGAGATAGATATCATCGACATACTGCAGGAGGTGTTCAAGTGTATTATTATCAAGATAGGAGGTCAACTGACCACCCACATCGGTGGAAAGGGTCAGCTTCCCATCGCTGAAGGCACCTGCTCCACCCCAGCCACACAACAGCGAGCAGGGCTGGCATTTCTGACAAATATTGTTTTTCTCTCGGGCCGGACAGCGACGTTGTTCGATATCGCCTCCCCGGTCGATCAGTAAAATGTTCAGATCGCTCTTTTCGGCCAGTTCTAAAGCGGTGAATATGCCGGCTGGGCCACTACCGATGATAATGACATCATAAATACTTTTCATTCATGATCCCCTGATTCTGCTTCATTTCTTCAAGTATTCTGAGTGCAACCTCCAGAGCGTTCTTCCCTTCTTCCAGACCGACCAATGGCCGTTCGCCATTTTTGACACAACGTGCAAAATGCTCCAGTTCAAACCGGAGCGGTTCACCTTTTTGCATCATAGGTTTTTCCATCAATATCGGTGGAACCGAGGTGATCGTTTTCTTATAGACAGCCAGCTCCTGTTCTAAATAATCAATGGAAATAAAGGCATCGACTTCGGTAATTTCCATCCGGCGGATCTTTTTGCGGGTGATCCGGCTGGCAGTCAGATTGGCGATGCAGCCGTTTTCAAATACAATCTGAGAATTGGCAATATCCTCCTGGCGGGAGAAAACCGGATATCCAAAGGCACTGATTTTCGTGACCTTGCTTTTGACAATACTCATCACAATATCGATGTCATGAATCATTAAATCAAGCACCACGCCCACATCGGTATTGCGATTGGTATAGGGACCCATGCGGTAGCAATCGATAAAAACTGGGCGATCGATAATTTTGGAGAGCTCAATTACGGCGGAATTAAACCGTTCGATATGCCCGACCTGGAGAATCACTTTCTTTTTATTGGCCATCTCCATCAGCTCTCGGGCTTCTTCTAACGTCGTAGTCACTGGCTTTTCAATTAGAATATTGATACCTTCTTCAATGAAATGCCCGGCAATCAAACGATGCAGGACGGTTGGCACCACGATGCTCACCGCATCGATTTTTCCGAATAGATCACGGTAATCATAATAGGGGGTCGTCGAATACCGCTTGGCAATCTCCCGTGCCCGATCTTGATTAATATCGACCACGCCCACCAGGTTCGTTTCTGGGATCTCCGAATAGATACGGGCATGGTGTTGACCAAGATATCCAACTCCAACCACCCCGACTCTCACCGAATTCAATGAACTTCCTCCCCACAAAAAGATTTAATCAGAAAAACGATGTGTTCCATTTCTTCTTGGTGTAACAGGGGATGAACTGGAATGGATAAAACTTGTTGGGAACATAGGTCGGAAACTGGAAAATGACCGTCACCGACGAGTTGTCGTATAAACTCTTGCCGATGGAGAGGAATTGGGTAATAAATCCCATACCCAATGCCATTTTCGTCAAAGAAACGTGCCAATTCATCTCTTCGTTGGTTAACCTTTAAAGTATACTGATGAAAGACCGGAAGGGCATACTCAGGAATAAGCGGGGTTTCAATACCGGGTAGCCCGGCGAGAGCCTGTTTATAAAAATGGGCGTTTTCTCGCCGCTTCTGATTGGAATCGTTCAGTTTTCGCAGTTGAACTCTGCCAATGGCGGCAGCCAGATCGGTCATACGAAAATTATACCCTAAAAATTCATGATAATAGCGTCTTTGGCTGCCGTGATTAATGAGCATGCGGCATCTTTTGGCCAGTTCAGGGTCACTGGTTAGGATCATTCCACCTTCGCCGGTGGTCATGTTTTTGGTTGGATAAAAGCTGAAAGCCGACATCTTTCCGATCGCACCAACCCTTTTCCCGCGGTATTCGGCACCGTGAGCCTGAGCGCAATCTTCAATCACTGGTATATCGTAAAGGTTGGCGAGAGACATGATCTCTTCCATTGGACAAGAAAGCCCATACAGGTGAACGACCAGAATGGCTTTGACGGCATGGCCTTCTTTTTTCAAAATCTCCTCCAAGGAATTGGGATCAATGTTAAAAGTCTGGTGATCGATATCACAAAACCGGGGAATAGCTCCGCACTGCATGATGGACGAAGCGGTAGCGACAAAAGTAAATGGAGTGGTGATGACGATATCGTTTGGTGAAATGCCCAAAGCCTTGAGAGCAATAAATAAAGCTGCCGTCCCGCTGCTGGTGGCAATCGCTTCCGGTACGCCAATATATTGACCAAATTCCTGCTCAAACAATGCCACTCTTTTCCCCTGGGCAAGAAATCCGGAATCGAGTACTTCCTGAACCGCGTTTTTTTCTTCATCACCGATATTGGGTTTACTAATCGGTATCTTCATTCTCTGTCCACGACCTCGTTTTATACTCAGATTACTATACATAAAAACCCTCATTTTTAAAAGATGTTCACCTTGCAATTCCTTAAGAGCATTGCCCAATCCCATTGATTGAATATGGTATACATAGTAAACAATTCAACACAATTGTCATCTTGAGCAAAGCAGCCTACGGTATGAGGATCTGATTTTTCATTCTTCTCCTCACGATTCACGCTTCACCACTCACAGCATTTAAAAGATGGGGTTCCCACGTCGTCCGGTAAATAAATTACTCATTACTCCCCCTCCGGGAACCGCCCCAAATACTCCCGATAGTGTTGATAATGATCCAGCACCTCTTCCATGCTGTCTCCGCCGAATTTTTCCCGGACCGCAGCGGCGATCACCCAGGCCATCATCGCCTCTCCCACCACCACTCCCCGCGGGACTGCACAGACATCGGAACGCTCATAGCGGGCATTCACTTCAGTTTTATCATGAATATCAACCGAGGGGAGACCCTTCCGTAAGGTGGGAATTGGTTTCATCGCGCAACGCACTACAATCGGCTCTCCAGTGGAGACCCCGCCTTCGATCCCTCCCGATCGGTACGTAGTACGGTAGAAGGGAAAAGGTTTGCGAGATGAATTATAATAGATGGCATCGTGTACCTCGCTTCCGGGAAGACGTGAGGAAAGAAAGCCGTCTCCGATTTCTACTCCCTTGACCGAGGGAATACTCATCAGGGCGCTGGCAAGTTGAGCATCGAGCCGTCGCGGAGCAGAGGTATAATCACCAAGCCCGGGCAACACCCCAAAGGCAACCACCACAAAGTTGCCCCCCACAGAATCACCCCTCTCCCGTGCCTGGTCGATAAGGGCGATCATTTCCTTTTCACTCTCTTCATCATAGGTGGTGAGTGAGGAGGTACGCGAACGCTCGGCCCTTTCCTCTATACTGAAATCACTCCGAGCGCTGACCCCGCCAATGCTTTCGACAAAGCCCCTCACTTCAATCCCCAGGGGGGCGAGAAACAGTTTGGCAAAACTTCCGGCCACGCAGCGACCAACCGTTTCCCGGGCACTGGCTCGTTCGATGACATGACGAATATCAGAAAAATGATACTTGACCGCTCCGGCAAGATCGGCATGACCCGGTCGGGGAACTGTGACCTCCTGATATGCGGCATAGGGGTCTCCCATGGGATCCATATTCTTTATCCAATTGGCATAATCCCGGTTCCGCACCAGGGTCGCAATGGGAGATCCAAGGGTTTTTTTCCACCGCACCCCGCTTAGAATTTCCACCGTGTCTTTTTCGAGTTGCATTCTCGGCCCGGACCCATACCCTTTTTGACGCCGTGACAATTCTTGCTGTATAAAATCAATGTCAACGACGAGCCGGGAGGGAAAACCCGTGATGACGGTAACAATTCCAACTCCGTGGGATTCTCCGGCTGTTTCATAATAAATCATGGTTATCGACCCGCTCCTTGAGTTTTTTCACTTCATTGAGGAACGCCAGCAATCTGGTTTCGTCCCCTCGAATCAAGAGTTCTTTGAACCAATGTAATTCATCGTCCAAACCCTCAATCGCCTTGACAATCTGGTCACGATTGGTGAGAAAAATATCCAGCCAGATGGTAGGTGATGAGCCGGCAATTCGGGTATAATCACGAAAGGATGGCCCAGCAAGACGATTCAGGTTGGCCTCTGCTCGATAGACCTGGGATGCGAAAATGTTTGCCACCACATGGGGAAGGTGGCTGACAATGGCACAGACCCGGTCGTGCTCATCCGGGGATAAAAAAAAACCTGGCTTTCCATACAATGGGCGATCTCTTCTATCAGCTGTTTTTTTTCACTGACCAAGGATTGATAAGGAGTCACCAACACCGGAACACCGGCAAATAATCGACGCCGGGCATAATGTACCCCATTTTTTTCGCTCCCGCCCATAGGATGAAATCCACAGTATAGTCTGTCCTCCGGCCGGGGTAAGAGATGCTGAAAAATCCACTGTCGAGTGCTTCCCAGATCGAAGGTGATTGTTTTCGACGTCAGGTAGGATCTGATGGTAGAATAAATGGCAGGAATGGTCCGTACTGGGGTCGCGATAAAAACCAAATCCGCTCCCTCGACCGCTTCTTCCGGTGATCGGGAGAACCGATCAATGATCCCCATCCGCTGACACCATTTTTGGGTTTCCTCATTGATGTCATAACCGGTGATGGTTGATTTTTTCTTCCATTCGGATAAATCGAAGGCCAAAGACCCTCCCATCAGACCCAGGCCAATGATGGCAATGGTATAACTCATGTTGAAATGGTCCTCCCCATGATCACTGCCAATTTTTTCAGCTCATCCATGAGAGCTGCAAATTGAACCGGATCTTGCGATTGCGGGCCATCGGAAAGTGCTTCCACCGGATTGGGATGAACTTCGATCAGGAGACCATCGGCACCAGCAGCCAAAGCGGCACAGCTCATCGCTGGTACCAGATCGGTCCGTCCGGTGCCATGGCTGGGATCGACCACGATGGGCAAATGGCTTTGCTTTTTCACTAACGGTACACAACTCAAATCAAGCGTGTTGCGGGTGGCGGACTCAAAAGTACGAATTCCTCTTTCACATAAAACCACCTGATAATTTCCTTGAGCTAAGATATATTCCGCTGACATAAGGAGTTCATCAACAGTACTCATCATCCCCCGTTTGAGCAGAATCGGTTTCCGCAAACGCCCCACTGCTTCTAAAAGACGAAAGTTTTGCATGTTCCGGGCTCCGATCTGGATCATATCGGCATATTCCGCCACTAATGGAAGTTCTTCAATTCCCAAAGCTTCGGTGACGATGGGAAGCCCCGTCACTTCTCGGGCTTTGGCCAAGATCATAAGTCCTTTTTCGCCCAAACCCTGAAAACTATAGGGTGAAGTACGAGGTTTAAAGGCTCCGGCGCGGAAGATGGTAGCTCCGGCCTCTCTGACCTTACAAGCGGTTTCCATCACCTGCTCCTCCGATTCCACCGCGCAGGGTCCGGCCATGACCACAAATCGCCCTGGTCCGATATCGACCTCTCCCACCTTCACCACGGTATCGGAGGTTCGAAATTCCCGGCTGGTCAACTTATAGGGTGCCAAAATAGGAATGACTTTTTCAACAAAAGGGAGAACGCCGATTTTCTCTTCCAGGTTGACCTGGCGTTCGTCGCCGATGGCACCGACAATGGTCCGTTCGGTTCCCTGGGAGATATGAACTCCGAAACCCAACCGTTTGAGCCGTTGAACGACCTCTTCGACTTCTTGTTCCGACGTTCCATGACGCAAAACAATGATCATCCGATTCCACCTCTTTTACGATGCAATCCATAGAGTTCACCGCAGGCGGCTTCAATATCCTGACCATGTGACTCTCGTATGGTAACATGAATCCGTTGATCTTCGAGAATCCGGGCAAAAGTCATCGCCCGCGCTGGTGATGACGGGATAAAACCGGCCTGACCGACGGGATTCCCAGGAATTAAATTCACATGAACCAGAATACCGCGCAGAAGTGCTGCCAATTGATAGGCGTACTCTCTTTGATCGTTAACATCGGTCCACAACGAATATTCAATGGTAACCCGACGATTGGTGATAGTGATATATTGCTCCACCGCTTTCATAACCAGAGAAATGGGATAGACGTCGTTGATAGGAACTAACTGTTTGCGGAGTTCATTCTTAGGGGCATGCAGGGAGACGGCCAATGTAATCTGGGGCCAATCCTCAGCCAACCTGACGATTTTATCCGGAATGCCTACTGTGGAAACCGTTATATGTCGGGATCCGATTCGAAAACCATCCTCAGCGTTTAAAACGCCGATGGCCTTGACCAGATGATCATAGTTCAACAACGGCTCGCCCATACCCATAAACACGATATTATTGATTTCGAGTCCGCTCTCTTTTTCAGCCGCCCAGGCGCTCTCGACGATTTCCTGATAGGTGAGATTGCGGATAAACTCAGCCTGTCCGGTTGCACAAAAAGCACAGGCAACCGGACACCCTACCTGAGTGGATAGGCAGAGGGTCACTCGCTTCCGATGGGGAATCATGACGATTTCGACCTCTTTCCCATCGGCAAGCTGAAATAAATACTTGGTGGTTCCATCCCGGGATACTCTTTTTCCGGTGATTGTTCCCTGCCCCAAATCGAATTGGCGAGACAATTCCTGTTGCAGAAACTGGGGAAGGTTTTTCATCTGGCTCCAATCGGAAATTTTATGCTGGTAAACCCAGCCGGTAATTTGTTTTGCCCGGTAAACCGGCTCACCCCATGTGTCGACAAAGGGGACTAAATCTCCCGGGAGCAAACCCACCACGTTTATTTTTTCCATTCGGCACGTCCCTTTAATTTTGGAATATTCGGAAACCTTTCCCGTACGTTTCTCACCAAGAAAAGGGTGATAGCTATGGCTACTGAACATTGCACAATGTCGACCGGCACTTCGAGGATGAGCGCCGGCCAACCAAAGAGCAGAATCGTGGCTGCTGCATACCCACCAATCATGATCGCTGAACCGGTGATGAGTGCCGGAATGTCATTGGTACCGTCTTGTTTTTCACTCATCCATCCGACCACATACCCTTCTAGTCCCTTGATCACTAAACTCAACGGTGCCCATACCAAAAAACCCAGCTGGATATCTGCCAGTGAAGAACCGATGGCACCGGCCAAACCACCAGCAACCCGCCCAAACAGCAGCGCCATAACAAAAATAACGACCTCACCCAAGTGAAAGTATAAACGGACGGACGGGATGGGAATCCGGATGATGGAAGCCACGAATGTGAGAACGACACCCAAGGCGCTTAAACAGAGCATGCAAGTACTTCTCTTCATTTTGTGTTTTCCTGGTCTTTTTACCAATCATTGTACAATAAAGGAGGACTTTTTAAAATCATTCAAGACGGTGAGGAGAGATTTATATCAGGATACTGCCCCTGTCACCATCTGAATAATGAAAATAATGGCGGCTTATTCTGTCAGTTTTAGTCTTTTTTAGTTTTATTATATTATGCCATAGGTTGATCCTGGCATTTACAAGATAGACCGCCATGTTGCTATGCTGCACCATAGGATATGGAAACTATGGCGGTCTATCCTCTTTATTTAAATCTTTTCAATTTTTTTCATCTTACGCCGTAGGATGAAATCCTTGCAGTTTACAGGATAAGTGACGTCTTCCATACGTCATTCCTGAATGCATTAATCAGGAATCTATGGTTTTTTTTACTTTAGACCCCTGAT
>Ga0172365_10000630_pt1 | contig 24262 bp, 17 predicted proteins | sample LakKivSesite48cm_FD_114535 | JGI IMG/M metagenome (GOLD analysis project Ga0172365, IMG submission 114535) | Sediment microbial communities from Lake Kivu, Rwanda - Sediment site 48cm | ecosystem: Environmental > Aquatic > Freshwater > Lake > Sediment | place: Rwanda: Western Province, Lake... | reverse complement strand
GGAGGGCGAAAGGACCGTGCGTGACGCCCTCCGACTGAAGTCGGGGGCTAATATGCCAAGCCATCTGAAGCTGGCTGGGTCTGCGGCTGCGTCGCGTGTACACATAATTCGTTGATGACCATCAGGTGACTTTGCTTTTCGCAGCCCCCGACTTCAGTCGGAGGGCGGAGGCTGGCAAGGTTTTCAACAAAGCCAGGTAAGTTCATGATCGTACGCCGGTCACATGCGGGTCTCGCGCTTTCTCTTGCCGCGCTGGTCGTCTCCGGTTTGGCTTCGCTCGTGGGTGCGGCTCCGCAGGCGATCCACCTGCTCGCGCTACGGGTCGAGTTCCCCAAGGAAGACCCCGACGACTTCACCACCGGCGGGAACGGCCTTTTTGACCTGCGAACCCCTGCCCAGGCGATGGCGGCAGCGGAGGACTCCGGCTTCCGCTACCCGTACGACCTGCCGCCGCACGACGGGGCGTTCCTCGAACACCATCTCCGGGCGCTTGCGCACTACGTCGAGGTCGCCTCACGCGGGCAGGTGGAGCTTACCTGGGAGATGTTCCCGCCTGCCGGTTCGGCGCGGGCATACACCGCCCCGCGCACGCTCGCCACGTACGGCTCCGGCGCAAGCGACCAGGAACGACTCGTCAACTGGGTGACGTTTCTCAAGGACGCGCTCGACTCGAGCGCAGCCGACGTGGGCCAACTGGGGCGATTCCAGAGCTTCCTCGTCTTCAACGCGAGCGTCGCCCTTCAGAACGTCCTCTCGACGGAATTGCCGCCTTTGGTCCTGACGCCGCGTGAGATCGCCGAGTCGGGGGTGAGCATCCCACCGGAGGTCCGCACGGCGTGGTTCATGCCGCAGCAGATCCAGCAGCCCGGCGGCGTGATCGGCCTCAACGGCGCGTTCGCCAAGACGTTCCTCGCCTCGCTTGGCCTGCCGGTGCTCTCGAACACGCGCACGGGCGGCGCGGCGGTCGGCGGATGGACGCTCATGGACGTTGGGTCGGATAACCTCATCACGCGGACGCGCCTCCGTGCGGGTTCGCTCGATACGACGTACGTGCTCGGCTTCGTGCCCTGCCTGCCGATGGCGTGGGAGCAGATGCGCCTCGGCTGGCTGGAACCGACTGCCGTCCGCTCCGATACGACGATCCTTCTGGCGGGGCTGGCGGTGCGCGAGACGACGCTGCCCCGTGCCCTCCGCGTGCCGATCACCGAGAGCGAGTACTTCCTCCTCGAACTGAGATACTCCGCGTACGCCACCGAGAAGCGTCACCCGGAAATCCTTTACAGCCTGGACGACACGAGCGGCGTCTGGCTCTGGCCGAAGGACGACGACTACGACGCCTACACGCCCGGAAGCGGAGTGCTCGTGTTCCACGTGGACGAGGAGCGCATCCGCCTCTGGGAGCCGGAGAACGCCATCAACGCGCACGTCGCACAGCCCGGCATCTTCCTTGTCGAAGCCGACGGCTACCGCGACATCGGGATCACGAACGTGCTCGGACACCCGCGTGCGAGCGAAGGGATCGGCAGCAAGAACGACCCATTCCCCGTCACCGGAGAGAAGCAGCTCTACGCCGACGGCATTCCGGGACCAGGGCATCCGGTGTCCCTCGCCGACGACGGGACGCCGACGGGAATTGCCCTCACCTTCGCGCCGGTCGGGGATGCCCGCGATACCGTCGCCGTGACGGTGCGCTGGAAAGGCGCGGGAGATGGGCAGGCGCGGTTTGCCCGGCAAATCGGCGGTCCCGTCGCGGGCGGCGTCGCAGTGGGGAATACCGGGCCGACCGGCTCGCAGGAGACGATGATCGTCGTCGCGACGACCGACGGGAAGGTATGGGCTTTCGATGAACGGCTCGACCCCGTCGGCAGCGCGACCGGGCTTGTGGCGCAGTTCCCCGAATCCGTGAACCGCAAGCCGATCATAGAACCGGATGGGGCGATCCTCGTGATCGGGCAGACGAGGGCGATCCGCTACCGGTACACTGGCGGTCAGTGGGCTGGAACACTTGAACCGAACCCGCCTTCCGCGCCGACGACGCTCGCCGCCGACCTCGACCGGGACGGCCATCCGCACCGGATCACGTGGACACTGGACGGGCGCATCGCCGCGACGAAGGACGGCGCGTCGTCGTGGAGCGTTGACCTTGCCGACTCGCTCGTCGCTCCGCCCGGCATCGGCGACGTGGACGGCGACGAGTATCCCGACGTGCTCGTGGTTGGCCGTCGCACGGCGTACGCACTCTCGCGCAGGGGCCTGAGCCTTCCAAGCTACGGCCTCGGTCGGGCGGATTCGGCGGAGAGCTTCACCGGGCCGCCGCTCGCCGCATCGGACGGCGTGTTCGTGCCCGGCGAGGACGCGATTTACCTCTTCAAGGGGCAGGCGAGGTGGACGCCGTACGGGAAATTCTTCGTGCCGGGGAACGTATCCGGCGCGGCGGCGCTCTATACTTTCGGCCCGTCTCACGAGCTTTTCGTCGCTGTCGGGGCAGGCGATGGCTGGCTTTACGCATTCTCCGCGCCGGACGTGGGGCAGCCGGTGCTCTGGGGCGAGCTTTACGGCGACGCTGCGTCCTCGAATGCGTTCGATAGCCGCGTCTTGCCCGACCCCGTCGCGCTGGCGGAACTCATGCCGAAAGACCGCGCATTCTTCTGGCCCAGCCCGGTTGGGAACACCGAGGGACGGCTGCGGTTCTACTTATCGGCGCAGGCGGATGTCGCGGTGCGCATCTACAATGCCGTCGGCGAGCTTGTCTGGGAAGGCTCGATGGAGGGTGCACGCACGACCGCCAACGCCGACAACGAGCTTGTCTGGCCTGGCGGGACGAAGTTCGCAAGCGGATTGTATCTCTGCCGCCTTGTTGCCACGTCGGCGGATGGGCGGCAAAGCGCGCTGACGATTCCGGTGGGGATCCTCAGGTAGGCCGTATGGACGAATGTACTGGAGCGCGTCGGATGATCACGGAGAGGGAGCTGCCGCCCGAATTCATCCGGCAGCTCGAATCGCTCGAAGCCTCCTACCTTGCCGAGGACGATCCCATTCGCCAGTCGGGTTTTTCGGGCGGTGCGGCTCGCTGGCGCGCGGAGCGTGGGCCGATCCTGGACGCGATCAAGACGGATGGAGACGTGCTCGACGTGGGCTGCGCGAACGGGTACCTGCTGGAGTGTCTGGTGAAGTGGGGCCATGAACGCGGCCTCGCGCTGGAGCCTTACGGCCTGAATTGCGGACCCCGGCTCATCGAGCGTGCGAAACGACGGCTTCCGGACTACCGGGCGAATTTCTACGTCGGGAATGCGTGGGATTGGGAGCCGCCCCGGCGATTTCGCTACGTCTACACGCTGTATGACTGCGTGCCGCTCGCCTTTCTTGAGGAATACGTCGAGCGGGTTCTCACGAGGATGGTCGGCGTCGGCGGGCGCGTGATCGTCGGAGCATACGGAAGTCGCTCTCGTGGGGTTCCGGCGTTTGACATCGAGGGTTTCCTGGAATCCCACGGCTTCTCGGTAGCCGGTACGGCAGTGGGAGGCGAACCGCCCATCACCGCATTCGCATGGCTCGACGAACATTGGCTTTGTTGACAACCTTGTCCACATGTAGGGAGCGATCCTTGTGATCGCCCCAAGAAAGAGGGCGAATACGAGATTCGCCCCCTACGGATTGGCGTTCCTTGACACGCGATGATGCAGGATGTCAACAAAGCCATAAACATTCAAATTGCGCTCTATAGATACGAAATCACCCGATGTGACTGCGAGCGTAGTGCGCTAAAGCGGCTAAAGTGATGGGAAGCGGGATTATCGGCGGACAAGAATGTCCGCCCCACCGGTGTTTTGAGATGGTGGGGCAGGCATTCCTGCCTGCCCGGAAGGGCATATTGCCATCGTCTCGACGGAGTGGGCATTCATACGAGACGGATTTGCGGGAACGCGCATTGAAACCAGTCCTCACGATACGACGAATCTGCGTGCTTACGCTCGCATTGGTGGCGATTTTCGCGTTCGCGCCGAATGCGGTCGCCGAGCCGATCTCCGACTTCGACCCGCCGGTGCGCGAACTCGTGTGGCACGTCGTCGAGACGGAGCATTTTCGCGTCTACTACTCCGCCGGTCTGGAGCGCGTGGCCGCTTCCGTCGCCGAGGCCGCCGAGTCCGCGTACGGTCCGATCACCGACCTCTACGGCTACCGTCCGCCCGACAAGACGAACATCATCCTGCGCGACCACGGCGACATCGCCAACGGCTTCGCCGCCTACTTCCAGAACCGCATCGAAATCTGGGCGACCGCACTCGATTACGAATTCCGGGGGTCGCACGATTGGCTCAAGGACGTGACGACGCACGAGTTCACCCACATCGTGCAGCTTGGTGCGTCGAAGAAGGCTCCGGCGTACCTGCCGCAGGTCTACTTCCAGTGGTTCCGCCTTGAGCCGGAATCCCGCACCGACGTGGCCGAAGGATTGCCGAACACGCTCGTCTCCTACGCGGTTCCGACGGTGACGATCCCCATGTGGTTCGCCGAAGGGGTTGCCCAGTATCAATCCGAAGATGCACGGCACGATTGGTGGGACGCGCACCGCGACATGATCCTGCGCGTGGCGGTGCTCTCCGATAGCCAACTCACCTACCGCCAGATGGAGGGCTTCTACGACCACGACGGGCGCGAGGCGGAGATGGTCTACGATCAGGGCTACGCCTTTGTGCGATGGCTTGCGGCGGCCTATGGCGATTCCGCGCTGCGTGCACTCACCCGGACGATGGCGACGTGGCATACCTGGAGCTTCGACCGTGCGCTCAGGAAGCTCACCGGCAAACCGGGGCAGAAGGTGTACGACGAGTGGGTCGCTTCGATGCGGCAGGAGTACCGCGCCTTCGTCGAATCCCGCAAGGCCGAGCCGTCGGGCGAAAAGCTCGAATCGCCCCCGACGACGCCGCCCGCGCAGCCGGGAGAGGTCCCTCTCGTCGTGACGCCGGGCCTCCGCACGGGAGCATTGACAGGTGCGTTCGATGCGTGCCCGCGCTGCCGGGATATGTCCGTCGGAGCATGTCGCGCCGGGTACTATCATGCCGCGCCCGCGTGGTCTCCCGACGGATCGCTCCTTGCCTACGTGTCGAACGAGGGGCAAGACTACCATCTCGCCTCGGTGTGGGTGCGCAAGCCGGGCACGGACGAACTCACGGTCGCGCCGGAGTCGTTCCGCGCAAGCTCAACGGTGAGCTGGTTCCCCGACGGGCGGACCATCGTCTTCAGCCGCTACCGCCGCGACGAGCGGAACGAGTGGCGCTACAACGATCTCGTCATGGCGGATTTACAGACGGGGAAGGCGACGGAACTCACCGACCAGTGGCGTGCGGCGTATCCGTCCGTATCGCCCGACGGGCGGCAGATCGTCTTCGTGCGGAACGCGCGCGGCACGACCAACCTCATGCTCATGGACGCCGACGGCTCGGACATCCGCCCGCTCACCCGGTGGCGCGACGGCACGCAGGTCTTCTCGCCGCGCTGGTCGCCCGACGGCACGAGGCTCGCGGTGAGCATCGCACGCGCCGCGCACCGAGATGTGGCGATCCTCCGCCTGCGGAACGACCTCGGCACGCCGGGAGAAGGCGTCTCCATCGAGCGCGTCTTCGCTTCGCCGAAGGACGACCGCGACCCTGCCTGGACGCCCGACGGGAAGAAGCTCGTCTTTTCCAGCGCGGTTGACGGCGTGTTCAATCTCTACGAGGCCGACCTTGAGACCGGCGCGGTCAGTCGCCTCACGAACCTCGTCGGAGGGGCGTTCGGCCCGGACGTTGCGCCCGACGGACGCATCGCCTACGCCTCGTACGAAGCGCAGGGCTACGTGATCCGCATCCTGCCCGCCGACCAGCCGCGCACCCCGGTTGACGCCTCCCTCTTCGGCGACGCGCTTCCGGAGCGGGGGACCTTCGCCATGCTGAACGACTCCACCGGGAGGCATCTCGCTTCGACGAAGGTGGACCGCCGCGTGCCGCGTTTCCAGAAGCCCGCGCTGCTGCCGCGCTTCGGGCGGTACGGCGACCATTGGCGCGCCGGGGCGTACCTCTTCACCGGCGATCTCTGGGACGACGCGCTTCTGCTTGGCGGCTTCTGGATCGCGCCGGGAAACTTCGATTACGACGCGTTTCTCACGGCGGAGGTTGACCACGTTCTGCCCTGGCCGTTCGCCTTCGACGCGATCCGCACCGTGCGCCACACGAAGGAAGACACGCTCTACGCCGGGAGATTGAGCCTCGACGGGATCAACTACGGCCTGAACTCGGTGAGCGCGAGCATCAAGCCGCGCATCCGGTCATACGCCCTCGACGTGCACGCGGTCTATCAGCGCTTCGACGCGCGCATTGACCAGACCCTCCTCCAGAACGGCACGCGCACGTACGTCGGCTACAACTACACCTACTATTACGGCGTTGCGGTGGGGGCGGGCCTCTCCTCGCAGGCGATCAAGCCGTTCACCACCTCCGATATCGCCCCGCAGGGCATACGTTGGGCCGTGAGGTACGACCGGTGGTGGAACTGGTTCTTCAAGGACTTCGACTCCGGCAGCGGCCTTCTGAACGAGGTGTACACAGCGTATCACTACAACCAGGTGTCGCTCGACGCGGCCTACTCCTTGCCGATGCCCTGGCACGGCGAACACACGCTCGGCTTCGAGGGCCGGGCGACGGCGATCTTCGACGTGAATCCCAAGAGTTGGCCAGTCGTCGCCGACGCTGCCGTTGACAGCTTCTTCTACGAGGGGATCGGCGGCATCATCGGCCTGCGCGGGTACACGTATTACCAGTTGCAGGGCAGGCGCACAGCGTGGGGAAGGCTCTTCTTCCGTCTGCCCGTGCTCTCGAACATAGACAGGAAGCTCGGCCCGCTCTATTTCGATAAGCTCTATCTCGCGGCGTTCGCCGAAGCGGGCCGGGTCTGGCGGGAGTCCTACGGCGATCCGTGGGTGGCTGGGTACAAGCGGGATGTCGGCGCGGAGGTGCGTGCGGATGTCTTCTCGTTCTACGGGTATCCGTCCCGCGTGGCGGTGGCGGTGGCACGTGCGCTCGACGCCGCGCCCGGCGCGGACCGAACGAAGGTGTACCTCACGCTCCTGTTCGGGTACTTGTGATCGGTCGTACCATTTGTAGGGACGGACGCGCATCGCATTCGCCTGATGGGCGGCATGGTGCGAGGTAGGGTGGTCTTCACGCAAGGAGCATGACCATGCGTCTTTTCGCGCTTCTCATCGGTGGGCTGGTCGGCGTTTCGACGGCAGCTTCGGCGTCCTCTTCGGTCATGGAGGACTACAACGGCAGCGTGCGACAGGCCCTCGTGAACGCCGGGATGCCGAAGGCTGCGTCCTCACCGTCGGAGGTGCTGCCGGTTGGCGGGCGGGCGTCCGTGTGGATGTCCGCGCAGATGCCCGTTCTCCGCACGTCAGCTTTGAACCTGGCGCAGGCGGCTTCAGGGGATTCGGGTGCGGCAGACCTCGCGCCGGAGCCTTCGGGCGAGCGAGGCATGAAATCGCCGGTGAAAGCCTTCTTTCTCTCGCTTTTGGTGCCCGGGCTCGGCGAGCTGTACAGCGGTCACCGCATTCGCGGCGCGGTGTTCCTCGCGGTCGAGGGCACGGCGTGGGCGCTCTGGGGGACCTATCGCGGCAAGGGGAAGGACTGGGAAGATAAGTACATCGCCTTCCAAGCCAAGCACTGGAGCTTCGCACGCTACGACGCCTACCGCCACGCCGTGTGGGACCGCGCCGGCCAGGAAAGCAACATCTGGGACCCCTCGCGGCGGCTCTCCGACCGGCAGCAGGATAGCCTCACCATACTTATCGGCACGCACCACTACGACGATTGCTGCGGCCAGAAAATGCCGAGCGACGACGACCGCTACGAGATGATCGGCAAGTACTACCGCTTTTCCTATGGCTGGGATGACGCGACCCTCTACAGTGATTCAACCGTGCTCCTCTCGACGAGATTTCCGGAACCGGCCCCCAGCGACAACGGCGTCTGGGGCCTCGATAAGCAGGACTGGCTCACGGTGCTCGGCGGCGCGCTCGTGACGGCTGCGTACGATACGAACTTCGTCTACCAGGTGCAGCATCTGGACCGCGTGCGTTCGGCGAATCGGGACGAGTACATGCGGATGCGCGAGAAGAGCAACGACAACTACGGCACGGCGAAGAAGATGACGACGGTGATCCTGTTCAACCACGTCATCAGCGCGATCCACGCCGCACGGATGGCCAAGTCGGCCAACCGGAACCGTGGGGTCGTCGAGCCGCCGAAGACGCAACTCCGGATGACGCTCTACCGGACGGACCGTGATCTCATGCCAATGCTCGTGGTCTGGAGACGCTTCTGATGAAGGAGTTGAGGACATGGCGGGGGAATGCGTTGCGTGCCCGTGCGCTCGGCGCGGTGCTCCTCGTGAGCGTCGGGTTTGGCGCGTCTTCCGTAGAGGCAGGCACCTCGCCGAGGCGGGCGTTTTTCATGTCGCTCCTCCTGCCCGGCTGGGGTCAGGCATCGCTGGGAACACCGAGGCGTGCCGCCGTGTTTGCATCGGTAGAGGGCGTGCTGCTGCTGAGCGGGATCGGGTTTCGCTCCATGCGCGGCATCTACGAGGACGACTACCGTGCGTTCGCCGCGTCGGTGGCCGGGGCGAACGTGCATCGAACAAGTTCGCATGGCAATGACCGGACCTACTTCAGCGATCTGGCGTTCTACGATACGCGGACGCAGCACAACCAGGTGGCGCTCGCCTTTGAACAGCCGGAGCCGAAGCTCTATCCCATTGAGGACGACTGGCAGTGGCCCACCACGGAAGACCGGCTGCGCTACCGGCATCAGTTCAACCGCGCCAAGACGATGGACCAGTGCGTGAGCTATGTGCTCTTCGCCGTCTCGCTCAATCATCTGGCGTCGGCGATTGATGCGGCGAGGCAGGCATCCAAGCAGCGTAAGGCCGAACGGACGACGCCTTCGGAGGCCGGTCTGCGCGTAATCCCGTTGCCCGAAGGCGGCGGGAAAGTGGAGTGGGTGTGGGCGTTCTGACCGGCGAGTCATTCGTTTGACAGGGTGATCGCAATGAGTGCCGTAGTGCAGTCAACGCTGAGCGACCTCTGGTTCCCGGAGGAGAAAACCGACGCGCTCACTGCTGAGGGTGAAGGTCAACGTATCGCCAAATTCGGGACCTTCGCTGACAGCAAGTCCGCGCCCATCCATCGTTGGTTCCAATATCCCGCAGGATTCAGCTATAGAGCGGTAGAGCATGCGCTGGATCAGTATGGGATTCAAAGCGGGCAGAAGGTCTACGACCCATTTGTTGGCACAGGGACGACTTCTGTCGTGTGCAAGTCTCGTGGTATTGAAAGCTGGGGGGTGGAAGCCCATCCTTTCGTGGCGAAGATAGCGCGCACGAAAGTGCGATGGGACTATGACTACGTTGACCTGAACCAATGCGCTACCGATTTCATTGCGCTCGTGAGGAGAGAACAAGAGAAGCGCAAAACGCTTGGCATTGACACAGTGCCCGGTCTGGTCAGGAAATGCTACAGCGAGGACAATCTGAGGAAGTTGCTCCTCATCAGAGAATTAATCAAGGCAACTGTCCCTGAACGGTATTCCGACCTGTTTGAAATCGCGCTCATCGGCACGCTGCGCTTGGCATCGGGCGCGGCAACCGGATGGCCGTATATCGCTCCCAAGAAGAAGATTGAAGAGCGAGACGGAATCGAGGCTTTCGTCAATCAGTTGCGCCTATGCGTGACGGACCTTGCCCACACGCCGAGAGAATGTCGGACGACACGATCTGAGATTATTGAAGGAGACTGTAGAAACACATCTCTGCTGGATGGCTACTTTGATCTCGCGTTCACGTCGCCGCCGTATTTGAACAATTACGATTATGCCGACAGAACTCGCCTAGAAACGTACTTCATGGGATTCGCTCGTTCGTGGGGAGAAATCACGGAAAAGGTGAGGACCAGGCTGGTCATGGCGGCTACGACCCAAGTTGTACGAGGGAAATATGGTATAGAGGATATTGTGTGCGATGAACTGAAGAGAGCCAGCCCTTGTGCGGCAAATGAGATACAGAAGAGCGTCATCGCACTCTCAAAGATCAGGCAGAGCAAGGGCGGGAAGAAAAGCTACGACATCATGGTCGGGCAGTACTTCAATGACATGACTCACTCCCTGATGGACACGCACAGGGTCATGAAAAAAGGCGCGAAGTATCTGCTCATTCTCGGCGATTCCGCACCTTACGGCATTCACGTGCCCACGGAAAGGTACCTTGGTGAGATCGCAGTCGGCATTGGTTTCGGGAAATTCGACGTAATCGAGCTGCGGAATCGCGGCGGGAAGTGGAAAGGCAACGCGCAAAGGCATCACGTTCCCCTTCGTGAATCAATCCTCGTCTTGGAGAAGTAAGAGGTTCGGCTCCGTGAATGAGAAGAAAGAAGTGGCAAACCCCGGCAGCACCTTGGGAGAAGCCATCGGAGTGGTGATGGAGAGTGCGCTGAAGAGGTTGCTGCAACCTCTTGTCGAATCGCAGGATTGTGTGTTCATCACTGCCGGGCCTAAGAACGTCAAGACGGGAAAAGTCACCAAGTTGCTTCTGAAAGATGAGAATGGCGTGGAGTACAACATTGACTCTGTGATCGCAAACAGGAAGCTTCAGCCACTTATCTTGATTGAATCCAAATACATACGCTACAAGAAACATAACAGAGACAAAGGCAGTTGGGTGTGCACGGCACAGCAAGCATTACGTAGGCGATTCTCCAGCATTAGAAGCTCTATCACGATCCTCGCCGGAAGCTGGAGCAAGACTTCCAAGGCGATGATGAGAAGTTATGACATCACGCTTTTTGAGATTCCCTTCGATGAACTCTGCCGCATCCTGGGGGATTTTGACATTCCGTTCGATTGGACGGAAAAGGATCGGGAGACAGCGTACCAGGCGTGGAATTGCTACTATGAACTGACGCACAAGGAGCAAAACGCCATAGGAGACAGGATCATTGGTCTCGTCTCTCATGAACTCCGGCAGGTTATCACCAACGTCCTTGATGAGACGGTCCCAAGGGTCATTACCGAGGTCGAAATTCAGGTTCTGACCAACCTCGGCGAAGCGAAGATATTCACCTTCGAGGATGTGGAGTCCGCCTTGCGGTTCCTCCAGGATATTGATAATGAAGAACTTTTGAGCACCGAGGATGCCCCGACCCTTTTTGATAACGCCTCACAGGAAGAGGGGTAAACGGGAGGATCGCCATGAGGGTGTCTACCACATCTCGTGCGACAGCGCGGCGCGGGATCATGGCCCTCGCCCTGATCTTCGGCGCGCTCTGGGGGACGACCGTCCGGGCGCAGTGGTGGAACGAGATTTCTTATTTCGGGCGGAACAAGGTCAACTATCAGAGCTTCGACTGGCAGGTCATCGAGACCGAGAACTTCCGGGTATACTTCTACCAGGGCGAGGCCGAGGTCGCCCGCATCGCCGCGCAGATCGCGGAGGACGCCTACGCCCGCATCTCCCGCACGCTCGACTACCGCCTTTCGCACCCGGTTCCCATCCTCATCTACGACTCGCACAACGACTTCGAGCAGACCAACGCGACGTGGGGACTCATTGACGAGGGCACGCTTGGCTTCACCGAGGCGTTCAAGAACCGCGTCGTGCTGCCGTTCACCGGCTCGTACACCGAGTTTCGCCACGTGATCCACCACGAGCTTGTGCACGCGGTCATGTACGACATGTTCTACCGGCGCGAAGGCGGCCTGAGCGTGGCTTCCCAGCTCTGGTGGGGACCACCACTCTGGTTTGCCGAAGGGCTTGCCGAATACTGCTCCACCGACTGGACCGCCGAGAAGAACATGTGGGTCCGCAGCGCGGTCATTGACGGGTACCTGGAGCTTGAGGGCTATCAGGCGTACACCGCCGGATACGCGCTCCTGCGCTGGATCGCCGACGAGTTCGGCCCGGACAAAATCCCCGCCATCGCCAAACGCATGGCCATCAGCAAAGACCCGGCAGGCTCGTTCAGAGCCGTGCTTGGCCTCAGCCTTGAGGAGCTTGAGGTGCGCTGGGAACGGCATCTCAAGCGCTTCTACTGGCCGGAAATCGGGCGGCGCGAACTGGCCGACGAGATCGCCAAGCGGCTCACGGACCACCGGAAGGAACGCCACTTCTACAACTACGCCCCGGCCTATGCACCCCAGGGCGACCGCATCGCCTACCTTTCCGACCGCGACGAATACGCCTCCCTCTACATCATGTCCGCGATTGACGGGCGAATCCTCCGCCGCGTGATCACCGGAGAGAAGACGAGCCACTTCGAGGAGATGCACTGGCTCAGAAGCAGCATAAGCTGGTCGCCGGATGGGCAGTACCTCACCTTCGCCGCAAAGAACCGCAACCTCGACGTGCTCTACATCGTGAGCGCGGAAAACGGCGACATCAAACGCCAGTTCCGCTGGCCGCAATTCAACTCGCTCTATTCGCCGAACTGGTCCCCCGACACTGTGCACATCGCGTTTGTCGGCGTGCGCGAAGGGCGAAGCGACCTCTACGTGGCGGACCTGAACACCGGCGAACTCACCCGGCTCACCGACGACCTGTACGACGTGGCGGACCCGAACTGGTCGCCTGACGGCACGCGCATCGCCTTCACGAGCGACCGGCGGCTTGATCTCGGCGATTCCCTCGCCGTGCCGGTAGGGTTTGACCGGAATATCTTCGTCATGGATGTTGCCACCCGCACGATCTCGCAGGTGACGGACACCGAGGGCGACGATCTCTCGCCGAGCTGGTCGCCCGACGGGCGGCACATCGTCTTCACGAGCGACCGGAACGGCATCTACAACCTCTACGTCGCCGACCTCGACAGCCACACCGTCGCGCCGCTCACCGACGTGCTCACCGGCGTCTTCTACCCCGACTGGTCCCTGGACGGACGCAGGATCGCCTTCGCCGCGTTCAACGACGCCGGGTATGACATCTACGTGATGCAGGACCCGCTCGCGCACCTCAAGCCGCGTGAGCCGCTCGTGCCCGCCGAATACGTGCAGCAACGCCTCACCGAACAGGAGACGGATTCGGCGAAGTTCGCCGCGCGGCCACCGTTCGTCGGCATGAGCGGGTGGGCGTTCAACCTGCACCGGCACGACTCTACCGGCGCACGCACCGCGTTCGAGCCGAGTCCGTACAGGCTCCACTTCTCGCCTGATCTCCTGAGCGGGATCGTCCTCTTCGACAACGTGGACGGCCTTTCGGCGCAAACGCTCCTCCTCATTTCCGACATGATGGGCGATCATCAGATCATGCTCTATACCTTCATCCGTCGGAACGTCGAAGACGCCGACTTCCAACTCGATTATCGGAACCTGAAGCATCGCACGAACTGGGGCTTCAGCATCTTCCAGTACCATCAGTACTACCTCCAGAGCCTCATCGCGACGGAGTGGACGAGCGACCGGATTTACGGCCTGTCGTTCCTCCTGAGCCGTCCGTTCAACAAGTTCACCCGGCTCGAAGGGACGCTGGAAGTTTCCGGGCGGGAGCGGTCGTCGTTCTTCTACTACGACCCGTACGACATCGGCACGATGCTCCGTCAGCCTTCGGTGCGGACGCTCTCGCCGACGCTCACCCTCGTCAACGACAACACCATCTGGGGGATCACTGGGCCGGTGAACGGCTCGCGCTCGGCGGTGAAGGTGAAGTATGCGCCGGAGATCACCTTCAACACGTACGCCTATACGACGGTGATCGGCGACTGGCGGTACTACAAACGCATCGGCAGCGAATACACCTTGTCCACGCGCATCTCAGGCGGCTTCAGCGCGGGGCGCAATCCGGGTCGCTTCCTCGTGGGCGGCACAAGCTACTGGATCAATTTCCACTATACCCCTACTTACAACGTCACGAGCGATACCCTCACGCCCATCACGCAATTCATCACTCCCCTCCGGGGCGCACGCTATGGGGAACTCGCGGGAAGCCGATTTGCGCTCGTGAACCTGGAGTTCCGCTATCCTCTCGTGCGGCAATTGGCCTGGGGCTGGCCGATCCCGCTCGTCTTGCGGAACATCAGGGGCATCCTCTTCCTCGACGTGGGCACGATCTGGGGCAACGGGCGCGCATTCGCCCCCTTCAAGCCGGGCGAGGGCTATCGCTTGAACTACGACCCCGACCCCACCAACCCGAACCCTGCGCTCAGGCGACCCTTGGCGATGGGCGGCTTTGGCTTCGGCTGGCGGCTCAATCTCGGCGTGGCGGTGCTCCGGTGGGACATCGCGTGGCCGACCGACCTCAAGAAGACGCTCGGCGGCTCCAGGCAATACTGGTCTCTCGGCGCGGATTTCTAGTATGTGGATGTTTTCATTGAATGTGATACTTGCGCTTCTCCTCGCGGGAGGCGCGGCGGCTCACGAAGAGAGCGTGATCTGCGGGTCGTACGCCTTTCCCCTCCTCCCCGATTCGTGCTACGAAGAAGCCCGGCTTCCCCGTGCCCGTCCGGCGGCAACCCATCAGGTCGGCGATCAGGAGGTACTCTGGATACGCAACTACGTCACCAACAAGAACGAGCAGATCGCCTTCACCTACCGCGCCGTGAATGCCCACAGCTACATCCTCGTCGCCAACCAGTGGTGGTCGAACGCGACGCACCCCACCCTCATTGACCCCGACGACGTGGCCCGCTTGAGCGAGGTCTTCGAGCGCAACTCAGGACCCGTGCCCGGCCTCGGCAAGGGCATCTACGAACTCCTCACGACGACCTTCGCCTCGGTAGCGCCGGTCGGCGGCGACAGCATGGTCTATATCGCGGTCGCCGAGATCAAGAGCAACTACAGCGAAGGGTACATCGTCGGGTACGTCAGCCCGAACGACCAGGTCATGCCCAAATACTACCCGGAATCCAACTACCGCAACCTGCTCGTCCTGAACGCCGCAAATACGTCGGATTTCCAACGGGAGCGCACGCTTTCGCACGAGTTCCTGCACATAATCCACCTTGGGATAGATCGTTCCGAGTCGCGGTGGGTTGACGAGGGGATCGCGGTGTACTCGCAGACGCTCTGCGGCTACCCCGGCAACACCGGCTCGTATTTCTTCGGCAACACGAACATCGGCCTCTACGACGGCACTCAAGCCCCAACGCTTGCCGACTACGACAAAAGCTACCTGCTCATGCAGTACATGGCCGACCGCTACGGCGTGGGATTGCTCGGCGAGGTGGTCCGCTCGGTGAAGCACGGCGTTCCGGGCATTGACGCGGCGCTCGCGGCGCGGGGCGTTCAGGATCGCTTCGATAGCGATGTCTTCCCCGCCTGGGCGCTCGCCAATCTCTCCGCGCCGGACCCGGATTCGCGGTATGCCTACAGGACCTATAACCCCCGGCTCTACTATCCGGCGGACTTCGGCAAGGCCAGTCCCCTGCCCATCCAGGAGCAGGATTACCTCACGAGCTACGGGGTGCGGTACATCCGTGCCGGTTCCGATCAGGTGCAGGGGGAGATCACGGTTGCGTCCGGTGCTGCGTGGACGATCAGTTCGGTGGAGAACGTGACCGGGGCGCCGATCTCCATCCGACCATGGTTCGGCCTCGGCGCGGGCGTGTACCGCGATTGCGCGCTTGGCAGCCCGTGGCTTGTCCTTGCGCCGACGGCTGCCGCAAGCGCGAAGTACGCCTACTCGCTCGATTGGCACGCCCCGACGACTGGCCTCAACCCCACCATCCTCGAACGCGGGCCGATGGGGACCGGCGTTGCGCCGTACGCCGAACGGATTCACGCCCTGCTCGGCAACCTCGACCCTGGGCAGGAGATCACCGTGACGGTCACAAGCAAGCGGCTCGGTCCTCTTGAGCGGGACATCAGGCTTGTAAGGGAGGGTTTGCAGGGCCGTTGCGGCGAGAACGTGTGCATCGTGGACTCCACCAGCGCGCCGCTCCCTGGCAACGATCTCATCACCGTCCTCGTCTCAGACGTTCTCAGCCCGTTCGGTGGCCTGCTCTCAGGGTCGGGCATCTCGTGGCAATTCGGGACGGGCTCTGCCGATACGGACGCGCCGCGGGTGACCATCGGCCTCCTGGCAAACCCGGTGCTGCCCGCCTACCTCACGGCGGTGGTGCTCTCGAACGAAGCGCTCTATCCCGATACGGTGGGGCAGGTGTGCCTCGTGGTGAACGGCGCGTCCGCAGTGTTCCTCCAGGCGCAGGATGCGGCGAAACAGCAGTGGATCGGCACGTTCGCCCTGACGGAGACGGGCCAGTACGAGTTCCTGCTCCGGGCGGTGGACCTCGCCGGGAACGCGCCGCACGACCCGACGGCGACGTATGCGGTGGTCATCGGCGATGACCAGACCACGCAGCGCGCGCGGCTTGCTGATGGACCGAATGGTTCGACCGCAGAAGTTGTCGTCCTGCCCGGCACGGTGGCGGAGGGGCTGCCCATCGCGGCGCGCATCGGGCGCGGCGGCGAGGTGTGGCTGGGGCCGGAGGGCCGGGCGTGGGCAAAGCCCGTGCGGGTCGGTCTCTCGCTCGGCCGGATAGGCGAGGCGAACGCGCTCCGCCGCGAAGCCGACGGGTTTCTCATCCCCCTCACGCCGGACGCGGCGACCGGCCTTGCCTGGGCATTGGCCGAAAAGCCCGGCACGTATGCCCTCGCGAGCGCGCCGGTGCGTCCGATTCCGTTCTCCCTTGGCCCCAACGTGCCGAACCCGTTCAACCCGACCACGCGCATCCCGGTGAGCGTGCCGCCGTCGTGTGAGGGCGCGACGCTGAGCATCTACTCGATAAGCGGCCAACTCGTGCGCCGGTTCGAGGTGCTGCCGGGGGTTTCGACGGTGACGTGGGATGCCTCCGACGCGTACGGCAGGCCCGTCGCAAGCGGCGTCTACCTTGCCGAGCTTCTCGCGCAGAGCAGCGCTGCCCGCGAACGGCGCGTCCTCCGGATGGTGGTGAGCCGATGAGACGCCTGCGAAGGATCGTATTCGTTGCGGCGGGGCTGCTCGCGTTCGTCGGATGCGCCAAGCCTCTTTCGCCGGAAGAGAAACTCGCCGCGTTCACCAAGGAAGGGTGGAGGCTCTTCTCCGCAGGCGAGTATGCCTCCGCAGAGGAACAATTCCGCCAGGCGACGGAGATTGACTTCACCGACGCCGGGGCGCAGCTTGGCCTGGGATGGTCGCTTTTGCGGCAGGAAAGCCTCACCGCCGGGGCGAACGCGCTCTTGCGCGTCGGCGCACGCGATACGCTCGCCTACGCTCACGCGCAGGCCGGGCTTGCGGTTCTCTACGACGCGCAGGGGCAGTTCGACCGCTCCATCTCGGCGGCGGAGGCAGTGCTCGTGCGGGACTCTCTCTACGTCTTCCCGTACGACCAGCGCGTGGATTGGCGCGACCTCTGCTATCTTCTGGCGAAGAACTACCTCGTCCTCTCCCCGCAGACGGACCCGGACCTTTCGCGGGCACTGCGGTACCTGCGGCGCATTGACCCCAGCCCCGCGCTCGTCGCCGCCGACTCGACGACCTGGACCGCCGACGGTCGCCTCTACAGCACGCTCGCCGAGGCCGTGCTGAAACGCCTTGAGACGGTCCAGCGCACGGTTTCCGGCACGGCGTCGTAGCAGATCGCCGGGGCGGTTGATCCGCGCACCGTCTTTTTCAACATTCTGGGGGTGGCGCTCTCCGGTCGCACGGGAGTATCGGAGAGGGCCACCCCATTTTTTGTGACGGGCAACGGTGTTTCACGGTGCACTCGTGTGTTCTAGGGGGCATCCCGATGAACGCAGTTATCCTGAACGGCTCGGCGAAGGGCGACGCCGCCGTGAGCGCGGTGTACGACTTCCTCCTCGAGGAGCTTCCGGGCTTCGGGTGGGAGGTCGAGTCCTTCGTCCTCCACGACATCACGATCACCCCGTGCGCTGGTGACTTCGGCTGCTGGGTGCGCACGCCCGGCATCTGTCTGGTGGACGACGCCGCACGCACGATTACGATGAAGGCGGTGCAGAGCGATCTTCTCGTCCTGCTCACTCGCATCACCTTCGGCGGGTATTCATCGGAGCTTAAGAAGGCGCTCGACCGGATGATCTCGATGATCTCTCCGTTCTTCACGAAGGTCAACGGCGAAGTCCATCACGAGCCGCGCTACGAGGCGTATCCGACGCTTGTCGCGCTGGGTGTGCTTCCGGAGCCGGACGAGGAGAGCGAGCAGATATTCAGGACGCTTGTCGAACGCAATGCCGTCAACCTTTACAATCCGGCCCATCGGACCGAGGTGCTTTTTGCGAGCGAGGGGCCGGAGAAGCTGCGAGAGCGCGTCAGGGCGATCTTCTCCGAGGTGGAGGTGTGCGCATGAACGACACGAAGCGGGTCTTGCTCCTCGTCGGCAGCCAGAAAGGGACCAGAAGCACCTCCGAATCGCTCGGCACGCACCTGCTCGACCGGCTGCGGGAGAAGGGGCTTTCGACGGAGTATCTCCGCATCAACCCGTCGCTCAGGACGGAAAAAGGCCGGGAGGCACTTCGTTTGGCCGTCGAACAAGCCGACGTTCTCGTCCTTGCGTCTCCGCTCTACGTAGATAGCCTCCCCTGGTCGGTCACCAGGTTCATGGAACTCATCGCCGAAGAGCGAAAGGCGCAGGCCCAGCCGAGAGCGCAGCAGCTCATCGCCATCATCAACTGCGGCTTCCCCGAAGCACGCCACAACGATACAGCCCTTGCCATCTGCCGCCGCTTCGCCGTAGAATCGAATATCGCGTGGATGGGTGGCCTCTCCCTTGGCGGCGGAGAAGCGATCAACGGCAAGCCACTTGAGAAAGCAGGCAGCATGGCCCGGAACGTGCGCCGTTCGCTCGACCTTACCGCCGATGCTGTCGCCGAGGGCAAGCCGGTTCCTCAGGCGGCGGTTGACCTCATGGCAAAGCTCCTGATGCCGATCTGGATGTATGTCGGGGTGGGCGGCCTGGGGTGGTGGCTTCAGGCGAGGAAATACGGCGCAAGCAAGAAGTTGCGCGACCGCCCGTACCGGCGAACCGATCAGGCCGGAAGCGCATGAGATGCCCGAAACGGCTGTCGCCCGCATAGGCGATGCGACGGGCGTAGAGTGAAACGGATACTATGACAGACACACCTCCTCGTAGCGTATCGCTAACCGAGTTGCTGCCGAGCGGCGTATCGCCGAGCGGCATCTCCTATGCCGAGGACTCCATCTGTCCTGCTGGGTGCATCACGCCCGACGAGGAACTCATCCGTACGGTGACGAACCGCGTGCTTGCGGCGTTGCAGCAGGAGCTCGGTCCCGAATCGCCGAAGCTTGTGCCGGTGGGGATCTCCGCACGGCACTGCCATCTTTCCGCCGAGGCGCTTGAGGCCCTTTACGGCCCCGGCGCGAAGCTGCACCCTTACCGTCCCTTGCGGCAGCCGGGTTTCTACGCCGCCGCAGAGATGGTCACCCTCATAGGCCCGCGTATGCGCGCCATTGAGAACGTGCGCATCCTCGGCCCGACGCGGAACTACAACCAGGTGGAGCTTTCGCGCACCGACGGCTTCATCCTCGGCCTTTCGCTGCCCGTGCGCGATAGCGGGGACCACGAAGGCACGCCGGGCGTGACGCTCGTCGGTCCGGCGGGCAGCCTCACCTTCCCTCGCGGCGCGATCCGGGCGGGCCGCCATATTCACATGTCCCCGGAAGTGGCGGAGGCATGGGGGTTCAAGGACCGGCAACTCGTCAATGCGGAGTTCGAGGGCGAAAAGGGGGTCATCTTCAGCAACGTGCTCGTCCGCGTCGGCAAGGGGCAGGTGCTGGAGATGCACCTCGACACCGACGACGCCAACGCCGCCGATCTCACCACCGGCGACATGATGCGCATTTTCGCCTGAAAAGACGTCGTTTATGCGCGGCTTCGCGTGGCAGGATTCACGATCCCTTCTCCAGGATGGAGACGAGGAATATGCCCATCCTGCACCGGTTGGTGAGGAATCGCGTGATGCAGTCCGGCACAAGGCCCATCAACCTGAGTTTGAACTCATTGCTTCCCGGCATCATGGGCGGAAACAGTTCCGCCTTATTCCCGTATATTTTAACGCCCTTAATGGTGAAGAATTCCGAACGGTATTCGGAACCGCACGCACCGTGTCGCCGACGCCGAGACGCCCAACCCCAGAGAGGAACCGAAGCACTAGGAAGCCGGTCCTCTGCGTCCTCACGAACCGACGGCCAGGATTTCGTCATAGACCTGAGCTACGCGGCGCACGTGAATTTCCGGCTCATAGAGCTTCCGGGCCTTCTCTCGACCGAGCCGACCCATCCCCCGTGCGCGTTCGGGGTCCGCGATGAGCCTCATGAGTCCTTCGGCCAATCGCTCCGGATCGTGAGGCGGCGCGAGGAATCCCGTTTCCCCGTCCTCAATGATCTCCACGATCCCCCCTACTGAGGCCGCGACAACGGGCCTTCCGGCGAACATCGCTTCTACCGGCACCCGTCCGAACCCTTCCACCCACGAAGGGCACGCGATGATGTCGGCAGCCGCATAGATCGGCCAGATGTCGGCCTGATGAGAGAGGAACCTGACGACTCCCGTTTCGGCAAGATGCCCGGCCTGTCGTTTCAGGTGCTCGATGTAGTCGGGCAGCCCACCTCCGGCGATGAGGAAACACGTCTCCGGGTGACGTGCATGAATCCTGTGCGCTGCCTCGATGAACTCACCGTGCCCTTTCCGCTCGATGACCTGCCCGATGAGCGCCACGACCGGCACGTTCTGGGGCAGGCCCAGAGTTTGCCGCGCCGCCGCCTGGTCCTCCGATGAGGGCGCGTGGGACGGTGCTTCAATGGCGTCCGGGATCACTACCGTCTTGAACCCGAAGCCGCACTGTTCAAACGGCTGCGCGACCGCACGCGATATGGCGATTATCCGCCTGCTCAGCGCCGCCATCATCCGCGTCGCCGCTCCGGGGCCGCCCCACCAGCGAGCCATGTGCGGGTCGGCGAACTCGTCACGAACGTGCATGACGTGAGGAATGCCCATCAGTCGTGCCGTCATCGCCCCGTCAATGCACATCTCGAGGTTCGTGTGCACGATGTCCACTCGTTCGCGCCGACAGATCGCCGCGAGCCGCCTCCACGCATTCGCCCTGTTCGGCAGATAGAGCACGTCCTTCCACGTGAGGTGGCTCCTGGCCCACGCGGAGAGGTAAAGCGGATAGTACGGCAGCCCACGACGTTCCGTCTCTTTCCAGAGACCCTCCCGATCCTGTTGCCCGACAATGAGCGGGCGATAGCCGTGATGGTGAAGCCGAGATGCCAGCAGCATCAGGCTACGCGCCGCACCGCCCATTCCTGAGGCAAGCTGGACAAACAGGACCGTTCGCACGCGATCCCCCGATCTGAAGGCCACGATGTGCCAAACCCGGAACAGCGTGAGCAAGGCAGAAAAGGTAAGTTCCTCATGATACTTGACCATACTGAACTCGTCAAGCTCCTCGAAGGCTGCCCTTGCCGGAAGGATGGCCTGCCCGTACGTTTCTCTTTCCGGTGAATTCCTGCGTATCGCATCGCTGAGGCAGGTATGCGGCGAGTTCGCAAGGGGTGCTTTGCCTGACCGTTCACCTGACCGAACAGGCCCCACGCATAGCCAGTCTTTTCGAGGCCGGGAGTGTCTCATGGCGCTTGATCACCTCACCCTGTCGCTCGTGCACCCGATGGCGTTTCCTGGGCCGGGCAACACCAACAGCGTCCTTCGGTCGGAAGCCGATGCCGAGTACCTTCTCGGCACGATCCGACAGGTGCTTGCCGACCCGTACTTCGGCGGCATCGAGATCACCCACATCAAGAACGCCGAGCACCGGCGGCAGGTGGCGGAGCTTCTCAAGAAGCCGCGTTCCGGTGGGCTCGAGATCACGTTTGTCTGTCAGCCGGTGCAGCTTATCAACGAAGAAGACCTCATTGACCCCGCCGACATCTCTTCCGTTGACGACAACGAGCGCGAAAAGGCGGTCGCACGCATCCTCGATCTGCTCTCCGAGGCCGTCGAACTTGGCGCGTCGAAGCTGACGCTCCTGAGCGGGCGCGACCTGGCCCATGGGGTGGCTGACGCCGCCCGCGCCGCCGAAATCCGCGAGATGGGCCGCGTGGGGCTTGTGCGGAGCCTCGACACGATCTGCCGCGCCGCGAAGAAGCATAAGATCGCGGTCATCCTCGAACTCTTCGACAATCGCCAGGAAGAGGGCGGTCCGCACTTCTTCAAAGGGCAGTTCGTCGGGACGACGACGGAAGCCGTCCGCCTGGCGGAGAACATCCGTTACGAGCGCGGCAACGCGAACTTCGGCCTGCTCTACGACTCCAGCCACATGGTGCTCATGCAGGAGACGCCGGAGTCGCTCAAGGCGCTCAAGCCGTACCTCGGCCACGTCCACATCGCCAACTGCGTCACGAGCCGCACGGCGAAAGACGCGGACCTGCGCTACGGCGACAGACATCCGAAGTTCGGCGTGCCCGGCGGCGCGGTGGATAGCACCGTGCTCGCGGAGTTTGTCCGTGCGCTCGCGGAGATTGATTATCGCGGCACCGTCGGCTTCGAGGTTCAGCCTGTCGGCTCTGAATCGCCGCTCGACGTGATCGCCACCGCGAAGACGTTCTTCGACGAGGCGCGGAACTCGATCAACGTCGCGTATGCGCGGCCCTCCGGCTATGCCTTTCGCTCCCATCGCTTCTTCCCGGAATCGGCCCTTGCGCGGATCAGCGAACTGCGCGTGACCAAGCCGGAGCTTGTGGAGGAGCTTTTGGCAAAGCGCGAGCGACGACCGCAGCTTGCCCCCGATGGGCGGCTCACGATCCTCGCGGCGGACCACCCGGCGCGGAACGTGACGAACGTCGGCGACAACCCGGTAGCGATGGGCAACCGGCTCGATTACCTCGGACGCATCATGCGCGTGCTCGTCGCCAGCGACGTTGACGGCCTCATGGCGACCTCCGACGTGATTGACGACGCCGTCCTCGCCGATTTCGTCCTCCAGGAGGCCGGGAGGCCCTCCGTCCCGAAGAACCGGGTGCTCATCGCCAGCATGAACCGCACCGGGCTTGCGGGAGCCGAGTACGAGATGATGGACAAGGTCTCAAGCTACCGCTCCGCGAAGCGGATCGCGCAGATGCGTCTCGACGGGGCCAAGCTCCTGCTCCGCATCTCGCTGCCGGACAAATACGACCGGTACGTCATCCAGACGATAGACTGGTGCGCCGAGGCGATGGAACAGTGCAACGACCTCAAGCTCCCGATCTTCCTCGAACCCCTGCCGGTGGAGAAGACCGAGCAGGGCTACCAGACGATCAAGCAGCCCGACCCGATGATCCGCGTCATCGGCGTCGCGCAGGCGCTCTCCCATTCCACCGCCCGCACGTGGCTCAAGGTGGCGTACACGTCGGAGTTCGACCGCGTCGCCAAGGCCACCAGCCTGCCGATGCTCCTCCTCGGCGGCGACGCGACGGGGATGCCCTGGCTCACCGTCGAGGAGGTCGTGCGCGGGGTGGGCGCGGGGCCGAACGTGCGCGGCGCGCTCGTGGGGCGAAACGTCCTCTTCCCCGGCGATGAGGACCCGGCGGTGGTGGCTCAGGCGATCCACCTCGTCGTGCACGAACACGAGGACGCGACGAGCGCGATGAGGAAAGCGCGTGAGCGCAGGGGCGAGTTGATGGAATCATTTTCCTGAGCGCGACGTTCTTTGAAATCAGGGGGGATAGTCCGACGCCTGTTTGCCTGACCGGCGCACGGGGGAACGTTCGCCGGGAGCTTTCTTCGCCATGAGGAGGGAACGATGACTCGGAACGAGGGCACGGTTGATCGGATCATACGCATCGTCGTCGGCGTGGTCCTGCTCGTCGCAGGGATTTTGGGCTGGGTGACGGGCGCGCTCATGTGGGTGTTCATCGTCATCGGCGCAATCGCGCTCATCACCGGCGTGATTGGCTGGTGCGGAGTGTATGCGCTCTTCGGCATCAGCACCTACAAGGCTGCCCCGAAGGCAGAAGGGCCACCGCAAGAGCCAAAGCCCGCGCAGTAATCCGTCATCGGGACGGGGCCGCGCTCCCGCCTCGTCCCGATCCTTGCCCCTGTCGGAGCATCCTCAGGATTTCGCCCTCCGATATGAATCTCATTTGGAGAGTATACGACCGTAGGGGCACGGCGCGCCGTGCCCCTACTTGCCCTCCCTTCTTGCGCGTCCGTAACTTGGAATGCAGGTGCGCCTCTGTTGCCTCATCCGCCGGAAGGGGG
>Ga0172365_10000629_pt1 | contig 24277 bp, 4 predicted proteins | sample LakKivSesite48cm_FD_114535 | JGI IMG/M metagenome (GOLD analysis project Ga0172365, IMG submission 114535) | Sediment microbial communities from Lake Kivu, Rwanda - Sediment site 48cm | ecosystem: Environmental > Aquatic > Freshwater > Lake > Sediment | place: Rwanda: Western Province, Lake Kivu... | reverse complement strand
CTGGTGGTCACCTGAAGTCTTATACACCCCCTAGTGCAGCAGCTATGTCTACAGAAAGACCAGCTATGCAAATAGGTGGAGAGCTCCAGACACACTGGGGTGGATATGCAGAACCTATGTCCTATAATCCTTTCTTACCTGCTGGAGGTGAGACTGTTATGTTCAGAGGTCAGTCCCATGATGAGTCTGATGGAAGAGGTAACACTGGTATTGGTATCACCTTCGGTGAAAATCCTGTAGAGGTGGAGCGTGGAGAACCTGCTCTAAAGCTAAAAGATGGTGAGACAGGAGAAGAGAATCTGACAGTGTTTGGAAATATTAAAATTACAAATGCTTTTGCAGACATGTTGGCAGATCCTAAAGCTAAGGGTAAGAAGTTTAAAGGGTATGTAGCGAACTTGTCTAAACAAGAGAATAGGCTTAACAGCAAAATCCAAAAGGCTACAGATGAAATCAATGAGCTGGAGGTATTGTCTTCATTTGATAAGATGAAGATGAATACATTGGATGCTGTTGTAAAAGGGTCTAACCAAAAGCTTAAAGATGTAGCAGAAAAGAAAGAAAACGCTGCTGCTCTTCAGAATGCCATTAATGATAGCAAAGAAGAGGGTCTGCTAAATGTAACTGATGATGGTAGAGTGTTGGCTAGAAAGGGTGCAGAAATCCCTAAGGCTCAACGTGGTATATCTTCAAAGGGAAGAGCAAATCTTAGAAACGTTGATCCAAATATTCTCAATCTCCTTGACCTACTTAACCAAAGGGGATATAATGTATACGCTACAAGTGGTATGAGACCTGGTAGTCAAACAGCTGGAGGAAGAGAGTCTAGACACTCTGCTGGACAAGCTATGGATGTTGTGTTCCCAGATTTGGGTGCAGGTGCTTACGATGCCATTTTGAAAGACCCAGAAATTGCATCCTATCTTTTGCAAAATGACATCACTGCTATTAATGAATACGATCCCGCTGTACAGGAGAAAACAGGAGCTACAGGTCCTCACATCCATTTTGGATATGACAAAGGAACCCCTCTTGCTGATAGTTTCAGAAACACAGCTACGTCTCTCTATCCCACTGTGTCTGTAGGAGGCACAGGAAGAAACTTCCAAAATGTAAATGACATTGTAAACTATTACAAACAGTTTGGATATAAGGGTGGAGAGAACATTAACGAATTACAAAAATGGATCATAGATGAGGCAAGAAAGAACCCAGCGGTGAATAACGAACTTACATCCTATCTACGTTCTGTACCTCTTACAAATAAGGGTAAAAGGCTTTATGGGCCTGCAGCCAATTCTGTTTCATTAGATACAGATCGTCTCTTTGAACAGTTTAACGATGGGCTTTGGGACTACAGATTCCCTAGACTCCAGTCTCTAACTGTTACTAAACCTGTTGAAGAGGCACTTAAAACTCAAGAGCTTGGTAAAAGAGAAGAGGATAAGGCTAAACCTTCCACCTCCTTCATCATACCCCCTGTTCAAAGCTCTCCCATACCAGCAGCTCTCAGAGACCTTGTTCCCATTTTGACACGTAGAAGAATGCAACCTCTTGATCCCAATCAACTTATGGGAGAAATGTTTGCTCTTTCTCAAAATCAGGTGGAACCTGTATATGCTCAGAAGTTCACTCCTGAACTCTCCACCCCATACGACATCTCTTTACAAGACATTCTAAACCAGAATCAGGCTGACTATAACTCCACTCAAAGGCTCACAGGATATAATCCTGAGGCTCTAGGTATGTTAAATGCCCAGAAGTATCAGGCTAACCAAAAGGTGTTGGGTGAGCAGTTTAGACTCAACCAAGCTAAAAGAGATAGTGTGTACAAAGAGAACAGAGACATTCTTAATCAGTCTAAGCTAATAAACTTGCAAATCCTTGAGCGTCAAGCAGATAAGCAAGCAAGAGCTCTCTCTAACACTAAAGCCACAACCCAGGAAGCTCTCAATTCTATATCTGCTAAGTATGCCCAAAATCTGAACAGACAAAGGCAATATGCAGTGGCAGAGAACCTATTCAACTTTAGGTTCACTCCTGGAATGAGAGCCATTAATGTAAACCCAGCTCCTACATTCAATCTACCTAATGTACCAGGATTTACAGCTACATATGATGCTTATGGAAACCTGATATATAATGACATTGGAAATCCTGAAGCAATCAACCCTCTCACCCCCACCACTGGTGGAAGAAGAGGAAAAATGGGAGCAAATATTGCAAAGGCTATAAAAAATCTATAACTAACTCAGTTAGAGTGATTTACCAAAACTTGTTATTGCTCTTGGAAGATATAATTTTTCACATTACATTTGTAACTTATGGCCTCGTATACAGACATAATACCCAGGTTTAACCCCTACATTGATCAGCTTCCTGTGGAAGCCATGATCCAAGTGGGCATGGAAAAACAGAGGCGCTATGAAGAAGGCGTGCAAAAGGTGCAAACCTATCTAGATGGTTTGGCTGGACTAGATGTAGCTAGACCTATTGATAAGGCCTATCTGCAGTCTAAATTCAATGAACTTGGTAACAACCTAAGAACGGTTGCTGGTGGGGACTTCTCTAATTTTCAACTAGTTAGCTCTGTAGGAGGTATGGCCAGACAACTGGTTAATGACCCTTACATTCTAAATGCTGTATCTTCTACAAAGCTCTATAGAAAGAGTTTAGAAGAGATAGACACTGCTAGAAAAGATGGTAAGTCTGGACCCTCTAATGAATGGGACTTCAGACAACAAGCATCTAAATGGTTGGATAGCAATGAGTTAGGTGCATCTTTCAATGGTAGGTATACACCTTTCACCAACTGGAAGAAGGAAGGTATAGATGTTCTCAATGCACTAAAGCCAGGATCTAACATTACAGAGGATGCTTTTACAGTGGACAAAAATGGTAATGTTGTCATAGCAGATGCTATTGTAAGAGAGAAACTAGCAGGCATATCTCCTGAGCGTATTCAACAAGCTCTTTTGACAGGACTCACTCCCGCAGCTTTCAAACAGATGGAGATAGATGGTAGGTACAACTATTCCAATGTTTCTGCAGAACAGTTTGTAAAAGATGTGAACACTCAGTATAGCGACAAGGTGCAAAGATACATGGACCAGATAAAGACATTGGATGCCACCAAGTATCAAACTAAATCCACTGCTCAAAAAAGTTTAATTGACAGTAAGATTGCTGACATCAGGAGAATGATTGAGTCCACTAAGAATGAATATGCTGGTATATCAAAGTCTTTTGCTAGCGGAGATGTTGAATCTTCCAAAGCTAGACTACAGACAATCAATAACTTAAGTGGATTTGCCAACGCTTTCTCATACACAGAAACTTCCAAAACCTATGAGAACAGTCCCTTTGTACAAGCTCAACAATTTAGAGATACAAAGGAATGGGAGAGAGAGAAGTTCGAAGAAGATAAAAGACAGCATAAAGAGAAAATGGATATGGAAAGAGCCAAGCTTGAGATAGAAATGGCAAAGCTTGGAATGGGTGGTAAAGGGGGTATTCCTGGAGGAGCCACTTCTGAAGAGGTGGGTGGATATAATATGGGAGTGTTACAAGGAAGAATTGAAGATGATAAAAGAGCCCTTGTAACTAACGAAGCTGCTTTGTTAAATCGTCCTGAATATGAAGGAAAAGACATCGCTTGGTTAGCAGAACAAAAGGCTGCTTGGGAAAGAAGTCCAAAGAGTGTTGATCCTGTCCTTGCTCAATATTTCATCAACACAGAAAATCTTTCTAGATCTATAAAATCTAATGAAGCTCTTCGTGGAGCCATTTATACAAAAGTGGATAGCGAAAAAGGCACATTAGAAAGTTTGATTCCCAAAGGTTCTCCCACCATCACTTACAAAGGATATTCATACACTCCTGAGGAGCTTGTGCAGTTTAATGAGAAGTTTGGTAAGTATGTCAAAACAATAGGTTCTGGAGGACCAGGTGGTGGAGGTGGTGTAGCATATGATGATGCTTCTGCAAAAAGTCAGCTAAGTCCAAAAGAACTTTTACTATATCAAATTAGAAGAAAGTCTGGTGGATTTGATGTTGGAGAACAAGCGATTATGGATAATCTCAATTTCTACAACATGAATGTAAACCAACCCTATTCAGCCAAGATACAAGATAGGATGAAAAGGGCTAATGAACTTTTGTTGGAAAGAACACAGGGTATGCAAGCTGTCACTTATGGTATTGATTCTTACAAACCTGAGCTTAGACAAAATCTCGTTAGTCTACTTGGTGCAATGGCAAAGATGGCTGATGATCAAGGAGGTGGATTGGCAAACTCTCCAGATTGGAACACTGACGATGCTAGAAAACTAATGGCAGATCCACAGTTGAGTGGAAACATCCGTGTAATAGAAGGCACTGAATTACAGCCTGCTATATATGAAGTGAGTGCCAGTGGTAAAGATGGAAAAAATATAAAATTCAAAATGACGCCTGAACAAAAGATTTCATATTTTGGTCCTGCTCCATTTGAATCTGCCCCAGAGATAAAAGCTATTCAGCCCTATCTAGCACAACTCACTAGAACAGGAGGTGTAAGCACTGCTACAGCCCCTGGTCCCACCACTCCTAACAATGCTTGGTTATCGTCTATAGATTTCCCAAGTGTTGATATATATGGTATTAAAGGAAATCTTATACAGTCAGGTGGTTTATATCAAATGAAACTCACTGTGTTTGACCCAATTAAAAAGGAATGGGTGAATGATATTTCCTATCCTCGTGGCGGACTTATGCAAAAAGAAAGAATTGCAGCAGCGCTATCCAATCTAAATGATGCTGCTGTCTTTGAACTCATATATGATAGACCGCCTACAGCTGCAGAACTAACTGCTATTAAGGCTGCTTCTAACATACCCTAAAAAGATTATTGATGCCTGATACACCCCTACTAGACAGACTTGAGCTAGAGAAACAGTTTGGTGGATATGATCCTTCACAGGTTCCATCCAACCTACCAAACATTCCCTATCGATCTCCTGCTATTAGAATGCCATCTGATAGTCCAGAACCACCCCCTTCTGCCCTCATATCACTAGAGAACTATCTTCTTAGCAAATCAGGATCTGATGGAAAGATGAAGGGGGGATCTGTTCCTAGACCTCTATCAGAACTAACTTCCAGTCGTTACAACTTCTTCATACCTGGTGACTATAACAATGAAGATGCTTACGCACAAGGACAGGGGTGGACTTCTAAAATGATCAATGGTGTTAGTAAAGGACTTTTGCTTACAGGCACCACCTTTCTTCAATCCACCTTTGGGCTGGTTAATGGATTGGTTCGTGCTTATGGTGATGGTAGAGCTGCCTCATTCTATGATAATGAATTTAATAGAAGACTTGATGAAATAAACAAGGCTGCTGAAAATTCAATGCCTAATTATTACAAAGACATTGAAAAGAATGCATCTTGGTATTCTCCTGATAAACTATTTTCAGCCAATTTCTTTTGGGATGGGATAGTTAAGAACCTAGGATTTGCAGCAGGTGCTGCCCTATCAGGAGGCGTTTATGCAGCGGGTTTAAAAGCACTACCTCTCACATCACGTTTGTTTTCTGTAGGTAAGGCAGCTGAAACATTAGCTGCTACAGAAGAAGGACTCCTGGCTGCTAATAAGGTGGCTGAAACATATGGTAAGGTGAGAAGTCTTTCTGACAAGTTTCTTTCTTCTTACAATATACTAAACCCTGGTGGTAGAGCACTGGTGGCAGGACTAGCCACCACTGGTGAGGCTGGTTTTGAAGCCTATCACAATCTCAATGAATATAGAGATAATCTAATTGATAAGTATAAGGAACAAAACAATGGTTTAGATCCTAAGGGTGAGGACCTTGACAAAATTAACCAGCTTGCTGAAAGCGCTGGTAACACTGCTTTCCTTGCCAATGTTGGTCTTCTATCTGTAACCAACTATATACAGTTTCCTAAGATTCTTGGTTCCACCTATACAGCAGAAAAAGGAATCATCAACTCTCTCACCAGAGAGATAAAAGATGTTGCAAAGACTGCCACTGGTGAATATGCTGAAAAAGCCATCACTACAAAAGGAGGAAAGTTCCTGGCAGCTCTAGACAAGATACGCCCATACACATTCTCTACAACTGAAGCATTTGAAGAAGGTGCTCAGTATGCCATCGGTGTTGGTACAAAAGACTATTACAATAAGAAATACAGAGGACAAGCTACCTCCTGGCTGGAAAGCATGAGTGAGGGTATCTCCCAAACCTTTGGCACAAACGAGGGTATGGAGAACATTCTTATTGGTGGATTCTCTGGAGCTATTATGACGGGGCTTGGTAGATACCAACAGAACTCTGCTAAGAATAGAAACACAGCTGACGCTATACAACAATTCAACAAGTTTGAACTTTCTGATTTTACTAAAGAGACAATTGACTCTGTCAATCGTGGAACAGTGCTACAACAGGAAAGAGAAGAGCTTTTGAAAAAGGGTGATGTGAAAGGGAGCAAGGATAAGGAGATGGATTACATCATCAACTATCTGTCACCTAGAATCAAATATGGCAGGTATGATTTAGTGAACCAAGATATCTCTGACTACAGAGCTCTTGCTTCTACAGATGAGGGATTTGCTCAGCTACAGGCTGAGGGTAAAGCTCTACCTACAGACAATAAAGAAGCCTATCTTGCTAGGTTAGAAAGCCTGCAGAAAACCGCAGATAATGTAAAATCACTCTATCAGTCTCTCAATCTTCGTTATGGTAGTATTGTAGATAGTGAAGGAAAACCCATATACACTCCTGCTGTTATGGACCAGATGGTGTATGCAGCAACTAAGGTGGCTGACTATGACACACGTATTACAAAACTAGCTGACCAACTCACCCCCCGTGGTGTGAACGTTAATGATATTATTGATAGTATTATTGTAGATAAAACTCCTAACAAAGAGGTTACATCTGCCACTCTGGATTCTATCAATAACATGAATGTCATCTCTGATGTAAAGAGCGAGCTTAAACAAAGCCTAATAGACATCATTGATATGAGCTTGGATAGAAACCAGCTCATGCAAGAGTATGACACCATCAAGAACAACCCCAAAGAGTTCTATGACAAAAAGGCATTTCCTTTTGGATCTACAGAAGAACTTGCTGTTAGTGTAGAGCAAGTGGATCCTAACAAACCTGGCAAAACTCTCACTAAGAAATTAGAGGTGGGAGAAGACTACTATCTCAGAAAACCATTCACAAGAGAAGGAAACACTATACAGGTGGCTCCTAGGATAAAAATATTATCTCAAACTCTAGGTGGTGAGCTTGAGGTGGAAATGCCTAATGGTAATATTGAATACCTCACTCCCCAAGAGTTTAAACAGTTTGATCTTGCTGATGCTCCCATCAGTGTAGGTGATTTGAATAGCACATTGGAATCTGCAATAAAGAATGTCCTAAGCAGAAAAAAATATGCTGACATCACTGTTCCTGAAGGAACATCTCCAATAGACTTCGTAAATGCATTGAATAACAATGAGTTAATGAATGAAGTTGAGACAGAGTTTGAGAAGCTGTCTCAGAAACTTATACAACAAAGAGAGCAAGAGGAGAAGGTTATTAGAAATACAAAGGTGCTTGATCAAGCCCTGCAGACACAGGATAGACAAACTCTACAAACAGAAGAGTTTAGTAAAACCTATGAACCAGATCCTAAGAAAGCCACTGAGATTCTTCCCCGTGCTACACTAGGTGTAGTGAGAGGAAAGCCCCATCAAATGAGGGCTAATAAGTTTGGAGAGGATTTAGCAAAGCTACCAAACAGACAAAACATTCGTGGTGTATACATCACCTCTGCAAATGAGAATCTACTCATCCCTGGACTGATTGACCATCTTAGATCAGACGTCCAAGGAAAGATTGATGAAACCATAGAAAGAGATCAGATTATTGCTATGGTGATGGTGGATCAGTTTGGTAATCTGGTTGGTGTAGACGGTGAACGTCTAGCTGATGGTGCTGACAAAATCAATAGTGCCATCTACCAAGTGTTTCCTACTGCTAGCCTTACATGGAGTGAGGAGTTTGGTGGAAAGGAAATGTTCAGAGATGACACTGCTGAGAATGTAAAAGAAGCTGTTAAACAGCAATATAAAAGCTGGAGAGATGGTGTAATATCTAGCCAATCCCAAAACCCTAGGGTGAACGAGTTTCACACTGTAGCTGCATCCTTTGGTGTTCCTTTGTATGTAAGAGATGACAAGGGTAATATTGATTGGAACACTAAGACATCTGTGGTGGATGCAGGTCTCATCACCCCTGCTCAGATGGAAAGAGACCCTCTCATTCGTATTCCAAAAGATAATGAGCCTCTGAGTATTGGCACAGTGAGCTTTAAAAACCCTATGGGTAAACCATTTTTGGAAGTACCTGGTGGTGTGGTGAAGCTGAGAAACCGCAATCTCACTAAGAAAGAGGCTGAAACTATATACCAAGCACTTCTTCAGCTAGCTAAGAACATGCAAAATGTTGATGAGTGGGTGACATCTGATAGCTCAGTGCGCCTGCTGTCCTGGCTGAGATCTATTGTTTATTGGGGTATACCTACAACACAGGCTGGTGTTAGAAAGCCTGCTGGGTATAATAGTGTATTCTGGGAGAAAGATGCTACAGGAAGAAAGCTAATGCTTAGCGTAAAAGATGCTGGCAAGAACTTCTCTATGACTCCTTTAGGGCTGGAGCAAAACAAAGATGCTATTGTAGCACAGCTTCAGACAATGTTTAATAACATCAACTCATTCATGTCTCAAAACCTGAGTGAGCCCTATGAGGAAATCACCTCTATTGCTGAAGATGGAACAGTGGAAAGCAGAATGTGGCCTAACTATCAAACCTACTTACTATCTAATAAAAATCCCCAGGGTGGTAAAAGAAGCAATGAAGAGCTTCCTCTATCCACCACTATGGTGCCCAAGACTAGCGATGATGTGATGAATAGAATGGGCATCTATTTCTACACCACAGATACAGCTGATGACTTTGCTGTTCCTAAACCTATTAGACCAGCCACTACACTCACTGCACAAACAATTACAGCAGCTGGTGCTCCACAAAGAGCCACAGCCCCTGCTCAGACAGCTCCTGCAGCAGCTCAACCAGCTGCTCCAGCTCAACCAACATATGTCCTAGATGGCAGAACCATCAATAGATATGTATCTCCAGGTGGTAAGATAATCAACTTCAAGGCTCCTGAAGATGTCACACAAGAAACCATAAACCAGAAAATCATTCTGGGAAAACAAAGTGGTGACTATGCTGAGGTGGCTGCCACTATTGAAAAGGCTGGAAAGAATCCTGAAATTGAACTTAAGAAAATCATATACAATGCTATAGCTCCTGAGATTGATAGAATCAATATAGCAATGGCACCTGTAGTGATTGGTGGAAATGCCCCAGCTATTGTAGCTGCTTCTCAAAATCTTGGACAGCCTATTAGTCCAAATGTAATGGACGCCATCAACACTAGAATTGCAGATATCAATGATGAGGCTCTGCGTGAGATGGTTAGCAAAGAGATAAGTCAATATGAGCGTGAAGACTGGACCAAGGTGGAAGCATTTCTTAAAAAGGCACTTCCTAACATCCCTGTCTATCGTGTAAAAAATGTCATCCAGGCTACCAATGGTAGACAAGCATGGGGTATGTACAGAGATGGAGCCATCTATGTATACCAAAATGCTGAGGTGGGTACAGCCTATCATGAAGTGTTCCATGCTGTATGGAGAATGTTTGCAGATAGTGCTGAGCGTGAGGGAGTTATGAACGAGCTCAGAAACAGAAAGGGTTCTTTCTTTGAAAGAAAGTCTGGAACAGATGTTAAGTATTCTGAGGCTACGGATAATCAACTGGAAGAAAAGCTGGCTGAGGAGTTTAGAGATTATGTACAAGAAGGTAAGATTCCTGCTAAGCCAGCAGATGGTAGACCTTTTGTTGTCAAGTTGTTTGCTGACCTAGTGAAGTTTATTAGAGAGTTCTTTATTGGACCCCAGGCAGAAAGTAACACAGAAGCTCTGTTTGCCAAGATAGGAAATGGATATTACAAAACCTACTCTCCCTACCATTCTTCTCTAGCCTATGCTAAGGAAGGAGTTATTGATATAGAGGAGGCATTTGCTACAGCAGATAGCGAGTTTAGCCTCATAGGCATCACTGATAAACAGAGATCTGAGATAATCAGTGAGATGACCTATCTGACAGTGTTGGATGTTATTAACACAGATGAAGGACTATTCTCTATTCCTAAAATAAAGAAATCAGAACTCTACGACAAAATTAAAGAGCAGCTTCTGACTAAGGTGGGTAGGAAAATTGAGGTTGCTGAGCAGTATGTAAAAGACGGAATATATTCACAAGAAGCTGTAGATCCCATCATCACCTCTACAACAGAGTTGATGCAACATATTGAGAATCAATGGGATGCGATTGTAAAGCGTCATGAAGAATACCTAAATGCATATTCCATCACCTTTGATGAGAACGATGATATGCAAAGAAGGGATGAGGACAAGATTAAAGAGAGTGACTTTGTATCTGCAGAAAAGATTGATGGATTCAGAAAAGCTAATGGGGCTATAAAGCTTCTACTTGCTAGCATTCCTATTGTTGATGCAAATAATAAACCTGTTCTTTCCTCAATCGGTGGCACCCAACTATTACCTATTAGCCAGACGTATATTAGCATAATGAACAATGTTCATGATGCCGTCAGTGTAGAAAGTATGCTGGATAAACTGCGTACAATGGCTGCCAATGATCCAAACTATAGGGCACTATACAGAAGACTTACCAAATCTCCATGGAACACAGAGGGTATAAACCTTGATGGTGTCACCACAGAGGCTGGTGCTCAGCTTCTTGGAGCCTTCTGGCAAACCTTTAAGAAGCAAGATCCTGAGGTGAAGAATGTATTCATCCTGGAGAATGGACAGGTGGTGGTGGGAGATGCAAGTTTGTCCAATGTTGCTAACCAGCTTAGACAAGACTACATCAATAACATCACCCAGTATGCCAAGAATAATAAAGGCTATTTCAGATTTAATGAAAGACAACAGGTGTTCTTGGGAGATGCTGCAAAAGCTAGAGGAAAGAGAACTGAAACTCCTGCAGAAATAGCAGACTTCCTGGATGGTATGGGTATTCCTTTTAGCAAAGAGGAACTAGAAAAGCTACAGATAACAAACCCTAATGGGTTCCTAGACTTCAAAGATGTAGTGAAGGGTATAAAGATGAGTATTATTGAGGGTCAAAAGATTGCCACATTCTCTGGTAGGTCCCTCAACATTAGCAACCGTCTTCTTGAGCTTGGACTATACAAAGCCAAGCTTTCCAACCCACAGTTTGATAGCACCTATTTCAATATATCTGGAGAGCGTGTACAATCTTTTCTAGGCCCTAATGCTGTGTACGATTTATATAACTTCCTATCTCAGCTTAATGTACTCAACGAGGGATCTTTGTCAGGTACACAATACGAGTATCTACTTAGTGATGACTTCTCCACAGGCTCAGTGCTGTTGAAAAGAATGTTTGCCAGTGATGGTGTTCCTAAATCTGATGCTAGAAAAGAACAGCTTTTCAGAACAGGATATGCTGGAGGAACTATTAATGAGGAGAATGGTAAGAACAAAGAGTCTTCTAAGCTCACTTATAAAGAACGTATTACACAGGAAATCAATTTGAACCTGTCAGGCTACTATATGAACCTAGTTCCTGGGGATGCCTCCTTGGAATGGATTGTTAAGATGGGTAATGCCATATCTCTTGCTTCTCTTTCCAGAGGCAGAAAAGAGGTGTATGACATCTTCAAGGAGTATTTTATCTCTGAGATGAAGGTGAGTAGAGATCCCAATCGTCCTTACGTACAAGTACCAGGTAGAAAACGCACAGACCTTCGCTTCTTCAAAGCTATTCTTGGTGAAAACTTACATAATGATATAATTGCAGATACAACTAGTGACCCTGCTAGTATATTTGATAGTGAAGAGTTTGGACAAAAGATTAGAGTGGCTATTGACACATTCATAAACACAGAGTCTGCTAGAACAAAAGAACTACTGAGGGGATATGGAATTGTAGAAAGTACATCCACAGGTTACACCACTGACGGATTGTCACTACCTAGCGTAATGAACGAAGATGATTTCAATAGGCATATGGACATGTTGAGTATCAACTACATAATTGCCAATATTGAATTTCACAAACTGGTGTATGGAGATCCCTACCAGTATAAGGATGAGCTTAAGCGTACAAAGAGCTTTAACTCTCCTCGTCAGGCACTTGTTAATAACTCTCCAAAAATGAATGGTGTTTATAACTCTGTTTGGAACAAGAGTTATGAGACAGGAGATATTGGATTCACCAACTTTACAAGAGAGTATTTCCGCACTACGTCTTACAAAGATGTACAGGCATACAGCAGTCTTAGAGACTATGGAGTGTATGATGAAACGGATGGTGGTGGTATTATTAACATGAGAGCCAATCGTCACTTCAGAATCAGAGCTGGTAAATGGAATGCTGATGAGGAAAAGCAATACAAATATGATATTGCTTGGGAGAAAAGAGACAAAGGACTTAGATCAAGTCGTGCTGAAGAAAGGATACTAAGAGAAGGAAACCCTGGTGTGCAGAGTGCTTATGTAAACATTAAGCCTATTGTATCTGGAAACAAGGGTAACGGTCAGCCTTATAATGATGTGGTGCTTGACAAGTTTGCCCTTTATGTTCTATCCTATCGTTTGATTAAGGAGATGAACATGGAGTCCAACCTACTTAAGTTGCATGATAAAATGCAGAAAGAAGACATTGATTATGTGGTGTTTGACAGTGGTAGAAAGGTGGGTGCTGTAAATTCTAATGATGTATATAACGAGGAAGATGGATCATTTAACGAGGCTGATTACAATAGTGACAGCATTATTAATGTACCCTATTCCATTATAAGTGTACAGAGCGAGGTGCCTTCCAAAGAGGAAAGCTATGTAACAAGAGGTTCTCAGATGACCAAACTCATCACCATGGACTTCTTGGAAGCTGGCGTACCTGTTGACTTCTTCCCAAGCAAAACAATTAGCCAGCGCTACAAAGCATGGATGAAGCTGTCTGAAGAGGATAAAGAAAAAAGATCTCCCATCTATGCCGAGATAAAGAATAACCAACGACTGATTCAAGAACTCACCAAAGAGGGCTATCTCACTACACTTGATAGACTGGGTATAAAAGAGATCACCTTTAAGGATGTAGATGGTGTCACTAAAAAGAGATTTGAGATAGTGGATAGAGCTAAGGCAGTCAACACTTTACGTGATGAAGTGCTTAGCAGAGAGGTGAGTGATAACATTAGCGATGCGCTTCAGGGATTCTTTGAAGGCAAAGCTGTGCTAGAAGCCACACCTGCCTACCAGCAAATCAGAAACATTCTGTATTCTATTGCTGACAAGAACATCATATCTCCTAAGGTGAATGGTGGATTAAGAGTACAGATTCCACAATCCCTGTTTGAGTCTGGTAGTGTAAAAGTTGAGGAAATCAATGGTAAAATGGCTTATACATCTGACACCCTCAAGTTCTATGAGGATGAGGATGGTAAGCGCTATTGTGAAATCATGGTGGGTAGATGGTTTGAAAGTCCTCTATCTGACGATGAGTTGATGGACTATTTCAATAACACTGATGAGGGTAAAAAGCAATTAGAAGCCCTGGCTGGTGTAGCTTTCCGTATTCCTACACAGAAACAAAACTCCATTGATAGCTTCCGTATTAAGAAGTTCTTACCCAAAGAGTTCAGAGATTCTGTTGTAGTGCCCTCAGCTCTAGTGAAGAAGGTGGGGTCTGACTTTGATATAGATAAACTCTCCATCTATCTGAAGAACGTATATATTAAAGATGGTAAGCCAAAGCTAGTTCCTACATTTGCCACAAAAGAGGAAGCTCTTAAGAAGCTAGGAGAAATGTTTGACAAGGGTGAGTTCCTATCACCAGAACAAGAGAAGCAGCTTGATAGATATATTGCTGAGGAAACCGTTGGTGCTGAGGAGTTTATGAATGACCAGTCTTCATCAGCTATGCTCTTAAAGAGTTTGTTGAGTGATCTTTTCTCAGAGGAAAGAATGGTGTTTGAATTTACAAAAGGCATAAAGGCCAGAGATCAAATCATTAATCGTCTGTACAAGAAAGGTCTTGAGAATCAATACTTTGAGTCTTCTCAAAAGCTTGTAGAAAGCAAAGCTAACTTCCAAAGACTTATTAAACCCAACTCTGCAACACAGCTTAAGGATCTGGCTGCATTTGTAGCTAATAAAACAACAGGTGGTTCCTTTGACTATAACAATACAGGAAACCTCTTAAGTAGAGGATTCATGTCTAGCTTGCGTCACGCGTTTGTAAGGGGTAAGTATGCAATTGGTATTGCTGCTGTATCCCAAACCAACCACTCTTTGAACCAGCGTCAGCTGATATATGTAGATAGAAACAGACTTGAGAACCTGTCCACAACAGATAAGTTCTGGCTGGGTGATGGTGTTATAAAGTTTGATAAATACAACACAATAGATGTAGAAGGAAAGGGTGTAGTGGCTTCTCTTTCTGGTATCACCAATGCTGATGGACAAGACATCTCTGATATCATTGGTCAGTTTATTGACGGATATGTGGATATCTCTAAGGGTCCATGGATTATGGAACTGGGTGCCACACCAAATGTAGCTAGTACATGGTTGTTCCTAGCTAAGGTGGGTGTGCCTATTGACACCATCACCTATTTCATGAACCAAACCTCTATACGTAACTACCTGCGTTCTATTGAAAATGCTGGATATTCCTACTTGTTTATTGACGACATCTATAACGATATAATGAAAGTCTACCTGCCTAAGGCTGAGACAAAAGAGGAAGAAGATGCTAACATGCAATTGTTAAATGAGGGTACAATACCTTCTAAAACAGTGATGAGAAGAAACGTTGGACTGGGCACTAACCAAATGGACCGTGCTGAAAAGCTACAGCAAGCCATCATTTTGAAGGAGTTTGTTAAATATGCTAAGATGGCAGAACAGCTCTTCCAGGTGACACAAGGAACTAACTGGGATACAGCCACCTTTAATGACCCCTATTTGGTGTTCAAAAAAGAGCTACAGTTTCAAAAGGCTCAAAACACTATTATATCCTCTGCAGAAGAGATTATGTCTAATGCGTTTGTAGGCGACCTAGCTGAGGTTATTAAGGATATTAGAAATGCCTATGCTCCCCTTCTGCTGTCTGACCAGCCTAGAGTGAGATCTATTATACAAAATGTACTTGCTCCATATGCATTTAGCATGTCTGATAGAGACTTTGTAAAGCTTGCTCGTAAGGCTGTAAATGACCTGTTTGACTTTGCTGTACAGAAAGATCAAAACCTCAACTTGGCTATACAGGACATCCTGTTAAATGATGGTGGTGTGGCTACAGAGACGCTATCCTTTATAAATGATGTAAAGGCCAATCCCAATCATCCTCTTAACAAGAACTATGTAGTGAACATCATCTCTGCTGATCCTTCAAAGAGAGTGGGAGAAAACATACCTAACAACTTGAAAGTCAAGGGGATAGATAACAGAGTCTACGACCAGAACAATATTATATATGCCTTCCGTGAGCTCAGAGACTACTTAAAAGATAAGAGTGATTTATACGACCGTCTAGTAACTCTATCTATTTTGCAAAGTGGACTGTCACCCTCTCCCATATCCTTTACATCTGTTCTTCCTTATGAAGACTTTGAGAAGGTGTACAATAAAACACTGTCAAGACTAGATGGTGTGGATAACTTGGAGGACTTCTACAAGCTGGGTGTATTCCAAAGGAACAACTGGAACAATGATGATGTAGTGCCCTATTCAAAAGCATTCACCATCGAAACAGCATATGGTCCTGTGTACAACCCATCTATGGCATTTCTTCCTAAGCCTGTAAAAGAGGCTGTAGCTAAAGGAACCATTGACCCTGTTGTTTCCAAGTCTATAAACAGCTATGATGGTAACTTTGAATACATTGTATACAGATGGGAAAAAGGAGCAGAGATACTCACTGATGAAGACAAAGCAAAAGGTCTAACGGTAGCCAAGAAGAAGGCTGAGATGCGCAAAGCTGGTGATTATTCCTTCATCCAAAAGGGTCTGTTCAAGAAGGTGAGAGATGGTTTTGGAAAAGCTTTTGAACACACTGGTAGTAGAGGAAGAAAGTATTATATTTATAAGGCGATTAATGCCTGGGGTGATGGGTATAGAGCTAATGAGTTCTGGGATACAGAGCATCTTTCTAAGATTAACAATGGCTTTATTCCAGCACAAGGTGTTGATGATAATGTGATCATCACTGAGTTTATGAAAAAACCCACTAGAACCACAGGAAAAAATATATCACGTGGACCAGTTCTAGCAGAAATTAAAGCTGAGTATCCAGGTAAACCTGAGTTTAATAAACTTCCTGGTAGGTCTGCTACACCAACAATGACCTATGCAGGCATTGGTTCTAGACAAACTCCTCAAGAGGTTCTTGATCAAATGACTGAAGTGGCTAAAGAGCTTGAGTTAATGGGATATACGTTAAACACTGGGGTTACATTTAAAGGAAATAAAGAAGGTGCTGACAAAGCGTTTGATGATGGTACTTCTAAAAAGAATTTGTTCTCTCCCGAAAGACAAGGGTCTAGAGCAAAAGAACAAGCTATTGCTAAAGAAATCCATCCTAATCCAAGAGCTTTGTCACCAGGTGCTTTAAAATTAATGGCAAGAAACACCAATCAAGTGTTTGGTGATAATCTTAATACACCTGTAGACTTTGTATTATTCTATGCTAAAGAAACTAGTGGTATTAGACCTGAAGGTGGTACAGGACAAGCTGTAGAAATGGCCAGATTGAAAGGTATTCCTACAATAAATATGGCTGATACTAACTGGAGAGAACAACTTAAAGGTGCATTGTCAAAAGAAGGAGAGGATCCATTTACTTGTTAAAACTAATAATTAATGGCTTGTAATGTTCAGATAAACGCAATTAACCACTTGAAGAAGAAGGGCTATGTAGACAACAATATGTTTGTCACAAATGCCATGTTCTTCTTTGAGAACAATAAACTGTCTGACTTAGCTAGGAATAAGTATGGGGTGACAAATAGCGGTAAGCTATTCACCACAGAAAGGTTGGTCAATGAGAAGATAAAGGCTATCCCCAACGAGGAGATGTTTAATGAGCTGCAAGAAAAGCATGATAACTTCCAACAGTCAGGACTCTCCCAAGAGGACATCAATGATTTGTACGATGGAGATGTACCCATAGATGTATATAACCAAGACCCTGTAATTCCTATTGTCCCTGCTTCTCCTGAGCTTGTAAAGAAGGTGAGAGCTCTAGCAGAACAAATGGGTATATCCATCACAGATCTAAACACCTATTCTAAGCAATCTGGGATAGATGTAACAGGAGTGAATGGTGTGGCAGATGCCATGAGAAAGGTGATAGCTATTGCTGAGGGTAAGGAAGATGTAGCTCTTGTTGAAGAGTTGGTACACATTGCTACACAGATGGTTGAACAAACCAATCCTGAACTCATCACACAGATGATTTCTAAGATTGATAAGTTCAAGATATACAAATACACATTTGATGAGTATAAGAATAACAAAAACTACCAGACGGCTGATGGTAAGCCAAACATCCGTAAGATAAAGAAAGAGGCTGTGGACAAGCTCATTGCTGAGCTCATCATTAATGGTGGCACAAATGAGGAGATGTTCCCAGAGCTATTGAGAGAAGAAAACAGATCTATTGTAGCCAGCTTCTGGGCTAAGATATTGCAGTTTATTAGAGGGCTCTATTTGAAATCAGACATCTCTTTGTTTGAAGACACAGCTGCTAAGATTATGGCTGGGCAAGTGGAAGGCAATATGCTAGACATGAGCTCTGCTGAAATCTATTTCCAACTCTCTGATAGTCAAAAGAATATACAACAGAAGATTTTAGAAACCAAGGATAATATAAAGAAGGTGGAATCTAAGGAAAAAGCTGATCCTCTCCTACTAGATACAGAAGAAGCTAACAACTACTATGAGGTGAAACAACCTGATGGTACATTCTCTCGTGTATTAAAGAGGGTAACTGACCGTGTAAAAGCTTGGTATAGAAAGCGCTTTGGAGACAAGGTGTTTACAGAAGAGGAAAAGAAGTTTAACGAGTTTAAAAGAGAGCAGGGTGTTAAAGGACACAAGTTCTTTGAGGAAATCCATTTCAGATATTTCAATGAAGATGGAACTAGAAGAGATGTTGCTGGTGACCGCTTTGAAAGACTTAGCCCTGTAGATGAAGAAATCTACCAGAAGCTAGAAAGATATTATGTTGATCTTATTAACAGCTTCTCAAAGGATGGTAAGAACCCACTTGTATTCTCTGAGGTGTTTGTATTTGATCCTAAAGAGAAAGAGGCTGGTACCATTGACCTTCTGATTGTAGAAGAAAGTGGTAAGGCTAATATTGTAGACTGGAAGTTCATGAGCCTTGCTAAAGGTGCTAAAGATGTCACCTGGTATAAACAGGGAGCTTATAACATCCAACTTGAAAGATATAAAGAAATCCTACGTGATAGCTATGGAGTCAAAGAGTTTGGTTTAAACAGAGCTATTCCCATCCTTATGGATGTAAAGAAAGAAGATGTTAAGGTGGAAGACTCACCCATTGTAATCACCGGAATATCAATAGGTTCTGTAAATACAGCAGACATTGAGGACCTACGTTTACTACCTGTATCTGCAGAAACAGAATCTACAGGATTCAAAAACCTAGATAGACTGTTAGGAAAACTAAACGCTGTATATAGACAGATATCTAAGAAGGTGGCTACAGAAGATGAAGAACGTGAGTTCAAAAGCGAAAGGCTCAATGCTCTAAAACAAGCCATCCGTGCTGCCCAGACAGCCATGAACATTGCTCCCCTTGTAGATCTCATCACCCTGATGAAGAAACAAGGTGACCAAATCATGAATGACTACAACACTATTTACAAAGATCGCCCTGCTCTATCAGAAGACTCTGAGAACAAAGAGCTCTCTGAGTTTGCTGATGAGATGAGAGAATATATGGCTCTTGCAGAGGTGTTTGGAGAGATAGATGACCTTGTGGCTGACTTAGTGTATACAAGACAGATGCAGGCTGATGCCACCACTGATGAAGCTAAAGAAGACATAGCATTCAGAAAGGATCTTATGGATCAGATTTCTGAACAAGCTCGATCTATTAGGCTTTCTAGAACTGAAATTAGTGATGCTGCTAAAACATTTGCTGACAAACATATTGGACAGCGTAATCTTGTATCAGGACTCCTTAGTGCTGAGGCAGTTGTAAAAGGACTGTCTTCTATATTCAGAGGTATATCTGAGCTTCCTCTTAACTCTTTACAAATCCTATTTAAGCTTGTCACTAATGCCAAGGGTAGAGCATCTAGAGATGCTATTGGTGAGGTGGATGAGCTGATAGAGATTAGAAAACGTTTGGTTGATCGTGGTGGAGATACACGTAAGCTTGTACAAAAGATTTATCAAAGAGACAAAAAAGACAATCTTGTTAACAAGCTAGTGTACAAGTTCAAGAAAGAGTTTTATGATAAGCTTAAAGAGATGTCTTCCACTGGTCAAGGAGATATGGCCTGGGTGAAAAACAATGTTGACATACCTGCATATGAAGCTGAGGCTCAGGAACTTCTAAAGAAAAGAATAGCTCGTCTAGAAAAACTATATGATGACAACCCTGCTCTTTTGGACAAACTGATAGAGGAAGAAAATCAGAAGTTTGATTTAAACTATCCAGGCTTCAATGGTTGGAGCAACCATATTCTAAAGAGACATCCCAAAACTGATTGGTACACAGAGGAATATAAAGAGATTCTTAAAGACAAAGATCTCAATGACCTGTACAACTTCATCACTAGGATGAACCAGAAAGCTAATGAGACAGGATATATTAGCAATCGTGTAGTGTCCACCTTCCTACCCTTTGTAAGAAAAGGGATGGCTGAGAGCCTAGCTTGGGACTTTAGTCTATCTGCTGTGTCTAACTGGGGTGATGCTCTTTCTATAAGAACAGATGATGTAGGATTTGGAAAGGTGAACGAGCTTACAAATGAGCTAGAAAACTCCATTCCTAAGTATTACAGCTATGACTTTACAAAAAGAGAGGATGGTGTAAACGACTATTCTGATGTAAGTGAGGACATCTTCAAGAACATGATTCTCTATATTAATCATATGGAGAAATACAAATACCTGTCTGAGGTGGAAGGTCAGCTCAACTTGGTAAAAACCATAGAAACCTTTAAGGGTCACTTGAACACTAATAGATCAGGAGATGTAATATTTGTAAATGGTAAACCAGAAGAGCTAACAGGAAATGAGGAGAACACAAAGATATTCAACGACTTCCTTCGCGCTGTGCTTTACGAACAAAAGTATCCTCTTTCAGATAGCGACACAAAAATAAACTTCAGTGTTAAGAACATTGTAAAGAAAGCTATCAACAGTGTGGCTGGTAGAGAGGTGTATAAGCTTGATGAAGACCCATCTGCCATATCTATGGTGAAAACAATAGATGCTGCCAATAGAGGGTTCCAACTGAAAGCGCTAGGATTTGAGTTTATATCTGGTGCTGTAAACGCATTTGGTAGTAACATACAGCTAGCTGCACAGTCTGGTAACTATTTTAAAGCCAGAGAGGTGGGTAGAAATGAGATAAAGCTTATTGGAAACAGCTTTGCTAATGATGAAGAAAGACAGATGTTTGTCCAACTCATCGATGTGTTCTTACCCATGAAGGATGATCCCAACTATGAGAAGCTTAAGAAGGCTGGTCTAACCACCCTCACCAGAGGTAGCTTCTCTGACTTTCTTATGGTGTTTATGAGAGAGCCAGAACAACACATGGAAAAATCTATATTCCTCACCCTGCTAGAGAATACAATGGTGGAGGATGGAAAGATTGTTAGCATCCCTAAGTTTGTAAAAGACAAGTATAAAGATAGATATAGCTCTGGATCTAGTTACAGAGAAACAGCTCCTAAGATAGAACAAGAGATTGAAGAGCTTAAAAGGACTAGGTCCATTAATGCCACTAAAAAACTGGACAATGGTAAGCTTGTCATACCAGGCCTTGACCTAACCAATATCACTGAGATTCAACGACTTAGCAATCTCACTAGACGTATTTCTAGAAATGCCACTGGTGGTCTGGCAGACAGTGATGTGAACCGTATGAGTATGAACATCTGGACCAGATCAATGATGGTGTTCAAGAACTGGATTCCTAAGCTTGTAGATACACGCTTTGGTGAGTTCAGAAAGGTGAGTGATGACTTCTCTGTAGAGATAGATGAGGATGGAATGACCACTGGAGAGAAATATGATGTTGGTAGAATCAGACTCTTCTCTAACTTCTTGTCTATCAACATTATAAAGATGGCAACAGACATAAGTGATGTCATTGCTGCAAACGATAGAGGTCTTAAGATAGTGGATGACCTATATGTAAAATATGCAGAGGCCTATAGAAAAAGCACTGGGAAAGAGCTGAAGATGGATAGAAACGACTTTATAGATATGGTTAGAAACAACCTTCGTAACCAGCTAAAAGAGTTATTAATTGGTCTTTCTTTGCTTGGAGCAATGCTTGCTCTTGGTCTAGTGGCCCCTGATGATGACGATGATAAGGCTGACAAGAACTTCCACAGGTTTGCACAAAGAACAGTGGATAGGTTTATTAGTGAGCTTTCGTTCTTCTATAACCCTGTTGAGTTCCAAAAGATACTTAGTGGATCTTCCTTCCCAGCCTTAGGTATATTCTCAGACTTAACCAGATTTATATACCATTTCAACATGGAGACCACTGGGGTGGATATATCCAACCTAGAACTTTCTGAAGAAGAGGCAAGGAAAAAAGCCCAGCCTGTAAAGAACCTGGCTAAGATGTTCCCCATCACCAAGTCTCTAATTACCTATGGAGCCATTCTTGATTCTGATTTTGCCAAGGAATATGATGTCACCATCCAGAAGGAGAGTAGAAGGTAATAGCTATATTATGCTGTATTTTTCTTTCAACTCATTGAATATTAATAACTAATAACTAATTTTGCTCGCTATGAGAACCGCTGCAATTTGCCCTACATGTGCCACATATGAGAACGCCCTTTGTGTTCTCTATAATGGCCCCTATCTTACCAATACTGACATCAATCCCCTTGATTCTCTGGAGGTTGCGTTAGGTAAGATAAATGACAACCTAGTTCCTGTTACAGGATCTGGTGCTCCCACAGCTGCTGCCATCTATTTAGGCCAGCTTTATGTAAGAACCAGTGGGCCTAAAAATCTCTATTTTGCCCAAACCACAGGTACAGGCGCTTTAGATTGGAGAATTGTTCTGTCTATTCCCTACACAGGAGCTCCCCAGTATGCTGACAATGCTGCAGCTATTGCTGGTGGATTGCTCCAAGGTCAGGTGTATCGCACAGGAGATGTTCTGAAAATCGTACATTAAGTTTAACACATGAACGTATTACCTTCTATATTAAGTTATGGAAGTTCTGGTTCCTCTGGAACTTCTGGCTGTTCTACACCCAATAACGTGAGCTCTAAACCAGCTCCAAAGGTGGTGATCACTGAGCCTTTAGAAACCCCTACAGAGAATGCTTCTTTTATGCAGAAGCTTCTTTCTGCTAGTGGGCCTTCTTGTGCTCCTGGTGGCTCATCATCTCCTGTTATCTGCGCAGCAAGCCCCTGTCCTATTATATTGAACGCCATTTGTGTGTTCTATGAAGGACCTAATTTGATATATACGAAGATAAATACAAATGACAACCTTCAGACAGCTCTTGAGAAGATAGAAGCAGCCCTTGCTGGTGATCTGTCAGGAAGCTCTGGAACCAGTGGAACTAGTGGCACCAGTGGTACAACGGGTACTAGTGGTACAACGGGCACAAGTGGAACCTCTGGCACTAGTGGCACATCTGGTACGTCTGGCACAACAGGCACAAGCGGGACCAGTGGAACAACAGGAACTTCTGGTACAACAGGAACAAGTGGTACAGCTGGTACTAGTGGGACAAGCGGAACAGCAGGTACAAGCGGAACCACTGGTACAAGTGGAACAAGTGGCACTGCTGGTACAAGCGGTACTACAGGAACTAGTGGAACAAGTGGCACTGATGGTACATCTGGTACATCAGGAAGTTCAGGAACCTCAGGCACATCGGGTACTACAGGCACCTCAGGAACGTCAGGTACTAGTGGCACTAGTGGTACGGATGGTACAAGTGGTACATCTGGTACCACAGGTACATCAGGCTCTAGTGGAACGTCTGGAACCTCAGGTACTAGTGGGACAACAGGTACATCTGGAACAAGTGGAACATCTGCTACAGATGGAACAGGGGGCACCTCAGGAACTTCTGGCACCTCTGGTACTACAGGAACATCAGGTACATCAGCTACAAGTGGTACTGATGGAACAGGTGGAACTAGTGGTACATCGGGCACAACAGGAACATCAGGAACAACAGGTACTAGTGGAACAGATGGGACAGGCGGTACATCAGGTACAACAGGTACTAGCGGAACCAGTGGTTCCTCTGGGACTAGTGGATCTAGTGGAACAGCTGGCTCTTCAGGAACCTCAGGCACTGATGGAACTGGGGGTACATCTGGTACCTCTGGAACTAGTGGGACATCAGGAACCACAGGTACGTCAGGCACTACAGGTACCTCTGGCACATCAGGTACCACTGGTACAAGTGGCACATCAGGAACTACAGGAACTTCTGGTACCAGCGGTACTACAGGTACATCTGGTACTAGTGGTACTAGTGGTACAAGTGGATCTAGTGGACTATCAGGAGATAGATTTGCCACTACATCAAGCACATGTTACACCCTTCAGGCAGCAGGTAATTCTGGTACCATCACTGTTGGTACAGGGCTTGCATACACCCTAGCTCAGTCTATTATAATTGCTTATGATGCAACAAATTATCAAGAGGCTGAGGTGACATCATACAACCCTTTAACAGGGGTGTTAAACTTTATCACCATTACACAGGTGGGATCTGGAACATATTGTTCTTGGTCTGTAAACCTTGATGGTGCTACAGGGGGTGATGGATCTAACGGTACATCAGGAACCAGTGGGTCTTCTGGTACATCAGCAACATCTGGTACAAGTGGTAGTAG
>Ga0172365_10000628_pt1 | contig 24314 bp, 15 predicted proteins | sample LakKivSesite48cm_FD_114535 | JGI IMG/M metagenome (GOLD analysis project Ga0172365, IMG submission 114535) | Sediment microbial communities from Lake Kivu, Rwanda - Sediment site 48cm | ecosystem: Environmental > Aquatic > Freshwater > Lake > Sediment | place: Rwanda: Western Province, Lake... | reverse complement strand
TGAAAACAGTGATTCTTGCTCTTTAATTTCCGTCACTGGGATAAGTGCTGGTTCTTCTTGTAGTGAAAGTTGTAGTAGCACTTCAAGAAGTTCATCATATAATTCTTCAAATAATTCTTCTTCTTCATCTTCTTTTCCATCTTCTTTTTCTTCTAGTTCATCTTCAACTTCATCATCTTCTTCTTCTGAACAAACATATTCTGATAATTCCACAAATAAAACTACTGAATCATCCAGTTGCAGTTCTAATACATCATCATCTACATCAAGTAATTCTGGTTCAAGTTCTTCTGAATCTTGTTCCAAATGTGACGATGTCAGTTCTTCCAAATGTGAAAAACAATCTTATAAAAAATGTGAAAAATTAGTTAAAAAATACAATTCTGCTAAAGAAGAACTTTTGGCAATTTCAGATATTATTGTTGTTTTAAATTTCATTAAAGCAAAATTAATTGCTGTTCAACCAAATATTGATTTAAGAAATGTTTCAAAATATACTGTTGAACAAAACATTAATTGGGTTGAATGCTTTGTTGATACTTTATTTTGTGTTTTAAGAAAAAATGATGCTTATAAAATTATTAAAGTTAAAGACTGCAAATTAAAAAATGATAGTTCTGAAGATGTTGTTGATAACAGAACTTATTTAATTAAAATTAAATATGATGTTAAAAGTGATGAAGTTTGCAGAAATCTTCCTTTAGTTTTTGAATGGACTCAATTAACTAATAATGATGCTAAATCATTTAAAGGTATTTTAAATACTGTTGTTAAACAAATTGATAACTATATTAAAGGATATCAAGCTGCTTCAACCTTACCTTTTTTATGTTAAAAATTTAAATAATATTTTTTTTGTAAAAGTTATATAAATATTTATTTTTTTAATTAAAATAAATATAGTTAAACAAATAATTATTAATATTATATATAAATAAGAAATGGAAATTAATAATAAATTAAAAATTAATGAATATGTTAGTATTGCCCAATTAAAAAGAAAATTAAAAGCCTATTTAGTTGAACAAGGAAATTCTGATTTTAAACCAAGTATTTTTGCACAAGGATTAGTAGTATGTTTGGTTATGGTTTTGGAAGAACTTGTAGCTGATTGTTTAAAAAATGTTAATAAAGAAAAATCCGGATTATATACTTTAAATCAATTAATTTTGTCAAATTTATTTAATAGTTCTGATAAATATGATTTTGCATCAAAATATATGAAAAAATATTCATCAGTATTAAGATATCACGATTCTGTATTTTTTAATATTAATAAAGTTATTAATAATTTAGAAGATAAACATGGTTCTAAATTAATGATTGATTCAGATGCTAAAAATATTATTTGTTATATTATATTATCATTACAATATGATATTGTTGGATTGTCTGTCAATATGGTTAAATATGCAAACAGAAAAACATTGAACATTAATGTTTTAGAAATTGTTTGTTTATACATTATTTCTAATGATCTTTCTAATAAAATTAAATTAAAATTAGATTCGATAAATATTTCTAACAATGATGAAGCTGATGATGATATTGAGGGAGATGTAGAAGAAGAAGTAGAAGAAGTCGAAAAAGCAGAAGCAGAAGTAGAAGTTAAACAAGAAGTTAAACAAGAAGTTAAACAAGAAGTTAAACAAGAAGTTAAACAAGAAGTTAAACAAGAAGTTAAACAAGAAGTTGAAGTTAAAAAAAGTAAAGACAAAAAAAATAATGATGCCAAATTAGAAAATTTGAATTCAACCAAAGTAATAAAGGAAGAAGAAAAAGAAGATAATGAAGTTAAAGAATCCAAAGAAAAAAGTAAAAAAAATAAATCAAAAAGTAAATAAATATTATTTTGAGTTATATTAAAGTATTTCAATTATTTTATATAAAAAAATTGAAATTAAATTATAAATGATATAATGAAATATATAATTACAATGCCTTTAACAAGATCACAAACTTTAAAACAAAAAAAAAATTTAATAAGTGCAACAAGAATTGGTAACTCAATTAAAAATGATAAAATAATTGATTATTTAGATATATTAGAAGAAAATGGATTTAAAATTTCAGAAAATTTAACAACTAGTAGAAAAAGGTCAAGAAGTGAAGATAATATTGAAAAAAAACCTGGACAAATAATAAAAAAAAATAAAACTTCATTTGATTATATTGTAGAAGGTGGTTATTTATTTGAAAATGATATTATTAATAAAATTAAACAATTAATGGAATCAAATGGAGAAATTAATAAAATAATAGATATTGGTGAAAAAGATATTAATATAAATTGTTATAAAACAATCAAAACAATTATCAATAATAAACACTCAATAATATTAGGTTCAGTATTAATTAATTCATCAAATAATACTTGGGGTAAACCAGATTTAATTGTAAAAGGGTGTTGGATTAATAAATATATTCAAGATAATATTGTTGGAATAAATGTTAATAAATGGTATATAATTGACATTAAATCATCTACAATACAATTAATTAATGGAGGTGAAGATATTTCTTCTAAATTATTATATTCAGTATACAAATCTCAAATATATATTTACACAGAAGCGCTTAATTATTTACTTTATGAATATGGACAAGATAATCAAGTTAATATGGGTTTTATTTTAGGTAAAAAATATAAATATGTTTTAAATAAAAATCAAATTACAAAAAATCCTTTTGATTGTGTTGCTATTGTTGATTTTGAAAAAGAAAAATTAAAAGGTATTCTATGGGATGATATTATTAAATCGAGTGTTAAATGGATTGGAGACTTGAGAAATAATTGGAAAGAGTTTACTCTTAATCCAATTAATCGAGATGAGTTGTATCCTAACATGAAAAATACTTATAGTAAAAATTGGTATGGAATTAAAAAAAATGTTGCTTACGTTAATAAAGAATTAAGTTCTCTATGGCATTGTGGATTAGCAAATAGAGAAAAGGCTTGGTCTAAAGGTATAAAATCATATATGGATACTAATTTAACCCCTGAAATTTTAGGTTTCAATAAATCAGAATCAAAGTATAAAATAATACAATCAATGTTAAGTTTGTTACATAATAATAATAAAAATTATATTTTAGACAAAAAAAATAATTTTATGCAATGGCAAAAAAAAACAGAATGGGAATTTTTTATTGATTTTGAAACATATAGTTCTGAAGATGTAATTTGGGATGAATCAAATGAATGGGATAATATATATAATAGTAGCCAAATAATTTATATGTGTGGAATTAGTTGGAACAATCCACAAACAAATAAATTTAATCATAAAAGTTTTATTATTAATTATTCCCAAATCAATTATCTTGAAAATGAATTCGATAAAAATTTAAATAATTCAGATGATATTTTATTGTCTGATTGTGTTTTTTGTTCAAATGAACTTGACCTGATTAAAAAAATTAAAAATTTTATACTTGAATTTAAACCAAATAAAATGAATTCAAATGATTTTTTCAATAAAACAAGATTAATACATTGGTCTGGTGTTGAACCAATACTTTATAATAAAAAAATAAATGAATATGGTTTAGATAAATTAGAATACAAACTTAATTGGTATGATTTATTAAATGTATTTAAATATCCTGAATATCCCATAATCATAAAAGAATGTTTTGGGTTTGGACTTAAAAATATTATTAAAAAATTAAACGAATATGGTGAAATTAATATTGTTTGGTCAGATTTAGATGATGGATTATTATCAAGTTTTATTGCTAGAGATATATATAATAATAAAAATAATGATTCAAATAAAAATATGTATAATATTATTAAATATAACTTGGTAGACTGTAAAGCAATGTTAATATTAATTGAATGGATGAGAAAATCAATTAATATTTAATTTATATTTAATCTATATCAATTTGTTGAGGAATATTATTTTTACCTTTCAATAATATATTTTTGTTATCATGAAACAAATTTATTGTATCTTTATAAACCATTTCTCTAAAATCTTTACATCTTTTAATTTGGGTTGTATTATTAACATCCCCATTCGCATGTTCATCTTCTAAATCAGCCAAATGTTCCAAATCACATAAACTAATGTATTTTTCACTTGTATTAATACGTGATTTAGCATTTGGTTGATTTAAATATTGTTGTTTTAATTCTACTAAAATATTTTTTGAATGTGAAACAATTCCATCTATTATCATATTTATTGTGTTTATATTGTCTGTTTTCCATTTACCGTTATTATATATTTTTATATATCCCCTATTTTTATCTGTGATTATAAGGTTATGATATTCTGGATGAGCTTCATTTATATAAACATTTTCTATCATTTGAAGTATAATAAATTTTCCTTGTAATCTTGGGTTTAATAAAGGATTTGTAAATAATTTCTTATCTAATTCTTCCAAATTCAAATCATTAAAGTTAACAAGAATATTTTGATTAATATTAATATTTGGTTGATTTATATTAATATTTGTTGTTTTTTTAGTTTTTTTAATTTTGGTTTCTAAATTTTCTATTTTAAGTTTTAATTTGGCATTTTCTTCCAAAACCATATTTAATTTATCCTCAAAAATTTCTAATTTAGTATTTTGATTTGATTTATTAGTATTATTAATTTTAAATTTACATCTTCCATCCAAATGTCTATCTAAACTGTATTTTCTTGTAAATATTTTTTTACAATGGGGACAATTATTATTTTGATTTTGTTCAATATTATCTTCTATTTCAACATCATTATTTTTTTTTATTTCAACACAAAAATCAAAATTTTTTTTACATGGATTTTTACGATTAATATGATTATTATATGTTGATTTTTTATTAAATACTTCACCACAATTTAAACATGTATGTTCTACCATTAATTATATATATTTAGATATGTTTATATATATATTATATTTATAATTAAAAATTATGCTTTTTATTACACCAAAAATTATGCTAAAAGATAAATTATGCTTTTTTTGCACCTTAAAATTATGCTTTTTATATATAAATTATGCTTTTTTACTCCAAAAATTATGTGTAATTTAATTAAAAGTATATATGTGTATAATTACACCAAAAATAAAAAAAATTTGAGAGAGAGATGAAAATCTGATTTTTTTTGGCTTAAAATAGAAAATTATAAATTAAACAATAGTTTTTATTTAATTTTAAAGTTAGCTTGTATTAAATATACCAAATGTGTAAAAATGTAAGTAAAATAGTTAATGAAAATAAACTTGTAAATATAAATTTTATTATTTTAATTTATGGATATCTACAAAATAATTTTTCCCAATCATCACATTTTATATAATTATTAATTGATTCTATTAAAATATTAAAATTATCAATAATTCCATAACCTTCCAACATGACTATATTTTTTAAACCATATAAAAATCTATACCAAAACCATCTATTTAAATAATAATTTGACATAAAAAAGTTTGATGTATCTTTTCTTAAGTCAAAACCCATTGTACCATTTGCTTCTAATATATAAAAATTTTTTCCTTCAAATAATGACTTTTCATCCAAATATTTAATATCAAATCTTCCAACATTAAAATTTGGTATTGAATTTGCTATATCACATATGATTTTATTAAATTCTGGACTAATATTATCAGTTAAATTTTTACATTTAACATCATATCCATCACAAGATTTCATAATATCATATTTTTGAGAACTTTTTTTAATAATAGATACAATTTTACCATTATTACCAAAAAAATCTCTTTCATATAATACTCCTACTTCATTTTTAAATGGTATATATTCTTGATAAATAATTTCGTTTAATTTGTTATTATTTTGTTTAATATATTTATTTATTTCAATTAAATTTTTAATTACATAAACATCTTTACTCACACGACTACATATATTTGGTTTTACAATTATTGGAAAACTCAGTTCATTTATATTAATTTCAGCTAACATTTTAGATTTAGGAATATATTTTTTGGTATATATTCTAAAATGCTAAGTTTATTTTCTTTTTTATAATATGGATTAACATTTATAAAAATTAACATAATTATAATTATTGACAATAATATATTAATAAGTGAATTGTTTGGGTAAATTACATTTAATAACAAAAGTAATGTATATATAATAAATATATTGATTCATGCATAATTTATAATATATTTATATAAAATAAAAATCAAAATATAAATAAGATTTATTGCTAAATTAGTTTTACATAATTTATATGATAAAAAGTTGATTTATTTATATAATACGATTTATATATAAATACATAGACCTTATATAATAAAAATGAGTTACATAATATTAAATGATAATGATAAAAAAATTACCCAACCTAGTTCGATTAAGATTGAATTGATGAATCATCAAAAAACTATGGTTCAAAAAATGATGGAAATTGAAAAAACAGGTATAATTAAAGTAAAAGATTATTCAATGAAAGAATATACTAATATGATTTCAATTGATGGAACAGAGGCTGAAATCAATACTAATATTGCTGTTCTTGGTGATAAAGTTGGTGCTGGTAAAACCCTAATGATTATTACTTTATTAACAATACAAAAAAGTATTATTGATAGACAAATTGAATTAGGTGGTACTCAATTTTATTCTGTAAAATTAAAACCATCAAGTCCATTGGTAAAATCTAACCTTATAATTGTTCCACACAAATTATTGCCTCAATGGAAAGATGCAATTCAAAAATATTCTCCAACATTAAAAACTATGTCTATTGGTTTTAATAAGGAAATAGATGCTATTAGAAAAGTTAAAAAAGAAATAAAGAAAAATTGGAAAAATGAAGAATTTGAAATTGAAAAAGAAGAATTAGAAATTCAAAAACTTGATGGAATTGATATTATATTAATTGGTGAAACAATGTATAAACGATTTTATAAAATTTCTGAAAATGTTAGATTTAATAGAATATTAATTGATGAAGCTGATACTATAAAATTACCAAGAGATATGAATTGTCAATTTAATTTTTTATGGTTAATAACGGGGACTCCAACTGGATTATTTTATACAAATAAATCTTTTATTGGTAAAATTTTTAAAGATGATAATTTGAATCTAAATTCAAATTTTGTTATAAAAAATGATGATAAATTTATCGAACAATCTATTAAATTACCACATCCTAAACGATTTAAAATCAAATGTGTAACACCGAGAGAATTGGAAATTATTAAAGATTTAATTCCTCCATCTATACTTCAAATGATTAATGCTGGTAATTCTGATCAAGCTATTCGTACATTAAATTGTAATATTGATACAAATGAAAATATTTTACAAGTAATTACAAAAAATTTACAAGATTCTATTGCAAATAAAAAAATAGAATTAGAAGCTGAAAAGAAAAAACATTATCCCATTAATTTACAAAAAGAACATGAGCAGAAAATAAAATTTATTGAAAATCAAATAGAAAAATTAATAAATAAATATGAAGATGTTAAAAAAAAAATATATCAACTTAATGATACTAATTGTCCAGTTTGTATGGGTGAATTTACAAATCCAGTTATAGTTAATTGTTGTAAAAATATGTTTTGTTTTGATTGTTTAGCTGTATCAATGGGTGAACTTAAAAATAATAAATGTCCATACTGTACTCGAAAAATTACACAATCAGATATACATATTTTTCAAAATGAAAATATTGTTAAAACCACTCCCCATTCTTGTTCTTCTAACAAATATGCAGAAAAAGATAAATTAGATGTGCTGTTGGATTTGGTTCAAAAAAAACCAGATGGAAGTTTTATGGTTTTTGCTGGATTTCAAGAAACTTTTAATAAAATTGAAAATAAATTAAAAGAATTGAGTATATCTTATCATATCCTTAAAGGTCAAGCAACCACTGTTAAAAAATATGTTGATGATTTCAGAGATAAAAAAGTAAGAATTTTAATGTTAAATGCACAATTTTTTGGAGCTGGTATGAATCTTCAAATGGCAACAGATATTATTATGTATCATAGATTTACAAAAGAAATGGAAGAACAAATTATTGGTAGAGCACAAAGATTAGGACGTGCTGTAAATGAATCACTTAATGTTTATTATTTATTGCATGATAATGAATCTGATAACATTGAAGATAATTTTAAATTTGAAGATCAAAAGAATATACATTATTTGGATTGGCTTGAGAAAAACAATAATGATAAAAATATCCCTAAAAATAATTTAATTAATGATGAACTTGATAAAATTTATACTTTGGATATGGAAAATTCAGATTTGGAAAATTATAATAATTCTGATGTATTCGAACCTACATTAAATTTAAATACAAATTCAAAAATTTTAACCGAGGATGAAAAAATTATTGTAAAACCAAAAGCAAATGTAATTGAAGTAAATAATGATTTAGATGAATTTGAAAAAGAATTAAATAATAATTTAAAATTGAAAAAAGAAGAAACATTTACTAATGATAAAATATTTATTAAAGAGTCCGATAAAACTTGTCAACCCATTGATTTTGACATAGATAATTTTGAGGTATTAAATTAAATTATTATTGGACAACATACGTAAAAATATATTTTTATAAATTTATATTCACAAAATAATTTATAATTTTTATTGGACTCGAAATTTTTTAAATTGGTAAAAAAAATATTTTTAATGTTTTCTTTAGTAATTTCACTTTTACTAAAATAACCATATCCCGCAAAATATGAATTTTTTGATTCATCGTTTAAAATAAATATTCCTCTATTTTTTTCAATCATATCACAAATATTATCATATTCTTCATTATAAATTATTTTAATCATTTTATTTTGATCCATATATACATAAATATATTTTGAATTATCATCATTATAAAATTTTAACAAAATATTATTTTTGAAATCATTTGATTGATTTAAATTATTTTTATAAAATAAATAAAAATTATCCAAGTTATCAATAAAATAATTTTCATTATTTGAATTTACAAAATTGTCATAAAATTTTTGTTTTGTTTCTATAAAAATATTTGTTATATTTTGTATTTCAGTATTATTTGTATTTGGGTTAGTATTTATGCTAGTGTTTATATTGATATAATTTGGTATATTTGAAATGAATTTAATATCTTCATATGTTTTTTCAGTTGATTTAATTTTAAAATATTTTTTAATGTCATTTATATTATTTTGTTTTGAATTTTTTTTGTTTTTTTTGGAACTTTTTTCACTTAAAATTATTTTATCTTTTGCACCATATATATAATATGAATATTTTTTATACATTATTATACCAATATATATAACAAATAATACTAAAAAACTATAGCCTATATACATTATGTAATTTAAATTAAATATCATTTATTAATATATTATATTTTTATTTTTTTTTTATGTCATTTGATGATAATTTTTGTAAAATTGAATTAATTGAATTTTCATCAATTGAACTAGTTAATATGTTTAAGACATATTCATTTAAATTTATCATTTTATCATTTGAATTATTTTTTAATTGGGGAGAATTTTTTTCATTTAAATTATTTAAATCACAATTAGAATCATCAGAATCATCCAAATTATCAGAATTATCAGAATTATCAGAATTATCAGAATTATCAGAATTATCAGAATTATCAGAATTATCAGAATTATCAGAATTATCAGAATCATTTGAATTATCAGAATCATCAGAATCATCAGAATTTTTAAAATTATTATTATCTAAATTATTGTTATTTAAATCATTATTAAAATCATCATAATTATTTGTATTACTTAATTGAATGTTATTATTTGAAATAATATTATTTTGATTAATTTTTATATTTGTTGTTTTGTTTTCAATAATTGGTTCATATTTTTTGTTTAGAATAACAAAAGTATCATTAATTAATTTTGATACAATTATTTTATTTTTAATAAAAATTACATAAAATAATCCTGTTCCTAAAAATATTTCATCATCTATTACAAATTTTTTACTTATGTTAATTATTGAAGGTAAAATATATTTATTTTTTTCTGAATAAAATTTAATAGATGAAAAATTAATACTTGTTAAATCAAGATTTTTAGTTGAATTAATCATATTTTCTAACATAAAATTATAAAATTTATCTTGTTCAAAATTATTTGTATTTAAATCAATAAAATCATAATTTAATTTTATTTTTTCAGATGGTAAATTTAAAGAATTATTTATAAAAATATTTTGATTAAAAAAAGCATTAGATGCCATAAAATTATTTTTTAAATACAAATTATCATTTATAAAACAATCTCCATTAATTTCAAGTTCCCGATTAATATATTTTTTTTTAGATTTATTTTTATTTAAAATTTTTGTTGATTTATTTTTTAAATTATTAGTTTTATTTTTATGTGAATTTGAACTTGATGATTTTTTTGTAATATTTTTATTTTTAAAATTTGATTCTAAATTTGATTCTGAATTTGGTTCTGAATTTGAACTTAAATTTATATTATTGATTTGATTAATATTTTCGTTATTGTCTGAATCAAATAAATTTTTCAATGCCAATGTTATTCCATTAATATCAAAATTACCTATTTCATCTTTTAATTCAACTAAATTATTACTGTTTGTATTGTATTTGGTTTTGGTTAAATTATGTTTATTTGATTTTGATTTTAACTTGGGTATTGATTTATTAGATTTTATTTTATTGTTATTTTGTTTATTTGATAAATTTAATAATGTATCAATATTCATATTAATAAAATAAACTACTCTAAATTATAAATTAAATTTATAATTATTAAATTTTATATATTATAATATTATTATAATATTATTGTTAATGAAAACAAATATAAGTAAAAAAGATTCTAAAAATACTAATAAAAAATTATCAAAAAAATCATCGAAAAAATCATTAAAAAAATCATCAAATATAAAAAATAATAAAACAAATTTTGATGATAAAATAAAATGGAATGAAGAACCGAATAATTCAAGAAATATATATGAAAATTTAAATTACAAAATAGAACCTATAAAAATTGTATATAAATATAAAAACATCAACAGAAAAACACAATATTTAACATATATATTTTTAGGTTCTCAAGGAAAAAAATACGAAAAAATTTTAAATAGAATTGAAAATTTAAATTTATATGATACATTATTAGAAATAACAAAAGAGGAAGAATATAAATTAATAGAAGGATTTGGTGATTTATGGATGGTAAAATTTTTCAATATATATCATATTAGTGGATTTGTAAACAAATTAGAAACAAAACCCGAATTAAAAAAAAAATTACTTAAAAAATACGAAGAAGAATGGTTAAATAATTTTATTAATAAATTTAAAAAAAATATTGTTTATAAAAAAATTAACTATTCTTTTGGTGATTTGGTTAAATTCCAATATAAAGTTAAAATGGGTAAAAAATTAGAAAAAGTTTTGATAGAAAAGGAGGATATTGAAGAATTAAACTTTATATCTAATACAAAAAACTCAAATAACCTATTAACAACCTTAGATATATCGCAATTAGGTGGTAGTTATAATATTGAATCAACAGATAATCATATATATGATTATAGTGAAATTGATATTAATAATAGTGGATGGAATAATGAATTAATTGAAAATGATAAATCAAATAATATAATTAATGGTAAATTAGTTGGAGGAAATGGAGAAGATGATGGAGATGATGATAATTTTGATATTAATGATAAATTAGGTTATTCTGATAATGATAATCAAGATGAAGATGATTTTGATCCGGCAAACATTTACCCAACAGAAATTGTATCTGAAAATGAAGATGAAGAAATTATTCAAACTGGTCCATCAGAAGAACAATTAGACGATGAAATGAATTATGAAGAAATAGAAAAATTATATCAAACTGATGAAACTGACAAAAATATTAATGCTACAAACACATTAATATCATCTGTTTTAGAAAATTCAAAATTAGTTGAAAAAAAACAAAATTATATGGTAAAATTTGATGATTATCAAGATGCGGATATAGATAATGAAGAACTTTCAAATGTATTTATTAAAAAGTTTGTATATACTCATGTAATTTTTAAAGATGATTCAATAAAAAATGTTAAAAATAAAATATGTGCAGTAATAAAAGGTAATGAAAGATTTTCACCAAATATGTATTTGATACCGTCAAGAATATATTTATGGTCAGAATATTTATATAATGATAAAATTGAAAAAGTAATGATTGGACAGAAATGGATGAAAAAAAATGAATTATTAAATTTATATATAGAACCATTGGATATTTCAAATTATGATAATTTATCAGAATCAATAAAAAATTTAAGAGATACAATGAGAAGATATGGTGGAAAAATAAGAAGAGAAGATGAAGAAAATAATTTGTTGTTAGATTATTCTGATTATATGTTAAATGATACTATTTATATGGTGGATATTTATAATGAATTAGGTGAAGAATATAAATGTAATGATGAACAATTAAAAAATATCACCGAAACATATTTTAAGGTATATTTTCCAAAAATAAAATCAGATGATATTCAAAATATAATAAATTTTTTAAATGGGGAAGATAAAAAAATAGAAGATATTAAAATTAAAAATACATTTGATACAATATATAATGATTTATTATTAGAAAAGGAAATAACTGATTTAATAGAAAGTGTTAAAATTAATAAAAAAAAAGAATATCCAACAGTATTTGAAGATGGAAATTTCATAACACAATCAGTTATACACGTTCAATTAGATATAAATGATCCTCAATTAGAAAAAGAGAATAAAGAAAATTTAGCTAAAATAGGAAAATTAGGTAAATCAAATTTTGGTTCAGTAATGTTACCAAAATTAGATTTATTTAGAATATTTAATGATTTTGAACCAGATTATAGATATCCTTTTATTCAATATCAAGTACCTGATGGACAAATAATATTTAAATATTTTGATGAATATATGGGTGAATTTTCAAAATCAAATGAAAATATTGATATGGTTACAAAATGGTTTGAAAATTCACCATATGGTATATCATTTAAAATAAGATTAGTAAATGAAAAAGATTGTTTAAAAACAGAAAAATTTATGGCAATAAATATAAATGAAATAGGTAAAATTGAATATAAAACCCAATGGAAAGAAGAGGATAATGCAAATATGACAGATGTTATTAATACATATGATTATGTTAAAGAATTAGTTGATAGAATAAATAAAACATTAGAAAATCATCCAAGAAAATTATCAGTAAGAAAACCAGAAAATTATGAATTTAGATTTGCCTTTATAAATTGTATCCAAAGATTTAAATTACCAAATAATAAAATAATAAATCATAATGATTTATCTGATTTTTGTATATATTTTTATCCATATATATCTTTACAAATTGAACCCAAAAAAAGAATAGGTAAAACTACAACAATAGATACAAAATCAAAATATGGTTCATATCTAAGATATAAAAGAGTAAGTAAATTTGACAATACAGTAAAAATAGAACAAAGAATATTATCATATATGAGAAATTTTGATTTTGAAGATGATATATTGGCTGAAGAAATATCAAAACAATTTAATATAACTAATGAAAGAGCCCTAGAAGAAATAAAAAAAGTTCGTGATAAATTTCCAAACTTGGGAAAAGTAAAAAAAAATGTTTTAAAAAAATCAGATGAAATTCCAAAATTTAAACCTCCTGGAATAGGTATAGATATTCAAGGAAAAGTACCCGAAAAATATAAAATAAGAATTAGTGGAGCTAGAGAACAAACCCAGTTAGAAAGAATAATAATATTTATGAATATATTGATGTATTTGTATTGTGAAACTTATATTAATAAAAATTCTGAATATCAAGAAATTAAAAACAAATTAAAAAAACTAACAAATATCGCCAAAAGAAGAGGAAAAGTAGAAGAAATTGTTAATTATCAAAAAGAAATTAAAACTGTAAAACAAATGGCTCAATTAGATAAAAAACGTTTAGGTTTTACTCCTGAAGAAGGACAAAATCAATGGACAAGATCGTGTCAAAATTCAGGAAATGATAAAAAAAGAAGACCTGTACAAACACTTATAGGAAATATTCAACAATTAATATCAAAAGGATATTCATTGAATAAAAAAACTAATCAATATGAAAAAAAAGTAAAAATTAAAAATAAGGGAAAAAAAGATATGGAAATAATTTTAAAAGCAGTAAAAGTAATTGATCAAGATGAAGTAACAGGTCAACTCAATGAAATATTTTACACTTGTGATCCAGAAGATAATGGACAACATATGTTTGTTGGATTTTTAACTCGTTCAAATAATCCTTTTGGAGAATGTATGCCTTGTTGTTTTAAAAAAAATAAATTTAAAACTAAAAAAAAAGAAACATTAGATTTTTATAAACAATGTATGGGTGAAAAAAAACAAGATAAACAAAAATTAACATCTAATACATTGGGTGATATATTATATATTCTCCAAGATACTAATAAAATACAAGAAGGTAGAATAGGATATTTACCTAAATACATTGACTTAATAACAAATATTTATTTTAATAAAGAAAAAGAAATAAAAAATCATTATTTATTAAAAACCACAAGTTATTTTTTTAAATATGGTATAAATCAAGAAGAATATTCATTTATAAATACAATTGGAACTATACTAAATATTTCAATTAGTGATTTAAAAAAAAATATCGTTAATTTTTTAAAATCAGATACTGATGAAATGCATTATTTTGCTTTAAATGATGGTGATATAAGGGCTGAATATAAAATTAATGATTTTGCACGTTTTATATTAGATTCAGAATATATTGATTATTATTATTTAAAAGATTTACTTAAAATTCCAGGTCTATTTACTAAAAATGGTATTTTTCCAATAATATTTAATAAATCTACAATTGAAATTAAAAAAGGATTAGGTGAAGATAAAGTAAAAGAAGATTTTTATTTATCAATTGATAAAACTATGGTAAATGACTATGAATATTATTTAAATATGTTTAATACACATGACTTGTTATTTTTAATTAAAGAAAATAAATATTATTATCCAATTGTAGAAATTTCCAAACAAGATGAAAACTCTAAGAATATTGAAATAAAAAAATTATTTAATGTTTCAGACAATAAAAATAAAACAGATTTACAAATTATTGAAATGGTTAAAAAATTCTATATAAGTACAATAAAAGATACACAAATTGAATATCCAAAAACACATACATCTGCTAGAGAAGCATATGCAATTATAAAAGAAATATCTAATAAAAATTCTGAATACGAAATTATTGGTCAAGCAGTTGATTCTAGATTTAAATGTAAATACTTATTAACAAAAGAAAAATTTGTTATTCCAGTTGTTCCTTCAGGTACCGTTTATGGTGTACCATTTATATGTTTTAATACATTAGAATATTCCAAAAGACAAGATTGTTTTTCTAAATTAACATTTAAAAATATAAATCAATCACAAGAACATTTAGAAAAATTATATAAATTAAGCAATAAAAAACTAAATATTAAGCCAATTGGAATGTTTTATGATTTTATATCCGAAGATAATTTTGCTAATATAATTGGGATTATGACATCAAATAATGATTTGGTTCCAGTTGCTAAACAATTAATTCCATTAAAAGAATTAAATAAAAATAACGTTAATTATCAACATAGACCATTATATTATGAACTTGATAATAAATTAGCTACTTATGATAAAAAATATTTTGAAATAATTGATAAAAGAATTAAGAATGTTAATAGAGTTAAATATTTAGATGAAGCATATCAATTATTTAGATTTGAATTATCAAACCTGTTGTCTAATAGTAAATATGAACAAATTAGAAATAAATTGAAAAAATATATTGAAGAAAAAAAATCTAAAGAAATACAAGATTTACTTTTAAATTTATCAGTTGGAGATTCTGGAGAAGAATTGGTTAAAATAATTGATGATTTACCAAATTTAGATTATTATAAAATAAATAATCAAAGAAAAATATGTGCTAAATTAGATCAAGAAAAATGTGTTGAAAATCCACATTGTGTATATGTAGAAGAAACAAAAGTATCTAAATTAAAATCAAAAAATAAATGTGCTTTTGCTTTACAAGAAAAATATTTATATGAATTTATTAAAAAAATATCAATAGAATTATGTGAACAAGAAATTAAAGTTTATGAATTATTAAAGGAAAAAAAATATTTTGTTGATGATATTGTAGACCATAATAACTTTACTGAAAAACAAGGTCAAACCATTATTAAAAGTTCAAATACAAATTTACAAAAAATATTAACAGATATGTTTGGAAAAGAACATGTTCCTAAAATTGGTAAAAGATTTATATCAAAGAAAAATTTAAATGACTTAGAAAATATGTTAATAGAAAATCCACTTAAAGATATAAAAGATGCTTATACCCAAACAATAATTCCACAAAATTATTCAATTTTAAGAGCATATGTAAATGGATATTATTGGATAAAACATAAATTATACACATTAGATTCAAGAAATTTGGGGTATTATTCAAATACTCAAAATGAACTTGTTAATTTATTTAGATCAATTATAGTTGATTGGTTAAATATTCCAGACAATATTAAATTATTAACTAATTTAAGTGAAGATACTAAAAAATTAATTTCTAATCCAATTGTTAATTTAGATTTAGGAACTAAGAAAACAATAGATAATCATTTAATAATTAATAAATATATAGTTAAATTAATGGAAAGTAATATAGAAGAAAATTTAGGTTTTATGGAATTATTTATATTAAATAATATACACAATATACCTATTGTAATTTTTATGAATGGAATACCAAAATATTATATACATAAAAATATTACAACTATTAAAAATGAATCTGGTACAAAATATTTTAATTCTTCGAATATAAATATAAGTTTGGATTATAATCTAGATAATAAGTATCCAAATCTAATTGAATCAATTTATATTAAATAAACATTTAATTATTTGCGTTCAAAATTTTATTTATAAATGTATTTTAATTATGTCAAAATTAAAAAAAAAAAATAATTATATAACAGATGTTAAAGATATTATAACTAATATTAATAACACTATAAATAAAAATGATAATCTGAATGAAAATATTGATAAACCCAAAAATACTATTGTTAATAATACAAATTTTATATCTCACACAAAAAATAAAAATATTTTTGACAAGAATGAAGAATTATATAATGAAGATAATATTTTTTCAAATATAGAAATAAATAATATTAATCAAATAGTAAAGGGGGATTTAATTACTGAAAAAGACAATACAGATATTACAAATAAAAAAAATGATTTAAAAGTTAACACTAATTTATCTAGTTCATCAAGTTCAGAAAAAAATTTAAAATTAAAAGCAAACTCATCTAATTCTGATAATTTAGAAAAAAAACCAAGAAATTGTTCAAGTTCATTATCAAGTCCAAATTCAAAAATCTCTTCTAAAAAAAATGATAAAAATCAATATTTTAACGAACTTTTAAAAAAACAAATCACTGGAATATCATCTGATAAAAAATTAAATTATAATGATCTTAAAAGAATAAGTAAATTTATTAAATCATCAATTTTTGATAAAAAAAAATGTTCAATTTGGGATGGATATATTACGAATGAAAATAATAATTCAAAAGGAACATATATAAATTTTTATTTTAATAAAAAAAAAATAGCACTTCATAGACTTTTATATATTAATTATAAAGAAAATTTATTGGATTCAGAATATTTAAAATTTTCTTGTGAAAATAGAGGAAAATGTTGCAATATAAATCATATGAAAAAGTATTCATATAATAAGAAAATTAATTCAGATAAAACACAAAATGATAATAAAGATAAAGATAAAAAAAATAACACATTAAATAATGATGTTGTTGAACCAATTCAAATTAATTTAGATAAAAAAAAATTAATTGTTGAAATATAATTTGAATTGAAAAATTTATTATATAAATATATTTTATTAATATATTTAAATATGTCATCTGAAATAAATAACACCCGTGATAAAAATAAAACTGATACTATTGAAAAAAATGATGTTACTATTAATTTTGGAGGATTTCCCCCAATAGTATATTTAGGTCAAAAAAATAAAAAAATAAAAGAATTTGCCCAATTAAATAATAGTGAAGAAAATTTAAAAAATATAAGAAAATTAAATATTTTAAATATAAAAAATATATTAGGAGTATAAATAAAATAAATATTATTTTAATATATAATATTATTAATGATTTCAACTGATAATAATGATATAAATAAAAAAAATGATTCTGATTCAAATAATACAAATATTTTTAACCAGATTCAAAATCAGAATGATGATAATTATTTTAATCCAATAATTAGAAATTCTCTTGAATATTATGATTATTTTCAACCAAAAATACAAGAAATATTAAATAAAATTGAATATATAAAAGTTATTAATGGAATTAATATTAATGACGAATATATTTTTTATGATGATAATAATACGGCATTTTATAAATCTAGAATTGAAACATTAGGTATGTTTATTCCTCAAGATAATTCTTGGAAATGGTCTTGGTCTATACCTTTTGCGAAATATCAAAATACATTAATTTCAAGAAAAATTTTAGAATATGCATTTACTTTAAATTCTTCAACTGATTTACATCTTAAATCAACATTAATTAATTCCAAACTGATAATTTCTAATCAATATCAAATTGATATATACCTTGCACTAGCTTCAATGTTAAGTAAAAAACCTTTTGTTTTAAAATTATATTTATATCCTCCAGATGAAAATGCAAGTGAAGAAATAATTTATTATAAAAAAATATTATCCAATCCAGATAGAAAAAAATTTATATCGGTTTATGTTTTGGTTATAGATTGGACACCATAAAATTATTATGTGGAATATACAACTTTATAATTATTTGTATTGGTTGAATTTTGAAATATATTTGTTTTAGTATTTGGGGATAAAGTATCTGGATTTGAAGAATCAGGACTATACATAGAGAAGATTATAACAAATGAACCAAAAATTATCGAACCAATTCCAATTATTGAATAGTTTGGATTAGATAATTGAATAGAATTGGGGTCAGATTGTTGATAATATATTTTAATAATTGAATCTACTGGAATGTTATTTTTATTTATCGTAATTATTTTTGAATATTGTGTTGAATCAACAATATATGTTATATTTATTTTACATTCACCATTGGAATTATCATTACATGATTTATTTAAAACAGTTGCTTCCAATTCAACCAAGTCATTTTTATACCATAATAATACAAACCCAATTATTATTATGATTATTCCAATTATCATACTTATACAATTAGATGTGTCAATATTACCAATACCATTTCCACCTTTCATATTATTATTTTTAACTAATTCAATTATTTTATTATTTAAAATATTTTGATTTAAAAATACAGGTGTATCAAGAGAATATTCAATAGTGTTATCAGACATTAATATTTATTTAATATATATTATATATATTTATATTAAATTTGTAAAAAAATTTTAAATAATTTCGTAACATACATCAATATAATTGTTAGAAGAAAAATATTTTTTATATATGTCTAAATCCTCTTTCGGAACCCTATTAACACACAACCCAATTCTCATAAACAAATTGTAAATTTGAAAAATATTTATAATTGGAAGGTAATACGGAAATATTTCATTGATTCCATTTTTAATTTTGTCTTTAATATATATTTTACTAATTATATTTGATTGGGATTTAATTAAAATATTGGATTTTAAAAAGTGTTTTGTAGTTGATTCAGGACCTCTAAATCCTCGTGTAAACCCATAAATTCCAAAACCAAATGAAAAAAATAAATAGGATTTTAAATATTTTGGAAATTGAGGTCCACCACCTTTTCCAAATAACGTGATTGTATGAACATTTAATGCTAATGTCATATTATTTAAATATATTTGTTAAAGTTTATATGTTTAAAAAATCAATTTTTATAATAGTTGATTATTATAAAAAATTGATTTTTTTAATAAATGTTAATTGGTTATTAAGATTTATTATTTACAACCAATAAATAAAATGGAATACCCACATTCTTTTCAAATTAACTGTGTTTATAATGATTTGGTGGAAGGTACTAACAAATTAGAACCTCATCAAACTAATGAAAATGATGAATTTAGTTGTCAATGTAGAATTTATACAATTAGATCATCTGGTTCAAAATTATATTTTCTAACAGTTAATATATTAAATGGTGAAAATTTAGTTGATTCAAAGTTTCAAATTGTGTTGGCAAAACAAGTTTTAACCAACCCAGAATCAATTGAAAAAGCAAAGTTACTTGGAATGGGTGATATTATAGGGGTTAAGGGTTATTTGGGTAAAACCAAAGTTGGAGAACCGAGTTTATTTGCAAGGGAATTTACAAGATTAGCTATTTGTTCACATGAAATTCCCAAAGAACAATATAGCGTTTCTGATTATGATGTTAGATTTAGAAAAAGATATTTAGATTTAATTTGTAATCAATCTTCACGTTACAACCTTATAACCAGATCCAAAATTATCAAATATTTAAGAAATTATTTAGATAATAGAGGATTTATGGAAGTTGAAACACCTATCCTACATACAAATTATGGTGGTGCCAATGCGAAACCATTTATCACTCTTCATAATGATTATAAAATGAATATGTATATGAGAATTGCTCCCGAACTTTTTCTTAAACAACTTGTTATTGGGGGGTTTGGAAAAATTTATGAAATTGGGAAACAGTTTAGAAATGAAAGTTGTACACGTGTACACAATCCAGAATTTACCAGCATAGAACTGTATCAAAGTCCTGCAGATTGTAATGATATGTTTATTTTATGTGAAAATATTATTAAACATCTTGTTCATAAAATTAATGACACTGATAAAATTACTTACAAAGATATTGAATTGGATTTTAATGTTCCATTTAGAAAAATAGATTTTTTGGATGAACTTTCTAACATATTGAATTTTGATTTTAATAAACTTGATTATGATAACAATGACACGCTTGAAATATTGAAAGAATTATTAAAAAAAAATAATTTAATTTGTTCACACCCATTGACAATACCAAGAATATTGGATCATTTATCAAGTGAATATTTAGAAACTAAATGTATACAACCTACATTCATTATAAACCATCCTAAAATTATGAGTCCATTAGCAAAACCACATAGAACACAACCTTGGAAAACAGAACGATTTGAATTATTTATAATTCAAAAAGAATATGCTAACGCTTATACAGAATTGAATATTCCCTCAATTCAAAAAGATGCATTTGATAAACAATTTCAGGATAAAAATTCTGGTGATGCAGAAGCACAAAATCCTGATATGGAATTTATCACTTCACTTGAATATGGATTGGCTCCAACAGGTGGATTAGGAATCGGGATTGATAGATTAGTAATGATGTTAACTAACCAAGAATCCATAAGGGAAATTATTACTTTTCCGACAATGAAATAAATATTTTTAGGCTGCACTAAAATCAACTGATAATTTTTTTAATGTTTCTAAAGAAAATGTAGTAAATAATTCAGTTTGTTCTTTATTTATTTTAGCTTCATATTCATCAAATAATCTGGTATTTATTATAAATTGGTTAAAACAAGAATGGATATCAATTGGTTTGTTTATGGAAGAATTTACTTCAAAACTTAATTTATAAATAGGATATCCTGTAGAAGGAATTCTAGTGGTTCCTGTCATTACTAATAATATTGTTTCTAGATATATTTTTTCTCCATATAAACAAATATTTTCATTTATTATATTAGATAAAATATTTATTTGTATTTGGGTAAAATTAATAAAATTAATGTGTTCCATAAAAACTGAATATGTTATATTTGATATACCTGCTATTAATTCATCTAGTAATTTTAAAGGTAATTTATTGATTTTTGATTTGGAAATATTTATTTGCTGTCTAAAACCTCTAATAAAATATTTTGTAGTTTTTTGTGTAGTTTTAATATATTGAATAATTTTTTTCGTAGTTTCTTCTTTTAAATCACTAATCTCAACTTGTTCACCTTCATCATTATACATACAAGTATTATGAAATAGTGCTAATTCCTCATTGTAACAAACAAAAGGAGTTTTTTTTATTAGTTCAGGATTATATTCTAAAATTATTTTATTGATAAATTCTTCCCCAATCATACTTGTATTTAAATTATGACCCAATTGATATAATAAAATAGGATCTAAATTTATTCCAATAATTTGTTTTAATTTGATTGCTAAACCAAATAATTGTCCTATAAAATATAATTTATCTTTTTCAGATTCTAATTTATTTCCTTCTAAACTTTTTAATTTATATAATTTAGTATCTGAATCTTGTTCAAAATAATTTGAATTTTCTGTAAAATATTTTGCCAATTCATAAAAAACAGTTCTTGTTAATCCACCTGCATCAATTGATATATCATTTAGTCCTGTTTTAGAATTATAAAAAGTAAATTTTGGTTTGGAATTAGGCATTAATAATGTATATTTGTTACTAAAAAGTATGTTGAAAATATCTATGTTTTGTTTATAATTTGTTTTTTGTATGTCTGGAATATTATTATCTACTTTTGTTATAAATTTAGTATCAATATCAATTTTATAATTAAATATTTTTTTATCACATATTTTAATATATAGTATTGGTATTGTTTCTTGTACCTCAAATGGATTATAATTTATGTTTGATAAAATTGTTTCAATATCAAAAAATTCACCATTATCTATTTCTAAATCATTTTTTTTATAAAAAGCTAAATTATTATGATAACAAATTACTAAATCTCCATTTGATAATTCAGTCACACTCTTAGGATTTGTAAAACTATCGGGATTTTTAAGTGTATCAATATGATTTCCATCAATATCAAATATTATTACATTATTATTATCCAAATCCAAAACTACAATATTTCCATTTGTTAATTGATAAATATTATATGGATTAAAATTAGTATTGGTAATATTTGCATCTGTACCTACACCTCCAATAAATCTAGTGATACCATCAACCTGAACTGGAATAGCTCCGTAAAGATCAAAAGAAGAACTATTATATGCGTAATTAAAGTTTCCAATATTATTATCAATATCATTAAAATTAATTTCATTAATGTATTCACCAAATATATCAAACATTTGAATACGATGATTATATGGATCACATACTGCTATTTCACCATTTATTAATTGACAAATACCAGTGGGTTTTTCAAATTGTCCAGATAATGTTCCTCTTATACCAAATTCTCTTATAAAATTACCATTCAAATCAAAAATTTGAACACGTGAATTAGCTCCATCACTTACAACAATATTACCGTCTGTTAATTGAGTTATAAAAGTAGGTTTTTCAAATTGTCCTGATGCTGAACCAACTGAACCAAATTTTCTTATTAGATTACCAGATATATCAATAATTTGAACACAATTATTTTCATTATCTACAAAAGCTAGATTATTATCATGTAATTTTGCAATTGCAAATGGAATAGAAATTTGTCCATCTGGTAAAGGAACCAAATCAATTTTATTTATAAAGTCAAGTGTATAATTATCTTGTAAATTATCTTGTAAATTATCATCAACAATAGGCATTTGTTCTTTTTTTACTCCATATAATAAAATGTTATTTTCATTTGTATCTAAAATTGATAATGTATTGTCGTTTATTATTATTACACTTGATGGATTAATTATTTGATTTGAATTATCTAAGGAAACCAAATTCACTAAAGTATAAGTAGATTTGTATTCATCTTGATTATTTTGATTATCTTGTTCAACTCTATCAAATGAATCCATTAAATTTCTCCCAATATATGGGGTTGCTTCTGATGGTGTTGCTTCATAACCGTTATTACTTGTTATTGGAGATTCTGGCAAATCTAAACTTATTATTCCACTATCATTATTACTATTATTTCTTCTATTACTATTATTTCTTCTATTACTATTATTTCTTCTTGGACTCATATTTACATTTTGAAATCTATCTAAAATTTCATCTTCTTCCCTATCACTATCAATTCTTAAAATTGGAGATATAGGTAAATCTATTCCTGTTCTACTATTACTATCAATTCCAAAAGTTGGAAAAACAGGTAAATCTATTATTGGTCTACTGTTGCTATTATTTCTTCTCGGTGTCATATTAACATTTCGAAATATATTTAAAAATTCTTCATCATCTTCACTATCTTCATCATTACTATTTGTTCTATTTGTTCTAT
>Ga0172365_10000622_pt1 | contig 24348 bp, 18 predicted proteins | sample LakKivSesite48cm_FD_114535 | JGI IMG/M metagenome (GOLD analysis project Ga0172365, IMG submission 114535) | Sediment microbial communities from Lake Kivu, Rwanda - Sediment site 48cm | ecosystem: Environmental > Aquatic > Freshwater > Lake > Sediment | place: Rwanda: Western Province, Lake... | reverse complement strand
GTCCAGATGTCGCAACCATCAAGGCCATTATAGATACACCGAAGTAGGCACCTAGGAGATCTGCCTCATCCACGGGTTGATGCATCCTCTGGTTGGTGAATCTGCAGTAAACGAAGTCCCGCGGGGATGCGAGGGTGATGGTCACCGTTCCTCGGGAAACGTCGGCGGTCCAATTCCCTGATCCCTCGCAGAAGATATCGGTGAGGTTCCAGCCTGATTGGGGCGTCTCTGTAAGTGTGCAGGTGACCCCCGGGGGCAGGTCGAGTATCTGGGCGCCCCCGCCCCCCGCTGCGGTGATCTGGAAGCTGCCCGGGGCCGGATTGAGGTTGAATGTGAACGTCTCGTTGGCCTTCTCTGCCTCCTTGTACACGATCAGCGTCCCGGTCTCCTGTTCAGGGGCACGAGCGGACAGGAGCGCGAGCAGGACGATGCAGAGCAGGAGAAGAAGGAGAAAATGATGCTTGGTCGTCAACGATTCCACGTCGAACCACTCTGCTCGGCATCTTCTGGGTTTCCGATATATATCTTCCAGAGATCAGATTCCTTGGATCGGTCTCGGTCAGGTTGACTGGTTTTCGGACTGGCAGGCAAGGTTGGGAGCGCGCTTGGGGTTTGGGAAAGGGTAATATGGGGAAGCCGTCCAGCGGTGGGTGACGTATATGGGGATGGTCGCACTGCTCGGGCGCCTAGGCAGGCAGGCAATGGCGGGAGTGGTTGCCCTCCTCATGGCGCTCTTGATCCTGTCTCTGACGCTGGGCAGTCTTGAGCAGACGTCCACCGTCCGGATCGTCAGCTTCGGCACACCGGGTGATGATAACCAGACCGATCTTGGCACGCCCACCCTCGACCTGATCGCCCAGTTCGGCTTCAGCGGCAAGGATATTCAGTATGCCCCTGGCGGTGAGGGGGACGACAACATAGTCCAGAATGGGGGAAGTGGCGGGGACAGGCAAACCGTGCGAGCGGGCTATGGCGACGACTACGTCATCCAGGAGGGTGGCGGTGACAACGATGAGATCCACGGCGAAGGCGGTACAGGCAAGGATGTCATGACTCAGAATGGTGGAAGCGGTGATGATTATCTGATTGCAGGGGGAGACGAGGGAAGTGACCGCATCACCATCCTTGGGGAAGATGGCGATGACACGATCAGGACGGACGCGGGAGGTGGCGATGACACCGTTCGGATCGAGGCGGGACCAGGCGCAGATACCATCACCTACAACGTGAGCTCGGGGCGGGATGTGATCGCGATCGATGGTGGGGAAGACGTTGACGTCCTGATCGTGAATGCGGGTGTCCAGGAATTCCAGGTTCTGGATCAGGGTGGCGGGCTTATGTACCAGCAAGGGGCCAGCGGTTCAAGCATCCGGGTTGGGAACACGGAGCGCATTCTCGTCCTTGACCCCGATGGAAAGACGCTCTACGAGTCGCACCAGGGTTCCGAGCAGGGTATGGAAACCGTGGTTGACATATACCTCCCTTCCGAAAGCACCGGCAGCCCTCAGGGCAAACTGGCCGTCAGAGTGTATCTGCCTACCCCTGATCACATCAGATACCCCGAAGGGGCTCCGGTGGTCGTGATTGGGGAGGGTGGCGCCATTGCCGATGGTCTGGTGAACTCCTACATGCGTAGCATGGATGATGTGATAGTGATGACCTTCATCTATCCGGGTGGCGAGAACCTCAGGGAGAAACGTCATTCAGACGGGGTATACGACTACCGCGGATTACAGAGCATAGCGGCCCTGCGCGATGTGATACTGTATGCCGCCGGGCAGAAGAGGGATGCAAACGGCAAGCTGCTAGGGGATCTGGCCGCGTACGACGTTTTGTACGACAATGTGGGCTTCATCGGTTTCTCCTTCGGGGGCAATATCGGGATAGCCGTAGCAGCGTTGGAGGGAGACGCCATCAGAGATCATCTGAAGTACGTGATCCAATGGGAGACGCCCGTATCGAGTCAGATCGCAACCAGGGACCTGGGTAGGATGCTGTTCCAGCCGATCAACTCGGGTGCCACGGGAAGAACAGAGTTCTTCAACCCAAACTACATATCATACGGCCCCCAGGTCATCAACGTGGACTACAGCAAGATCACCTACAATCCGAATTCAATCTATCCCGTCTTCATTGACGGCAATGGCGACGGCATCTTCACGGTGGCCAACGGCTCCCACTATGACCACCCCACGCCCGATCTGAACGACAACGGGGAACTGGAAAAGGACGAGGATTTCGGGCTGGACACATACTGGTACGACACTTACGACGCCGACGGCAGGGTCGTCTATTCCCGACCAGTCATGGAAGCGCTCCTGGAATATGGGGTGTTCGGGGATCAGTGGCCGTCCAATGTCGCCACGGTAGCAGAAGCGGAGAGCTACTGGGACATAAGGGAATCCGTTCGCATGTACCAAAGCGCACTGCAGAAGATACCCGACCTGAAGGGCATGTTTCTGCTGAGCGATGACGACCACGTACAGTCGGACCCACACAAGTCCCACGCCCATCAGGCTTTCGACGGGTGGACCTCCTACGCATCGTGGTTCAAGATTAACCCGGACAAGAGGTATCTCGTCGAGGTCGACCCCTCACTTGAGGACCTGCCCATTCCCGAACTGAACCCGAACACCGCGCCGTCCGATTGGGAGGACCATGCCTCCTACTGTATGCCTGAGACCATCAAGGATGAAACATATCGGATCGCGGCCGTGCATCAGATGGCCGATATGGTTCGGGATGAAAACCAAGATCGGGCAGGATAGCGCACTTGTCTGGGCTAGCTCTCCTGGATTTGCCTTCCGAATGACAGGAGGCATGTCGGACAGGCCGAGGCTGAGGAAGGAGTGCGATGGTGAGCGGAGGTAGGTGGAATCCACTATGTCAACTGCGTCCGAGGGCAGAGTGAGGGGATCCAGAAGCGCAGTCTCCGAAGGAAGCGGTTCGGCGCAGTATGCGGAAAGAGAAACCCAGACTGCAGCAAAAGGGCACCTTGCTGATACGTCCCCCGCATCCCCTACATCGTCCCACGCAGCCGCCGCACGAACGGGGAGCATGGCCCTCGCCGGGATATAGTATGATCGCGCAATGCTGATACCCGCGACCCATGTTCACTCCGCAGCGATGCACCACAGCGATGGAGAGAAGGATAGTCTTTAACCATGGCCAAGACCAGACCCGGTAGTATGGATGGGTTGGATGGCGACAAGGAGACCGTCCTGAAGGCCTCCCGTGCCTACTACGCTCATCTAGCCTATTATCGAGATCTAATGCTTGAACGACGCGCGGCCGAAACAGAACGTCATCTCGACTTCGCCGAATTTGCCTTCCGCACCCATGCGACTCGTGGAGTCAGAGACGTGCTCGATGTTGCGTGCGGAAGCGGTAGACACGTACTCGGGCTGGCGCGCCGTGGCTACCGGTGCACCGGGCAAGACTATACTCCCGAACAGATACAGATAGCCCAAGCCAAAGCCAAGCGCGAGGGGCTATCGCTGAGGCTGCTGCAGGGTGACGCGACGAAGCTGAAGTATGAAGGCGAGTTTGACGCGGCACTTGCACTCTTTGTACTCTTCCTTCTACCCAGCGATGGCGATGTGCTGGAGTGTTTTCGGCAGATTCACCGCGCGCTGAGATCAGGGGGAGTGCTGGTCTGCAACGCCGCGAACCCCTTCTACAAAGGTGAGAATTGGTTCTCCCTCATGTCAGTCCTTCGAGGACACTATTCCGGTGAAGCCCGCGTACCGGGCATGCAATATCTTAGCATTGATCGAGTCCAGGATTTCGACCCGCTGCAGGGTGTAGCATGGTGGCTGGAAACGCGCGTGGTCAAAACCAAGGATGGGGTGCGCATATTCCGAGAACGCGAACGTCTGCGACTCTTCACGTACTGGGACATCCTCCACTATCTTCAGCTAGCCGGCTTTGAGGAGATCAAGTGCTACCCCGATTGGAAGGCCAAGCCGGCCAAGAAGCCCAAGGCGGAGATGCTAGTCTTCGTTTCCCGAAAAGGTTGACCCGTCTAGGGGCTTGGATCGCTAGGATGGCAATTGTCGCGGTTGTGATCAAGATTGGGTTTCCGGGCACCGGGAGGAAGGAGACCTTTCCTCGTGCGCCGGCTTCTTGGTGCAGATCCGGAACGCAAGGACAGGCAACAACTGCAACCAGGTGCATTCAGGGATGACGACATACCCTTTCTTCGTCACCAGATCCGAATCATGATCCTGCTCCCAGACCGTCAGCGAGACATCGAACGATCCGGGGACCGAGTAGACATGGAACGGGCTTCTTTCGGTACTGTCCCCTCCATCACCAAAGCTCCACAACCAAGCCACCGCTCCATCGTAGCTTGTGCACAGCTCCGAGAAAGCAACCATTAGCGGAGGCTCACTGGCATTTCGCGGAGATGCAGAGAACTCTGCCACCGGAGCACTGTCGACAACTTCAACGCAGTTCGTCTTGATCTGCTCGTCGCCATCGCCATCCGCTTCCATAGCGGTCAGGCTGACGGTGTAGGTTCCGTCCTGGGCATAGGTGTGGGTGGGGTCCTTCTGGGTACTCGTTGACCCGTCTCCGAAGCTCCACGACCATGAGACTATGCCGTCGTAGGACGTAGACCGATCGCGGAAATCGGCACTCAACGGTTCGGTGCCGCTTGTGGCAGAGGCCCAGAACTCTGCACCGGGTTCGGTGTCCGTGACAACGATGTAGGAGGCCTTTGTCTCCATGCTGGTGTCGCTGTCAAACTCCGCGACAGTCAAGCTGACGGTGTATGTCCCATCCTGGACATAGGTATGCGTCGGATCCTTCTCGGTGCTCGTCCACCCATCCCCGAAGCTCCAGCACCAGGACACCAGTCCCTCAACGGATATGGACTGATCGGCAAAGACAACGGTCAATGGCTCTTGGCCGCCTCCCGGAGATGAGAAGAAGTTGGCTGTCGGCTTCGGGCCTGGGGCAACGACGATGTAGGCTGGTTCGGTTCCCGTGCAGGAGTCGCCGTCCGCTTCCCGCACGGTGACGCTCACCGTGTAGTTTCCATCCTGGGCGTACCTATGGGTGGGGTTCCTCTCTTCACTTGAATATCCATCGCCAAAGCTCCAGAACCACGACACGATGCCATCGTATGATGTGGAAAGGACCGTGAAACTGACGTTGAGCGGCTCCGGCCCGCTCCTTGGAACACCCAAGAAGTCAGCGGTCGGGTCTACATCCGTGACAACTATCAACCCTGTCTTGGTCTCCGTGTCGCCATCACCGTCCCCCTCTGTGATGTTCAGGCCGACCGTGTAGGTGCCCTGCTGGACATAGGTGTGAGTGGCATTCCTGTCGCGAGAGGTGTGCCCGTCCCCGAAGCTCCAGTGCCATGAGACAATGCCATCATAGGAGATGGATTCATCGACGAAGCCTGCGGTAAGCGGCTCTGAACCGTTTCTTGGGTTTGCGGAGAATGCCGCGGTGGGCCCGGTATCCCCAACACTCACGTATGCCGTCTTGGTTTCGGTATCGCTGTCGCTGTCTGCCTCCCTCACGGTCAGGCTGACTGTATAGTTGCCTTGCTGGTTGTACGTGTGGCTGGGGTCCCTCTGGTCGGATGTGGAAGCGTCGCCGAAAGTCCAGAACCAGGAGACGATGCCTTGCTGGGAGGTTGACTGGTCTGTGAACGTAACCGTCAGTGGTTCGGTTCCGCTGGTTGGGCTGGCTGTGAAACTGGCAATGGGCGGTGCGGTGGGGGCAATCACGAAGTGAAGTGCTTCCCGCACGGTGTAGCCGGTATCGGTTGTCGCCTCGACTATGATTGTGTAGGTGCCGAGAGGCCAGGAGGAGTTGACCACCGAACTGCTGAAGGCCCAGTATTGTCCAGAGGGCCAGCCGGCATCCTGCGTCATGGTCGTCTGGTGGTTGCCGGGCGGCTTGAGCAGGATGGGCGGCGTCGGGGAGTATCAGGTTATGCTGGTGGCCTTGTTGGCGTAGGCCGCGTTGGTGTGCTGTCGGCTTCTAAGGTAGATCGGGTCATACTCCACGTTCGCCCAGATTGTAGCGGGCTTCTGTTCGAAGGTGCTCACTGCTGTGGCCGATGCCTTTGCCTCGGATGTGTAACCTTCGATCGGGTCGTCGACGTAGAACGATTTGGTCGCGATCAGCGCCGGGTACTTTCCGGGCGCGGGTATCGACTTGACCTGATAGGTTCCGAAGAACTCCGTCAGACGGTCCGTGCTGTTGTCGATCCAAGAGGCGGGTACCATCTTGGTATATGTGTAGGTGTAGTTGCTGCCTGGCACCACCGGGTAGCCGGTGATGTTCCAGCTCATGTTGGCCAGTAGCGCGCGGTACTCCGTCGCGTCCCACAATTGAAGAGCGATGTTGTTGACGGCTTGGTACGGGTTGTCGGCGACCCCGGTGTTCACATGGGCCGTGAAGGTCACCTTGAAGCTGCTTGGGTCGAGCCACTGCCCCTTGATCGGCGTCACATCTATGTTCACTTGGACCCACCATTCATCCGGGTCAGGCGAAGCGGATGCGCAGACGCCAATCGAGACCAGGGCCAGCACGACCAAACCCGCATTACTATGTAGGGTTATCCCGGTTCTAATCAAGGGCACCCTCCCGAATCGGCTCGTCTCCCTCCGTATTCCACCCTCTTGGGGCAACCAACTTGCCACGGCGCCCCTTACCTAGGTCTCCTTCATCCCTTAGCCGAAACCCAACCAAGATAGGTCTGACCTTGGATAAAAAGATCGCATCTTCCGAGGCATCCGGGGTTGGTCCTTCCGTTCCAGAGACAAGGGCTACGCGTCCCCATCGCCGCCCGCGGTGCGTCATTGCAAGCTTCTCGGCGGCTCCCTTAGGCAACGAGGACGACTAGGGTTGCTTCCGAAGCCCTACTAAGCCTAGGGCCAGACCCGTGGATAGAGCTGGGGAAGGGACTTGAACCCCTGTAAAGCGGATCTGCAGTCCGCCGCCTCACCTCTAGGCTACCCCAGCGACCTGCCCGCCTTCCCAACGTTTCTATAAAGTGTTTCCTCACGGCCAGACCACACAGTGCAAGTCACGTGGATGACGGGACGGCATCGTTGACCCTTTGTGGATGCGACCCATCAAGCGGCTTCGCCTTCGGGTCCGGGCCTAGCCAATGATCAGGCGATACGTTTTGCCTTTCATTTATCTGGTGAATCCGCAGGAACAGGCTTCTCTCCGTCGCATCAGGCGATCACTGTGAAGCACTCACAAAGAGGCACGGGGGCAAGGAAGTTGGTCCGGCGCGCCGTCCTGTTCGATGGCCCGGATAGAATACCCCGCTCCCTTCCCGAGCCCTGGGGAAGCGATTTTTTGCGCGTTGGAGTTAGGCAGGACCCGGTTTGGAAACCTTCGGTGCAGGGCGAGGATGAATGGGGGTGCGTATGGAAGAGGGTCTCACCCGACGACAGGACGAAGGGACAGGTAAAGGTCCATCCCATCGACGATTGGGCGAAGCTCGACGGCTACCGCTTCCCGACATACGATCTTCCGGCTTGCTACGAGCACATCCCCCGGCAGCTAGCCGGCAACGGGGACGACAAGTTCGTCCTAGCATCGATTCCCTTCTCCCTGATACACCGGTTGCGATATCTCAGGGGCAACCGGCAAGCCATGCTCGACCCGTACAGGAATCGCGCCGAGCTGCGGTTCCTTCTGCGGCGGATGACCGGGATCGCCCTGGAGTCTCTGGAGCGCTTGGCGCCGCTGGGAATCGACGGCATCGTCTCAGCGGATGACTGGGGCCTTCAAGACAGGGCCTTCATGAGCCCCGAGATATTCCGCAGATACTTCAAAGGCCACTACGCACGGGTCTATCACCGGGCCCACGAGCATGGCATGCTCACCTTCCTGCACAGCTGCGGCCACATCAGCGAGCTGCTTGAGGACTTCATCGACGCCGAGCTGGACGTCATACAGATGGATCAACAGGAGAACATGGGCATCGAGCGCCTTGCCGAGGAGTTCGGGGGTAGGATATGCTTCTGGTGTCCGGTCGACATACAGAACACCATGGTGAAGGGCAGCGCGAGGGACGTGGCGGAGTACGCAAGGAGGTTGATCGGGTGCTTCGGCGTCTACGAGGGGGGCTTCATAGCCAAGTGGTACGGCGGAGGGGAAGTCATCAACCACTCCCCGGAGAAGGTTGCTGCGATGGCCGAGGCCTTCGTTCGGTATGGGAGATACGAACCGAAGGGCGCAATCTAAATACGCGCGCTGCAAGAAGATGGCCCAGAAGTCAACCGAGGAGGCCATGGCTTCTTGACTGCGAACGAGATCCCGCTCGAATCCATCACAAGGAGGCTCCGCGGCCCCGAACTCACCCCGGACAAGCTGGGCAAGGATTGGAGTTTCTACAAATCCTCTGAGAGCGAAGCGGTGATGTTCGACCGCATCCACGCCTCCAAGGAGCTTGCGGAGCTGGGCGGGCAGGTCGTCCCGGAGGTATGCTTCCTGCTCGAGGATCCCAACCCCATGGCCCGGATACTGACCATGGACGCCTTCCGCAAGTTCGGCGAGAAGGCCTCGCCCGCCCTTCCGCAGGTGGTCGCCAATCTGAGTCACTACGACAGCAGCGTGGTGGTCACGGCGATAGGCCTCATCGCCGCCATGGGCAGTGCCGGCCTTCCGGCTGCGCCCGCCCTGCTGGGCCTCATCAAGAAAGTGCAACCCGCCGCCAAGGGCGCCGCAAGACATCTGTCCATATGGGCCCTGCAGAAGCTCGGGACAGGCGTGCTTGACGCCTGTCCCGACGCAGTTGAGGTGCTGTCGTCCTGTCTGGGTGATGATGAGAAGCTCCTCCGCCTGAACGCGGCAGCGGCCATCGGCTCCTTCGGTCCCGCCGCATCCAGCGCCCTGCCTGCGCTCAAGAAGGCGATGAAGCATGAGGATCAGAATACCCGCGTCTTTGCGGCGCGCGCGGCCGGGAAGCTTGGGCCGGCGGCGAAGGCCCTTGCCAGCGAGATCACCGATGTGATCGGGAGTATCTCGGAGGACGCCCGCCCCCGCACGGAGCTTCGCCGGCTCGTCCGGACTCTGACCGGATCCATGCCCCCAAACCCACCCGAGCCAGAGCCCAGAATACGCCAGCACCACTGGGCGGGCCTGGACCGCAAGGACTTCTACCTCGCCTGCCACACGCCGGCCAACTACGACCTGCAGAGCCTCTTCGATGAGGAGCTGTGCAATGCCCTGACGTTCTGGGTCGGCCATTCATCCTACGTCGTCGACTTCCCCACGGGCGAGCAGATGAAGCGCTGGAACCTGGCAGCCTTCTGGTACTATTTCACCGAGGACATCTTCAACCCCAAATGCCAGCGCGACTGCGGCTTCCCCACGGTCACCGACTTCAACCTGTGGATGACGGGGTACATACTCGACATGGGCAGGAAGCTGGGCAAGGGGCGCTGCATGTGGTCGGTGGGACACGAGCACATGGACGCTGGCCAGTTCTGGGGATACCGTTTGCATGGGACCCATGTGCCCCCCGGCTTCATGAACAAGAAAGCCGGCTACGAGTTCTACCGCAGATGGATAACGACCAGCATGCACAAGAACCACTGGGACCTTGAGTACGGGAACTACCGGCCCTACAAGTTCTACAACGGCTCCGACTGCGGCGACCCCGCCACGTGGGAGTTCCTGGCCGCTCACGGCATCGATGCCTCGCCGGCCTCCATGATGTCGGGCGGGGTTTCGCCCGCGCTTGCGCATGCCTCCTTCGAGATACTGCCCCAGATAGGCTGGTACTGGTGGGAGTGCCAGGTCGTGGGCACAAGCCTCCAGGTGGGCTCCGCCTACGTCCGCGGCGCGGCAAGGCAGTACGGGAAGAAGTGGTGCATGGACGTTTCGCCGTGGAGCATAGCCACCTGGTTCTCGAAGCTTGACGACAAGGGCGAGAACTACAGCGGGGTGCCCACCAGCGTCCATCAGCGCTCCTGGACCTACGGCTATTTGGCTGGCGCCGACTGCGTGCTTGAGGAGTCAAGCAGCATGACCCACTTCTACTACAAGGACAAGGCCAACAGGAAGGGCTACGCCCTGTCCTCCATCGGCAAGGCCGCGAAGGAAGTTTCCCGTTTCTGCTTCGTCGGGTGTCCCGACCGTGGCCAGTGCGTCAGTCCCGTGGGCCTTCTCCTAGAGCACGAGCACGGCTTCGAGCCCTGCCCCCACACCAACTTCAAGGGCAAGGGGCCCTGGTACTGCCTCGAGATGGGGCCAGGGGAGTACGAGATCGAGCGCTTCTGGGACGCCGTGTACCCGGGACACTCCTCCATGTTGCCCGCGGCCATGAGGACCCCGGACATGTCCCGTGAGGAGATCGAGCCCCAGATCCTCCACACCTCCGCCATGGGCGACGTCTTCGATGTCATCACCGATCGGTGCAGCCTAAAGACGATGAGACGATACCCCGTCATCATGACCCTCGGCGCGATCAAGGCCGGGAAGGCTGTCATCGGACGCTTGGCTGACTACGTCAAAGAGGGGGGCCGGCTCGTCATCAACGTCGAGCATATGGGAGAGGACGCCCGGGACATGCCGATATTCGGCGCCGTGTTCGGCACCAGGACCAGGACCGAACACGGAGGTGAGGTCTTCACCGTCGCAAGGGTACAACCCGCTGGGGCGCACGTGGTCCTGGCCGACGGCCTGGGCAATCCGCTGATTCTGGAGAACGCCGTCGGGAAGGGCTGCGTCAGTCTGATATGCGCGAGCCATGCACTGAGCGGAGAGGTGATCGGCACTGGGTCAAGATACCTGAGGTTTGTGCTCGAGTACCTTGAGAAGATCGTCGCCGCCGTGTATCCCTTGCACGCCGAGACCGACCGTGGCCGCAGCCCGCAGTACATGCTCAACACGACTAGGGATGGCTATCTTGCCGTCGCCGGAAGCCATTACAGGGGGGGCTGGCAGGGGCGGCTTCTCCTCAGGCTGCGGGAGGGCGAGGAGGTGTCGGATGTGACCGAGCTCTGGACCCAGGCAGCCCCTAGCTGGAGGCTGGAGGACAGGGTCCTGACCATAGAAGGCAGCCTGCCTGAATATTCGTTCGGCGCATACCGCGTGCGGCTGAAGTAGTCGGCGTGTGGGACGGGACGCGGGTCCCCCTGAAGCCCAGATACCCGCGAGATGGTCGAGGGACCGCCTGACCGCCGTCTGTCAGAACATGGGACAAGCTTTCTTGGGACATATCCAGTCGTGATCCTTCCTTTTCCTTGCGTTTCCAGATGATTTATCTCATGAAATCGTTTCTATGAAGAAGGTCGGAGTGGCTGCACGGAAGTGGGAAGATGAAACATCGTGTAATCGATGTGGAGCTTTCGACGAAGGTCAGGCTCCAGTATGTCGAGCAAGGTAGCTCTTCAGGTTATCCGCTGATACTTCTCCATGGATATGCTGATTCTTGGCACACCTTCGAGCCTGTGCTGCCCTATCTCCCCAAGTCAATCCGTGTATTCGCCTTGACACAAAGGGGCCACGGCGATGCGAGCCGTCCCACCGTCGGCTATGCCCCACACGACTTCGCGATGGATCTAGTAGCTTTTGTGGATGCGCTTCATCTCGAGACGGCCGTCATTGCAGGAGGCTCCAGCGGCGGCATCGTCGCCAGGCGTTTCGCGATGGATCATCCCCGGCGCGCAGAGGGACTGGTACTCATTGGCTCCCCTCTCACCTTGGGGGGCAAGCCAGGCGTGTTGGAGCTATGGAAGTCCACCATATCCAGGTTGAAAGATCCGATCGACCCGGACTTGGTGCGCACATTCACAGAGAGCCAACTGGCCCGGAAAGTACCCAGAACGTTCCTGGAGACCATCATAGAGGAGAACCTCAAGGTACCGGCACGGGTCTGGAAGGCAACACTTGAAGGCCTTCTGGGAGACCACTCATCAGAGGAACTGGACAGGATCACGGCCCCCACCCTCATCATCTGGGGCGACAAGGATACAATCATCCCGCTTAGCGACCAGGAGACACTGCTGAGGAAGATCAAGGGTTCGCGGTTACTCGTCTATCCCGGCGCCGGGCACGCACTTTACTGGGAGGAACCCGCTCATATCGCCTCTGACATCAAAACCTTCATCGAAGACCTCCACAGTAAGACACATCCAACCCGTTAGTTGTCCGCGGGCCAGCTCGCACGCTGATGCAGTCGGATTCCCCAAGCGCTCGCGGTTGGCTAGGGACGACACCGGTTTCGGCAATATTTATCACGGCTCCCCAAGCCCTGCTCGCAGAGCTAGTCGTCGGGGGAAATGCATGGAGCTGGAGGCCGTGAGGACGAAGAGGGTGTTCCTTGACTGGTACGGCATCTGGGCGGGCCAGGCCGGGCTCGATGAGCAGCGGCGGGCCTGGCTTCAGGATCCACCACAGGGGGTCAGGCTCTCCGTTCAGCAGGCAAGCCTTTCGAATGTCCTCATGCGTGCCGAGAAACCGTGGGAGGCCGGCGAGGTTTCCCCCTTCTGCGTGATCAGGGAGGGCGATGTGCTCAAGCTCTGGTACTACGCATCGCCGGGAGGCGAGGGCGCCGCCACCTACGTGGCCTACGCGGAGAGCGCCGACGGCTTTCGCTGGGACAGGCCCGAGCTGGGCATCATGGTCTTCGGCGGCTCCCGGGACAACAACCTTCTCCTTGACACGGAGGAGTTCGCCATGCAATCGGTGTTCGTCGATTCCTCCGCGCCGGATGGGGAGCGCTACAAGGCGATCGCGCCAGGTGCCGTATTCTACCGCAAGGGTGTCCCCGACCCGGAAATGGCGAAGCCGCAGTTCAAGGAGCTCAAGAGGAAGCTGATGGAGGAAGGCATGGCGCCGGAGGCGGTCGACCAGGAGCTATACTTCCACAGCCTCGTGAGGGGCGCCGTCTCGCCCGACGGGCTGCGCTGGCGCATCCTTGAGCTACCCCTTCTGGACGCGGGCCGGACTCAGCTTGACACGCAGAACGTTGCCACGTTCGATCCTGACGCCCGGGAGTACCGCGGGTACCTTCGGGGCCATCTGGAACGGCGCCGGCTTGTGCGGGTGACATCGGGCACGGAGTTCCGTGCTTGGGCCCCAACGAGGCCCGTGTTCGGGGCCGACGCGCAGGACCCGATCGACGATGATGTGTACAGCCCCTGCTATTGTCGTTTGCCGGGCGGCCGCCACCATCTGCTCTTCCCGTCCATCTACCATCGGCTGGAAAGCACCGTGGACCTTGCCATCGCGACGAGCAGGGACGGCCTCTTCTGGAGCCGCCCAGAAAGGAAGCCGGTCGTCGATCGCCGCGCCTTCGGCCAGGAATGCTCCATGGTCTTTGCGATGCCCAACCTCGTTCCCCTCGACGATGGTCGGTGGGGCTTGCCAGTGCAAGGCCAGTTCCGGCGCCACGAAGGAGGCGCCGAGGTAGCCCCGCCTGAATGGCGATGGGCGACCTGGGGAGCCGACCGTCTGGTTGCCCTCGAGGCGCCTGTACACGGAAGGGTCACGCTGGTCGAGCAGACAGCAAGCGGGAAGGAGTTGCTTGCCAACTACGCCGCCGCCAAAGGTGGCTGGCTGAAGATCGAGCTGGTGCGTGTCCCGTCGACGCCCGCGTCCCCCGTGGACGCCTTCGAGGGATATGGCTTCGACGACGCCGACGCACTGGTCGGAAACGAGCGGGCGAAGGTCGTGACGTGGAAGGGCCGGAGCGACCTCTCGGCTCTGGCCGGCAGGAAGGTCTCGGTCCGCGTCACAATGTGCAGGGTGAAGTTGTTTTCCGTCAGCTACTGAAGGTGCCCTCGGGAGCCGTGTTCGTAGTAGCATCGCTGGAGGGGATGCTGGTGGAAACGGCGGATTGACGGATGTTCCGGGATGCAGCGTGCGCCTTGGTCGATATCTTCCCTTGGTGCCCCAGACACTCTGCCGTTGGCCAGGGCCTCGCGGTGCATCCTCTGACAGCTTGGATGACATATTTCACACGAGACCAAGGCCAAGGCGTTGTTGAGAATCCGCCGGACCTCGGGTCCCGCCCATAGGACCATCCTGCGATCGATCTTCCTGTTGTCCCTTGCCGCAGGCCTCGCTCTGACCTTCCGCATCCCTTCCGTCCCATCGGTTGGCTCCGAGGCCTCCTTCACCCCCGTCTTCCAGAAGGGCATGTCCTACGCCGCTTGGTCTTACGAGGCCTACCTTTCCCCCGAAGCCGACGAATCCCTGGGGCGGATGGTCGAGGCCAACGTGGAGTGGGTCGCCATCTGCTTCTGGTGGTTCCAGGACGACATCTTCTCAACCAGGATATACCCACGCCCGGACATCTATACCGCCTCCAACGAGTCAGTGATCCATGCCATAGAAACGGCCCATTCCCTGGGATTGAAGGTGATGCTGAAGCCCATGGTGGACACGGTCGGCCTCTCGTGGAGGGGACTCATCCCGCCCTCGGCGGCGTGGTTCGAGAGCTACGGGGATTTCATCAACTCCTTCGCCGAGATCGCAGAGGAGAAGGGCGTGGAGCTATTCTGCGTGGGCTGCGAGTTCGACCTTAACGACATCTCCGCTTCCGACTGGCGGGCGATCGTCTCGGGGGTCAGGTCACGCTATTCCGGCCCCGTGACCTACGCCGCCGGCCCGGCCAGCGTCGCGGTGATCGAGTGGTGGGACGCCCTCGACTACATCGGCATCGACGCCTACTACCCCCTCACGAATTCCACCAATCCCACGACGGATGAACTCGTGGAGAGCTGGGGCGAAGTCGCCGACGTCATCGAGGGATGGCAGGCCAGGGTGGGGAGGCCAGTCATCTTCACGGAGGTGGGCTACAGGAGCGCGGACGGGGCCAACCGGCTGCCGTGGAACTGGCAGGGGGAACTTCAGGTTGACCTCCAGGAGCAGGCGGACTGCTACGAGGCTGCCTTCTCGGTACTCTGGAACAGGAGCTGGTTCGAGGGCTTCTACTGGTGGAACTGGGAGACGGACCCCGAGGCCGGGGGAGAGGCGGACGACGGCTACACGCCCCAGAACAAGCCTGCTCAGGAGATGCTTGCTGACTGGTACGCCATGGGCTGGGGTGAAAGGACTTTCCCGGTCGCCGAGGCCCTTCCCCTCGCTCTGCTGGTCGTAACATCCGTCATCGCCGGGAACAAGCGACGCCGGGCCAGACGCTAGCCTAACTCAGGGAAGCTCCCCTGTCGGCGGGGCCCGCCATCTTGGAGTACCTGGCCAGGTAGCCCCCGGTGGGCCTAGCCCCCATCTCCTCGATCCTATCGCGGGCCTTCTCCATCCGCAGGCTGATCTCATCCACCCCGATCTCGACGTTGAGGCTGCGCTTCGGGATGTTGATGGAGACCACGTCCCCGTCCTTCACGGCGGCGATGGGACCGCCGTCCATCGCCTCGGGGCTCACGTGGCCGATGCAAAGCCCCCTGGTCCCGCCCGAGAAGCGTCCGTCGGTGACGAGGCCCACCTTGTCGATCATGCCCATTCCCACCAGAGTTGAGGTGGGGGAGAGCATCTCGGGCATGCCGGGCGCGCCCCTCACGCCAACGTAGCGTATGACGACCACGTCCCCGGCATGGATCGACCCCGACAGGATCGCCTCCATGCAGTCCTGTTCCGAGTCGTAGACGCGGGCCGGCCCCTCATGTATGAGCATGCTGCGGGGCACCCCCGGCATCTTGACGACCGACCCCTTTGGGGCGAGGTTGCCCTTCAGGACGCCGATCCCGCCCTCGCGGTTGAACGCCCTCCGCTTGCTCCGGATGACCTCTTCGTTCCTGACCCTAGCCGCTCTTGCTATCCTGAGGATGCCCATTCCCGACACTGTGCGTGAATCGCGGACATCGTTTCTGAGCCTGCTCAGAATGGCGGGCACGCCCCCCGCGGCGTCCAGGTCCTCCATGAAGTAGGGCCCGAAGGGCCTTATCGAGCATATGTTCGGCGTGGTGCGGGAGATTTCGTCGAACCATTCCATGCTCATCTGGATTCCAAGCTCGCGAGCGATGGCCGGGAGGTGCAGCACCGTGTTCGAGGAGCCGCCGATGGCCATGTCCATCCGGATGGCGTTCTCGAAGGCGTTCCTGGTCATGATCTTTGACGGCGTCTCGTCCTCACGTATCAGCTCAACGATCCGTCGCCCCGACTCGTGTGCTATCCTCTTCCTCCTAGGATCCTCGGCGAGCACTGTGGCCGATCCGGAGAGGGACATCCCTAGCGCCTCCGCTATGCAGGCCATCGAGTTGGCGGTGAAAAGTCCGGCACATGAGCCGGGGCCGGGGCAGCCCAGCTCGCAGACCCGCTCCGCATCCTCCTCGCTCAGCCTGCCTGCCTTGACCCTCCCGAGCGCCTCGAAGCACGATATGACGTCGAGCCTTTCCTTGCCCATTCTCCCTGCCTTCATCGGTCCACCGGTGACGATGATGGCCGGCAGATCCAGCCTTCCGCAGGCCATGAGCATGCCGGGCGTGATCTTGTCGCAGTTTGTCAGCCCGACCCAGCCGTCGTAGCTGTGCGATCGCACCACCGCCTCTATGGAGTCCGCCACAAGCTCCCTGGAGGGCAGCGAGTACTTCATCTCAACGTTCATGGCTATGCCGTCGCAGATCGCGGGCACCCCAAACCCGAGCGGGACTCCTCCGGCCTCCCTAACTCCCGCGGCGATCTCCTCGAAAAGCTGCATCATGTGCACATGGCCGGGAACGATCTGGTTCCACGAATTGGCTATTGCGACGAGGGGTTTGCCTAGGTCTTCGCCCTTCAGCCCGCAGGCCCTGAGCAGGGCCCGATGCGGGATCCTCTCAACACCTTTCTTGATCGCGTCGCTTCGCATTCACTCACCCCGCCTGGGAAGGAAGTGGGATATCGTCTCGTCAAGGCCCCGATCCAGGGAGTAGACGGGCCTGAATCCAAGCTCAACGCGCGCCCGTGAGGGGTCGCCCCAGCTGTGGCGGATGTCCCCCGGCCTGGGCGCCCCATGCATGGGCTGAAGGCCAACCTTCATCTTTGCGCTCAGCAGATCCGCGAGCCTGTTCACGGAGACTCCCTTCCCGGAGGCAACGTTGTAGGTCTGCCCAGCTGCCTTGGTCGCCTTCGCAGCCATGCAGTTTGCCCTGATCACGTCGCGGACGAAGACGAAGTCCCGGGTCTGCTCCCCATCGCCGTGGATGGTTGGCCGGACCCCCGAGGCCATCAGCTTGATGAACTTGGGCACGACGGCCGAGTACTCGGAGCGCGGGTCCTGCCTCGGACCATAGACATTGAAGTACCTCAGGCTCACGGCGTGGATTCCGTACAACTCATGGAAGACCCTGCAGTAGTTCTCACCCGCGAGCTTTGAGACCCCGTATGGGGACGTCGGCCTGGCGGGGCCATCCTCCCTCAAGGGGGGCGTTCCTTGGTTCCCGTAGACCGCGCACGATGAGGCGAAGACCAACTTCCCGACCCCCGCGGTCATGCAGGCCTGGAGGCACGAGAGCGTCCCTTGCACGTTGGCCCTGTTCGTCGCAACGGGGTCGTTGATGGACGCCTGCACGCTCGGGATTGCCGCTTGGTGAAGCACGACATCCAAGCCCTCGTGCATCGCCGCCGCCAGCCTATCGGTCCTGCACACATCCAGCCTGTGGAAGGCTACGTTCTTCCGCTTCCTCCTCCAGGTGAGGTTGGCAAGGCGTCCCGTCGAAAGATCGTCCACCGCGATGACGAAGTTGGATGAATCCCTGGAAAGCAGCTCCACCATGTTGCTGCCTATGAAGCCCGCGCCTCCCGTCACCATGATTCTGCTTCGGGTGATGAGGTCCGGGAGAACGTCGCCCATTCTGACCGCTCTGACGAGGTTCGCCCGCCGGCGGCGTCTTATCAATCTTTTTCAGGACAGACCTGGTCGGACCGCCAGTTCATGATGTGTGGACCCAAGGAACGTGGGGCGATCCGCTGACTAGCGGGAGTCCTCCTCCGTCACCGCCACGTCCTTGCCCAGCAGCCCCTTGAGCCGGCCCACCGCCGTGCCTGCCTTTGGGCCCAGGATCTTCAACCTGATGCGTCCCTTTGACGGATAGGACCTTATCTCGACCCCTGTTTCGTCCATGACCAGGTTGAGATGAGGGGCGAGCAGGGATTCCCCGATTCCCACCACGATCAAGGTCCGGGTCTCAGGTGCCTCTCCCCTCCCGAGCCTCGGAAGGATGGACTCGGTGAAGATCGCCTTCAGCTCGTCGGGCACTCCCGGCAGGCAGATGATCGTGGTCTTCTTGACTTGGATGAGCACGCCGGGGGCGGTTCCCGCTGGGTTGTTCAGCGGCGTGGCAGCGTCGGGAAGCCGGCCCATTTTCCGCCGGGCCTCGGTCATGGCCTCCCCGGTTGGTGCCTCGGGATGCATCCGTGCATAGCGTTTACGGATCATCTCCATCGCCTGTTCGTTGTCCACCAGCCTCCGGCCCAGCCCCAAGGCCACGCCCTCAAGCGTCAGATCGTCCTTGGTGGGCCCAAGGCCGCCGCAAACCAGGAGCATGTCGGGGGAGCGCCCCAGGCAGTCCTTCAGGCATTCGGCGACGACCTGCACTAGGTCCTCGACCACCGTGATCCTTCTGAGCCTATGCCCAGCGCGGGAAATCTGGACCGCGAGCCAGTTAGAGTTGGTGTCCAGGACATCTCCGTCCAGGATCTCGTAGCCGACGGTGATGATCTCGACGTCCATAGCTGCGCTCCGGGGGACGGTCTTTGGATTTCGCTGATATGTGTTGTCTGCCATGCTGCCCTGGGTAGCCTAGCCGACTCGCTGGCCCGGCGGGCACCTCATGAGATGAGGTGGCACAGATGGCTCATCCTGGCTCGGGCGACTGATCAGGCCATCCCCAAACATTAATAAAAGGTTCAGGGGACCCATGCCCGTCCCACCCGGGGTGCTCGGATGCTTGGCTTCCTCTTCTTTGGCCTTGCCAAGAAAAGAAAGAAGAAATGTGCCTTCTGCGACAACCTGACGATCACCGAGTGCAAGAGATGCGGAAGGCCGATATGCGACGACCACACCAAGAGGCTGGAGGGCTCCGGGGGCCTTCGGTGGGAGGTCTGTCCGGACTGCCTCTCGAGCAGGCGCGGAAAGGTGAAGACCTCCAGAAGATAGCTCGTCTCTCGCCGTCTACAACTCGGAAGGGTGGAACCTGGACGTGTCTGAATCTTCTGGAAAGCCAGTGTTTAGGGTAACTCCTTGGGAAGTTGAGGGCGAGATCGACTACGACAGGCTGATCGAGGAGTTCGGGGTCAAGAAGATCGGGCCAAGCATCCTGCGGAGGTTTCCGCAACCCCTCCACATCTACCTCCGGCGCGGATACTTCTTCTCCCACAGGGACCTCGACAGGATACTGGACGCCTATCATTCGGGCACGAAATTCGCCCTGGCCACGGGCCGAGGCCCATCGGGCGACATGACGATAGCCCACTACATACCCCTTGAGTTCACGAGGTGGATGCAGGAAAGGTTTGACGCGGACGTCTACATACAGCTCACGACCGATGAGAAGTTCTACGTCAACCCCGACCTCTCCTTCGAGACCGCCGAGAACTACGCTGGGCAGAACGCCCTGGACATCGCTGCCGTGGGCTTTGACCCTGACAAGACCTTCATCTTCAGCAATCTGGAGTTCACCAGGATCTACCGGGCCGCCGCGAAGATAGCCAAGCACGTGACCTTCAACACCGCCCGGGCAACGTTCGGGGATTCCGTGCTGAGGAACATAGGCTGGAGCTTCTTCCCGGCGGTTCAGGCCGCCCACCTCCTTCTGGCGAACTTCGTTGATGGGCCCACCCCGGTCATTGTGCCGATGGGGATTGACCAGGACAGCTTCCTGAAGATCGCCCGCGATGTCGCGCCGAAGCTGGGCTTCCCGAAGCCGGGCGCAGTTCACTCAAGGTTGCTCAGCGGGCTTCTGAGCATCGGGGGAAAGATGTCGGCCTCGCAGCCCGATACGGCCATATTCCTGTCCGACGGGCCCGAGCAGGTGAAGCGCAAAATCTGGAACGCCTTCACCGGGGGCGGGGCAACTAAGAAGGAGCAACAGGAGAAGGGGGGAAGGCCGGACCGCTGCGTCGTCTTCCAGTGGCTGTTCACGCTCTTCCTGACCGATGACGAGGAGATGAAGAGGAGGGCCGTCCAGTGCAAGGCGGGGGAGAGCTTCTGCGGCGCCTGCAAGGGCGAGCTCACCCGCTACCTCCTCGACTTCTTGGCAGAGCATCGAAGGCGGAGAAAGGGAGCCCCGAACCTGATCAACAAGTACGTGCGAGACGGCGAGCTTGCGAGGAGATCCTGGGAAAGGGTCTGATTCGCACTCGACCCGAGCGTTCCGCTGCGCGGGTTTTGCCTCGTGAGCACATGCGCGGCGGGTACGCAGCGTCGAAACACTAATAAGGCCTCCTTCGGGCGTGTGGCTGAAGCTTGGAGTGCCTGAGGCATCCGGGTGACTAGAATGGTCGACTACGCGAGCAAGATCAAGAAACAGCTGATCGAGTTTGACATAGATGGCATCAAGGTTACCGTCAAGAAGGCCCTTGACGCAAAGACCCCCCCGCTGAAGCTCGTGAACGCCCTCGGGGACGCGATGAAGGCCGTCGGGGACAAGTACGAGAGCGGCGAGTTCTTCTTTTCCGAACTCATCATGGCCGGCGAGACCATGAAGGAGGCGATGTCCGTTCTCCAGCCCGTCCTCAAGTCCGGGGACGTCAAGAGCAAGGGCAAGGTCGTGGTCGGCACGGTGAAGGGCGATCTCCACGACATCGGGAAGGACCTGGTGGTTTCTCTTCTGGTTGCGGCGGGCATAGATGTTGTGGACCTTGGGGTGGACGTTCCCAAGGAGAAGTTCGTCGAGGCCGTCAAGAAGGAGGGCGCCAAGGTCGTTGGACTATCCGCGCTTCTGTCGACGACGATAGTCTACACCAAGGAGATCGCGGACGCCTTCAAGACGGCCGGCCTTCGCAAGAATGTGAAGATCATCGTCGGCGGCGCCGCTGCCACGGATGAGCTGGCCAAGGAGATGGGCGCCGATGCCTGCGCTCCCGACGCGGTGCTGGGAGTCCGGATGATAGAGAAGTGGCTCACGGGGAAGGCCGTAGCCTAGGTTCCTTGGTCCTACCCGACTGTCGTCGCGGACAATCAAGCCATACGTGACGCTATGGAGTAGTCCACAGCCCTAGACCAGGCTGGCCTCCTGGCAGCCAAGGGCGCCTAGTACTCGAACTTCTCCTCTTCGAACTTCTCTTCCTTCTCCGCGTGCTCCTTGCAGTAGGGCCCACAGTTCGGGCAGAGCAGCTTGTCGCAGTAGGGGTCTCCACAAGCATGCCCGGTCTCGACGAGGAACAGCCTGTTGCAGTCGGGGCACTGACCGTGTTTGGAGCAGAACCTGCACTTCGGGCAGAGTATCACGGTACATCCGGGATACTCGCACTCATGCCCGTATTTCTCCTTGTTGAAGTGCATCTTGCAGCCATCGCATTCGGGCATCTCGGCCCGAAGGACAGCCGTAGCACGGAAGAAATCGGACATCTTGTTCTTGATCTTGCCTGCCAACCCTTCCACTCCCTGGGCCCAACCGGCCCGGAGAGTTGTTATATGTTTTCGTGCAGGGGCGGGGGCGGGAATGCCGTCGCGCTGGCTCTACCCGGCTATCACGGGCTGGGAGATCTCCCTCACCACTATGGCCCCGTCCTTCTTCAAGACCGACACCGTCCTGTTGGTGTGAAGGTAGGTCTTCCACAGCCAGCCTGCCTCGGTAATGGTCGTGTTGTCGCTGAAGTCGAACTCGTGGATATTGCCATAGGCCCTGTGTGCGGTGAGGACCCCCTGGTGGAGGAGCCGTTCCTTGGCCCAAAGGGGCTTGGATACCGACACCAGCATCGCGATTGCTAGGCCAAACAGGATGAGCACGGCCGCTGCATACGCTTGGTCTTCCCGGGTCAACGGGAAAGACCGGGCAATCGTGCGCTTAAATGTCTCATGGAGAGGCTCTGCAGCATCATCTTCTACACACTGGGGTACTTTTTCATCACTGATCCTTATCAGGCTAGCGCTAAATTCTACAGTCTTGGGCGGAAAGAGGCCCGATCTCCCTACGATTCAACGACTTTCGATATCTTTTTAAGCAATGATGGTAACTATGCGGTGCTTTGGTCTGCAGGGCAGACAGGAAGCGGACGTCACGGGAAAACGGTCTCAAGCTCCTTCGGGGGTTTGGGAACCGGTGATGAACGCCCGTATGTCCCTGGGCCTCGTGCTCGGGGATATGTGGGCGCATGGGCCATGGGATTGATCCGATGCGTTCGGCTTTTTCCCCGAATGCGACGGAGAAGATGGTCTTCCCGCAAGGATCTCGCCCCGTTGAGGCGTGACCCATCCCGGCAATCCCGCAAAGGATGGGTTACAGGGGTGAGCAAAGGAGCAGGCTACCAGACCCAAGCCTCAGCAAAGGGCTGGTGGGCTGCTTTCTCCGCTTCCCTGCAAACCTGCGGGCCGGAAGCGGCAAGGAGGCGGATGTCGCCCGGAACGGGTATCGGGCTCCGGCCCGATATCGGTGCTCGGCGCGGACGTGCGAAAGCACAACGCGCCAGGCTGCTGGGAGCGACTCGCTGTTCCCGATCGTCCGTCGGGAAAAGCGAAGAACGGCCGGCATCCCGTAAAGGGACTTGCCCCGGTGAGGAACGGAGCGCCCGGAACCTCCCATGAAGGGCGCCTCGAGGGGCAAGCAGAGGAACAGGTTTCCAGACCCGATCCTCAAGAGAGGATGGTGATCTGTTCTGTATCCGCCTCCCCGCAAATCCGGGCCCGCTTGAATTCTTTCTTGTTTCCCCTGGTCTTCTGGTTCCCTTCTCGAGAGATTTTTTAGCCGCCGGGGATGGTCTTGGGGCGATTTGCCGCTCCACTACGAAGTCCTGAAGGATTGTGCGGCATCGCTATACTGGAGGGCGCTCAGGTTCCTTCCCCCCGATGTCTTGGCCCGGCTTGAGAAGGCAAGGGAGCTAGAGGACGACCCGCGCGGATCGAGCATACTGGGATGGATGCTGGACAACGCAAGGCTTGCCCGGGACACTTCCGCGATGCTGTGCCAGGACAACGGCATCCCGGTTTTCCTTGTGGGGATGGGCCGCGAGTGCACGTTCTCGTGCGATCCGGTGGAGGCCCTGTCAGCCGGGGTGGAGCAGGCGACGAAGGAGCACTCCATAAGGCCCAACTGCGTGGACGTCCTGGCTAGGCAGAACACCGGGACAAACCGCGGAAAGGGATACCCGATCGTCCATTTCTTCATCGCGGGCGAGGGCTGCGGGGCGCGGATCACCCTGCTGGCGAAGGGCTCCGGATCGGAGCAACGGAGCAAACTGCGGATGCTTGACCCCATCGAAGGCCTTGAAGGGGCCAGGGCCTTCATCCTAAGGACCGTGGCGGAGGGCGCACCCCTTTCCTGCCCGCCCGTGGTTGTCGGCGTCGGACTTGGGGGGTCATTTGAATCCGTTGCACTCCTCTCAAAGAAAGCCCTGGCGCGACCTCTGGGGGAATCCAGCAGCGTGCCTGAGATTGCCAGCCTTGAGCGGGAGCTCTTGGAGGACATCAACTCCCTCGGCATCGGGCCGATGGGCCTCGGGGGCAGGTCGACCGCCCTCTGGGCGTCGGTGGAGTCGGCCGACACCCACATCACATGCAATCCCATCTCGGTCAACCTTGGTTGCTGGGTGCACCGCAGGGCCACGGCGGACGTGACGGAGGAAGGATTCAAGGCGAGGTGATGGCCACGAAGGTGATTGAGCTTCAGACTCCCCTCAGCGTTCGGCGGGTGAGATCCCTCAGGGCGGGGGACGAGGTCGCGCTTTCGGGCACAATCTACTCGATGCGGGACCAAGCTAGTGCGAGGGTCCTCAGGATCCTGAGGGAGCGAGGCCGGCTTCCGGTGGACCTTGCTGGGGCGGTGGTCTTCCACGCCGGGCCTGCGCTGGACAAGGCCGGGCGCCAGCCCAGGCTCATCTCCATAGGCCCCACGACCTCGGCCAGGATGAACCTCGTCATGCCCGAGCTCATCCGGCTGCTGAGGATCAGGTGCGTCGTCGGAAAGGGCGGGATGGACGATGAGGTGCTCAAGGTGATGGGGAAGGCCGGATGCGTTTATGCCTCCGGCATAGGGGGTTGCGCGGCCCTCTACACCCGGGCGGTCAAGTCGGTGCGCCGCATCGTGTGGGAGGAGATGGGCCCGGAGGCTTTACATGAACTTGAGGTCGAGCGCTTCGGCCCCCTGATCATAACCATGGATGCCCAGGGACACAGCCTACACGCGCAACTTGCCAGACTCACGGGCAGGCGCCTGGAGAAGCTACTCGCCCGCAGACGCCGGAGTCTGAGGCCGGCCGCTC
>Ga0172365_10000621_pt1 | contig 24395 bp, 19 predicted proteins | sample LakKivSesite48cm_FD_114535 | JGI IMG/M metagenome (GOLD analysis project Ga0172365, IMG submission 114535) | Sediment microbial communities from Lake Kivu, Rwanda - Sediment site 48cm | ecosystem: Environmental > Aquatic > Freshwater > Lake > Sediment | place: Rwanda: Western Province, Lake... | reverse complement strand
GCCCAGGCGCCTTTGGGGGTGACGTAGACGACCACAGGCACATCGGCATTCATGATGCTTTTGACTATCCTGTCGGTCGAGTCCAGAAGCCCGCCGGGAGTATCCAGCTCAATGATGCAGACGGTGGCGCCATCCCTCTCCGCCCAGCTGATGCCCCGGTCTATATAGTCGGCAACCACGGGCACAATGGTGCCGTTCACGCTGAGGACTTCCACGGTGGTGGGGGTTGCGGCGGAAACCAGGCTGCCGCCCAGACCCGCAATGATAGGCATTACGATGCAGGCAAGGAAGACGACTTTGAATACGGTTCTTAGCATCTCACACCGTGCTCAACCCAATTATAGACTAAGCGGTTGAAACCAACAAAAACTGTCCGGCTCATTAGTGAAGCTGGACCCGGAAGTGTAGAATGGGCCAGTCACGAAGGGCCAATCCCCCTGCTGTACGGAGGCGCCATTTATGTCTAAAATGAATGAGGAGTTGACCGTCTGCAAAAAGACTAAGCAACGGAGGTAGAAGATGTTGGTATTGACTTGGGACACCGTGAACGCCTGGTTGATAATCCATGGCGTCCCCATCCTTATCATAGCGGTGGTGACGGCCGTGCTATGGTTTGCGTTGGGCAAGTTTCTGCCCCCTATTTTGAGGCGCACTGTTTCCCGGACCGGGTATAAGGAAAGCAAGGAAGCGTGCGAGAAAAGGGCCAATACCCTTGTTTCTGTCTTCAGGTGGGTGGGTCGGGTATTCATTGTCGTGGTCGCCATAATGATGGTGCTTGAAGAGGCGGGAATACCGGTCGCGCCGGTACTGGCCGGCTTCGGCATCGCCGGCGTAGCAGTCGGCTTCGGCGCCCAGTATTTGATACGGGACCTCATCGCAGGTATCTTTATCATCCTGGAAAACCAGTACAGGGTGGGCGACGTGGTTAACGTGGCGGGTATAGGTGGGCTGGTGGAAGATATAAATCTGAGGAAGACTGTGCTCCGCGATCTGGATGGGATAGTGCACTACGTACCCAATGGCGAGATTAAGACGGCCAGCAACTACACGAGGGGCTTCTCCAGAGTCAATCTTAATATATCTGTGGGTTATGGCACCGACCTTGACTATGCCATAAGCGTCATAAACGGGGTGGGAAAGGAGCTTGCCGAGGACGAAAAGTGGCGCAAGATAATCAAGAGTCCTCCCAAAGTGCTGAGGGTTGATAAGTTGGGTGACTCCGGAATAGAGATCAAGATTCTGGGAGATGTTGAACCGATACGACAGTGGGATGTGATGGGAGAGTTGAGATTGCGGCTTAAGAAGGCCTTCGATGCCGAGGGCATAGAAATACCCTGGCCCCACACCAAAGTGTATTTCGGCAACCCTTTGCCCGATTCTTCCAGGAAGAAGACCTAGGCTGAGGACATTTCCAGCCGCTCAGAGAGAAATCGAGGTGTCAAGAGCTCTGGCCAGGTCAAGACTCCGCCTTCGGGTGCTTAAGAGCCTGTGAGTGAGGTAATGCTTTGAATAGTCTGAAGAGTACGGCCTTCCTCAGGCCGCTTACGCTGCTGGCTGCAATTTTGGTTTTCTCTTGCTTGATTGTTCCGGCATGCAATCCGGACAGCACGCCGGTCTATACGTACCGCATAGTCAATACCTACCCCCACGACCCCGGTGCTTTCACAGAGGGATTGGTTTGTGAAGATGGCTCTCTGTATGAGGGGACGGGGCTCAATGGGAGCTCTTCATTGCGCAAAGTGGAGTTAGAAACGGGAGCTGTTTTACAGATTTATGAGCTACCAAGTCAGTATTTCGGTGAGGGCATAACCATCTACGGAGACAAAATCATCCAGCTGACCTGGAAGTCTCATGTCGGGTTTGTCTATGACAGGGACAGTTTTGAGTTACTGCAAGAGTTCAGTTATCCAACTGAAGGCTGGGGCATCACAGACAATGGAACGAGCTTAATCATGAGCGATGGTACATCAACGCTGCACTTCCTGGACCACCAGACCTTTGAGGAAACAGGTCAACTTGAGGTATCTGACGACCACGGCCCCGTGGATCAACTCAATGAATTGGAGTATGTCCAGGGGGAAATCTATGCCAATGTGTGGCGGACAGACCGGATTGCGGTAATTGCGCCTGAGACAGGTCGAGTGATCAAGTGGGTAGATCTGACAGGACTTCTAAGTCCAGAAGAACGCAGCCACTCCGATGTCCTCAACGGCATTGCGTATGATGCAGCCACTGGTCGCTTGTTTGTGACCGGGAAATTCTGGCCCAAACTCTTTGAGATTGAGCTGATTCCTGTCGCGTAGCCGCAAACTGCTTTTTTCGAGCTGTATGGCCGGGCGGTGGCTGTCGTGACTACGCAGTCCTTCGTTCGCTTTCCCTATGGGGTGGGCAAGGCTTCGGCCTCTGCTATGGCCGAACCTGTCCGGTGCCCCGGATAATCCACTTGTAGCTGGTCAGTTCTTTCAAGGCTACAGGACCGCGGGCATGGAATTTCTGAGTGCTTATCCCTATCTCAGCACCCAGGCCGAACTGGCTCCCATCGGTGAAACGGGTGCTTGCATTGGCGTAAACGCAGGCTGCGTCCACTTCGTTAAGGAAGCGCGTCGCCGCCGAATGGTCCTCTGTGACAATGGCCTCGGAGTGACCGGAGCCGTATTTCTCTATATGCTCTAGAGCTTCGTCCAGAGAGTCAACTACCTTAATGGCGGCCTGCAGCGACAGATATTCCTTGCCCCAGTCCTCGTCCGTCGCCGGGACTAAGAGATTCTTCACTTCGTTCAGGATGACATCACTTGCCTCAAGTATAGCCAGAGCCCGCCTGTCGCAATGCATTTCCACCCCAGGCTGCGCCCATTCTTTGGCGATAGAAGGCAGGTAAGCTCGTGCAATCTGATTGTGGACCAGGATGCAATCAAGCGCATTGCACACGGTAGGGCGCTGGACTTTGGCGTTGTAGGTGATGGTTACCGCCTTGTTCACATCGGCAGATTTATCTACGTAGGTGTGGCAAACACCGATGCCGCCGGTAATAACGGGCATCGAAGCATTCTCCGAGACAAGCCTAATCAGGCCAGCGCCGCCGCGCGGAATTAGCAGGTCGATTGTTCCCCTCATCTTGAGCATCCGGTTGACGAGAGTCCGTTCTGCGGACTCGATGAGCTGGATAGCTCCGTGGGGCACGCTTGCCTGGTGGCAGCCCTCCTGGGCTACGATAGCCAAGGCCCTGTTCGAATTTATCGCTTCCTTGCCGCCGCGGAGCATGACAGCATTTCCCGATTTCAGGCAAAGGCTTGACATGTCTATGGTTACGTTGGGGCGGCTTTCATATATCGCTCCGATGACTCCCAGAGGGACTCGTTTCTTGCTTATCTCCAGTCCGTTGGGCAGGGTCCGCTCCTCGAACACCTCCCCCACCGGGTCGGGCAGGGCCGCCACCGTCCTCACATCTTTGGCCATGCCTTCGAGGCGGGATGGCGACAGCATAAGCCTGTCCAGCAGGGCCTCAGTCATTCCGGAAGCCTTCGCCTGGTCGCAATCAACCCTGTTGGCTGCCAGAATCTGACCCTGCTCATGAACGAGAGCTTCGGCGATACTTAGCAGAGCCGTGTTCTTGACTGCAGTGGAAAGAAACGCCAGCTTCTTTGAAGCTGTCTTAGCTGTTTTCCCCTTTTCTTCGAGCTCGTTTACGCCTGATTCCAAAATTACTCTCCACGCCGGCTATAGCAGTACCATATTGTTCCTGTGCATCGCCTCGTCTCCGTAGTCGTAGCCGAGGAGCTCAAGGATTTCACCGGAGCGCCTCCCTCCGATAATGTCTAAGTCAGAACAGCTATAGTTGGAGATACCACAAGCAATGCGTTTGCCTTTCTCGTTCAGAATATCGACAATATCGCCACGCTGGAACTTCCCCTCGGCTCTTACCACTCCCGTAGGGAGCAGGCTCTTGTTGTGTTCCTTGAGGGCTGAGACTGCGCCTTTGTCCTCTGTGACCTTGCCTTTAGAGGCCAGTCCACTCAGCATCCACCTCTTCTTGCTTTCCATCTTGTTCACCTGAGCGGGAAAGACGGTGCCCAGGCCCTCGCCCTGGGCGATTCTCACCAGTATGTCAGGCTCTCGCCCGTCGGCAATGACGACGTCAACTCCTGAAGAAGTGGCCAGCCTGGCGGCCTCAATTTTGGTCGCCATACCGCCGGTTCCCTGGTGGCCGGCCGTGCCGGCTGCCATGCATTCGATTTCATCTATGTTATCCACCCGGCAAATAAGTTCAGCCCGGGGATTACAATGCGGGTCGGCGGTGTACAAGCCCCCGATGTCGGTAAGCATGACCAGAAGGTCGGCATCGACCAGGTTGGCCACCATGGCGGACAGGTTGTCGTTGTCGCCGAATTTCAGTTCTCCAATTTCGTCTACGGCGACGACATCATTTTCATTGACAATGCAAACAATACCGAGCTCAATAAGGGCCAGCAGGGTATTTCGAGCGTTGAGATAGCCACTCCGGTCGCAGATGTCTTCCTTAGTGAGCAGGGCCTGAGCCACGGTTATATCATGCTGGCCGAAAAGTTGTTCATACACGTACATGAGATGACTTTGGCCTACGGATGCCAGCACCTGCCTGAAGGGAGTGTTCTTGCGGTCCGGGAGTCTCCTGAGCTTCTGTTTACCCGAGGCGATGGCTCCTGAAGAGATCAGTACAATCTCCTTGCCCTGCCGGTGAAGTCGGGCAGTCTGCTCTGTCAGATTTGACATAACCTGCAAGTCGAGATGGTCGGTACCCGAAGTGAGCAGACCCGTCCCGAACTTAGCCACAACGCGGCGATAGGACATCACACAAATCTATCAGTTTTGTTCCGTAGTGACAACAGAGGCAGCCGAGAAGCGGCGGCGACACCGCCGGAGAGGGGGGAGTCTGGAAACTGACTCGCTGAACAGAACTTGGGGCATTCAGTTCACCCTCTACCGTGTGACACTCAGAAAAGCTATAATACATCGCCTGGCATGAGTTTTCTGACGGCAGCTGTGACGGTAGGGAACCGCCATGAGTTATCTCTTGAGCATCGGTCGTTGCTCTGGGTTCGAGCCGAAGCCGCAAGTTCGATATTTGTCACCGGCCGTCGTCAAAGCCGGATGCCTTCCGAAGTACTGGTGTGGCGTGGAAGACTATAAGCCAAAGATAAACCTGCGCAAGTCGGTCATCATCGCGGCTATCGTTATCGCTCTCATGGCCCTCGCGGCGTGGCTTCTGGCGGGCCAGAGTTTTCGCCAAATGTTTAACGCCCTGAGCAATGCCGACCGCCGGCTCATCGCGGCAGCGATAGCCGTGTATTTCCTTAGCATAGGGCTCTGGGCATTTCGCTGGCAAACGGCACTTTCTTTCTTGCACTGTCGAGTGAAGTTCCTTGTCCGCTACCTGATACTCTCCGCAACCATTTTTCTCAACAATATTACTCCCGGAGCGCGCATTGGCGGCGACCCGTTCGGAAGGCTCTATATGCTGCACAAGCTGGAGAATACCAGTTATTCCCTGGCTATGGCCTCTATGATCGGAGATAGAGCGCTCACTCCTTTGATCGTTATCTCCTTTATGATGGCAGGCCTGCTGCTGCAATTCGGGAAATGGTCGCTGCAGCTAACCGTGATTCTTGCGACAGTCTGGGCTGTGGCCGCATTCGTGGCAGTCTTCATTCCCCGGGTCTTCTTCAAGAGAAGAATCGCAGTCAAGGGCATTGGCGGCATTATTAGCCGCATTCTCGGTAGATTTGGAAGGATGACGAAAGTTGAAGGAGCATTAGAGCAAGTTGAGGCTTTTTATTCGGATTCGTATGCGACTCTAGACAGCTGGAAGAAGATATCAGTGTTGGGGGGTCTGACGTTACTGTTGGGGGCGTTTGATGTTTTTCGACTCTACGTCATCTTCCTGGCCCTGGGCTATCAGCCCCACCTGTCCGTGCTGCTGATTGCGTCGTCGCTGCCGACAATCGTGGGGCTTATTCCGTTTCTGCCCGGAGGCCTCGTTATTGTGGAAGGGTCACTGATTTCGGTTTTCACTGCTCTGGGTGTCCCCCTGAATCTGGCATTGGCGGCCACGGTGCTTGAGAGAGGAATCTCATTTGTTCTGGCCACCATAGTAGGCGGTGCAGTCTTCTCTTACCTGGGGGTAAGAATGGCGGCAAAACGCGAGGTTCCGAATGGAGCGTAGATGCGAGTAGCGTTGGTTGGCGATGAGTTCTACCCCGATATAGGCGGCGCGCCTCATTATGCTTTTGAGTTGAGCCGTCAGCTGGTTAAACTAGGTGTAGAGACTGTAGTGCTCACCCATGCGCATCGCGGACAACTTGAGGAAGAAGAGATTGATGGCGTCCGAATCAAGCGTTTGAAAGGCCTGGTGCTGAAGAACCCGCACCGCGCCGCCTCGCCGCTCATTTTTCGCCACTGCCATAGATATATCCTGGATGGCAAATTCGATATGGTCCATGCGTTGGATATCTATTCTTCCATGACGTTGGTGGTCACTGTTTTCGCACACAGACACCGAATTCCCTGCGTCGTGACTTGCCACACGGTGATGGACTCGGCTTTCTCGATATTGGCGCAGCGCCCGTTGCACCTTGTGTTCATCGGGAAAGCTGACCGCGTAATAGCCGTAAGCCAGGCAGCGGCGCGCTTCTCCCATTTACTGGGGTTCCCCGAGAAAAGAATAACCGTTGTTCCAAATGGCGTTGATCTATCCTGCTTCAATGGGGAAACGGATGCCTCTCTGATGCGGAGAGAACTGGGTATCGGAGACGCACCACTCGTGCTGACGGTGTCGCGTCTCATCAAGCGGAAGAGTCCGGAACTGCTCGTATCGGCCTTTGCTAGGGTATTGAGAGTCGTTCCGGACGCTAAACTGGTCATAGCCGGCGCCGGACGGGAAATGGACAACCTCTATCGCCAGACCGAGGAGCTGGGTATCAGGAATTCGGTATTCATGATGGGAGGGCTGCCCAAGGAAAAAGTGGCTCAGCTCATGGCGGCGGCCGACATATTTGTTTTGTCGTCAAAGCTGGAGTCGTTTGGACTTTCACTGCTGGAAGCTTCCGCCGCAGGCGTACCGGTGGTGTGCTCGAATGCGGGTGGGGTTCCCGAAGTCTTCCAGGATGGTTTCAATGCGCTCTTGTATCCCCCCGGAGACGATGCCGCAATGGCGAGCGCCATGATTTCTCTGATTCGAGATAGAGACCTAGCGAAAAAAGTCAGCGCAAACGCCCTTCAAACCGCTAGAGGATTCACCTGGGGCGCAACAGCCGAGCGGACACTCCGGGTTTACGAAGAGGTATTGCAGAAAAATGGAGCGAGGCTGAAGTCCGGTTACTCGCCCAGTATCTGAACTACGATTCTTCTTGACCGCGGGCGATTGTCAAAGTCCACAAAGACTATCTGCTGCCAGGTGCCCAGAGTCAATCTCTTCTGCACAAAGGGGACGGTCAAGGAGGGCCCGAGCGTAGAAGCGCGCACATGGGAATGGCCGTTCCCGTCCTGCCAGGTTTTGTTATGCTCATAAGAGATGTTCCGGGGCGCCACCCTATCCCACATGTTCTTGAAATCGGAAAGCAGATTCGGCTCATACTCTATGGTAGTCAGTCCGGCCGTCGAACCGACGATAAACAGGGTGGCTGTTCCGTTGCTTACTTCGGATTTCTCGACGGTCGTCGCCACCTGAGAAGTTATATCAACAATATCGCAATCGCCTCTGGATTGAACGGCAATTTCCCTGGTCACTACGGTCATATGCTTCCTCCCTGCAAAGAGATTGCTTCGTCCCGATTGCATCGGGACTTGCAGCGGCGCAGAAGGGTCATAGTCTTACCTCCTGCCACAAGATATCGCCCAGCTCGAATACGGGCCCATCGCGGCACACGCGTTTCAGGCCTTTCCTCGTGTTTATGGTGCAGCCGTAGCAGGACCCGAAACCGCATCCCATACGCACTTCAAGGGAAACCTGACATTTCTTTAATTTGAGATTGTAGGAGCGTACAAGACCCTCCCCTACGATGGTTCCTCCGTCTCGCTTCGAGGGAGAGGGGCTAGGGGAGAGGGCCATGGCCTTGTACATATCCAGCGGTCCACAGGCATATAACCGGTCAGCCCAGTCGAGGAAATCAGGCACAATATCCGTAGCCATGCCCTGGCGTCCAGCGGCGCCGTCCTCGGTGACAGGGATAAATTGAACTGCGTGGCGGACAGCCGCCGGCCAATAGTCCTCAGCGTAAAGCTCCGCCGCGGTTTTGGCTCCGTGAATCAACGTTATCTGATGCCGCGATGAAGCTTGTTGCATCAAGAAAACAAGAGGAGCGATGCCGATTCCTCCGGCCATCAGCAGCAGGCGCTCAGATTGCTCCGGAACGCTGAATCCGTTCCCGAAGGGGCCCAGGAGGTCCAGTTTCTCATCTTTTTGTCTCTGCGACAGCCAGAGTGTCCCCTTGCCGACCACCTTGAACAGGAGGGCAACTTGGGATTGCTTCGTAGCGGTATTACCAGCGCCAACTTGATGAATGGCGAGAGGGCGGCGCAATGTGAAATCTCCGCATTTCACGGTCACGAATTGTCCCGGCTGAGCCCTGGCCGCCATATCGGGTGCCTGGAGCCACATGAGATATGTGCCGGGCATGACCTCCAGATTGGAGGTTATTGTGCATAAGGACTGTCTCACACTAACACCTCATCCTAATCTCTAATCTCTAAATTCTAAACAAATCCGAAACTCGAAATCCAAATACCGAGGCTCATTTTGTTTTGGGATTCCTTCATTATTACTTTGATATTGTTTGGTGTTGCGGATTCTGCGCTTCTGATTTGTCGGATGCCCTGTAATTTTGATTTTCAACCTTTGCTTTTTGATTTTTCTAAATATTCCCTCAGCGGCCGAACATTGAAGGTCCGGCTGCCGTTGGCTAGGGCTCCTATAGCTACCCGGGCAGTGTCCAGCGAAGTGAAGCACGGTATTCTCTTTTCCGCCGCGGCGCGCCTGATGTTCAGGCCGTCCTTTAACGGAATTCGGCCCCCGGTGATGGTGTTAATAACCCCGACCACGGAATTATCTTGAATAAGGTCAACGACGTTAGGATGCCCTTCGCTCAACTTCTTGGTCACCATTTTCACAGGTAGTTTCATAGATTCAATCATTGCTGCAGTTCCCTCGGTGGCATAAAGGTCGTGATGCAGGGAATGCAGCCGCTTAACGAGGGGCTGGGCCTCAGCTTTGTCCTTATCGGCAATGCTGAGCAGCACGCTGCCCTCTTGAGGCAGCATCAATCCGGCGGCCAGAAGGGCCTTGACCAGAGCTGCCTCGAAGCTGTAGTCAATGCCCATGACCTCGCCGGTGGATTTCATTTCGGGGCCGAGGTAGCTATCTACACCGGTCAGTTTAGACATGGAGAAGACGGGGGCCTTTACGCCTATCAACTGCTGCCTCTTCCACAGCCCGCCTTCGTAGCCCTGCTCCTTAAGGCTGATTCCGGCCATGACCTTGGTGGCGATTCTTACCATGGGCACGCCGGTCACCTTGGAGATGAAGGGCACGGTCCGACTGGCGCGGGGATTTACCTCGAAGACGTATACCATCGAGCGCCCGACAATCGAAGAGTTGACCGCCGGGTCTCGCATGATCACCATCTGAACGTTCATCAGCCCTCTCATTCCCAGAGCGGGCCCAATCCTCGTGGCGTAATCTACCATGGTGTTCACTTCGTCCAGGGTGAGATTCAGTCCGGGGTAGATGGCCAGCGCGTCGCCGCTGTGCACGCCGGCCCTTTCGATGTGTTCCATCACACCGGGAATGAGCACCTTCTCGCCGTCGCAAACGGCGTCCACCTCGACCTCTTTGCCCTGTAGGTATTTGTCTATAAGCACAGGATGTTCACTATCCATCTCCAGGGCCAATGTCAGGTAGCGAACCAGTTCAGGCTCGTTGTACACGATTTCCATGGCTCGCCCACCGAGCACATAGCTGGGACGCACCAGCACGGGATAGCCCAGGGACCCTGCCACACTTAGAGCAGCCTCAACGGAAGTCACCGCAGCCCCCGGCGGCTGAGGAATACCTAATCTATCCAGAAAATCCTCAAAGCGCCGGCGGTCTTCGGCTATGTCTATGGCCTCGGCGCTGGAGCCGAGTATCGGGAGATTATTCCTGGCCAGGACGCCGACCAGATTGATAGGCGTTTGTCCACCGAGCTGGACGATAGAAGGAGGAACGGGACCGTTGCCGGTCTCATTTTCAAGTATGTTCCGGATACTTTCGTCGTCCAGTGCTTCGAAGTACAGACGCGTGCTGGTATCGAAATCGGTGGAGACCGTCTCGGGGTTGGAATTGACCAGGATGCTCTTCATGCCCATTTCCTGAAGCGCCCAGGCCGAATGGACGCAGCAATAGTCGAACTCGATTCCCTGCCCGATGCGTATCGGTCCGCTGCCGATAACCAGAGCTTTCTTTCCGGTGAGTGGGGCAGCTTCATTCTCCTTTTCATAGGTGCTGTAGAAATAGGGAGTCTCAGCATCAAATTCGGCGGCACAGGTATCCACCATCTTGTACACCGGGAGTATTTGCCAATCATGGCGGATTTGTCTTACCTGCTCCGGCAGCCTATCGGCCAAAGTGCCCACTTGCTCGTCGGAGAAGCCCAGCCTCTTCGCCTCCCGCAGAAGCTCCGGATTCAGCGGCTCGGAAAGGAGCCTTTTCTCCATTGCCACGATATTCTGGAGCTTGTAGACAAACCAGGGGTCTATGCCGGTGAGCTCCGAGAGCTCCTCGGCTTTGGCTTCCCTCCGCAGCGCTGCCGCTATTGCCCATAATCTCAGGTCGTTAGGGTGAAGCGGATAGGAACTGAGACCGTCCTCTTTGCCCCAGGCGGGGTCTTCCCAAAGCAGAGTACGTCTGCCGAACTCCAGAGAGCGGACTGCTTTCTGTAGGGCAGCCTCAAAACCCCTGGCGATGGCCATCACCTCGCCGGTGGCCTTCATCTGGCTGCCGATTGTGCGGTCGCCCAGAGCAAATTTGTCGAAGGGCCATCTGGGAATTTTGACCACACAATAATCCAATGCCGGCTCGAAAGATGCCAGCGTCTTGCCTGTGACCCTATTGGGAATCTCATCCAGTCTCTTGCCTATGGCTATCTTGGCGGCCACCCGGGCAATGGGGTAACCGGTGGCTTTACTGGCTAAAGCAGAACTCCGGCTGACACGCGGATTAACTTCGATGACGTGGTATTCGCTTCTCGTGACTCCCTTCTGGTCACGGGCCCATTTTTCCGCAACTATGGGACTGGGGGTCAGGGCAAACTGTATGTTGCAGCCTCCCTCGATTTTCAGTGCTCTTATGATTTTCAGACTGGCTGACCTGAGCATCTGGTATTCTCTGTCGGTGAGAGTCTGGCTGGGCGCCACCACGATGCTATCACCGGTGTGAATGCCCATGGAGTCGATGTTCTCCATGCAGCAGATGGCGATGCAGTTGTCAGCGGCGTCCCGCATGACCTCGAATTCGATTTCCTTCCAGCCCAGAAGGCATTGCTCGACCAGGACTTCGTGACTCATACTGGACTCCAGGCCGTTGGCGACGGTCTGTTCAAGCTCTTTCATGGTGTGGGTGATGCCGCCGCCGGTGCCTCCCAGGGTGTAGGAAGGGCGGACTATGAGAGGCAGGCCGATAGATTTCGCCAGCTCTTTTGCTTCGGTCACCGACTTCACCGTGGAGCTCTTCGGGACAGGCTCACCGATGTCGAGAAGAAGCTGCTTGAACAAAGACCTTTCCTCGGCCTTCTTTATCGTTTCTATGGCCGTGCCCAGAGAACGCACATTGTACTTGGCGAGTATTCCGGCGTCAGCTACCTCCACCGCCAGATTGAGTCCCGTCTGCCCCCCAAGCGTGGGCAACAGGCCGTCAGGCCGTTCCCTTTCGATTATACGTGCCACGACCTCCACGGTCAGCGGCTCGATATAAACGATATCGGCGATGCCCTCATCGGTCATGATGGTGGCCGGGTTCGAATTCACCAGCACCGTGGTCACGCCTTCTTCTCGAAGTGCGCGGCAGGCCTGCGTCCCGGAATAATCGAATTCCGCCGCCTGCCCGATGATTATCGGCCCCGACCCGATGACCAGCACCTTGGATGGTTTGGTCATATCTCCTCTCTCGTTTTAGCCTCTCACCATGTCCAGGAATCTCTCAAACAGGTGTCTATTGTCCCAGGGGCCGGGCGAAGCCTCGGAGTGGTACTGGATGCCCAGAACGGGCAACTCCTGGTGAGTCAATCCCTCGACCGTGCCGTCATTCAAGTTTATCTGGCTGACCTCCAGTCCATCTTTCAATGTGTCGGCATCCACGGCATAGCCATGGTTCTGAGCAGTAATGTAGACTCTGCCGGTGGGTAAATCCTTCACTGGATGGTTGCCGCCGCGATGTCCGAACTTGAGCTTGAAGGTGCTGGCTCTCAGAGCTTGAGCTATTAGCTGGTGACCCAGGCATATTCCCATCATCGGTTTGCTGCCTACGAGATTTCGAACGATCTCAGCCATATCGCCCAGAAGGGCAGGGTCGCCGGGCCCCGGCGACAGGACAATGCCATCAGGATTCAGGGCCAGGACGTCCTGTACCGAGGCGGTGCACGGGATGATGGTTGTCCGGCAGTCGAGCTGGCTCAGAATGCGCAGTATGTTGTATTTCAGGCCATAGTCTATGACTACGATACGAGATTGCTTCGGTTCACCCTCATCATTCGATGAACTCAGGACAGACTTTTTGTCCTCTCCCTTCAAGGGAGAGGATATTAGCTTCTCAACGGCAGGCCGATTGGATTGCCACTCATATGATTTGTCCGTGCTGACCTGGCGGACATAATTGACATAATCATATCTTGGCAGGCTTCCCAGCTCTGAAGATGCCTCTTCGACGGTCATCTCCGAGCTTAGAATGCCCATCATTACGCCCCTGGACCTGAGATGGCGGGTCAGAGCGCGGGTGTCTATGCCGCTGATGCCGGGAATCCCGTAGGCCTGTAAGAACTGCTCCAAAGTACGTGCGCTCTGCCAGTGACTCGGTCGAGGACAATACTCGCGAACGACAAAGCCCCTCACCTGAATCTGCCTGGATTCGAAATCGGCTTCGTTGATTCCATAGTTGCCGATGAGGGGATAGGTGGGGAGCAGGATTTGACCGGCATAAGATGGGTCTGTGAGCATCTCCTGGTACCCGGTCATGCTGGTGTTGAATACCACCTCGCCATAGGCAGTGCCGCTGGCGCCGAAGGCTTCGCCTTCGTAGACCGAGCTATCTTCGAGAACCAGGATTGCTTTTTTGGCCATGAGATTGCTTCGTCGTCCCGATTTCATCGGGACTCCTCGCAACGACGAGGGAGTCATCCAGGTGTACCATCCAGCCGTTGGCTACGGTTGCCATCACCTTGCCCTTGAATTTGTCGCCGTCGAAAGGCGTGTTTCTGCCTTTGGAGGCGAAATTGCGGCTATCCACGACCCACTCCCTATCAGGGTCGAGTACGGCGACGTTCGCCGGAGCGCCGACTCTCAGCGTGCCAATTTCACCGTCTCTGCCAATGACTCTCGCCGGTTCGCACGTTAGCTTGGAGATCAACCGGGTAAGGCTTATTTCTTTCGTGTGCACCAGGCTCATAAGGCAGCCGAACGCGGTTTCAAAGCCACTTATGCCAAACGCAGCCAACTCTGGCCCGCAGTTTTTGTCAGCCACTGTGTGAGGTGCGTGGTCGGTGGCGATGGCATCGATTACGCCGTCATCCAGTCCGTCAATTAGCGCCTTGACATCTTCTTTGGTGCGTAGAGGCGGGTTCACCTTCGAACTGGTGTCAAATACTCTATGGGCAGAATTACCTGTGACTCTCTCTTCGGTTAGCGTCAGGTGGTGGGGCGTGGCCTCGGCGGTCACCAAAACCTTCTCTTCTTTGGCGCGCCGAATAAGCTCGACGGAACCCCTGGTGCTCACGTGGGCAATGTGAAGACGGCCCCGGGTCAACTTTGCCAGAATCAAGTCGCGCGCCACCATGACCTCTTCGGCGGCCGACGGAATTCCTTTCAGGCCCAGCCTGGCAGATATTCGACCTTCGTTCATGACTCCATTGTCGCTCAGCGACCTGTCCTCGCAATGGTCAATGATTAGCACGCCCAGGTCCCGGCTGTGTTCCAGGGCGCGGAGCATGAGCAGTGAGCTTGCGACCGGGTCGCCATCGTCACTGAATCCAACGACCCCAGCCTTGGCCAGTTCGACCATGTCGGACAGTTCTTCTCCTTTCCTACCTTTAGTAACGCAGCCTATGGGGAGAACGCTAATGAAGCCTTCCCTGCCGGCCTTTCTCTTCACCCGGGCTACGACGGACGGGCCGTCGAGAGGAGGACTGGTATTGGGCATGCAGCAAACGGTGGTGAAGCCACCCCTGGCGGCTGCCCTCGTTCCTGTCGCGATCGTTTCCTTTTCCTCAAACCCCGGCTCCCGGAGGTGACAGTGGAGGTCCACGAAACCGGGACAGACAACCAGTCCTGACGCATCAATTGCCTGAGATTGCTTCGTCCCGATTCTATCGGGACTCGTGTCGGAACTCGCAATGACAGTTGGTATTTTGCCCTCCAAGTACACAATCTTGCCATCAGCGATGAGCAGGTCGCCAAACCGGTCTATGCCCTGGCCGGGATCAATTATGCGGCCGCCACGGATGAGCAGAGATGCAGCTTCGCTATTCATTGTCTGATATAGCTGCTGGGTTTGAAGTGATGAGACTCGGCCTCCTGTTCCGAAGCAAAGATGATCAAATTCTCGGGTCTAATCTTCCGGCTGAAACGACTGTCGGCGCGGTGATATTTCTTGTTTTCCAGGCTTCCTTCATGCCAGTCCGAGCTGGCGACATATTGAGGGAGAAACTCGTGGTCGCAATAAACGCATCGCAATGTCAAAGGCTCGCGACTCACTATTCTGAACTCAGGCTTTATGTACCTCACTTCCGTTTCCTGGTTCGAGACACACCTCGTGTTAGGACACTTGACACCGGAATCCCGCTTGTAAACGGGATAATCTGTCTTGCGGACAAAGGTATCTCTTCCCCTGGGCATTTCGACTTCCCTAGCGCCCAATAGCAGGGCCAGCAGCGCCATTCTGACGGGTACTCCGTAGGCCGCCTGCTTGAAATACATGCTTCTGGGGTCCGCATCCAAATCATGTGTCAATTCATCAACGCGGGGCAGAGGATGCATGACCAGTGTCTTCTTAAACTCCTTTTCTCTAAGGAGTTTCTTGTCTACAATGGGATAGCCCTTCTTCGACTCCTGTTCGTCCGCCGTGGGTGATTGTCTTTCCTTTTGAAGCCTGGTGACATAGAGGGCGTCAACGCCCGCCTTCAATTCCACTCGCATACTTATGTCGGGCAGCATGGCAAGCTGATGCGGGCTGCTTGGAGTCAGGTATATGGCATCCACAGGAAAGAGTTTGCTGCCGATTTCCTGGCTCAGATTCCTGCAGTCTTTCAACTCACCCTTATATTCCGTGCTCAGTCTCCTCAGAACGTGCTCCGGGATTCCGAGTCCCGGGCCGGGACAAAAGAGGACAGTGGCGCCAAACCTGGCCAAAGCGTAGATCAGGGAATGCACAGTCCGCCCGTGTTTCAAGTCTCCCCATAGGGCGATTCTCAGTCCCTTAATCGTCTGCCTTTCTTTTCTGATGGTGTAAAGGTCGCACAGGGTCTGGGTCGGATGTTCATGGCTGCCGTCGCCCCCGTTTATCACCGGGATGCCGGCGTAATCGGCGACGACCTTGGCCGCCCCTTCCCAGGGGTGCCTGATTACAATTATGTCGGCATAGCTTCCCACTACCTTTGCCATATCGGCAATGCTTTCACCTTTGGCCAGGGAACTTGCCCCGATGTCCTGTGCGGTTATGACGCGGCCCCCGAGCCTGAGCATGGCTGCCTCGAACGACAGCCTCGTCCGGGTGCTTGGCTCAAAGAACAGGCTGGCCATGATTTTGCCGCGGCAAAGCCGGTCCTGTTCTTTCGGAGCGCCGGCCATCTCGTCGGCTAACGAAAACAATGCCTCGATTTCCCCGTTTGATAAGTCGTCTATAGTGACCAGATTTCTATTTGCCAGATTCATTTTTCCCCTTTCGATCCTGCCCGATCAGGCCGGACTTGGTGACGATTATCACCTTATCCGTGCCATCAACCTCGGTCAGTTGAACTTGAATCTCCTCCTGCTTGGAGCTTGGTATATTCTTACCTACGTAGTCGGCCCGAATGGGAAGTTCTCGATGTCCCCGGTCAATCAACACGGCCAACTGGATTGTCCTCGGACGCCCCAAATCCACCAGGGCATCCATGGCGGCGCGGATGCTACGGCCGGTATAAAGAACGTCGTCAACCAGAATCACCTGTCTGTCGGAGATGCCGATAGGGATATCGGTACGGCTGTGGTTCGCGGGTTTTGATTCCGAGGGTGGAATGTCGTCCCGGTAAAGGCCTATGTCCAGAGCACCCACGGGAATGCAGATTCCTTCGAAGCCTTCGATTGTTGCCGCCAGACGTTTGGCCAGGGGCACTCCCCGGGTTCTCATGCCTACGAGCACGACATCCTCCGCACCCTTGTTTCTTTCTACAATCTCGTGGGCGATACGGGCCAGCGCCCGCTCCATCTCCCTTGAGGTTAACAGGACCTTGTCAGATGTCAAAAAACCTCCTGCCTTTAAGCTGGCAAGAGGTTACGCCGGGTGTTGTTGCCGTTGCGCTATGATTAAGCATCTTCCCCTTACCAGCCTCTCCGGACTGATTTAAAGGTCTGATTAAGCATTATGGCATGATTGTGGAGGAAATGCAAGCTGCAGCCTCGATAGCTGACATCAGATTGCCGCGCAATGATACCGTAGATGAAATCCTAAATCCTAAGCACGAAATCCTAAACAAGCTCTAGTTCTCAAAACTATTCGGGCGTTTGCGTCTTCGTCATTTGATATTGTTCCGACTTATCGACGACGCTCGATGTAATCGGCACTTAGGGCTTAGACACCAGGATTTCGAGCTTAGTCAACAAGATTGGCACGCCCTGACAAATCGGGGGTCGCGAAGAACAGAGTAGATTGGGGGCGCCACGAGGGGGAAAAGGGTAGCTTACGCTACCCCCTTCCCCAAAATGAGGCTTAGGTTTACTGTCGAGAGAATTGAGCCGGCTGGGGAGCAACTGATGCGTTGGCCTGAGGCTTGCTCTCCATCCGGGAGACCGGAAAACGAGGAGAGCGGCGCATGAACGAGGGCATGTCGAGAGCGTCGCTGCCACCTTTTATCAGGCGGCGCAGTTCTTCGGAGCTGCGCACTCCTCCACCGGGCGTCTTGGCGAAGCCGGTAGCGATAACCGTAATGCGGATCTCGCTTTCCATCTTGGGGTCAAAGACCACGCCGAAGATGATGTTGGCCTCGGGGTCTACTGCCTGCTGGATAACCTGGGCAGCCTCATTGCACTCAAACAAGGTGAGGCTCGGGCCGCCGGTGACATTGAACAGCACGCCCGTGGCTCCGCTTATGGACACATCAAGCAGCGGACTGGCCATAGCGGCCTTAGCGGCTTCAGCGGCGCGACTCTGCCCGCTGGACCTACCTACGGACATCCAGGCCGGGCCGGCGTCTTTCATCACCGATTTGATATCGGCGAAGTCCAGGTTTATCAAACCGGGGACGGTGACTACCTCCGAGATAGCCTGAACTCCCAGACGAAGAGCATCGTCAGCCAGCCTGAAGGCGTTGTCCACGCTGGTCTTGGCGTCGCAAAGCTGAAGAAGACGGTCATTGGGGATGATTATGAGTGTGTCAACCTTGTTCGTGAGGTTTATCAGGCCTTCCTCGGCCACCTGGTTTCTGTGATTACCCTCGAAAGTGAAGGGTTTGGTCACCACTCCGATGGTGAGGGCGCCGCTCTTTTTGGCCACTTCAGCCACCACAGGGATGCCGCCCGTGCCGGTGCCACCACCCATACCGGCGGCAATAAACACCATGTCGGCGCCTTCCACGACGTCTTCAATTATGTCGATACTCTCTTCCGCCGCCTTGGTCCCGACCTTGTGGTCGCCGCCGGCGCCCAGGCCCCTGGTCAATTTCTCACCCAGTTGAATTCTGGTAGGGGCCTCGGCCAAGGCTAACGCCTGGCCGTCCGTATTCATAGCAACGAAGTCGACGCCCTTGATTCCTTCGCGGACCATGCGGGTAATGGCATTGGAGCCGCCGCCACCTATACCTATAGCCTTGATTCTTGCTGCACTTGGAGTATAAATCTGTTTTGCCATTCTATCCTCCTTTCACAAATCAGGCGCCGAACAGCTTCCTAAAGAAATTCACGAAGTTGCCAAGGACGCCACCGTTTTTCACCTGTAAGGCCGAACCCTCTTTGCCTCGCACCGGCCACAGAACCAGTCCCACGGTGGTAGCGTAGGCCGGGTCCTGAAGGATGTCTGAAATGCCGTAAATGCCCGTGTTCAGCGGTCGGCCTTTCCGTACCGGAATGCGCAGAATTGCCTGCCCCAGCTCGTCGAGGCCGGGTAGATTAGCGGTGCCACCGGTGAGGACCAGGCCGCAAGGCGCCAGCGAATGATAATCGCTGGTTGGCATCTCCATGAGTATGAGCTGAAGCAGCTCCTCCATGCGCGCCCGAATGATATTGCAGAGGTCTTTGTAAGAGGCGCTATGACCGTTTTCCAGACCCACCTGGACGGTCTCGTCAAGCTCCAAAGTCGGAGTGACGTTGCCGTATCTCTTCTTCATCTTTTCCGAAATGTTGAAGGGTAGGCCCAGCCCTATCGAGATGTCGCTGGTTACCTGGTAACCGGCCACCGGAACGATAGCGGTGTGGTAGATTGCGCCGTTCTTAAATACCGCTATATCCGTGGTGCCGCCTCCCATGTCAGCCATGATGACCCCTGTATCTCTTTCCTCCGGAGTCAGTACGGCTTCCCCGCTAGCCAGGGGTTCAAGGATGAGGTCCTCAACGTCAACACCGATAGCGCGGACGCATTTGGCCAGGTTTTGTATGGAGGTTACTGAAGCAGTGATGATGTGGGTTTCCACATCCAGCCTGTGCGCGTGCATGCCTACCGGCTGTTTGACCCCCTCCTGTCCGTCCAGGGCGTAGTATCGCGGGATAGCGTGGAGCACCTTCTTCCCTTCGGCAACGTTGATGTTGCGAGCCGCGGATAGCGCCCGCTTAAGGTCCTGGGTGCGTACCAATCGGTCATCTCTCGGGATAGCTATCACTCCACGATTATTCAGACTACTTATGTGTCTGCCGGTAACCCCAACATAGGCGGAATCTATGCGTATGCCACTAACTCTTTGGGCTTCCTTTATGGATGTGGCTATGGACTGTTTGGCTTCGTCCATATTGACTACGATGCCCTTGTGTAGGCCGTGCGAGGGGACGACTCCCACTCCGAGAACTTCGATGTCGTCCTCTGCTTTGACATTAGCCACGAGAGTGGCTATTTTAGTTGTGCCCACATCAATAGCTGAAATGATCTTCTTTGCCATTTTCACCTCCTTTTTTGCTGGGAATGCCGCCTAGTTGAGTCGCTCAGCTATCCTTAATTTGGCGCTTCGGCTGCGGGGGTTGGATTCTGTCTCCAACGAGGTAGGTTTGATAACCTTCCGTGAAATGAGCTTCAAGGTGGGCACATGGCCACAGCGGCATATCACTGTTCCCGGGGGACACACGCAGTTGCTGGCTGCTTCTCGCATGAATTGCTTGACTATACGGTCTTCCAGAGAATGGTAACTAATGACTGTTAGTCTGCCCCCGGGACGAAGGAGGTTGAGGGTCTGTTTGAGGGCCAGTTCCAGATTCTGTAATTCACTGTTGACCGCGATGCGAAGCGCCATGAAGGTTCTCGTGGCGGGGTGAATTCTGCTCCGATGTGTCGGGGCACCTGAAACTTGCTCTATCAGGCGGGCAAGTTCCAAGGTGGTAGAGACGGGGCGATTTTGAGCAATTTGCCGCGCTATCCGCCGACTATGATGCTCTTCACCATATCGCTGTATGAGCTTGGCCAGCTCTTGCTCTGAGAATGTGTTGACGATGTCGGCCGCGGTGAAATCTTGCGCCGGATCGAACCTCATGTTCAGGGGAGCGTCGAGCTGGAAGCTGAAGCCACGTTCGGCTGTATCCAGTTGTAGAGAAGAGACACCAAGGTCGAAAAGCATACCATCAACTGGATGAAAATGGTATCTTCTGGAGATGGCCTCAAGGTTGACAAAGTTATCGTTAACCAGGACAACTGCTTCGCCATAGTTGCTGAGCCTGTCCCGGCTTATTCTGATGGCCTCAGGGTCCGCATCAATACCCAGGAGCTTCCCTGATGGCGAAATTCGCTCCAGTAAGGCTGCCGCGTGTCCGCCCAGACCGACGGTGCAATCAATGAAATAGCCGCCCCGGCGAGGCTGCAAGCCTACTATGACTTCGTCGAGTAGAACAGGCACATGGACCGGTACAGACATGACGACGCTCATTCACTCATACCCCAGTCTCAATCATCCCTGACGTCTGTTCTTCGGCGGCTGTTTGCTCGGCCTTCCATCCCTCCTGGCTCCAGAGTTCAACGCGAGCGTTGGCGCCGACGACAACCGCTGTATCGCCAATTCCAGCGTACGTCCGCAGAGTCTCCGGCAACTTGATCCTGCCTTGGCCGTCATATGAGGCATCAAAGGCGGAGCCGTGGGTAAGGCGAGTCAGCCTCCTTAGCTTAACTCCAGTCAATGGTGTCTCAGCCAGCTTGTCGGACACCCTCTTCCATTCTCTTGCCGGATAAACGGCGATGCATTTCTCCCCCAGCCCCCTGGTCAATACCACGCCATCTTTCAGCTCCCGTCTGAATTTCGGCGGCAAAGGGACTCTCCCTTTATCGTCAACCTTATATTGATATTCACCGTTGAACACGTTATCCCTCCAGGTTCACCACAACTCTGGCTAGTCTTGCTTTGCCGAGCTTGTCTTTTCGATAGCCCCCCACCCCATTTCCCCACGTTTCCCCACAATCCTATTATAGACCCTGCCCTTTTTTTGTCAATACCTTTGGCTACCCTTTCCGGGATTTTTTGAATAAAATCGTTGTGGGGTTGGGGGTGGGGTAGCGCCAGGTGGGCGGGGACTCATATTGGTTCGCGAGGACGAATCGCTGGGGGGCGCGAAACTTTATTTTGCCATCGCTTGCGTGATAAGATAAGCATTTTGGAGGTTCTCATTGGGGGAATCCATGCGCATTGATATTCTGTCTCTATTTCCCGAGATGTTTGTCTCCCCGCTCAACGAGAGCATCATGAAGCGTGCCCGCGAGCAGGGGTTGGTGAACATTGTGGTTCATGATATTCGCGACTACACTCACGACAAGCATCATACCGCCGACGACTCTCCCTACGGCGGCGGGCCGGGCATGGTGCTCAAGCCCGAGCCTGTCTTCGAGGCGGCGGAGGCGATACAGCGGCAGCTGGGTGTAAGCGACGCGCCCGTCATATTACTAACGCCTCAGGGCAGGCTCTTTACTCAAACCCTAGCTCAGGAACTCGCCTGTCGGCCCTACCTGATGCTAATCTGCGGTCATTATGAGGGTCTGGACGAGAGGGTCTGCGAACACCTGGCTACCGACCAGATCAGCATCGGAGATTACGTGCTCAGCGGTGGCGAATTACCCGCTATGGTCGTTGCCGATGCCGTTGTCAGGCTCATACCGGGAGTGTTGGGCTCGGAAGATTCTGCCGGTAACGACTCATATAGCGACGGGCTTCTGGAGTATCCGCAGTATACCAGACCTCCGTCGTACCGGGACTGGTCAGTCCCTTCGGTTTTGCTTTCAGGGAATCACGGCGAAGTTGCTCAATGGCGGCGCCGCCAGGCCATCATTCGTACAGCGAAACGACGGCCCGACCTCTTGGAGAAGGTCAATATTTGCGATGAGGAAAGGAAATGGATATCAGAGAATTTGTTAAACCCAAAGTGAACCCCAACATTCCTCAAGTTTCCCCGGGCGATACGGTCAAGGTGAGTTTGAAGACCATGGAGGGGGACAAGGAACGGCTGCAGCACTTCCAGGGGGTGGTGATTAAGATGAGGAAGGGCGTTGACGGCGGTAGCTTTACCGTAAGAAGAGTATCTTACGGGATCGGAGTGGAACGTACCTTTCCTTTCCAATCCCCGTCTGTGCAAACCGTAGCGGTGCTCAGGCATGGGCAGGTGCGCCGTGCCAAACTCTACTATATCCGAAGGCTTAGCGTTAAGCAGGCCCGCCTCAAGGAGAGGAGAGAGAGGGCGCTGGAGCAGGCCATGCCTCAAGAGGAGGAACCTCGCCAGGAAGAGCAATCTTCTGAATCTTCTGAATGAACTATGCCGAGGTGGCAGTCGATTCGCCCCGATTACACCGGGGTCAGACTTTCAGTTACGCCATACCTCCGACCTTCAATGTCCGCGCCGGTCAGGCGGTGTGGGTGCCCTTTGGCTCTCGCCTCGTTCGGGGAATTGTGGTTCACCTATCGGACGAGCCGGCGGTTGCAGAAACCAGGGAAATAGCCGGCATTGTCACCGACCTTCCGGTGCTATCCCCGGCCCAGATGGAGCTCGCCCGGTGGATCAGCGACTACTATTTCGCTCCACCTTTCGATGCCCTGGCCTTGATGCTGCCTCCCGGATTTGCCAGGCGAGCTATCACTTCCTTCCAATTGACCGGCCCTCAACCAATTCGGTCGCTAACGCCCGAACAGGAAAACGTCCTTAGCATTATGAAAGAGAACAAAAGGACAAGTCTGTCCGAACTGGAGAAAGTACTCGGTCCAAGGGAGGCCAGGCAAATCACCGACCAGTTGCTTGCTTACCGGCTAATCACACAGACCGTGGAACTGGAAAAATCAAGAGCGAAGCCCAAGATGGTTCCCTATATCAGGCTGATAGCTAGCGCCGATGAAATCCAGGCAGCGAAGGCTGGTCTGGGCAAATCCCGGGCTTACAAACAGGCGGAACTCCTGGAATTCCTGCGCACACGGGGTCAACCTATTTCAATTAGCGAACTGAGGAAGCGCGCCGGTTACTCTTCCGCCGCTATCAAGGCCCTGGAGGAACGTCATCTGGCGTCGGTGGAAAACGTTAGAGTGAGGCGTGACCCGCTGTCCCGCCTCAGCCTGACATCCGCCTCCGCTCCGGTTCTGGCTCCGTCCCAGCAGGCCGCCTGGAGATTGATGCAGGATATCATCGCGGAAAAAGAGGAGCAACGTGGCAGGCCGCCGGTCTTCTTACTGTTCGGGGTCACGGGCAGCGGCAAGACTGAGATCTACCTGCGAGCCCTGGCCCAGACCGTTGCCGCAGGTAAGCAAGGCATCTGCCTGATTCCGGAGATCGCCTTGACGCAGCAGACAGTAGAGAGATTCGCCAATCGTTTCCCGGGACGTGTAGCAGTATTGCATAGCGGACTCACTGCGGGCGAGCAGTTCGATGAATGGCAATGGATAGCGGAGGGAAACTGCGATGTCGTGATAGGGCCGAGGAGCGCCTTGTTTGCGCCCCTGCCCCGCCTTGGTCTTATCATCATGGATGAAGAGCACGAATGGACATATAAGCAGGACGACAAGTCGCCGCGCTATCATGCCCGCGATGTGGCCATCAAACTGGCTCAACTCAGTGATGCCGTAGTCGTGCTCGGCAGCGCCACACCCGATGTTGGTAGTTTCCATAAAGCACAGCAGGGAGAGTACCGCCTCATAGAGCTGAAAGAGAGAATCACTCCCTGCGGCTATTCCCCGCTCCCCCGGGTGACCATCGTGGACTTGAGGGAAGAGCTCAAGGCCGGAAACAGAAGCTTGCTCAGCCGTCCGCTATTATCGTCTATGAAGGAGACTCTGGCGCATCGCGAGCAAACGATTCTTTTCCTTAACCGCAGGGGCACTGCTACCTTTGTTCGGTGTCGCAGCTGCGGGTTTGTCTTTCGCTGCCCTCGCTGCTCCATAGCACTCACCTTTCATTCGGTGGAGAAGAGGCTGATTTGTCATCGCTGCCATTATTCTGTGCCGGTCTCGCCGGTATGCCCTCAGTGTCACCGACCCAATCTCAGATATCTGGGGATTGGCACGCAGAGGGTGGAGGAAGAGATAAGTCATTTCTTGCCGGAAGCGAGATTGCTCCGCTGGGACAGGGATGTGATTACCAGAAGATACGCTCATGAGGAATTGTTGAAGGACTTTCGTGACCATAAGGCCGATGTACTTATCGGGACGCAGATGATAGCCAAAGGACTGGATTTGCCCCAGGTGACGCTGGCCGGCGTCATTAATGCCGACACCGGCCTCAATTTCCCCGATTTTCGGAGCAGCGAGCGTACCTTTCAGCTTCTATGC
>Ga0172365_10000618_pt1 | contig 24416 bp, 38 predicted proteins | sample LakKivSesite48cm_FD_114535 | JGI IMG/M metagenome (GOLD analysis project Ga0172365, IMG submission 114535) | Sediment microbial communities from Lake Kivu, Rwanda - Sediment site 48cm | ecosystem: Environmental > Aquatic > Freshwater > Lake > Sediment | place: Rwanda: Western Province, Lake... | reverse complement strand
GGCCTCTCAGCATACCTGGGAGCAAGCTCAGTAAATAACTTGTCCACAACACCCTTATCATAAACGAAAGAGAGTGCCTGGCGGCGAGCGTGCAAATTCTTTTGCTTGCCCAAGGTAATCACTTTCTCAGCCAAGGACCGCGCTTCTTTGGCCTTGGCTTCAGTGGTAACAACCTTCTCATAGCGTAAAAGGTCGGTAACCAGGTTCCGGTAAAGCGCCATCCTGTGGTCAGTTGCCCTTGAAAGCTTGCGACCTGCTACCTTGTGTCTCATCGTCTCCTCACCAGATTAAAAACCATGCCTAGATAGACTCTTCTTTCCCCTCTGCGTCCTCGCCTGTGTCCTCTTCTGTATCCTCTTCAGCCTTTTCTTGCTGATGTGACTTTTTATCTTCCTCATCAGCTTTAGGCTTCAAATCAAGCGCTTCAAGCCGCTCCTGCACCTCCTCCAGAGACTTCTGACCAAAGCTCCTTAAAGTAAGCAAATCGTCTTCATTCTTCTCCAGAAGTTCCCCGACCTTGGTTATACCGCTTCGGCGCAGAGAGTTAAAGGTACGAGCTGAGAGCCAAAGCTGCTCCAGCGGCATCTCATATTTCTCAGGAGGGATGGCGGGTGCAAGCGGCTTCTCTCCCTCAACGTGCACCTTGCCCAATTCGGAGAACAGGGTGAAGTGTTTAGCCAGTATCTCAGCGCTCTGAGCGAGTGCTTCCCTGGGAGTGATGGTGCCATCGGTCCACACCTCCAGGGTTAGCTTGTCGTAGTTACTCACCTGCCCAACGCGAGTTTTCCCGACAGCGTAGTTCACCCGGCGTACCGGTGTAAAAATAGCATCAACGGGGATCACGCCCAAGGGCAAGCCATCGCCGCGGCCGGCAGGAACATATCCCTTACCCTGCTCTACATAGAAGGTAATGTTTAGCTGAGCATCCGCAGCATCCAGAGTGGCCAGGTGAAGTTCGGGATTTACTATTTCGAACTCGGCGGATGGTTTAATGTCGCCAGCGCAAACTGCACCTTCGCCATTTGCTTCAAGAAATAGCCTGCCGGGCACATCAGAGAGTGCCCTGAGCCGCAGTCCCTTGATATTGAGCAGTAATTCTATCACGTCCTCTTTAACATGAGGGATACTGGTAAATTCGTGCTGCACCCCCTCAATCTTGACTGCGGTAACTGCCGCTCCCGGGAGTGAACTAAGCAGGACACGGCGCAAACTATTGCCCAATGTTATTCCGAATCCGGGATCCAAAGGCTCGACAACGAACTTTCCGTAGGTTTCAGAGCTACTTTCGGATTCTACTTTTGGGTTCAAAACCTGCAGCAACTCACCGCCTCCTCAGAAAAATTGAAGCTCTACCTTGAATAGAATGCTACGATGAGCCTCTCATCAATGGCAGATTCAATATCATTGCGTGATGGTTTGGCAAGCACACGGCCTGACATAGTATCTCGATCCAGGCTCAGCCAGCTTGGTATAGTCTTGCTCTCTATATTCTTAACCACCGTCTGGTATAACACCGATTTGGTGCTGCCTTCCTTCCAGGAAATGACATTGCCCGCCTTTACCTGATACGATGCAATATCGGTCACATGGCCGTTAACAGTCATATGGCCATGAAGCACAAGCTGCCTTGCCTGGCGTCGTGAATCAGCAAAGCCAAGACGGTAGACCACATTATCTAACCTCATCTCCAGTATCTGGAGCAGGTTCTCTCCGCTCATACCAGGAAGTCGCTCAGCCTCAATGAAATGCTTCTTAAACTGGCGCTCAAGCACACCGTAAATGTAGCGTGCCCTTTGCTTCTCCTTTAGCTGCAAACTGTATTCAGAGACCTTGCGGCGGGAACTAGTGTGCTGGCCCGGTGGAGTATGCCGTTTCTCCACAGGACACTTAGGTGTGAAACATTTATCACCTTTAAGCATTAGTTTATCGCCTTGGCGTCGGCAAATCCGGCAAGCCGGCCCTGTATAACGGGCCATCTTAAACCTCCTCTAAATCCTTCTCCTCTTGGGGGGACGGCAGCCATTATGCGGGATTGGAGTTACATCCCTGATGCTGGTGATGTTGAGACCCGCAGCCTGAAGAGAACGGATCGCTGCCTCCCGTCCACTCCCCGGCCCCTTAACATATACATCAACCTGGCGCAAGCCGTGTTCCATTCCCTTCTTAGCCGCAGCCTCGGCTGCCCTCTGCGCAGCATAGGCCGTGCCTTTACGCGAGCCCTTGAATCCGGCAGTCCCTGAGCTACCCCAGGAGATGACATTGCCCTGGGGATCGGTGAGCGTAATTATGGTATTGTTAAAAGTCGACTGTATATATGCTCGACCCCGTGGGATCGCTTTCCTCTCTCTCTTGCTAACCCTGGATGTCTTCTTCTTAACCATTTAATCACCTCCACTTACTTCTTGGACATGCCGCGGCGTCTGCCTCTACCAGCCACTGTCTTACGAGGCCCTCGCTTCGTTCGGGCATTGGTCTTAGTCCGCTGACCACGAACCGGCAACCCTCGCCGATGCCGCAGGCCACGGTAGCTTCCAATCTCGATGAGCCGCTTGACGTTGAAATTAATTTCCTTCCGGAGGTCACCTTCCACCTTGTATCCCTTATCGATAACCTCGCGGATACGGTTTACCTCATCATCTGTGAGATCTCTAACCCTTGTATCGGGATTAACATTCGTTTGCTCCAGGATTTTTTTACTCAATACGGGTCCAATCCCATACAGATAGGTCAACGCTACCTCTACACGCTTATCCTTCGGTATATCAACGCCCGCAATCCTCGCCATTGCCCCTCCTGAGAAGACTAGCCTTGTCTTTGCTTATGTCTCGGGTTAGTGCAAATGACTCTAACCACGCCTTTGCGCTTTACAATCTTGCACTTCTCGCAGCGAACTTTAACCGAAGCTCTTACCTTCATTGCACCCACCCCTGGAATTGCTTAACCATGTTACTTGAAACGATAAGTAATCCTTCCGCGTGTCAGGTCATAGGGAGAAAGTTCCACTAAAACCTTATCACCGCGAAGTATCCTAATGAAATGAAGTCTCATCTTTCCGGACGCATGCGCCAAAACTTGATGCCCGTTGGGCAACTCAACGCGAAACATAGCATTAGGCAACGGTTCTACCACTGTTCCTTCTACCTCAATGACTTCCTTTTTGGGCATAGGTTGTAAGCCCACCCTTTCCAAATACCCTTAAAGCATAGACAATATCTCCGGTACACTATCAGTAATAGCGATAGTATGCTCAAAATGAGCGGAAAGCTTGCCATCGGCTGTGAGAACTGTCCATTTATTATCGGCCACCCGGGTACGCCATACACCGGCGTTAAGCATGGGCTCCAACGCCAGGGTCATACCCTTTTTCAATAAGATACCCTCCCCGGCAATCCCAAAATTAGGAACCTGGGGGTCCTCGTGCAAATCCCTGCCTATGCCATGCCCGACATATTCCCTCACCACAGAGAAATTCCTGGATTCAGCATATGCCTGGATTGCTGCAGAAACATCTCCCAGTCTGGCTCCATTCCTGGCAGCTGCGATACCAGCCTCCAGGGCCCCCTTCGTAGCTGCGATGAGCTTCTGAGCATCAGCACTTATCGTGCCTACACCCAACGTAACAGCCGCATCCGCATGAAAACCGTTCACCATTGCGCCAACATCCAGAGAGATTATATCACCTGCCTTCAGCACCCGGCCTCCAGGTATGCCGTGAACCACCTCGTCATTTACGGAAGTGCAAATCGAGGCCGGGAAACCCCGGTACCCCTTGAACGATGCAACAGCCCTGCGCTTCTTTAACTCGCGAACAGCCACACTATCAAGCTCGCCTGTTGTTACTTCCGGCTTTACCTCTTTAGCCAGGGCTTCAATAACAGCCGCTAAAACTCGTCCCGCCTCTCGCATTACTGCGATTTCCTGAGCGGACTTTATAATTACGCCTATCCCTTCCCGAATCGGTTGCATCGCCTACTTCTTCGACCGGATGGCAGCTATTAAAGCACTGCCAACTTTCTCAACAGTATTCTCGCCATCTACCTCAACCAGCTTGCCCGCATCGGTGTAATATTTTATCAGGGGTGCGGTCTGGGTAAAATAGACATCGAGCCGCTTCTTCGCGGTCTCCTCCGTATCGTCAGCGCGCTGGTAAAGCTCTCCTCCGCAGCGGTCGCACTTGCCCGCCACCTTCGGCGGTACCTCAACAACATTATACGGGGTCTGGCAATTGCGACATATCCAGCGCCCGCTTAGCCGTCTCAAAAGCTCCTTATTGGAGACCTTAATATACAGCACCTCGTCGATGCTTTTTCCCTCGGCTGCCAATGCTTTGTCCAGGGCCCTCGCCTGCTCCAGTGTTCGGGGGAATCCATCCAGGATAACTCCCTTGGCACAATCCGGAGAGGAGATCCTGCCTAAAACCATCTTAACAGTTATCTCGTCAGGGACAAGCTGCCCTTTTTCCATGTACGATTTGGCGATTTTCCCCAGCTCGCTTCCGCTCTGCTGCTCCTTGCGGAAAAGGTCTCCGGAAGCAATATGGACCAGTCCCAGCTTTTTAGAGATGGTTACCGCCTGAGTCCCCTTCCCTGCCCCCGGCGCTCCCAAGAAGATTAAATTCAGCTGTTTCTGTTTACTCATTTACTTAATGAACCCTTCATAGTGCCGCATCAGAAGCTGCGCTTCTATCTGCCTCATGGTATCCAGAACCACGCCCACGACAATCAGAAGACCTGCAGCCGAGATGAGCATAAGATTAGTACTGGCGTTAGATTGGCCGACCAACCAGCGCGACAGTATCGGAGCCACGGCTACGATAGCCAAAAACAAAGCTCCGCCCCAGGTAATACGAACTATCACTTTATTCAAATAATCGGAGGTGGGACGTCCCGGGCGTATCCCGGGTATGAATCCCCCCTGCTTCTGCAATGTTTCAGCCAAATTTTGCTGCTGGAAAATCACCATAGTATAGAAGAAAGTAAATCCGACTACAAGGAAAAACAGAAGTATCCAATAAACGTTTCCAGTCACTCCAAATATATTGTAAACATGGTTGGCGAAGTTGGCAGGTTGCCCCTCAGGATGCATGAAATATGAGGCTATCGTTGACGGCAGCACCAGAATTGAGTAAGCGAAAATAAGGGGTATCATTCCCGCTGAGTTCACCCTGAGCGGGATATGGGTCCCCCCTGACTGCCGGTACATCTTACCGCCGCGAAACAGGCTGCGCGAATATTGGACCGGGATGCGGCGCACTGCCTCAGTAACATAGACTATAAATGCAGCGATTGCCAGCAATAGTATGATCGTCTTAATCAGGCCCCACGCACCAGATGTCACCAGGGTCTGCCCCATGTTAGTCGGCATACCGGCTACGATGCCGCCGAAGATTATGATAGAGATACCGTTACCGATGCCGTTCTCGGTAATACGTTCTCCTATCCAGACAAGAAAAACTGTGCCCGCAGTCATCGACAAAACCATCGCCGCGGTAGGAAGCAATGCATTCCCAGTCAACCCAATCTGTACGCCCGACTGGAAAATGCCTTCCCTCTGGAAGATAATAAGCTGTCCATAGGCTTGCATCATGGCCAGAGGCACCATCAGCCAGTGAGTCCACTGGTTCAATTTCCTGCGCCCTTCCTCTCCTTCCCTCTGAAGCGCCTGAAGCTGAGGAATTATCGGCACAAGGAGCTGCATTATGATGGATGCAGTGATATAAGGATAAACACCCATCGCTGCTACGCTAAGGTTCCTCATTGCGCCGCCACTGAACAAATCGAGCATGCCCAATAGGGCATTGCTCTGGAAAAGATTGGCCAGTGCCTCACGGTCAACACCGGGAACAGGAACGTGGGCCACGAAACGAAAGACGATCAGCATGGCTAAGGTGAAGAGCAGCTTCCACCTCAGGTCAGGCAGGCTGAAGGCATCAACCATAGCCTGCATCAATCGTGGCATGGAACTTTTTTGTTGCCGTTGCATCTTACAGTTCTTCCCCTAAATCTCCTCAGCCCTGCCGCCTGCGGCTTCTATCTTCCGCCGGGCAGATTCGGAGAATTTATTGGCCTTTACCACCAGAGAGCGCTGAAGTTCACCATCTCCCAGAATTTTAACTGGCTTCTTGAGCGATGGTATCAGGCCAGCATCAAGCAACATCTGCGGGGTTACCTCGGTATCCGGTTCAAATACATCCAGTTGCTGCAGTTTCACGAGGATATAATCGGTTTTGAAGATATTGGTAAAGCCACGTATATGCGGCAATCTCTTTACCAGAGGGGTCTGCCCACCTTCGAATCGCAGAGCGATCCCAGGCCCGGAGCGCGACTTTTGGCCCTTTAGCCCACGACAGGAATAAGTGCCGTGTCCGCTGCCGTCGCCACGACCAACCCGCTTTTTGCTATGTTTAGACCCGGGAGCGGGTCTGAGCTCGTTCTGCCTCATCTTCTACTCCTCGGGTGCCTCTTTTACCCGAACTAAGTGTCTAACCTTGTTTATCATACCGCGGATTTCCGGAGAGTCGTTGTGCACAACCGTCTGGTTCAGGCAACGGAAACCCAACGTCCTAAGGGTTATCCTCTGCTCCTTAGCGTATCCGATTGCGCTCTTCTTCCAGGTAATGCTCAGTTTAGCCACCGGAACCCTCAACTGTTGTAGTTACCAACTTCCTCTTCGCCAATTCCTGCTTGGGATCCTTTAATTGACTTAGTGCCAGCATAGTAGCCCTGACCACATTTACAGGGTTCGGGCTTCCCATAGATTTGGTCAAAATGTCTTTAATCCCCGCAGCCTCTACTGTGGCCCTTACGCCGCCTCCGGCGATGACGCCGGTCCCCGGTGCTGCAGGCTTCAACATGACCTTGGCTGCTCCAAACTTCGTGATAACCTCGTAAGGAATAGTAGTGCCTTCTATCGGTACACGAATAAGGTTCTTTCTGGCAACAGCGCCAGCTTTGCGAATCGCTGCCGGTACTTCTCTGGCTTTGCCTAACCCGGCCCCAACATGCCCTTCACCATCGCCAACTACCACGAGGGCACTAAAACTGAACCGCCGTCCTCTCTTTACTACTTTGGCTACACGATTAACATGGACCAGTTTCTCGGTCAGGTTCAAATCGCTGGGATTTATTTTCTCTGTCTGCTCCATAAGCTTAAAACCTCAATCCTGCTCCACGGGCGGCATCAGCTAATGCCTTGACACGCCCTTGATATTTGTAACCACCACGGTCAAATACGACCTGCTCTATCCCCTTTTCCTTGGCTCGTCTGGCAACCAGAGCCCCTACCAACCCAGCCGTTTCCTTTTTATTTTTTTCACCCGATCCATTCTTTATATCAGCATCCACGGTTGATGCACAGGCAATGGTATGCCCGGAGCTATCGTCTATCACCTGAGCATAAATATGATTCAAACTGCGAAAGACACACAGGCGAGGACGCGAGGCAGTGCCAGATACATGCTTTCTCACCCTCTCGTGTCTTCTTTTTCGCGCTTCCCTGGAGTTTCTATCGCCAGTCATAATATCCTATTTCTTTCTACCTACCTTGCCAGCTTTTCCAGCCTTGCGTCTAACCTGCTCGCCCGCGTACTTTATCCCCTTCCCCCAATAGGGGTCAGGCGGTTTTATAGCTCGAATCTCTGCTGCTACTCCACCGACCAGCTCCTTATCAATGCCCAAAACACTAATCTGGGTGGGGCCTTCGGTAGCCAGCGAAATCCCTGCCGGAGGAGTAATCTCCACAGGTTTGGTATAACCTACCTGCAGCACAAGTTTATCTCCGGACTTGGCAGCGCGGTAGCCCACACCATAGAGTTCCAGGCCCCTTTTAAAACCCTGGCTCACCCCCTGAACCATGTTGGCAAGTATGCTCCTGGTGAAACCGTGCAAAGAGCGATGGCGCCTGCTGTCCGAAGGCCTTGATACAGTAAGTATGCCATCCTTCAACGAGATGCTCATGTCCTCAGGGAAGGAGCGGGAAAGCTGCCCTTTGGGCCCTTTCACCGTGACCTCATTGCCCTTGATTGACACTTCCACACCCTTGGGTACCGTTATCGGCCTGTTACCTACTCTGGACATGGTTATCTCCCGCCTGCTTTACCACGCATAACACAAAACTTCGCCTCCCAGGCCCTTCTTCCAAGCTTGCTGTCCCGTCATCACCCCCTGGGAGGTAGAAATGACTGCGATACCGAGACCGCCGTAAATTCGAGGGATCTCACCTTTCTGGCAATAAACTCTCATGCCGGGTTTACTCACCCTCTGTAATCCGGTTAACGCAGGCTGTCTCTTCCCCGTATAATTAAGATAAACTTTTATTACCCTCTGTGGGGTATTACCCTTCACCACCTCGTAATCCTTAATGAACCCTTCTTCCTTGAGCACTTTGGCAATTGCGATTTTTGTCCTGGAGGCGGGAATAAGAACAAATTCACGCCTCGAGGAGATTGCATTCCGGATTCGAGTCAACATATCGGCGATAGGATCGGTAAGACTCATGTCAAACCCTCAACAATAATCACCAGCTAGATTTTCTCACCCCGGCTAGCTGCCCCTGGAGCGCAAGCTTCCTGAAGCAAATCCTGCACAACCCAAACATACGGATATACGCACGCGGACGACCGCATAGCTCGCAACGGTTGCGATGCTGCACCTTGTGTTTGGGAGCGCGCTTCGATTTTACGATTTTTGATACCTTAGCCATCTTCCCTCAGCTCACTATCTACTGAATGGTATGCCCATCAGTTCCAGAAACCTTCTGGCCTCCTCATTAGTACGCGCCGTGGTAACAATGCAGACCTGAAGCCCGCGAACCTTGTCCACCTTGTCATAGTCGATCTCGGGGAATACGATCTGCTCCTTTATGCCCAGCGTATAGTTGCCTTGACCATCGAATGCGTTCCTGGGAGCACCTTGAAAATCGCGAATACGGGGCAGGACAGCGCTTACCAGCCGGTCAAAGAATTCATACATGCGCTCACCCCGTAGAGTTACCTTAATCCCAATAGGCATACCAGCTCGCAATCTGAAAGCAGCGATTGACTTCTTGGCTCGCGTAATCACAGGGTGCTGCCCCGAAATCAAAGATAAGTCATTGGTTGCGCCTTCCATAGCTTTTGTATTCTGAATAGCTTCCCCCAAGCCTATGTTCAGCACTATCATCTTCAATCGAGGTACCTGCATGGGATTTTTATACCCCAACTCTTTCATCATTGCAGGTATGACCTCTTTTTGATACCTATCCTTAAGCCTGGACACTAGTCAATCACCTCGTTACACTGCTTACATACTCGAACCTTGGTCTTATTATCTAAAAAAAGAAAACCGACACGTGTTGGCTTATTGCACTTAGTACATATAAGCATTACATCGGAGACATGAATAGGTGCTTCTCGCTCTATTATCCCCGCTTGTTTTACGTTTGCCCGGGCTTTCATATGGCGCTTGACCATATTAACTCCATCCACCAAAAGACGGTCCTCGCGAGGGTAGTAACGGCGAACTTTCCCCTTTTTGCCCCGGTCATCGCCGGTAATCACCAGGACTTCATCATCTTTGCGAATTTTCATTACAACACCTCGGGAGCTAAAGAGACAATTTTCATGAAGTTGTTCTCCCGGAGTTCCCGTGCCACCGGTCCGAAGATACGACTGCCCTTGGGATTGCCCTTCTCATCAAGGATCACCGCGGCATTCTCATCGAATCTGATATAGGAACCATCAGGGCGACTGTGCACTCTAACTGTACGGACCACAACAGCACGTACGACATCACCCTTTTTCACCGCCGCCCCCGGGATCGACTCTTTTACCGACGCCACAATGACATCCCCCAGACGGGCATAACGCCTTCTGCTGCCGCCAAGAACATTGATACACATAATCTTCTTGGCGCCCGAGTTATCCGCTACCTTGAGTCTGGTAAATGTTTGGATCATGGCTTACTCTATCTCGGTCGGCTTAATATCGATCGCCTCCGCCTTCGTCAGGATTTCCGTTATCCGCCACCTTTTCTCCTTAGACAAGGGCCGAGTTTCGACAATCCTCACCATATCGCCGACACCACATGCATTGCTCTCATCGTGGACTTTGAATTTCGCTCTATAAGTAACAACACGTTTAAAGCGGGGATGGCGGCGGCGAGTTTCCACCTCCACCAACACTGTCTTATCCATCTTATGACTCAGCACCCGAGCCAGACGAACCTTCTGTTTCTTTTCCATCGTTATTCCCCGCTAATCTCCCGTTCCCGCATTATTGTCTTCATCATAGCTATCTTCTTCTTTACCTTGGGTATCTCACTATAATTGGCCAGTTGCCTGGTTGCATGCCGGAACCTAAGGTTAAACAGCTCCTGGTAAGCATCTTCAAGCTGCTTGGACAACTCCGGCGTACTCAGTACTCTTATCTTATCCACTCTCATTGCTATCACCAGCTATCAAGCCACTTCGGCAAAGGTCTCCCTGGCAACAAACTTGGTCTCAATCGGGAGTTTATTCGAAGCTAAACGCATCGCCTCCCGCGCCAGGTCCTCCTGAACGCCTGATATCTCGAACAACATCCGGCCGGGTTTAACCACTGCTACCCAATGGTCGAGAGCGCCCTTGCCGCTGCCCATTCTGGTTTCAGCAGGCTTAGAGGTCACAGGTTTGTCAGGGAAAACACGTATCCACACCTTACCGCCACGCTTTACACTGTGCACAATAGCACGACGTGCTGCTTCGATCTGACGGCCGGTGAGCCAAGCCCTCTCCTGCGCCTGCAGACCGAACTCGCCAAAGGTCACAGCATTACCTGCCTGCGCAGTTCCTCTACGGCGGCCCTTATGTGTTTTGCGATACTTTACCCGTTTTGGCTGTAGCATTTGTATTTATCCTGCCTTATCTTCTGTAGCAGCAGTAGCAGGAGCCCTCTCCGGGAGGACTTCGCCCGTACCCACTTCCTCCGTTGGCTTAGCTTCAGGGAGAACCTCCCCCTTGTATATCCACACTTTAATCCCGATAAGACCCATAGCAGTGAAAGACTCGGCAAATCCATAATCGATATCGGCTCTCAAAGTATGTAAAGGAACGCTTCCCTCACGTGCGGTCTCGTGTCGAGCAATTTCTGCCCCTCCGAGTCTGCCCGAGCACGTTATTTTTACACCCTTAGCACCGCGCAGCATGGTGCGAGAAATAGACTGTTTCATAGCCCTGCGGTAAGATACACGCCTCCTGAGCTGTTCTGCGATGTTCTCCGATACCAGTTGCGCATCCAGTTCAGGCTCCCTTATCTCATGAATATTAAGACGGACCTTCCTTCCCGTGTTCTTTTCCAAAAGAACCCTCAACTCATCTACCCTTTGCCCCCCACGGCCAATTACAATACCCGGCCTCGAGGTATGGATAGTCACCGTAATCTCATTAGCCTTGCGCTCGATTTCAACCAGAGAAATGCCAGCTTCATCATACGCAGAGCGAATCATGCGGCGAATATTGATATCCTCGTGCACCAGCTCGGTATAATGTTTCTCATCATACCACCGGGAACGCCAGTCCTTGATGACGCCGAGCCTGAAACCGAATGGATGAACCTTTTGCCCCAATCATTCCTCCTCAACAATGATAGTGATATGGCTGAAATGTCGGCGATACGGGCTTGCCCTGCCGCGCGCGTTGGCATGGTATCTTTTCAGAGTCTGCCCTTTATCGGCAAAGGCTTTGCTAATCTTGAGCTGCGCCGGGACCAATTGATAGTTGTTTTCGGCATTGGCAGCGGCGGACTTAACCACTTTTGCCACAGTCCGGGCCGCCGGCGTCGGCATGAAACTGAGTATAGTCAAGGCTTCGCTGACCTTCTTCCCGCGTACCTCGTCCAACACCAACGCCACTTTTCGTGGCGACACTCTTATTTGTCTGGCGCTTGCTGTTACTTCCACTTCAAGAACCTGCTAAACTTTATTTCGCCGGGGCCGCTGGTGCAGCAGCCGGCGGCTGCTTTACGGCAGTCACTTTCTCCGCCCTGCCGGTATGTCCTCTATAAGTCCTGGTAGGTGCGAATTCGCCCAACCTGTGGCCCACCATATTCTCAGTTATGAAGATAGGCACATGCCTCCTACCATCGTGCACCCCAATAGTAAGCCCGATCATTTGAGGGGTGATAGTCGATGCCCTCGCCCAGGTCTTGATTACCGCCTTCTGATCGCTCCTGATCAGAGCGTCTATCTTTTTAAGTAACTTGGGGTCAACGAAAGGCCCCTTCTTGGTCGACCTCGACATTACAGTTTTAACCCTCCCGAGATACTACTTCTTCCTCTTAACTATCAGATTATTGCTGCGTTTATTGCGTCTGGTCTTAAAGCCCAGTGCCGGCTTGCCCCAGGGTGTCTTAGGTCCTGGCAGCCCAACAGGAGACCTGCCTTCGCCACCGCCATGAGGATGGTCACGTGGCGTCATTGCCGAGCCGCGAACCGTCGGCCGCCAGCCCCTGTGCCTGTTACTGCCTGCCTTGGCCAGGTTGATATTGCTGTGGTCGACATTCCCCACCTGGCCTATCGTGGCCTTACATCTCTCGTCAAAGCGGCGAAGCTCACCGGAAGGCAAACGCACTAAGATATAGCCCGCTTCTTTGGCCATAATCTGAGCGGAACCTCCAGCGCTGCGCACTATCTGCCCACCTTTACCGAGATGAAGCTCAATATTATGGACTGCGGTACCCAGGGGAATCAAGTTTAACGGCAGCGTGTTACCCGGCTTTATCTCAGCGCCCTCCCCAGAGGAGATAATATCACCCACTTTGAGGCCGAGCGGAGCCAGTATATAACGCTTCTCCCCATCGGTATAATTAATCAGGGCGATGTTCGCCGAGCGATTGGGGTCATACTCGATAGAGACCACTTTGCCCGGAATGCCTAACTTGTCCCGCTTGAAATCTATGATACGGAGTTTCCGTTTGGCACCACCACCACGATGGCGCACCGTTATCTTGCCTTGATTGCTTCTCCCGCCCTTCCGTTTAAGAGGCATGAGCAAGGATTTCTCCGGCTTCTTCCTGGTTATTTCGGAGAAGTCAGAGCCAACCTTACCTCTTTGCCCTGGTGAAGTGGGGCGATATACTTTCAGTCCCAAACTGGTCTCCTTTTCCTTTAGCCCGGCTTACGACTATACTCCCTCAAAAAGCTCTATCTTCTGTCCCGGCTCCAGGGTGACAACAGCCTTTTTCCAGGGTGAGGTCATCCCCCGCTGCCTTCCAGCACGGCGCATCTTGCCCGGGACACAGATTACATTCACCGATGTTACCTTGACCTTGAATGCCTTTTCCACTGCCTCTTTTATCTGCAGCTTATTAGCAGCCTGCGCTACCTCAAAGGTATATTTGCTCTGAGCCAGAAGCATCGAATTCTTCTCAGTTATAATAGGACGACGTAGCACTTCGTAACTGTGCATCCTCTCCCCCTAAGAGGTCTTTGCCTCAGAGGCAGCATTTTCCTCACCCAGCATCGCCTCCACCCGCCGCACTGCATCTACAGTCATAAGCAAAGTATTATGCGATACAAGGTCAACAACATTCAACATGTCAGCCGGCAGCGTCTTTACCTTCGTAATATTGCGAGCCGACTTAAATACGGTCATATCGATATCAGCGGTAACCAGCAAAGCCGGAGCCTTGATACCCAGCGCCTGTAAAACCTGTGCTATTTGCTTGGTCTTAGGCTCCTCCAAACCAAATTTATCAATCACTTTAAGCCCTTCACCGGCTACCCTGGCTGAGAGGAGACTTCTAATAGCTAGGCGCCGCATTTTTTTAGGCATCGCCTGCCTATAACTTCTGGGGTGAGGGCCAAAAATTATCCCGCCGCCGCGGCGCAATGGAGACCTTCTGTTGCCGGCACGCGCCATCCCGGTGTGCTTCTGACGATATAGCTTACGGCTGCTTCCAGAGACCTCACGGCGGGTCTTGGTATCAGCAGTTCCCTGGCGAGCGTTCGCTAACTGCCTGACCAGCGCCTGATGGACCACCGCCTCATTCGGTTCTACACCGAATATAGCATCGTTAATATCGATCTTGTCGATCTCTTGCCCGGCATTATTATAAACTGAAATCTGCACAGCGTTTCTCCACTACTTGCCTTGCTTCTTAGCCTCTTGCTTCGGAGTCTCCTGTTTTTTGACAACCTGTACTCTGGATTTTCTTATCTCCAACAGTCCGTTTTTAGCTCCGGGGACAGCCCCTCTGAGAAAAAGCAAATTCCGGTCTGGGTCAGCTTTCATTACCAGGAGAGCCTTTACAGTGACCCTTTGATTACCCATATGACCTGCCATCCTTAGCCCCTTGACTATATGCCCAGGCGTAGTGCCAGAGCCGATAGCACCGGGAGCACGGTGACGGTCTGACTGACCGTGTGTTTTGGGGCCACCTGAAAAATGATAGCGCTTAACTACCCCGGCAAAGCCCCTTCCTTTGGATAAACCGACTATATCGACCAGGTCCCCGGGCTGGAACAGTGTAACATCTATTTTATGTCCCACTTCAACATCGGGAGCCTCATCGAGTCTGAATTCCCTTAAATGTTTGAATAATCCCAGCTTGCCCAGATGCCCCTTCTCCGGTGCATTGAGGCTCTTCGCCTCTTCAAAGCCCAACTGGACAGCATTGTAACCTTCCTTGCCAGCTGTTTTGATCTGGGTCACAGTGCAAGGCCCGGCCTCGACGACAGTCACCGCTTCCACCCAGCCGCTCTCAGTGAATACCTGGGTCATGCCTACTTTTCGACCGATAATTCCTTTAATCATGTCTACAACCTGAAATTACTATAGCTTTATCTCGATGTCTACCCCTGCGGGCAGGTTCAACGTGGTCAGAGCATCGATGGTCTTTGAGGTAGGGTCGACGATATCGATTAATCTCTTGTGCGTCCTTATCTCGAACTGCTCACGTGAATCCTTGTCCACATGGGGCGAGCGTATAACGCAGAATTTCTTTATATGGGTAGGAAGAGGCACAGGGCCTATTACCGCTGCCCCGGTGCGCTCCGCTGCCTCCACAATCTGCACCGCAGACTGGTCTAAAATCCTGTGGTCATACGACTTCAGCTTGATGCGTATTTTCTGTTTCGGCATCTAGCTCCTCATTCTGGTGATTATCTCACGTGCCATATCCTTAGGCACTTCCTGGTAACAATAGAATTCCATGGAATAGGTTGCCCTTCCCTGGCTTATCGACCTGAGGTCAGTAGCATAACCGAAGGTCTCAGCCAGTGGAACATAGCAGCGAATTATATGCGTCCATGCCCGCAATTCGATAGCCTCAACCCTGGCCCTTCGGGCATTGAGGTCGCTCATTATGTCTCCGAGGAACTCTTTCGGTGTCGCCACCTCAAGCTTCATTATCGGCTCAAGAAGAATAGGATTGGCCTCTTTCACTCCCTCTCTCACAGCTTGAGAGGCTGCCAGTTTGAAGGCTATCTCCGAAGAGTCTACCTCGTGATAGCTGCCATCAACTGCGGTCGCTTTTATATCTATTATCGGGTATCCGGCGAGGACGCCGCTTTCCAGGGCATCCTTGACGCCTTGTTGCACGGAGGGGATAAACTGCCTGGGCACGACCCCACCCTGTATTTTGTTTACAAATGCAAAACCTTTGCCCCGCTCCAGGGGCTCGAGCTCAAGCCAGACATGGCCATATTGGCCGCGTCCGCCGGTCTGCTTGATAAACCTGCCCTCGGTACGCACGGGGACAGTAATCGTTTCCTTGTAAGCTACCTGCGGCCTGCCTACCTTCGCATCAACCCCGTATTCACGCATCATTCTGTCGACAATTATGTCAAGATGCAGCTCCCCCATACCCGAGATTATGGTCTGGCCAGTCTCCTGGTCGTAGCGGGTCTTGAAGGTAGGGTCCTCGTCGGCAAGCTTAGCCAATGATTCGCCCAGCTTGTCCTGGTCTGCCTTTGTCTTGGGCTCAATTGCTACTGATATGACTGGCTCGGGGAATTTGATGGATTCGAGGACGATGGGTTTGGTGGGTTCACAGAGTGTATCTCCCGTGAAGGTATCCTTGAGACCTACGGCAGCAACGATTTGACCGCATCCTACTTCGCTAATCTCCTCCCGCCGGTTGGCATGCATGCGGAGCAACCGCCCCAACCGTTCCTTATGCTCCCTGGTCGAATTATAGATTTGGTGACCGGTCCGGGCTCTGCCTGAATATACCCTGATATATACCAACCGTCCAATAAACGGGTCGGAGACAATCTTAAATGCCAAAGCCGTGAAGGGGGCATTATCGCTGGCCTCACGTGTCGCCTCTTTGCCCGTGCGAGGGTCAGTACCCCGTACCGGCGGCATGTCGAGAGGAGACGGTAGATAATCTACTACCGCATTGAGAACCGGTCGTATGCCCTTGCCCTTCAAGGCACTGCCACAGAGCACAGGGACCAACCTGGTAGACAACGTCGCTCTCCGGATCGCTGCCTTAAGCTCAGGGATAGTAATCTCTTTACCTTCTACATAAGCGCTCATGAGCGCTTCATCGCTGTCAGCTACCTTCTCGATCAACTTCTCGCGCTGGCGGGCAACAGCCTCCTTGAGCTCTTCGGGAATGGGTATCTCGGTGGGAGGCTGGTCTTTGTCCTCGGAGAAAAGCCAGGCCTTGCTCTCAATAAGGTCAACAACACCTCTGAAATCGGCTTCCACCCCGATGGGTAGCTGTATCGCCACCGGGTTAGCCCCAAGGCGGCTTACGATTGATTGCAGTGTTGCCAAAAAGTCAGCGCCAACGCGGTCCATCTTGTTGACAAAGCATATCCTGGGGACATCATATTTATCCGCCTGCCTCCAAACCGTCTCGGACTGCGGCTCAACACCGCACACAGCATCGAATACTACCACCCCACCATCGAGGACTCTGAGGCTGCGCTCCACCTCGGCAGTGAAGTCAACATGGCCGGGTGTATCGATGATATTGATCTGGTGGTCCAGCCATTCACAGCTAGTAGCGGCAGCGGTAATGGTTATCCCGCGCTCACGCTCCTGCTCCATCCAATCCATCACCGCCGTCCCGTCATCCACCTGGCCCACCTTATAGGTCCTGCCGGTGTGATACAGGATGAGCTCGGTGACAGTCGTTTTACCGGCATCGATGTGAGCGATAATTCCGATATTCCTCACCCGCTCCAGCGCCAGACCCTGCGCCATGAACCCTTCCTTCTCAACTAAACAAGCTTTGCTGTTACCCACAATACTTATTATCCTCGTTTACCACCTGTAATGGACAAAGGCCTTGTTCGCCTCAGCCATGCGGTGTGTATCTTCTCTCTTTTTAATAGCGGCACCCTGGTTTCGGGAAGCATCAATCAGCTCCTCCGCCAATCTGTTTGCCATCGGTTTGCCTTTGCGTGCCCTGGCTGAAATGACCAGCCAGCGCATCCCCAGGGCAATACGGCGGTCTCCCTTTATATCCACCGGCACCTGATATGTTGCACCGCCAACCCTGCGCGGCTTGACCTCGATAACCGGTGTCACATTCTTCAATGCCTGTTCGAATATATCCACGGGATTCTTCTTCAATTCTTTTTCGATAATCGACATAGCCCCATAGACAATACCTTCGGCCGTGCTCTTCTTGCCCCGGCCCATTATCTTGTTGATGAACCGTGCCAGATTCAGGCTCTGGTATCTGCCATCAGGTGATATTTTTCTCTTAGTTGCTCGAGCTCGCCGCGGCATTTTCCTTCCTTCAAACCATCCTTTCAATCAAAGAGCTTCTATAAATTAGAAGCTCCTACAGACCATTTAACTTAAAACCAAGGTTTGCCCGCTTATGGGTTAGCCTTAGGCTTTTTGGCCCCGTAGCGACTGCGACCCTGGCGGCGATTTTCTACACCGGTAGTATCCAGAGCACCGCGTATTATGTGGTAACGTACCCCTGGAAGATCGGGAACCCTACCACCCCTGATAAGTACAACTGAGTGCTCCTGCAAACTATGCCCCTCGCCAGGGATATAGGCGGTCACTTCTATGCCATTAGATAAACGAACTCTTGCCACCTTGCGCAATGCAGAGTTCGGTTTCTTAGGCGTAACAGTCTTTACTTGCAGACAGACTCCTCTCTTTTGAGGAGAGCCCTTGCTAGCACGCTCGCTCTTGCTCTTGAGAGTATTATAGGTATAGAGAAGTGCCGGCGCCTTAGCCTTCTTCTTCAGTCTCTTGCGCCCTTTCCTGACCAACTGGTTTATTGTAGGCATAACCCTCCTTAGCCTTTGAGAACGATTTAGGCGCTAAATTGAGAGTATAATGGAACTCAAGATATATGTCAAGGGTAATTCCGTATGCTCAGAAATATTCAAGGATTTAGCCTCATTTAAATGTATTTTGCACGCAGATTTCTACGGTTCAGAGGAAACAGAGTACGATTTGAATCCCGCAAAAGCTCATGAATGCTTACTGAATTGTTAGAGCGCACCTCAGCCGGGCCATCCGTAGTCTATTCATCGCTTATTCGCAGCACAGGCTTGATAGTATCGCCGCGCTTAGCATCGGCGATAGCCCGGTTGACCTCATTGAAGTCATAGAATTTCACGAGGCGGTCAAATGGGAAAATGCCTTTGCGGTAAAGTGATATCAGCTTGGGGATAAAGAGCTGCGGCACGGCATCGCCCTCGATTACGCTGACGGTTTTCTTGCCTTCAGGTAGAGAATCCGGGCCGCTCTCGCCAGTGAAGAGCGCCACAGTACCATTCGGATTCAGCACATCTATGGCCTGCTGGAGCATGTCCGGGTTGCCGGTGATTTCGAGCACATAGTCTACACCGCTGCCGGTGATGTGAGAGATGCCGGAGACGACGTCGGCATGACGGTTGTCAATAACATGAGTAGCGCCTAACTCCAAAGCGAGTTCGAGCCGCATCGGGTTACGGTCGACACTTATAATCGGGTCGGCACCAGCAATGCGGGCAGCCATGACTGCCGCCAAACCGACAGCTCCCGTGCCGAAGATAGCGATACCTGACCCTTTCGATACCTGCAGCGTGTTCATCACCGTGCCAGCCCCGGTCTGTATGCCGCAACCCAGTGGAGATAAAATATCCAGACGCAGGTCCTGGGGGACTTTGACCAGATTACGCTCGGTCGCCAGGGAGTGGGTAGCGAATGAAGATTGACCGAAGAAGTGCCCGCGAACGCCGCTGCGCCACAATGCGTTGCTGCCGTCAAGGCGTTGGAAACCGAAGTTAGCTTCGTAGAAATGCCGACAAGCCGTCGGCCGTCCGCTGCGGCAGGGCCGGCAGCGACCGCAAGACTGATACGAAAGCACAACGTGGTCGCCGCGCTCGACGCCCTTCACCAGCCTGCCAACCTGTTCCACCACGCCCCCACCCTCGTGACCCAGCACCAGTGCTCCATCCGTCTTGTCCCAGTCATCGCAGAAGTCTATATCCGTATGGCAGATGCCGGTGGCAACAATACGTACCAGCACTTCGTCGTCGCGCGGGCCTTCCATCTCAAGAGATTCGAGCTTCAAAGGGCCGCCCTTGCTGCGCAGCACGGCTGCCTGAATCTTCTGCACGGGCACGCCGGAGCGGTGAGTCAATGTTCAACTCCTTCTGACTGTGACCCCAGGATAGTCAACCTACAGGCCCTGCGCTTTATATTGCCTTGCCAGCTCAGATAGACTCGGGGCAGGCCCTTTCTCATATGTCGGCTGGTAGTACTTAGCAACCATTTCCCGGCGGATGTTCTCTATCTCATCCGCTGAGAACTCCGCTTTGATTTTCGCGGGAATGCCCACAACGAACGACCTGTCCGGTATTTTCTGGGCTGCCCTGACCATTGAGTTAGCGCCAATGATACAAAAATCGCCAACCTCGGTATCATCCAGTACTGTGGCATTGTTGCCCACGAGTACGTTATTTCCGATTCTCAGGCAGTGGACAACCGCACTGTGCCCTACCGTCACATCGTCCCCGATGGTCAGAGATTTCCAGGCGTGTAATACCGCATTGTCCTCGATGTGCGAGTTCCGGCCAATCCGAATCGAGCCGAAATCACCTCTAACTACAGCGCCCGGCCACACCCCCGAACCTTCTCCGATCTCGACATCACCGATTACGTAGGCAAATTCGCTGACGAAGGCAGTATCCGCAATTTTAGGTGTCTTGCCGTTGAATGCTCTAATCATTCGTTAACCTCCATTTCTCAGTTGATGATTATCAAAAGGCACATGATACCTGAATTAAGTACAAGATAGCTAAGCATAGACGAATTGCTGGGGCAGTTCAACTGACTGATAGCTGCGAAATCTGCTTCTTTACTCGGGAGCCTGGTTTACCGTTCCCTGATGACAAACTTATAGCTAATATGATAGACGTCTGATAGTGAAAAAGTCATAAAATTACGGAGGTAAAAGTTAAAAATTTGTGACGTACGGAACGATGGAGGATTCGAAACTCAAAGTACAATGGGTAAATGCTTGAACGGACAAATGGAAAAAAGGGGAGCTTCAGCAAGCTGAAGCTCCCCTTGAACTGGTCGTTTATTGCCCGCATTGACCGGTATTTCGTTGATAAACTAATCCGCTGGTGGTGTTGGGGGTGTTTGTCCTTGACTCTCAGTCCATCCGCGGATGCCGCCATCACCGGGTCCCCAAGGATGCCCTATACCTTGATTGCCTTGATGGTTGTTGCTGGATAGGTCGCCGATGACTCCCGGCCCTCACGACTGATTTGCTTCCATCCGCGCCTGTCCGAACCAGGCCTGGGCATTGGGCTGGCCTCCCTTGTCTGCAAGTGCCGGCGTGATGAAGGCGATACTAAGAAGTGCGACCAATACAAAAGCTATTATTACCTTTCTCATAGTCTTTCACCTCCTTTCCATCGAAAAGGCTTGCCTTCTCGACCGTTTTTACATGAATTCCCTGATAATGTCACACGGCTTATTATGGTGAGCAATCTTCGCTGTCTCAATCACCCGATAGTTTATTTTCCCGCGGGTCTCGACAGGAAGTCGTACAAACCGGAGAGTCGAAGGTACCTGTTACGGTTTACCGGACTTATATTGATTACACTGTAGCTACCCAGTCATGGAGAGTTTGCACATGCAATCAGCCACTACCTTGAGTTGTAAGTAGTGAAAGACATCAAAGTTGGCCCTCATTACCTCACATTGTACTATGTACTATCTGCGCCTCACATAGAATTTGACAACCCAGTTCCGATTGGTTACCATCTCCTCAAAGTTCAAATCGCAAAAACCCTTAGAAGGAGACCAACTCTTAGTGGCTGAAACAGTGAAGGTCCCGGTTTCCCTGCTGAAAAAGCTCGCCGAAGCTGCCCGAACCTTTGATGAACTGGAAGACGAGTTAGAAGACTATCTTCTCGCCAAAGACAGCAAGCTCATAGCCAGAATGCGCCAGGCGAGAACTGAGCATCTCGCTGGCAATGTGCGTCCACTGTCCGATCTAAAGGCTAAGCATTGTATCGAGTAGTAACCACACGGCAGTTCGACGAAGATTTCAGGAAGCTAGAACACGATGAGGCTACTCGTGTAATTTCTAAAATCGAGTGGCTTAGTGAACACCCCGAAGCTTTGAGATTCCCACTGAAACACATGCCTCGTGACCTCAAAGGATTGCACAAATATAGAATCGGCGACTATCGCTTGCTCCTCTGGGTAGACGAAAAGGAAAAAGTATTAACCCTGTACGCTATTAAGCATCGCAGTTCTATATACAAAAACCTTTGACAGAGCCCTCAGCACTGGGTGGGTGGAGCGTAGCGAAACCCACCTTCTCGTTTGTCGGGGTGGTGGGTTACATTTCACTTCACCCACCCGACTAAGACTCGAAACATATCTCCAGCAAATCAACGGTTTACAGGAAACACTGGACAGTCTAGCCTAAATCATTCAAGTCTAAGTCATATATAGATTAAGGAACTCATCAACAACAGCTTGGTGTCCGTTGAACTTTTCTTTTAGGATTGCTCTAAGCTCTTTTAAGTCAGGTTGCTCCAACAGCCTATCGAACTGGCTTGCTCTCAAATGTAGCTGCCTAGAATACTGATCTACTATCGTTTGATAAGCTACACGAGCTACAGTCGCCACTCGATGCGTAGCATCAGTTCGCAGGTAATTCCACTTTCGAACTAAATTGACGATCTGTAAAATATGCTCAAGCGCTTTCGGGGTCCCCGATGGGAATTTAGTTGATTCATTGTTTTCAGTACCACTAAGCTTCATTGTCCCAGTCCCTCTCATTCTCTCTTGAAGTAACTCCCTACGGAGAACATCGTTTGGTGTATCTACAAATGCCTCTCCTTTTGATTTTAGATAAGCGTATACCTCATCATCGATCTTAATCTGATGCATTCGCATTATTATTCCTCCCAAATGATTTTTGCCGAGAAGATGATAATGATCCAATTTTTACTTATTATACTACAAGTACTTTAAGTTTGTCAAGGGCTGTAGGGTGAGTGGAGCGTAGCGAAATCCACCTTCTCGTTTATCGGGGTGGTGGGTTACATTTCATTTCACCCACCCTGCTGAAACTGCCAATTGGGAGCAGTATTTCAAAAACGGTCGGGACGAATCTGCGCGTCCGTTCCTCCATCGATATAAAAGATACTGCCGTGAATAGCGGAGGCCTCAGGGCTGCAGAGAAAGGCAATGAGACTCGCCACTTCATCAGGCTCGGTCAGCCGCCCCAGTGGGATTTGTATGCTTAGAACACCATCGCGGAGATTTGGGTCCTCAAGGACTTTCTGGAACATGGGCGTCCTGGTATTCCCCGGCGCAACTCCGTTGAGCCGCACACCAGCCTCGCCCCAGGTTGCGGCCCGCTGTCGTATCGCTCGCCCCAGGGCTAATTTGGAGCCAATATAGGCCAGACCGGCAGCCATCGAGGCATCATGTTTCTCATCGATAATTTTCGCAGCTTCAGCCTCATCATGACGAAGCAAGGCCTGAAAGTAGGGCGTTTCTTCTATTTGCACCCACTGGGCTGAGTTGGACAATATCGCCACCGCCGCAGGCTCTCTCCCTTTCTCCAGAAGTTCTAATAACCCGTCCAGCAGCTCGACCGTTCCGAAGTAGTTTACGGAAGGGATCAGGGAAACCGGTCGCGCATAAGTAGCCAGGCCCGCGCAGGCCACCAGGCGATCAAGCGCGTTGCAGTGCTGTTTCACGCTGGAGATTGCGTGTGCCCTTCCTTCACGTGTGGAAAGGTCAGCGATGATTTCAGCGTCTCTGATGTCAATACCGATAACTTTATCTCCAGAGAGCTCGAAACGCTTGCGAGTCGCAGCTCCCATGCCTGAAGCTGATCCTGTCACCACTGTCACAGCCATTTGTCCCCCTCTATAGGTTTATTCTGAGAACAGATGAGCTTCTGAGCTGTTTTAAGAAGCTCTGAAAAAATGGGGGTAAAAATAAGGTGGTGGGCGATGGAGGTCTCGAACCTCCGACCTTCTGTGTGTAAAACAGACGCTCTAACCGCTGAGCTAATCGCCCCGAAGCTGCTGCGAAGCTGAAATAACTGCTGACAAAACATGCAAAACCATGCCGTAGAGCGTCTATTTATCGAAAATACGGTCTCTCTCACCAACATCGAGCAGCTAACCAACGGATACTTGCTCAACTGCCGAGCAGAGGGAAAATCCCCGAAGACCATATCAATCTACAAGATGGTGCTGCGGAACTTGTGCTGGTACTTCCGCCAGAACAGCTTCCCTGTTCAGCCTGAGAAGATAAGCGCTATCCACATCAGGCAGTTTCTCTGGTATTTAGCGAGTGAAACTGATAGGTGGGGCACCAGCAATCCGAGAACGAAGCAGCCTGCTTCACAAGCTACAGTATTAGACTACTACCGGACACTGAAGACCTTCTTCGGTTGGCTTGAGCGCGAACAGTTGGTGCAGAATAATCCGTTTGTGAACCTGAAAACGCCGAAGACGCAGAGGAAAGTCATTCAGGCTCTTACCGCGGCAGAGGTCGAACGCATGCTGGCTATATGCTCCGGTAAAACTGCGCTCGATGTGAGAAATAAAGCTATTCTGTCCATGCTGCTTGATACGGGATTGAGAGTGGCTGAACTAAGCAGTCTCAAACTCGATGATGTCGATATGCACACCGGCTCGATAGTAGTCAGACACGGCAAAGGCGGCAAGCAGCGCGTAGTCCACATCGGCTCGAAAGCCCAGAAAGCGCTGTGGAAGTACATAACGCTCTACCGCAGGTCAGAGAGCAAGAGCCTGTTCTTAAACAGAGCTAGCGAGCCCCTAGACGTCGCAGGGGTCAAGATACTGATTAAGCGACTCGGCGAGCGCGCCAGGGTCAGCGTATCGCCGCACAAGCTGCGCCATACGTTCGCCATCAGCTATTTACGCGCTGGAGGAGACGTATTCAGCCTGCAGTATCTGCTCGGGCATAGCACGCTACAGATGACACAG
>Ga0172365_10000617_pt1 | contig 24417 bp, 19 predicted proteins | sample LakKivSesite48cm_FD_114535 | JGI IMG/M metagenome (GOLD analysis project Ga0172365, IMG submission 114535) | Sediment microbial communities from Lake Kivu, Rwanda - Sediment site 48cm | ecosystem: Environmental > Aquatic > Freshwater > Lake > Sediment | place: Rwanda: Western Province, Lake... | reverse complement strand
ATTAGTCATACCCAAGAATCTCAGCAAAGTTAAAGACATGAAAAAATTGTGCTCCAACTTCCTGATTCGGCATACGAAAATGCGCCGCGACGCCATCTTAGAATACCTCGAGGATGCCTCCAAGACTGACGAGCACTACTTTAGATTCTACGAGAGCCGTGAATGCTGTGGCTTCGAGAACATCGGCGCTGCGGTGGCTTCGATTATTCCCCCCTTGTTGGCAGGTTCGTGCAAAGGAATCGAGAAGGAAGAGAGAGAATGGAACGCAATAGAGACAAAGTGCATAGGACTAGGAGATCCCTACTGTGAGTTCAAGCTGGTGCCGGGGGAAATAGTTGAACTGAAGTCTTCTCTGGAGAAAGACATTCCCGTTGTTGAAAGGATAAACGAGCGGTTGATGGAGCGTCTAATAGGATTTCTGCTTCATGGGAAGCCCCTGGTAGAAAGGGCAACATTGGGCAGCGACTTCATGATGGCCCATCCGGACATCATTCTTCCCGCTGTGGCCGGCGAGAGATACCGTATGGCTTTGAGGATGGGCGGTGCAAAATCGGGAAGGGAAATTGGCAAACGCCTTATAGAAGCCCGGATAAAGGAAGAGGAAGCAATCAAGCGTGTACTCGACTTCATGAATTACTGCAAGGTGGGAAAGGTTAGAGCAGATGAGACTATAACGATGAAGGATAGCTCCGAGAGCTTGTACACGAAGTATTATACAACGAAGTGGGAGGAGCCTTCGTGTTTCTTCACTACCGGTTTCTTTAATGGACTTTTGTCAGCGGTCAAGAACCGGCATGTCAGGGAAATAAAGTGCATTGCTGCCGGCGACCCCTACTGCGAGTGGGAAATCGTTTAGTCAGTAACAACGGGAAAAGATGGCAACATGGATAAAAGAGGATTGTCATTAGCCGAAATTCAGGAGGTGCCGAGGGGCAACCTTATTCTGCTTATGGGACTTCCGGGAGCAGGAAAATCTACCTTCTGCCATCAGGTGGTACTCAACGGACTGGTCATGGAGAAGCCAGTCATATTTGTGACTACCGAACACGGTCCTTCGGAGGTGACAGACCTACTGATAGAAAGGGGCGCGGGTGAGCCTCCGCCCGGCGCGCTTAGTTTCGTCGATGCTTTCGGTGAAACTGTCGGAGCAACGACCCTAGAGCGCCCTGACACTATAAGCGCCAACTGTGAAGACCTGAACAGTATAAGCATGGCGATTACGAAACTACAAGAGAGAATTAGTCGGCGTGACGTTCTCTTGGCTTTCGATTCCCTGACGTCTCTTTACCTCTTCAATGAGAAGGAGGTGTTCAGATTTATGAGGCTATGCCTGGCAAAGTTCGCTTCTCAGGGAAATTCGGTATTAGCCTTAATGGATGAAGGCTGTGGCAAAGAAGAAGACCTGGGAGCCTTGATGAGCGTCGCCGATGGTATCCTCAGGATGGAGGTAAAAGAGTGTTCCAGAATTCTGAATGTAGTGAAACATCCGGTTGTAGAGCCAGCCAGAATTGATGTCCCCCTGGAAATGAAGCAGCCGCAAACCCGACCGCCGCTGGAATGGGACCCGATTATGTTAAGACGTTTTGTCCGATCAGCTTTTAAAGGCAAAGCTGTGAGAAGGGAGGTCGGGGACTTTGTCCATCTGTTCTGGCCCAACCTTGCCCACTGGAGCTGTATGCTCTGGGACCCCAAAGGGTTTCCGACAATGTTATATGAGATGAACAAATATGAGAGTGCCTCAGGAAAATCGTCAATACCAGGGTTCCCATGGAACATTAGACTCGCCTTCAAGGCGCTTTTTATTTTACAATCTTTGGACCTATACATGCCGAAGAATCTTGGTAACGCTAAAGATATGAAAAAATTGTTGAAGACATTTGTTATCCAGAGCGTGAACCAGGAGCGAAGCGGCGTCGTCGAGTATCTTGAGGATGTCTCCGAGATCGATGAGCACTATTTTAGAGTCCACGAAAGCTCCGACTGTGTGGGATTTGAGAACATCGGTGTGCCCATGGCTTCACATCTCCCTCCCTACCTCGCTGGTTGCTGCGAAATGTATGAAAAGGGCGGGAGAGAGTGGAATGCCATTGAGACCAGATGTGTGGGGCTGGGAGACCCTTACTGTGAGTTCAAACTTGTCCCGGGGGAAATTAATGGACTGAAAGCTTCTCTGGAGAAAGATAGCTCAATCGTCGAAAGGATACACGAGCGGTTGCTTGAGCATCTTATGGGATTTCTGCTTGAGGGAAAACCTCTGTTTGAAAGGCCCAGGCTGGGTAGTGACGTTTGGCTCCATGTCATTATTCATGGCATGGGCCCCCTCAACCTCGCTGGTGAGAGATACCGAAGGGCACAAATGATGGGAGCGGCCAGGTCAGCTAGGAAGATCGGTGAGCGTCTGCTTGAAACTGGCCTGAGTGGGGATGAAGCCGTCAAACGGGTGCTTGATTTCATGAACTACTGCAAGGTTGGTAAGGTTACACTGGGTGAGACGGTAAGAATCAGGGAGAACTGTGAGAGCCTACGAACTACAATCATGAAACATGAGAAACAGCCTTCATGCTACTTCACCACCGGCTTTCTAAACGGACTTTTCTCAGCGGTTAAGAGCAAGCATGTTAGAGAAATAAAATGTATTGCTGCTGGAGACCCCTACTGCGAGTGGGAAATCATATAAGCTGCCAGCCAGAACTACACTGGAATAGCCAGCCCTATGACATAAGTTGCTACTGAAGCCAACGTACCAATAGCCATCATCTCCAATCCACTTCTAAGCCAGCTCCTTCTGGTGAAGATGGCTTTGCTGGCGCCAACAAGGAAGAGGCATGCTATGCTTGCGATTGCCGCCGTTATCACTGCTGGATTTACCTCCATGAAGGCAAAGGGCAGGATGGGAATGAGGGATACGATGGCAAATGAAAGACCGGTAAGAAAAGCTGCTTTGGTCGGAGGCCATGATTCCTCCGAGGTCAGCCCGATTTCCTCACCGATACTGTATGCCTCCTTTGACTCCACTTGTTGGGTTACTCTGTCCGCCACAGCCTCTGCATCTCGTCTCTTGAATCCTCTCGCCTGGTAAAACCTCACTAGGTTCTCTTTCTCCTCTTCAGGAGTACCTTTTCTCCTAATCCCTTTTCTGTCGCTTTCCCTTTCCGTTACTTCTTTTTCCGACTTAGCTGATAGGTAGGAGCCAGCTCCCATAGAAATGGCGCCGACAACTGCCCCGGCGATACCAGCAATAAGAATTGGATGACTCTCGGTAAGTGCCCCGTAAACACCAGCAACCAGTGCTAATATTGATACCAGACCGTCATTAGCGCCGAAAATGACATCTCTTACTCCGCCACCACCTCCCATCTCCCAGGCCTCCATACCCAACACTTCTTTTTTCATCCTCTCTATATGCAATCGCTCATCGGATGCTATTCTTGTCCATTCCTCGGAGACGGTTAGGTTACCAACATTCGTTGCCTGAGTGGCGAGATCCTCGACAGCCTCATCCTCGGCAATGATAGCCCACTCAAAGAAGCCCCTGGTACCCAGAACTCCCATCATTAGGCCAACCTTTTGATTCAAAAAGGAAACTCTGCCTGATTTCCTATCCCCGTCTGCTAACTGCTCGATTTTCTGCGACCAGAATCTAGCATCGGCTAATTCATTGGTGCTGAGCTCGGATAACAGCTGTTTAGTTCTCTCGTCGGTCGCCCTTTTCGTCAACCTTTTATATCCGATAGCCTGCATGAGTTTATAGACATAGATTTTTTTAACCGCATCAACTAGTCCTTCCTTTTGTTTGGCTGTCAATTCGACCATAGTCAGTTTCCCCTGTCATGAATTATAACACTAGAACCGGGCACTTGTATTTGGCATGAACTTACGAAACTAGGTTAGCGCAATTAAGTTAACATCCTTCACATGGCACTGCATTTTTGTCCAGATTGTGCAGCTCGGCCAACAATTACTTGAAATGTTACCCGTAGACTCTTGCGTCGAACACACAGCTATGCGAGGAGCTTCATTTATCTAGCTTCTCTTTGATATAATCTAGCTCAGAAAGGAGGCGAGCGGTTCCCGCCTTTTCTCTAGCTTGCTTTGGGACCATGAGGTCGGAGGTTCAAATCCTCTCACCCCGACCATAATAAAACCTTTGCCTTTCTGTAAGAACCAAGAGAGACTGTTTGCCAACATCTTCCCGTCATTCTGAGCGAAGCGAAGAATCTAGACCCTTCCCCTTCGTTTCACTTCGGATCAGGGTAACAAAATAAACAACAGCCCAGAAAAATTTTGACAGGGGCAATAATCTAAGTTACAATTGTTAGACATTTCTAACATTCATGGGAGGAGAAAATGGTAAAACAAGAAGCACAAAGAGAGCAGACCGCCAGCATGGAAGATTATCTTGAGGCGATAGCCAACCTCGGCGGATCGACGAAGGTGGTAAGAGTAAAGCAGATCAGCGAAATGCTGGGGGTGAAGATGCCCAGTGTTACCTCTGCCTTGAAAAAACTCTCAGGACAGGAACTTGTGGAGCATCAGAGATATGGTCACATAAAGCTTACCCCCGAAGGCGATAAGATTGCCGGCGACGTGATTAGTCGCCATAAGGCGTTGACCCGCTTTTTCGCGCAAGCCCTGGGCATCAACCCGCAAACAGCGGAAGAGGATGCCTGCAAAATTGAGCACGTCATCAGCCCCTTGAGTATGGAGAGGCTGGCAAAGTTTGTGGAATTTATAGAGGCCTATCCACTGGGAAGGACTAATTTCCCGACTAGATATAAATATTATTTAGAGCACGGAGAGCCTCTCCAAGATTGCTCAAAAAGAGGTGTAAAGAAAAGGAAATAAAAAAGGCAAAAAAATTTAGACTTTGCAAGTTAAACAGGACTAACTTATTAAGAATGGGGATAATCTATGACTATATATCAAAATGAGCAATTGACCTTGGCTGAGATGAGGACCGGACAGACAGGCACTGTGGCTGAGATTCTGAGAGGACATGGCTTAACTCGGCGTCTGGATGCTTTGGGTATCAGGCCAGGAAAGAAAGTGACCAAGCTGAGTTCTACGCTATTTCGCGGCCCGGTTATTCTCAGGGTGAATAATACCCAGGTGGCGGTTGGTTTTGGCATGGCCAGGAAAATAATAGTCAAAGTAGATACATATCTCCCAGAAGCTTCTTAAGATAATGCGTATCCTGCTTGTAGGTAATCCCAATGTGGGCAAAAGCGCCCTTTTTTCTCGACTGACCGGTACACACATTATCGCTTCCAACTATCCCGGCACTACAGTAGAGTTCACTAAAGGGTATCTGAAGTTGGGTGAGGAGCGGGCCGAGATTATCGATGTTCCCGGCAATTACACACTTGAACCAACTTCTAAGGCGGAAGAAGTAGCTGTGGAGATGCTCAAAGAAGGGAATTTAGCCATAAATGTCGTTGACGCCACCAATTTGGAGAGAAATCTTAATCTAACCTTGCAGTTGCTGGAAAGACAGATTCCGGTAATAGTTGCCCTCAACATGTGGGATGATACGCGTCATCGGGGTATTGATATTAATGTTGCTAAGCTGGAGGAACTTCTCGGAGTGCCGGTTGTACCCACGGCAGGCATAACCGGACAGGGAGTAAGCGAATTGGTCAGGCGTCTTCCCGAGGCAAAGGTGCCCAAAAACGTTCGCACTTATTCCGATAGTGATGAGCGGTGGACGAGAGTGGGCGACATCGTGAGCCAGGTGCAATCCTTGAGCCATCGCCACCACCACTGGTATGAGAATTTAGAAGACTTCAGCAGTCATCGGGTAGGCGGGGTTATCATCGCCCTGCTGGTCCTTTCTGCCACCTTCTGGTTTGTCCGATTCGTTGGCGAGGGAATAATTGGCTATGTAGCTGACCCCCTCTTTGAAGGGCTGTGGACCCCGCCGCTAATGCGGCTGAGCCTTGCTTTAGGACCAGGGAGTTTCTGGCACGACATCTTAATAGGTAGGCTTATCGGGGGAGGGATTGACTATTCTCAGTCCTTCGGGTTGCTTAGCACTGGACTTTACATTCCCCTGGCTGCGGTGTTGCCATATATCTTTTCTTTTTACTTGGTATTAGGAATACTGGAAGATGTCGGTTACCTGCCCCGCCTGGCGGTACTGATGGACACAATAATGCACCGATTGGGACTACACGGCTATGCCATCATCCCCACTATTCTGGGCTTTGGGTGTAATGTGCCTGGCATTATGGCAACCCGCATTTTGGAGAGTCGTAAACAAAGATTTATTGCCGCGACTTTGATTTCTATCGGCGTTCCTTGTGCTGCCTTGCAGGCTATGATAATCGGGCTGGTGGGAGAGCAGGGAGTAGAATATATAGCCATGGTCTACGGGAGCCTATTTATATCCTGGGTTATCATAGGATTAATCCTTAATCGTATTGTCAAGGGATTCAACCCGGAACTTCTGGTGGAGATCCCCCCCTATCGCTTTCCGCCGTGGCGGGCCATCGGTGAAAAACTCTGGCTACGGGTCTCCGGCTTTATTAAAGAAGCCTTGCCCATAGTTCTTGGCGCTGTGTTAATGGTGAACGTCCTATACACCTTAGGAGTTTTCAATGCCATTGCTGATATCGCCGCCCCGATATTGACCGGGCTGTGGGGGCTGCCTAAGGAGACAATTGCACCCCTAGTCATTGGCTTTCTGCGTAAGGATGCTGCTATGGGCTTGCTAGTTCCCTTAGCACTAACCGCCAAGCAACTGGTCATCAGCAGCACTGTTCTGGCTATGTTTTTCCCTTGCGTAGCTACCTTTGTAGTATTAGCTCGGGAGCTGGGGGCAAGAGACTTGCTTAAAGCTGTTGGAATAATGATAGCGGCAGCACTTATGATGGGTGGCTTGCAGAACCTGGTCCTATAAAGTTGGGATGCTTTTGGAATGCCCGCTAAAGGCACTTATGGTTTATAGCAGGCATATTTTGCCAATACGGTACTGACTCCAGGAGTCCCACCACAGCCAATAAGCGCTGTCAAATCAATTCTCTTGAATTCGTTATCAAGTTTGAGTAGTCTTCTTTTCTTTAGCTACATTATGAGATGGTAGTCCATAGCTGTAGCTGAATATTGTGCTCCGTTTTTTAAGCAGCTTTTACTATATTGGCGTTAAATCGGAGCGGAGTGAACGAGGAGCACAGGCTTGACAAGCACTGGAGAGAGTTATAGCATTTTGGCATCATCAATTTGCCCAAAAAATAACTGAGTCAATGCACACAAGACTGTTTAGTCTCAGGAGTAGCGGGTCTTGGGGAGTCTACATTTAGTCATTTTTACTGTAGAATGTAAAAAAGAGCATGTCTAACTTCTAGGAGGGTGTTTAAAAATGCAGCACAACTCCGAAGAGTCACACTACAAAATTTGGAGTTAAAGAATCTCGGCGATAGCAAAAATAAATCTGAGTCCATAGCTAGGGCAAAATTAAACAGCCTATTCTAAAGAAAAGACGTGATGTGGAGATAGTAAGTGATGAATTATATCAGTTACCCGGAAGGGCATGTTTTCTATAGGGAGTTAAAGCACTCTTATCCACTATGCGTAAAAGGTCAAGGTATTTATTTGTATGACCAGAATGGCAAAAGATACATCGATGGTTCTGGAGGTCCAGTTTGCGCCAATATAGGTCACGGAGTAGAGGAAATCGCTGAGGCAGCAAGGAACCAAATTCAAAAGGTTGCTTATGTTCACGGATCACAATTTACAACCACACCCGTCGAGCAATACGCTAGAGCATTGGCAGAGGTTTTGCCTCCGGGAGTAGACAAGATCTATTTTCTCGCTGGAGGTTCAGAAGCAACTGAAGCTTCTTTGAAATTAGCACGTCAGTATCACTTAGAGTCAGGAAACCATCAAAAATACAAGGTAATCGGTCTCTGGCATAGTTATCATGGAGATACAATGGGAGCTTTGTCAATGTCTGGTAAAGTCAGTATGCGTAAACCCTTCCTTCCTTTATTAAGCAGTTTCCCTCATATCCCACCCCCTTATTGTTACCGATGTCATTTTGGGACAACTTATCCTCATTGTGATTTGGAATGTGCTCGAATTTTAGAACGGGCTATTGAGTTGGAAGGGCCAGAAACAATCTCTGCTTTCATTGCAGAGCCTATTATTGGAGCTACAGTAGGAGCAGTAGTCCCACCGAAAGAATACTATCCCATCACCAAGGATATATGCAACAGATTTAATCTTCTCTTTATTGCTGATGAGGTAATGACTGGCTTTGGCAGAACAGGAGAATGGTTTGCCATAAATCATTGGGGTGTAGTCCCCGATATAGTTGCCATGGCTAAAGGAATCGCCGGTGGCTATGTTCCTTTAGGCGCTATGGCAACCAGAAAAGAGGTGGTTGATGTCATCAAGAATGGAAGTGGTAACTTTATTCATGGACATACCTTTTCGCATCATCCAGTGATCTGTGCTGTAGGATTGGCTGTACTAAGATATATAAAGAACCATAATCTTGTTGAGCAGAGTGCCAGAAGAGGCCAATATCTTCTCCAAAAATTAAATGAATTAAGAGGGTTTTCTTTTGTGGGAGATGTACGGGGAAAAGGGTTAATGACAGCAATTGAGTTTGTGAAGGAGAAAAAGACCAAAGTTCCTTTTCCCAGGACATCCCACTTTACGGAGAAAATTTTAGGAAAAGTTTTTGAAAGAGGGCTTGCTCTTTACCCTTCAATAGGTTTTGTTGATGGGGTGAACGGAGATGCAGTGATGATTTCTCCACCTTTTATAATTGAGGAAGGGGAAATTGATGAAATCATAGGTATTTTACAGGAGGTTTTCATAGAAGTTGAAAATGAGAGAAGTCGTTGTAGTTAGTGCAGTACGGACGCCTATTGGTAGATACTGTGGTGTTTTGCGGGATATACCGGTATATAAGCTCGGTGGTTTAGTCATCAATGAAGCGGTAAAGAGAGCTATTGTTAAGCCTGAGCAAGTTGATGATGTGATAATGGCACAGGCTTACCAGAACGGTGAATGTGCGAATAGCGCCCGTATGGCTCTTCTTGATATTGGATGGCCTGTTGAAGTTCCAGGTGTCACACTTGACCGGCGCTGTTGCGGTGGGTTGCAGTCCATCTGGTTTGGTGTTATGGAGATACAAACTGAAAATGCAGAAATAGTTGTGGCCGGCGGGATGGAAAGCATGAGTCGTGCCGAGTTTTATATTCCAGGTGAATACATAAAATGGGGATTAGGTAGTATTCATGATCCCAAATGGGGTTTCTTCCCAAGTCATCATGGTAGTTTGTCGCTGTGGGGAATACCTCTCTACGACAGGATACAGCGTGCCAGGCCTATGCATCAGCCTATAGATAGATTCGGCGAACTCAACTCAATGATGACCTGGGCAGAAACAGCAGCTAAGAGGGAGGGAATAACTCGTGAGGAAGCCGACAAATGGGCGATGCGCAGTCATCAGAAAGCTATTACCGCTATAGACTCGGGGAGATTTAGAGAAGAAATTGTCCCCGTAACCATTCCTCAGAAAAAGGGAGAACCATTAATCATTGACACTGATGAAACTCCAAGGCGTGATACTTCCTTGGAAAAGCTCGCTAAGTTGGCCGCGGTCTATCCTGATGGTGTTTGTACTGCTGGAAATTCATCCACCGAAAATGATGGGGCTGCCGCATTTGTGTTAACTACTGAGGAAAAAGCCAAGGAATTGGGTATAGAGCCAATGGCTCATTTTGTGTCCTGCGTTGTAGCTGGAGACGACCCACGCCTCACGTATCCTGCGGTGCCAAGAGCAGTTAATAAAGCACTTAAAAAAGCTAGCCTTAATATAGACCAAATGGACCTCATCGAAATACAAGAAGCATTTGCTGTCCAGGCGCTAGCAGATGCTAGAATGATGGGAATACCAGAAGAGGATTATGACAAAAAAATAAACGTTAATGGCTCTGGGATTTCGCTTGGCCATCCCATTGGTGCCACTGGTGCTATGCGATTGACTACTTTGCTCCATGAGATGAGCAGGCGCGATGCTAGGTATGGGCTAGCGGCAATTTGTGGAGGCGGAGGGCTTGCCATATGTGCTATTGTAGAAAGGAGATAGTATTCATGTGCCTATAAATAAAGTTTTCTCGAATTTCGAAGAGGCTGTTAAAGATGTTCATGATGGGGCTATTATTATGATTGGTGGCTTCATTGGAAAAGTTGGTATGCCGACTAATCTGATTCATGCTTTAAGAGACCAGGGAGCAAAGAAGCTTATCATTATAAGTAATAGAGTTGGTGGTATAGACGCTGATGTTCTATTTGAGGCAAAGCAGGTTAAAAAAGCAATCGCATCTGCTCCGGTTCCAGCATCACGAACACCAATCAGTCCCTTTGAGGAACAGTACCTTGCTGGTGCAGTTGAACTTGAAATAGTTCCACAAGGAACATTGGTGGAAAGAATACGTGCTGGTGGGGCTGGGCTGGGAGGGTTCTATACTCCAACAGGTGTAGGAACAGCTATAGCGGAAGGAAAGGAGAGAAAAATCATCAATGGAAGAGAATATATTTTTGAACTGCCTTTGAAGGCAGATTTTGCTTTTATTAGAGCTTACAAGGCTGATAAAATGGGAAATCTTATTTATCGGAGAACAGAGAGAAATTTTAATCCATTAATGGCAAAAGCAGCTACGATTACTATTGCAGAAGTTGATGAAATTGTAGATGTTGGAGAGATTGATCCCGAATGTATCGTTACACCTTTAATTTATGTTGACCGCGTAGTTAAAATACCGGGGAGGAAATAATGAAAAAAACTCCGCTACATCCAGAAGCAATGGCCAAGAGAGTAGCTGAAGAGCTACCCGATGGTTCTTTTGTCAACTTAGGTATAGGTTTACCCACTTCAGCCTCCAATTATGTTCCCGAAGGTAGGACCGTCATATTCCAAACCGAGAATGGAATCCTTGGATGCGGACCTCTTGCTCCTGAAGGAAGAGAGGATCCCCATCTCGTTAATGCAGGAGGACAATTTGTAACTCTCCTGCCTTACACTTCCATTTGCGATCAAAGTGAAGCCTTTGCCATGATCAGGGGAGGGCACATTGATATATCGGTAATGGGAGCTTTAGAAGTATCTGAAGAAGGAGACCTAGCCAATTGGTTTGTGCCGGAGAGAAGAGTAGGGAGAATCGGTGGAGCGATGGATCTTGTCGCAGGAGCCCAAAAAGTGATTATAATTATGTACCATGCCACCCGGGATGGAAGAGCAAAGATTGTCAAGAAATGCTCCTATCCTCTTACAGGAAAGAAGGTAGTAGATACGATTGTTACAGATTTGGCATTTTTTGATATAACAGAAGAAGGATTGTTTCTAAAGGAGATTGCTCCTGGTTTTACTGTTGAAGAAATTCAATCGCTAACTGAACCCCAGTTTAAGGTGAGTGAAGACCTTAAAGAAATGGAAGTGTAACCATCATTCTAAGTATGTCGGGCAACCAGCAGGAAACGGTGCTGAGCATCGCCTCAATTTTTCATTAGTGTTGAGCAATCATTTTCCCAGTTCTACCATGTTGCCCATGAGAATCCTTGGTCGCAAATTCCGGCTATTTACGGAACAATTCTGGCAGAATATTGCCTCCTTCGGGGCCTGTTATTATAGCTGCCTAGGCTCTACTTCTAGGCAACATTGCTTGGGCAACTTCTCTTATTTACTGCATGACTTGACAAAAGTTAAGGAGGGCTATAGCATTTTGATACCATAGCTTTATCTGAAAACGGCTGAACCAATACAAGTACTAGCATAATAGTTCCAGTAACTTGAGAACGTCATGAGTAATAACAGTGACAAGAAGAACGGATTGACAGACTGCAGAACTGGTTGTCAAACGCTAGATGGCTGGAGGAAAAAGCAGAGGTCTAACAATCAAGCGAAGTATTGAAGACCGTGGCAATGAAACCAAGGAGGTGACCAAATGCTAGAGTTGGGAGATAAGGTTAAGCAGACAGTTGAACAGGCAGCTAGGATTATGGATGAATATAGGCATCGACTCAGTGAAATTCTTGAAGAGGAAATTGAGCGGATAAGACAAGAAGCTGATGAGGAAGCGGCCGCTGTTCTTGCTAAGGCCCGTGAGGCGGCGCAGCAAACCGTAAACCAAGCAAAACTGGAAGCAGAGACATATCGGACTGAGTTGATACAGAAGGTCGAGAATGAGGCAGCGGAAGCAGCTGACCAACGTGCAGCACAAGTCATAGAGGAAGCGAAACGAAAAGCTGAAGCGGAATCTACCGCTATCATCGAGGAATCGAGAGAGGTAGCTGCGGGAATCGCTGCTGAGGCTGAAACCATAGCCAAAAAGCAAGCTGCGGAAGCAAAGCAGCGAGAAGTGGAACGCATAATCAGTAAGGCTAGAGAAGAATCAGCTAAGACTATCGCCAAGGCGAAGCAATCGGGTGAAGAGGAAAGGAGTAAGATATTGGCTGACGCCAAGAGAGAAACAGACACTCTGCTAGAAAAAGCGAACTGGGAGGTTGAAGAACTGTCTAGAGCTGCCGCCAAGTTAAAGCAAAGCGCGGAACAGGAGATCAGCGAGGTAAGACAGGAAGCACAGCGGCAAGCCAAACAAATCATCAACCAGGCTAAAGAGATAGGGCAGAGGGAGGGTGAAGCGAAGGCACAAGGAATCATCAGTGCCGCTATGCAAAAAGCACAAGATATCATCAACGAAGCTATAGAGAACGGGAGGAGGAGGAGGGAAGAGGAATTGGCTGGGGTCATAGCCGAGGCAAAGAGTAAAGCAGAGCAGGAAGCCGCCGAACTCGTTGTTGCTGCCAAGCAAACCGCGAAACAGATTATTTTCCAGGCATTCCAGCGTTCTTTAGGTACTATATTGGATAAGAACCAAGTAACACAGGAGAAAGATAACGGAAACTAGCAAGATAGTAAAGACCCAGCCTGAAAAATCTAGAAGTGTACCAAATATTAAGTGAGTCTCCGACCTAAAGCAGCAAAGGGGGTGGATGAGTGTACGGTCAGTTCTCAAGATTCGCTCTACAATTCCAGAATCTATCGAAAGCGCATTCAAGGTGAGGCAGGAACTCATATCGCGTCGTAGTAGCCATATTACAAGATTTGTTTTGCTCTATGCCGGAGCCCTTATATGGAAAGAACACAGCTTTTCCAAATACTTCTTTAACGGTTCCTAAACCTTGTGATAACGCCCTGGCATGAAAGTTGTGCTGCGTTATGTTAACCTTGATGTTAGACTATTATGAAAGTTTAAGGTATTCTTCAATAGTGAAATTCTTAGGAAATCAGTTCTCGTAGAGGTTGAAAATGAATACTTATCAAATCGATTTTGAACCAACAGGCAAAAGTGGAAAGTGCAAAGGCAATCAATCCCTTTTAGATTGTGCACATCAAGTAGGCGTGGGCATAGTTAGCATATGTGGAGGACATGGACGGTGCAATTCCTGTAAAGTGCAAATTCTAGAAGGGGCTGTTTCAGAACCCACAGCTAGCGAACTAAAGGTTTTTTCATCCCAAGAAGTAAAGAAAGGGTGGAGGCTGGCTTGTCAGACATATCCAGAAGGCGATGCAAAGTTACTTGTGCCACCTGAGTCGATGACCACGATGCAACGCTTACAGGTAGAAGGCTTCGAGATTGCCGTTACGCCAGATTCGCTTGTCCGTTCCTATAATATATGTTTGCCAGCTCCTTCTATGTCAGACTTGCAGGCAGATGCTGAACGTATATTAGGAGGGTTAAACAATAAAAGAATACACTGCAATAATATTGATATCGAGGTTCTAAAAAATATCTCCCGTTTATTGCGGTCATGGGACTGGAAGGCTAAAGTTTTCGTGCGAGGCAGCGAAGTAGTAGCTATCGGCTCCCAGTCTAACCGCCAATTGGGACTGGCTGTGGACTTGGGCAGCACAAAAATAGCTGCCTATGTAATAGATCTGGAAAGTGGTGAAACTTTAGCTGCTAGAGGAGTTATGAACCCTCAATTTGCTTATGGAGACGACATTATTACTCGTCTTTCCTTTGTCTTAGAGAAAAGGGGAGGGGGAAAATTGATGCAAAAGTTGGTTATAGATGAATTAAACAGGCTGTTGGTTGCGCTATGCACTGAGGTTGATGCTCAGCCAGACGAGGTTGTGGAAGCTGTAATAGTAGGAAATACTGCTATGCATCATCTCCTCTTGAAATTATCTGTGGCGCAACTGGCATACGCTCCTTATATACCAGTGGTTAAAGCGGCACTAGATATCAAAGCTCGAGATTTAGGGCTTGATATAGCGCCGGGAGCTTACGTGCAAATATTGCCCAACATTGCCGGTTTTGTAGGGGCTGACCATGTAGCAATGCTATTATCTACCAAAACAATCTGGCAAAAAGAGGATTTAGCCTTGGCTATTGACATTGGCACAAACAGTGAGGTCTCTTTAATAAGCAATGGTGAGATAAGCACTGTATCCTGCGCATCAGGTCCTGCATTTGAAGGTGCAGAGATTAAAGATGGCATACGGGCTACCAGCGGAGCAATAGAACGACTGAGGATATCAAATGACGCGATTGATTATCTCACCATTGATGAAGCCAAGCCAGCTGGGATTTGTGGCTCTGGCATATTGGATGCTATAGCACAGCTCCGCTTAGCCGGTGTAGTGGACAAAAGCGGCAGGATGCTCAGTAATCATCTTCGAGTGCGTAATAATAAAGGGCAACGCGAGTTTGTTATTGTTAGAGAGGGAGAAAGAAACGGGCTTCCAGCAATTACCGTCACACAACATGATGTGCGAGCGATACAATTAGCTAAAGGTGCAGTAAGGTCTGGCGTTCAAGTTCTTTTAGCTGCTCAGAATCGTTCTTCAGAGGAAATAAAAAGAGTGATCATCGCTGGAGCTTTCGGCAGTTACATTGATGTCTCAAGTGCGATGACCATTGGAATGCTGCCCTCTCTTCCTTTGAACCGTTTTGAACAGGTAGGAAATGCCGCTGGCACAGGAGCTAAACTAGCCTTAGTTTCCAGAAGCAAAGTTGCAGAGGCACAACAGATAGCCTCCGAAGTTCATTATACTGAATTGGCTGCTGTCCCTGATTATGCCAAAATTCTTATTGAAGCAGGTACTATAGATGAATATTAATCTTTCAAGAGTTCAAAAACAACGTTTAAGAGAGCTAGACGCACCTTTAAACCTACAAGAAAAGTCATTTTCCAGCGTTCAAGAACGGGATACAGATTTCCGTAATACGGAGCAACTACTCATAAGACAAAGTAAACAACACTTACTGGAGACATGGAATATTCATCACCGCCCCGCGCTTTGTGCACTGGAGGCTAAGCTTACAAACGTGCTTATCAAGAATGGATTTGTCCAGGTAGTCACGCCAATTATTTTAGCCAAAGGTTTACTGGCGAAGATGTCAATCACGCCAGAGCAGCCATTGTTTAATCAAGTATTCTGGATAAGCGAAGATAAATGTCTAAGACCGATGTTAGCACCGAATCTTTATTATCTTATCGGTAAATTTGCCCGTTTATTTGAGAAGCCAATACGAGTTTTTGAAATAGGCCCTTGTTTCCGCAAAGACTCAAAAGGCGGTCACCACTTAAATGAGTTTACCATGCTAAATCTTGTAGAACTTGGCTCACCTGAAGAAAAGAGAAAGCAAAAATTGGAAGAGCTTGCTGCTATAGTGATGGATGCCGCCGAGATACAAGATTATCAGTTAATTCCTGCGCGCTCTGATGTGTATGGGGAAACAATTGATGTTGTTGCTGGTTTAGAAGTTGGCTCAGGAGTCATAGGTCCCAATGCTTTAGATAGTCAGTGGGGCTGGATTGACCCATGGGTAGGAATAGGATTTGGCTTGGAAAGACTTATCATGGTTAGTAAGGGATATCAAAATATTCAAAGAGTAGGACGTGCTCTCATATATTTTGACAGTGTGCGCCTGAATATCTAACCATTAACTATATCAACAACCTGATTCCTGCTCTTAACTCCGTTTAAAAACCTTATCCAACTTGTGATAAAATCCGTTTAACTTAAGCAGTAGACCGGCAATGAGTGTTGGTGGTGTAGCAATTACCCGTAGAAGTTACCTCTTGTTTCGCGACAGTTAATGACAAAATATATTCCCCTACGAGACAGGAAATAGAAGTGTTGGAAAAATCGATGCGCCAGAGCTAAAAACTAACGTAATCGCTAAATCAAATGAATCGTCAAGAAGTTGGTAAGCTGGGAGAGAAAGTAGCCCAGAAATTTTTAAAGAAGCGGGGCTATCATATCCATGAGGTTAGTTTTCGCTGCCCTCATGGAGAGATTGATATCATTGCCCAGCAGAAGGATTATCTTGTCTTTGTCGAAGTCCGCACCAAGAGTAGTTTGGACTTCGGCACCCCTGAGGAATCACTCACACAGTCCAAAAAGAAAAAACTCATCGCCTCAGCCCTGACCTATGCCAGTACTCACCAAAACCTACCATCTCTATGGCGTATAGATGTAGTAGCCATAGAACTCGATGACAAAGACCAGACCAGGCGCATCGAACTCATTGAAAACGCCATCGAACAGGATTCTCCATTTACATGGTAGCTATCTTATGCCAGCAACTTCGCCTAAAATAGCTATTGTCAAACGCCCTCCATTATTTCAAATCCCTATCTTGCCATCTCTGCTTTTTCCATCATCCCCCATTGACAATAATCCCTATCTCAATCTCGTCTCCCTTTTTTACAGGAGTAGTTAGTTCCCTAGGATAAGTGTGCTTTGAATTAACAAAAATAGTAAAATGAACAGCTAATCGCCCCCGCTTATCACGAGTTTCCTGCTTAATACTGGGAAATTGCTCTTCCAGACTCCTAAGGCATTCACCAGTAGTGCTGCCTCTCACTTCTATCACATCTTGCCCACCAATAAGCCTCGCAAGAATCGGATTAAGCTTTACCTTAACACTCACTTTGACCCTCCATATCGCAGACGTTACAATTTGGTTTTTTAACTAGATTGTGGAAAACAAAACCCATCGTATCGTCATTCGCATATAACGTCTTTCCTGTGAGTAAACATCTGAATCCAGCAAGGAGCTTGATTGTCTCCGTGACTTGTAAGATAACTATTAAAGTTGGAGCTACGCACAACCAGTGTAATGATATTATCGTTGTCAACAGCTTAAATAAAATTTTCTATTGCTTTATACGTTGCCCTGCAAAATGACAGGTAGCGTATTGCTTCTGTCGGTTCTTAAAGACCTATTCATTCAGAGGCGCATGCCATCCCTTAATCCTGTAGTAGTCAGATAACATCTTATCGAAATCGGCTTTGGGAAGCACCTTACCGCTGTCTTCGAGTTTGTCTTCGAAGAACCTCTTTGGCAACATTTCATCTGCCCGCTTCATTCCCTCACGCAAATTAAATTCCCTGGTTTTATTAGTAATACCTGAAGCCATTTTCTGTAACCGCTTCTTATCTAGCTCTAACCCTGTGATAGTATTTATAAGGGTGGAAATTTTTTCCCAGGGATATAGGTCTCTAAAAAATCGGCACAGAATCAGGGCATCAAAAAGTGTATGCCTGTCCTCAAAGTCAATGAATATCTCCGCTTTGCCCTCGATTTCATCTGGCGCTATCAGTCCCGAAATCTCCGCTTTATAAATGGTAGCCCTCAGATGGCACGCACCTCTATCTGAAGTAGCAAATGCTAATCCCATTCCTTTTAGAGCCCTGGGATCGTACATTGCAAAGTCCAATCCTTTTACATGGACAGCCAAATCCTGTAGTCCCCACTCCTTGCTAGCATGTTTTATACCTTCAGCCAGAGTAGCTCCAATTCCCTCTTTTCTCGCCATCTTACTGAGCAAAGCAGCAATGCCGTCAACATCACCATACTCAATTTTCTCCCCGATGTCTTGCCTATGAGAAGCCTCAATGGTAAAGCCACAAAGGTTACCTGCTGTCATGGTATCCATACCCAGCCTGTCACATATGTCGTTTAGATACAAAACTTCCGTTATATCGTCTATCAAGCAAAGCCCACCAAAACTACCCACAGTTTCATAGTCTATCTCTTGTTTCAACCCCTTATGTCTTCCTTCAAGCACTTCGGTTGCCCTTCCACAAGCCATAAAACACTTTGGACATGCATGTGCCTTCACCTTACTTTTCTCTTGCAATGCATCCATGGTCAAGTTCTGCCACTTATCATAGGTTCCCGCATGCCAATACCTGGTAGGAAACGCACCAAATTTGTTCATAACAGGTACCATCTGAAGTGTCCCCATGTCTTTGTATTTCTTTACCCCGGGGTTCTCTTTCCCTATATCTCTTATTTCTACATATAAATCCCTGAGTAAATCGGGCTTGGCTATTTGCTTCACCTTGTTTCCGTAGAATGCAATGCCTTTGGTTTTCTTGGAACCCATCACAGCCCCGACTCCAGTCCTCCCTGCCGATCTAAAATAGTCGTTTTCAATGCAAGCAAACCTTACCAAGTTTTCACCAGCAGGCCCTATAACAACAACGCCGGCGTTTTTAACTCCCACTTCGCGCTTTATGACATCCTCTGTTTCATAAGTGTCCTTGCCCCATATATGAGAGGCTTGGTGAAATTTCACATCTTCGTCAGAAATCTCAAGGTAAACGGGATTTTCAGAGGCTCCGTGTATCACGATTGCGTCATAGCCTGTGCCACTCAGCGGTTCAGCCACTTTACCTCCAGCATAGGACTCGGCATACAATCCAGTTAAAGGGGATTTCGAGAATACCCCGTATCTGGATGAGCCCCACACTGTCGTGTTGGTCGTTGGTCCTGTGGCGAAAATGAGAACATTATCTGCTGATAAAGGGTCGACCCCTGCTTTTGTGTTTTTCAGCAACAGCCAGGTGCCAAGCCCTTTACCTCCCAGATATTCCTGATAAACTTCATCATTGACGGATTCTTGCTCAAACGATCCTCGGGTAAGGTCAATATGTAGCACCTTGTTGTAAAATCCGTGCATATATATGCTCCTTCTAAGACGAAAATTATTAATTATTAACCCGAAATCTTAATTAAGGCCTTCTCTAGAATATCGAAGCCCTCATTGAGTTGTTCTTCAGTTATTACTAGAGGAGGGATTATGCGTATTACATTGCCATAAACACCAGCTTTTATGGCTATTAAACCACTCCTGAGACATTCATTCAGCACTCTCTTAGTTTCCTCCGTAGCAGGTTCCTTAGTCTTTCTATCTCGTACCAGTTCAATTCCCCATGCCGTATCTAGACCCCGCAAGTCACCAATGAGCAAAATGTTCCGATACATTTTCCCCAATCTACTTCGCATAATCTCTGCCATCTTTTGTGCTTTTTGGAGTATTCTTTCTTCCTCGAAAATATCTAATACTGCTAAAGCAGCGGCACAACCAACCGGATGTCCAACAAAAGTACCTCCTAATATTCCTGCAGCATTCATAATCTCTTTCTTGCCAGTTACTGCGCTCAGTGGAAAGCCATTCGCGAGCGATTTTGACATTACCATTAAATCAGGCACCACACCCCAGTGTTCACAAGCAAACATCTTCCCCGTCCTTCCAAATCCTGATTGAACTTCATCCAAGACAAACACTATGCCATGCTCCCGGCAAATTTCTTGCAGTCCCGGCAGAAACTCCTTGGGTGGAAATATGTATCCGCCTTCTCCAATCACTGGCTCTATCACAAGAGCAGCAACCTGCTCTGGGTCCACCGTAGTAAGAAATCCTTGCCTTAAGAATTCGAGGCACCGCATAGAGCATTCCGGATGAGACAACCCAAAGGGACAACGATAGCAATAGGCAACGGGAAATCTGTATATCTCTGGAACAAACGGTCCGTATCCCACTTTGAGAGGCCTCACCGTACCGTCGAGGCTTGTAGCCAGCAGAGTTTTTCCGTGAAATGCATAATCAAAACAGATAACTGCCGGTCTTTTGGTGTAGGCTCTGGATATCTTAATAGAATTCTCTATCGCCTCTGAACCACTGTTGAAAAGTGCTGTTGCTTTAGGGAATTTTCCAGGCGTGATTTTTGAAAGTCTTTCCGCTACTCGGATAAAAGGCTCCTGCATTACAGATCCAAAGCAAGTATGAACCAATTTCTCTGCCTGTGCTTTAGCAGCTTCTACAACTTTTGGATGGCAATGGCCCAGGTTCAAAACCCCCACTCCAGCGTAGAAATCTATATAGCTATTGCCATCAACATCTTTTATTATCGCGCCTTTAGCCTCAGCTGCCATAATCGGAAACATGGAATACATGGAGCCAGAAGCAACATGTCTTTCGGCAATTTCTTTTAGCTTTCTCGATTTCTCACCCGGTATTTCTGTGATCGTTTTGACACTTCTCTCTTTCATTGTTATCTCTCCTTCCATATTATTGCGACAGTTGTAACATTTCGTAGCAAGAGGCATTTCCGCTAGATTGTTGCATTTACTTCTCTGATAGCATCCTCCAATATACCAAACCCCCTTGTCAATTCTTCTTCTGTAATTACCAATGGGAACATAAAGCGACAAACATTATGTAGCGGTCCACACGACATTATTATCAGACCACGTTCCTGGCATTTCTTCAGTATAGCTTTGGTCTCCGCAGTAGCTGGCGCCTTGGTTTTGCGGTCTTTCACTAACTCTACCCCAATCATACAGGCCAGACCCCGCACATCCCCTATGATTTCATATTCCTTCTTCATACTTTCAAGCCTGCCTTTAGCCATGTTGCCCAATTTAGCAGCCCTGCCTAAAAGCTTGTCTTTCTCAAATGTTTCTATCGTCTTTAGAGCGGCAACACAGGATAAGGGATTGCCTGCAAAAGTTCCACCCACCCCTCCTACATCTACCGAATCCATTATCTCTTTTCTACCTATAGTAGCTGATAAGACCATTCCTCCTCCCAGGCTTTTTGCCGCCAACAATACATCAGGGACTATACCGAAGTGCTCACTAGCCCACATTTTCCCTGTGCGCCCCATGCCTGATTGCACTTCGTCAGCTATGAACACGATATTATGCTCATCGCATATTTTTCTTAATCCCCTGAGGAACTCCGCCGGGGGTATGACATAACCTCCCTCCCCTAAGATTGGCTCTATAAGGACGCATGCAATTTCCTCAGGCGCCATGTAATTAATAAAACTGTCCTCAATTCTCTGGAGGCAGTGTATTCCACAATCAGGATAAGTTAGCTTATGCGGGCACCTATAGCAGTAGGCATAAGGAAACCGCTGAAGGTAAGGAACAAATGGGCCAAAGCCAAACTTGTAATATTTTATCTGGCTTGTCAACGCCATCGCCAGTGTAGTTCTTCCATGAAATGCATTCTCGAACACAATCACTCCTTGCTTACCGCTATACCTTCTGGACACCTTTATCGCATTCTCGACAGCCTCAGCACCAGAATTTATCAAAAGAGCCTGCTTAGGGAAATTGCCAGGCGTTATCTCACAAAGTTTCTTGGCCAATCTAATATATGACTCATACATCAACACGTGAAAGCAAGTGTGCAGGTGTTTATCTGCCTGTTCCTTTATTGCTGATACAACCCTATCATTACAGTGTCCTATATTAAGGACTGCTATGCCACCGGCAAAATCAATATACTCATTCCCATCTACATCTTCCACTATGGCTCCTTTGCCCTTAGAAACAAAGAGAGGTCCTACCTGAAACACGCCTTTAGGAACATATTCATTCCTTAGATTGAGTAGTTCCTTTGCTTTTTCCCCAGGTAAAGCCCTCTTTTCACCCGCTTTTGCCCCTTCATGCATCTTTCAATTTCCCTCCTTTTGTATATTATTATAGGAACCAATATCCAGGAGACTTAGACCTGAAAACTCACTGATACGCTTTCGACATATCCTCTCTTTGGTGATTGTCCAAACACCAGAGTTTACCAGAGTGCTTTGTCTCACACGGATAGAGGCACCCTTCTTGGTTCAGGTAATTCTTGCCCCGTGCCCCTTTCGCAAGAAGGCTACACTTGCTGTTATATTCTAGTTGTGCCTCAGTTGTTAACCACCAGTTACTAAGGGGAAAATAGCTATCTCATCCTCATCTGTTACCCAGGTGTCCTTAGCAGCTCGTACTCCATTTATAGCAACGAATCCCACTACCTCCTCAGGTATGTGCAGTCTGTCAAAAACCTGTGCCATGGTTACTTTTTTCTGTGGAAATGTTATCGTTATACCATTCCCACTGTCGGCACCTTCCCCAGCATAGTGTTGCGCTAACGACCCATGCAGGCGAATCTGGACTACCACGATTTGCTTCTCCCCCCTTACATTTCCAATTCTTTAAGCTTCTCTGGTGTCGGGATTCCATTGCTATCCCAGCCACGAAGTTGGTAATATTCCCGCAGCATAGCGTCAAACTGATCGCGTGGCAGTACTCGCCCGGCAGGAGTACCAGACTTCAACGGGTCTTTAAAGATTCTGTCAGGCAGAGTATCCTCGCCTGATTTAAACCCCTCCCTAACATTGAACAGTCTGCCTACGTTCCAGATACGCTCCGCGGCTTTTTCAAGCTCAGCAACAGAAATCTCTCGCCCACGTACACATGATATTAGTTCACTCATGGTTTCCAAGGAAATCGCCCAGAAGTCGCACAGGATCAGGGAAAACTTGATGGTACAATAGTGCTGCGCATCTATGGTTAACTTGGCCTTCCCTTCGATGGTAAATGGATCAATGGCGCCGAAAGCCTCACTAGCAATGGGGAAACCAGCCATATGACAACCACCACGATATGCAGTAGCATAAGCCAGACCCATTGACCAGGAACCCCGTGGATCGTAGCCAGGTAGTTCCAGTCCCTTTACTTCCATAGCAAATTCAATACCACCGTACTTTTTGGCTAGATACCTTACCCCACGGCTTAATTCCTCACCCATCCCTTCTTGGCAGCCAATCAATCTGGGCATTTTTAAGTAAGTCTCAATATCACCAAAACGGATGCCAAAATCTTTTATCCCTCTCTCGGTCATTTCCATGGCAAAGCCCACTATATTACCGGCAGAAATTGTATCTATTCCCACATCATCGCATTCAGCATTGAACTTGATAATTGCTTCTATGTCGTCCACTCCGCAGTTAGACCCAACCAACGCCAGAGTTTCATATTCCGGACCTTCCACAGCATTGTCTCCTATACGGATGTAATTGCCACAACCCAGGGCACAAGCAGGGCAAGCCTTTTTTCTGGGCTTGAGCCGTCGTATAGCCGCTGCATTGATTTTTGAAGCACCTTCAAATACACCATCCTGATAGTTTCTGGTCGGTAAAACCCCGGCAGAATTGCTCATATCTACAATCTGTGGGGTGCCATCAGTATAAATCCCAAGATTGGCATCGGTTAACACATCTTCCCATATCAGCCTCTTAACCAGCTTTAAAAGGCCCGGCATGTCAGGAACAGTTACATCCTTACTCCCGGAACAAACAATAGCTTTCAATTTCTTACTCCCCATGACAGCACCTATACCACCACGAGCTGCCTGGCGGTAGTATTCTGTGCCGATACAGGCAATGGAGACTAGCTTCTCGCCAGCAGTACCAATACTCAATATACCTGATTCTCGTCCAAGTTCCTCCCCCAGTTGCGACTCGGTTTCAAAAATACTTTTGCCCCAAAGATAACTCGCATCACGGATCTCCACCTTGTCGTCATTAATCACCAGGCAAGCCGGATTCTCAGCCTGTCCCTCGATAATCAACATATCATAGCCAGCAAATTTGAGCTGTGTAGCGAAACGACCCCCTATAGAGCAATCGAGCATAGTCCCCGTTGCTGGCGATTTGGCAGCTAAAGCCAGCCTGCCCGAGCACGGCACGATTGTTCCTGTAAAAGGACCTGTGGTCAGAATCAACTTATTAGCTGATGATAGCGGATCAATTCCTTCTCTCAGTTCCTCATATACATATTTTATACCTAAGCCTTTACCACCGAAATATTTTTCGGCCCAGTCTTTATTTAAAGCCTCCCTCGACACATCACCTGTATTAAGATTAACACGTAGCACTTTTCCTGTGTAACTCATGTTGCACTCTCCTCCTTCTTAATTGCTTCGTGAGGACACCAACCGACACACTCTGGAGAACCACCACAGCGGTCACATATTAATAACTTGCCTGAAGATGAGAGGTTAATAATACCATAAGGACAAGCATCAACACACAGCCCACACTCACTACAGCTCTCCTGGTCAATACTAAGCGACCCATTTTCTGACGTGATAGCTCCGGTCGGGCAAGCTTCTACACATTCCAAGCAGAGGTCGCAAAATTCCCCTCTTACTATTAAATCACCTTTTCTATATCCGGAATGAATTTTCAGACAAGCCATCCTGGGATTAAAAACTCCTTCCTTAACCGCCGAACAAACCAACTCGCAAATACCACATCCGGTGCAT
>Ga0172365_10000615_pt1 | contig 24491 bp, 16 predicted proteins | sample LakKivSesite48cm_FD_114535 | JGI IMG/M metagenome (GOLD analysis project Ga0172365, IMG submission 114535) | Sediment microbial communities from Lake Kivu, Rwanda - Sediment site 48cm | ecosystem: Environmental > Aquatic > Freshwater > Lake > Sediment | place: Rwanda: Western Province, Lake... | reverse complement strand
GTGTCCAAAATCGATCACCGATACCGCATACTCAGCCGCCGTTTTTAATACTGAAAACCGCCATTTGATGGGCAGTACAAGGACTATTTAAGGGGTTGAATTGCATTCAGCGAGAGCTTCGCCAATTACGCCATTTTTGCTATTTTCAAGCAGTCTTGCAGAAATAAGATCGTTCCTTTTAACCTGCTGGGCGGAGTTTTTTAGATAGACCATAAAATATCTTTCGGCTCGGCCATTCGGCTGGTCAGTGCCGTTTTCTATCAGGATAGTTGCGGTTTCGCCGATAAATTGCTGGCGGAACTTTGCTTGCAGCTCGGCATCCAATTCACGCAGGATTCTCGAGCGCTCTTTTATAACTTTTGTATCTACAACATCTTGCATCGCTGCGGCTGCGGTGCCTTTTCGCGGCGAAAAGGCAAAGACGTGCATCTTTGCAAAGCCCACATCTTTAGCTATTTTAACAGTCTGCTCAAAATCGGAGTCCTTCTCACCAGGAAAGCCAACGATGATATCAGTACTGATAGCGGGCCTATCCAGCCGGGACTTGATTAGCTCGACCTTTGCCAGAAATTCATCGGCGTTGTACTGGCGGGCCATTTTCTTCAGGATCGCGTTTGAGCCGGACTGTAGCGACAAGTGCAGATGCGGCATAATGTTAGGGTGCCTACAGAAAACGTCCAGTAATCGGGGTGTGACATCAGCCGGTTCGAGTGAGCTTAATCTGATCCTTGCCAGGCCGGGTATTTCCGCCAGCTTGTCGAGTAAATTCGCCAGTTTGTCATTTTCGTGGTTGGACCAGTTTTTTCGCCTGACGGTTTTTTGGCCAAAAGCGCCGAGAAAAATTCCTGTAACGACAATTTCCTTGTGCGCATCTTTAATAAGGGCCTGCGCTTCCTGCAAGATGGTTGCGACGGATTTGCTGTGAACAAATGGGCGAACCTGGGGTATAATACAATAGGTGCAGTATCCATCACAGCCATCTTGAACCTTTAGAAAAGCTCTGGTTTGGCCCTTGAATGAGCTTAGTGGTTTAAGGGAAGCGGAATAAAGCAACTCGTTTTTACACTTGACTTTATGGGCATTTTTTGATTTAATCATGAAGTCCGGGCAGCGTTGCTGGACTTGGGAGTTCGAGGCGATGGTTTCGCTGGTTACTATTTGTAGTAGCGTAATGGCAAGATCGCTTCGATGCCTGACAAGGTGGATGTTTTCATCTGGATTATGCAGTTCGCCCATCTTGACGGTAGGTAAGCAGCCGCATACAACAACGGTGCTGTCGGGACTTAGTTTCTGGGCTTTGCGAACGTATTGCCGGCTCTTTGCGGAAGCAGTTTGGGTCACGCAGCAGGTATTGATAACTACGAGGTCAGGTTTTTCGGACGTCTGGACTTGCTTAAGACCGAGGCGTTCGAGCAGCTCCCGAATCTGCTGGCTTTCGTACTGATTAACTTTACAGCCAAGAGTATCGATAGAAAAAGTTGTCATAATATGATACAATAATCTATAGTTTTTGATGCCTATATACAAGTTAATCGAGCGCAGTCTGGTAAAGCGGGAGGTTTGTTATGGCGTTACCATCGGACGCAGTTTGGGCAGTAGATTTAGGCAATAATTCGCTTAAAGCGCTGCATTTGGCGGTTGTCGGTGGCGTTGCGCAGGTGATAGGATTCGACAACATCCAGCATAGCAAAGTCCTCTCCGGAAGCGGCATAAAAGCTGCTGAGCGAGATGAACTAATCGCACTCAGTTTGCGCCAGTTTTTGCAGCGCAACTCGCTGGGTGAAGACGAAGAGTTAATAATTTCTGTGCCGAGCCAGAACAGTTTTGCGCGTTTTGTAAATCTGCCGCCCGTTGAGCAGAAGCGGATTCCTGAAATTGTCAGGTTTGAGGCCGTCCAGCAGATTCCCTTTGACATCAACGATGTTCAATGGGACTGGCAGTTGATGACAGAAGCCGACGGTGCTGAAAAGAAGGTAGGCATTTTTGCGATCAAGAACGAGGTGGTCGACTCTGCGTTGGAGCATTTTAGCCGAGAGGACTTGCAGGTTAGCTATGTCCAAATGGCGCCAATGGCTCTGTACAATTACCTGTTCTACGACCGTCCTGATCTTTTTAGTTCCGATAGTAAAGCGGTTATTATCCTTAATATCGGCGCAGAAAACACCGACTTGGTCGTTTGCACGAAATCAACGGTCTGGCAAAGATGTATTCTGATAGGCGGCAACACTTTTACCAAGGCGATAGCTGAAACATTTAAGCTCAACTTTGAGAAAGCTGAAAAACTGAAGCGGACCGCGCCGATGAGCAAGTACGCCCGGCAGATATTTCAGGCTATGAAGCCTGTCTTTACTGACCTGGCATCCGAAGCTCAGCGGTCGCTCGGCTTTTATACCAGCGCCAATCCAAATTCCAAATTCTCACAAGTTATCGCTGTCGGTGGTGGCACAAAGTTACGGGGCTTGTTGAAGTATTTGCAGCAAACTCTGCAGATACAAGTGGAAAGGCCGGACGCATTTAAGAGGCTGGCGATGGGCCCAGGGATTTCGGCAGCAAAGTTCCACGAAAACGTCAGCGACTTTGGAGTGGTCTATGGCCTTGCTTTGCAAGTTCTGGACCTGGCCCGGATCGAAAGCAATCTTCTGCCGCGTAGTATTGTACGGTCAATGGCCTGGGCTAGCAAACGCAGGTACTTTATTACCGCGGCGTGCTTACTGCTTATGGTCTCGCTGCTGGCGCTGGCCAGAACTGCTCTGGATAAAGTCGGCTATGCAAAAAATGGCGCAATCCGACAGGAGATTGGCCATATAGTGAACCAGGCTGTGGAAATCAGCAATAGTGTCAAAGAGATGGGGACTAAAAGTGCCCGCTATGAAAAAGAAATAGAAAATGCACGTAAGCCTTTTGAGTATCGTCAGATTGTTCCGGAGCTACACCAGACCATAATGTCGGTCTTACCCAATGCTAAGACCAACCCCGAGCAAAAGGACCTCTATGAGGCTTTTGCTAAAGGTGATGTGGAAACAGTTGTGCAGATTCCGCGCAAGGAGCGAAAGCAGATATTTGTAACAGAGATGTCTGCTTACTTTTCAGATGACCTTGCCAAGGCTAAATTCGGCGTTACAGCCACGATGAGAAGGGGCGCTACCATACAGACGGGCGAGGAAGAAATGATGGACGAGGAATACATGCGGCAGATGGAGGAGTACGGAATGATGCCCGACGGCAGTCGAAATCCGTACGCGCCGCCATGGATGGCAGCAGCAGCCAAAAAAGAGGAAAAAAAATCCGGATTTGTGGTGACTGTAGTCGGCTACGGCCCATACAAGAACATAGGTGAATTGCTTGATCCTATAGGCGTGGACAATCAGCCGAGTAGATGGGGACTTGTTACTCGGCTGATGCACCTGGACGAGATGGTCGCTGATGGCAACAGCCCGTTTAAGCTGTATGAGCGAACCGACGTCAACCATTTTCAGCTTCGCATTGAGGAGGTAAATTTGGAGGCCGAGGCCGGAGTGCCGCAAGGGGTAGGCGTTGTGGATGTCAGATTTCCAGCAAAAGGCCCCGAGCCAATGGGTACGGGCACAAGGATTCTGCTCGATCCAATGACAAAAGAAGTTATCGGTAAAATGCCCGTATTAAACGAGTACGGACAGCCAAAGCTGGACCTTGGTAAGCCGATGTACGAGGTCAACGACCATTGGTTTGTGCTAAATGCCAAGTTTGTCTGGAAAAATGCGCCCCCATCGCCTGAGCGTCCGAGGAGTGCGACGGCACTGCAGCCGCAAGTCCAACCTCGTCCGAGCACGACATCTACTACTACTACTACGCCGACCAGAAAAAGAAAGTCAGTAGAGATAGATTTTTAGCAGATTGGATTGGTGAGCCAAAAATGAAAATTCCGAGCTTCAAAGACCTTATAAAGAAACTGAGCGTTATCAGGACTGATTCATCGCTGTTGCTGCCAATTGGAATTGGGCTTGTAGCCATAGTTCTTTTTATTCCAAACCAGTTGCTCAGCGGTAAGCTCAAGCAGCAAATTGAAAGTGAAAGCATTGGCAAGGCAACAAGGATCCAGAGCATAGAAGTTGTCCCGCGCGAGCAGTTGGAGCAGAAGGAAAAATACTACCAGCGATATGCACAGGATGCTAATCAAATCGCTTTGTTGGCACAGCAAACCACTCAGAGAGAGCTTCTAAGTTACCGAATATTTCTTGACCCGAATGATCGCCCTACATCTACCCTGATTTTCGACAGATTTGGTCAGCGGTTTCGTGAGTCGGTGGACCGGCTGCTGGCCGAGGTAAATGCCGGCACGTCTCCTACCGATGCCGAACTGGAAAGAAGTCTTCAGCAGTCACCTACCGGCTCGCGTATGGGGGTAGGAGTAGCGCGGCCATCGCTATACAATAGGTCTTCTCGTACAATGTCATTATATGGGGGATATGGCTTTGGAAAGGCGGCTGAGATCAACCGTACAATCATAGAAGAGATTTGCCTTGAGAGAGCCAAATCCAAGCCCGTTTACGCTGTTGCCACTGGTCTGAGCGGATACGAATTCTGGGGGACGTATAAATATTCGGGCGTAGATGAGGCAGTCAAAGATTGCTGGTACTGGCAATTAGGTTACTGGGTCATTGAAGATGTTATGGATGCGATTAAGTCTATGAATTCTGGCTCGAATAGCGTGTTCACTTCGCCGGTCAAACGGCTTATGAATGTGAGTTTCAGCATGGGCGACGCCAGGCGCAGGGGCCCTTATATAGGTTTTAAAATAAGAACCAAGCAGACAGATACTGCTGAGAAGCCCCGCTATGTCCGTTCGGTTGAAGATGCAATTATCATGCCCTGCACACAAAGGTATTGCGGCGACTATATTGACGTAATACATTTTCGGGTCCGGGTTGTAGTTAGCGCAAACGCAGTTCTGCCGTTTATGAAGGAACTTTGCAGCGCCAAAGAGCATAAGTTCAGAGGGTATCCTACGGGCGACGGTCCGGAGCAAACCTTCAAGCATAATCAGATAACGATTCTGGAGAGCAGCATCAAGGCAATTGAACCTGAAAGTCAAGACCACTTTTACTATCGCTATGGCGACGATGCCACAGTGGATCTGGACTTGATTTGCGAATACGTCTTTAACAAGGCTGGCTACGAACCGATTAAGCCGCAGGCGATCAAAGATGAACTAAAGGCTGAGATCAAAACTGGCAACCGATAATCAGGACTGACAAACATCAAAAATCAAAAAGAAAAATTCAAAATTGCGGAATCGACGCTGCCCATTCTGGTACGCCGAGATTCATTAATTTTGCATTTTGATGTTTGTTTCGGGAGACGCTAAAATATGAATCCGATAGTTAAAAAAATCGGCAGTTTTTTTGAAGAGCATATCGAAAAGATAGTTCTGGGTTTGGTGGGGCTGGTGTGTATCTGGCTGTTCAAGACGTTGGTTCTTTTTAGCCCCAATACAGTCCCTTACGAAAAGAAACAATTCAGTCCCAGTGAAATTGACCCTTACATTAGGACGCTGGCCCAGAAGAAAGAGTTCGAGTTAAAGCAGCCGGCCACGCTCGCGCAGGCTGCTGAGCATCAGGATAATTCTCAGGTTGCCCGCTTTCTGGCGATGATGGACTGTTCGATACGAGATGTCAATACGAATCTGTCTCTGCCGCTGCCTTACAATAGTTCCACAGCATTAGCCGGCAGAGCACCGTATAAGCTCCCTGAGATTGGCGATGTCACTGGCGTGGCAGTAGGACACATCCGAGCGGCGGCTTATGTACCTGTTATGCTGATTACTCCGCAGAAGGCCTACGATAAGAATAACAGCGAGCCAAACGATATCGATTTGGTTACGGTCGAAGGAAAGTTTAATATAGCAACATTATATGAAGAGTTTCGCAGGTCTTTTACAGGCGCGGATGTTCCAATAGAATGGCGAGACCCATGCCTGGCAAATCCTGTCTTTGCTGCGGTACAGTTACAGAGACAGGAACTGCTCCAGGACGGCAGTTGGAGCGACTGGCAGGTTGTCCCTCGTGCCAGAATTGACAGTAGAAAACAGATGTTTGAAGCCATACAGGATACCGAGAATCTGCCCCCAGGGGGAGTAAAAGTGCAACTGCTTCAGTTTGATAATCCTGATGTGAGAATGGATTTGTTGCAGCCGATGGCTTATCAGATTGCATCGGCAGATGTGGAGTGGTTTCCGCCTTCACTGCACAAGAAGTTTGAGGACCTACAGAGAAAAGAGAAACTGGAAGATAAGCGCAAGGCTGCAGAGGAGAAAAAGAAAGGGGAGGAGCGCCAGTCAGGGCAGAGGTCCGAAGATAGGCGTGGCAGCACATACGGAGCACAGCCAGGCGGGACTCGGTCAAGTCTCACCAGGCCGGGTACAACAACCGGGCGTGGCGGAGTATACCAGAGCTCACAGGGCCTTGCCGGCACAGGAGAGAGACTTCCCAGAGGCCGAACTGATCGCGGAACCACGACAAGTCGGGGCCCAGGAGTTTATGACAGTACCGGACTTTATGGGCAGACCGGGGCCTATGATGAAAGAGACCGTCGTGGAAGGTCCAGAAGCCGGGAGCCGAGTGAAGTTCAGCCAGATTATTTGATGAATCCTCGAAACATTCCCACCGGACCATCGACAGGTGATGTCTATTACGAATATGATGATATTCTACTTACGCGCAGGACAGACCTTTCTAAGATGCGTGAGCCGCTGGTATTCTGGGCGCATGATGATATGGTCGGGCCGGCAAAAACCTACCGATACAGAATTCGATTGGGTGTTTTTAATCCGGTAGCCGGTGCGGGTCAATCAGGCAAACAAAATAATTCGCAAAAGAACCAGGTTGTTTTATGGAGCAATTTTTCCAACGTAACCGAATCCGTGCACATTCCAGCAAGACTGTATTTCTTTGCTAATGAGATACAAGAAGCAGCTAAGACCGTCACTGTGCAGGTCTCCAAATATGTTTTAGGGTACTGGCACAGTCAGGACTTTCGGGTAAAGCCGGGTGAAGTTATCGGTAAAGTTGTAGAGACTGAAGTTCCAAAGAAGGAGGACCGCATTAAGGACCGTCGACTTGCTTTTGCTATGGGTGCTCCGATGCCGATGAAAGATAAGCCCGTGGTGCCGCAGATTATAGACTACGGCACCGGAGCGTTGTTAGTGGATGCGGTGGCTGTGAATGATTGGGTTGGTCCGGGACAATTACGTCCCAGACCTTATCATGATATGCTCTACACCTATGACGGGATGGATATACAGCACATGCCGGTTAAGGTGGGCAATTGGCCTGAGCAGTTATTGGCGGCGTTTTATGAAATCCAAAAAGCTCAAAGAGAGCCACCCAAACCTTTCAGAGATTGGGATAGCCGTATCGGCGCAGCTAGAAAACGCCCGCCGATGATGGAAGAATACGAAGGTATGATGGATGAGGAGTATATGATGATGGAGGATATGGGTATGCAGCAGCGAGTGCCAGGGAGGCGTTAATTAGGCTGGAAGCTGCTCAACGTTCTCCCGATTATATGGGTATTGCTGCCCGCTGAACCTATTAACATCACCAACATCCTCTGCGATTACGACCGCCAAAATAGGTCCTACGCCAGGTATCGTCTGCAACAAATCCTGCTTAGTGAGCTTGAACACCTGCTTCGTACGCTTTCTGTCCTGAACAGCCAGGACTGCTTTATTGCGATACGGTATCTTACCGCATCACGAGGCACACTCTTTCATAAAATCATTGCGAGCGAGGCCTGCGAAGCAGGCTGTGGCAAACTCTTCATTGTTGCACCGCGCTTAAAGTTGCCACGCCACACTGTTTGTGTATAATTTTGCGGTATGACCACGGAAAACACAAAACTAACGCCGGCGATGAAGCAGTTTCACCAGTTTAAGCGGAGATATCCCGACTGCGTTTTGTTTTTTCGCATGGGCGATTTCTACGAGACCTTTTACGAAGACGCCGAGACCTGCTCAAAAGTTCTCGGCTTGACCCTTACCAGCCGAAGTAAGGGCGATAATCCCATTCCGCTGGCCGGCGTACCATATCACGCAGTCGATGGGTATCTAAAAAAAATGCTGCAAGCCGGTTATAAAGTTGCTGTTTGTGAGCAGATCGAAGACCCAAAGACCGCAAAGGGCGTCGTAAAACGAGACGTAGTCCGCATTGTCACTCCAGGAACGCTCACAGATGACATTTTACTGGAGGCAAAAGAAGATAATTTTCTCTGCGCGATAAGCCTGGGCACAAAATCGACTGCGGCAATTAGCTGGGTGGATATCTCGACCGGGCATTTTTTCGTCCAGGAACTGCCGGAGAAAAACCTGCTCGATGAGCTACTGCGGCTAAGTCCCGCTGAGTGTCTGCTGCCGGATAAACGCGGTGAATTATTTGAAGCTGAGAATAGAAAACTCGCCGCAGACATAACCCAATTGACCAAAGCCAGTGTCACCGAACGCCCCGCCTGGTATTTCGACCCCTATCAGGCCAGACAACGCCTGCTTAAACATTTTGGCACTGCTACACTCGAAGGTTTCGGCATCAACGATGACGATTATAGTCTAATCTGCCCTGCTGGCGCCATCATCGAATATCTCAACGAAACGCAAAAAACCACGCTCGGCCACATACAGGGCCTAAAGAGAATCAATCGCAAAAAACTTCTTCAAATCAACCAGACCAGCCTGCGAAGCCTTGAAATCCTGCGAACTATTCGGACCGAGAGTAAAAAGGGCTCGCTGTTGGATTGCCTGGACGAAACCGTAACAGCGGCGGGCGGCAGAATGATAAGGGCCTGGCTGTGTATGCCGTTATGCGAACTCGGCGCCATCCAGTTGCGCCAGGATGCTATCGAGGAGTTAAGCGGCGCCGATGCGAAATTAATCGACATTCGCAAGCTGCTCTGTAGCCTCGCCGACATCGAGCGAATCGTCGCTCGCATCAGCACATTCCGCGTCACTCCAAGAGATTTTGTCGCCCTTGCAGCGACGCTGCGACAGATACCTCATCTGCGGGGAATCCTGCAGGGATTTACCGCCGACCTACTGGTGCAATTGGCGGGGCGATGCGACAGTGTGGACGAATTAGCTAATCTTCTCGAAGCGGCGATAGAACCTGGTTGTCCCTCGCATTTGCGCGATGGGGGCGTGATACGAGACGGCTTTTCGCAAGAGATCGATAGGCTGCGCTCAATTTCCAGAGATGGACAGTCTTGGCTTCGGCAGTATCAGAAACAGCAGATCGAGCGAACCGGCATCGGCAATCTGCGAATCGGCTATAACCAGGTTTTCGGCTATTATATTGAAGTCACTCGCTCATCAGCAGAGAAAGTGCCCGCCGACTACGTCCGCAAGCAGACAATCAAAAATGCCGAGCGCTACATCACCGAGGAGCTTAAAGAATACGAAACGCAGGCCCTCGGCGCCCAGGAAAAGTCGCTGGAATTAGAGCAGCAGCTCTTTGATGAGCTTCGCCGACAGGCGGCCCAATACATAAGTAGACTTCAGGCGCTAGCCGATACCCTCGCTCAGTGCGATTGCCTGGCTACTTTTGCATACCTGGCCAAACGCCGAAACTACATCCGCCCCAAAATGACCGATGACGGTGAGCTTGTCATCCGCGACGGCAAACATCCGGTTCTGGCTGAGACGCTCGGACCGGAATTTGTGCCCAACGATGTCGAGCTGGGGGGTGGAGCTGGTGACATCCTTGTTATAACCGGCCCAAATATGAGCGGCAAAAGCACCTACATCCGGCAGGTCGCGCTTCTGGTTTTGATGGCCCAGGCCGGCTCATTCATACCCGCCAAAGAGGCGCAGATCGGCATAGTCGACAGAATCTTTACCCGCGTTGGCGCCTCGGACGAATTGGTCCGCGGACAATCTACATTTATGGTCGAAATGACCGAAACCGCAAACATCATCAACAACGCCACAGCAAAATCGCTTGTTATCCTTGACGAAGTTGGTCGCGGCACAAGCACTTATGATGGCCTTGCCCTTGCCTGGGCGATCACCGAGCACATTGCGACGAACACAAAATGCCGGACGCTTTTCGCCACGCACTACCACGAGCTGACAGAGCTGGCTGACCTATTTGCGAATATCAAAAATTGCAACGTGGCAGTGCGCGAGTGGATGGATGAGGTGGTCTTTTTGCACAAGATTTTGCCCGGCGGAACCGACAAAAGCTACGGCATCCACGTTGCAAAGCTGGCCGGCGTGCCGAAATCCATCGTCAAGCGAAGCAGCGAAATCCTCGAAGAATTGGAGGCCGCCTTTGCTAAGGAAGCGTCCAGCGATCGCCTGGCCCGCCACAAGACAAAACAGCCGGATAAAAATCTGCTCTTTGTGGAAAGGCACAAATCCGTACTTGAGAAGCTATCGTCGATTGACGTGAAGAATCTCACACCGATGGAGGCAATCAATCTGCTCAACCAAATAAGGAACGAGATGGATAAAACGTAGGACGCAGAGGACAGAGGGCAGAGGACGGAGTGCAGAGGGCAGAGGGCAGAAGACAGAGGGCAGAAGATGAGCAAGAAAATCGAGAGTTTTCGTGATCTGAATGTTTACAAACTTGCATGTGAGCTCCAGCAGGACATCTTCGTTCTGACCAAACAATTTCTGCAAGAAGAACTCTATTCGCTAACAGACCAACTTAGACGGTCTTCTCGGTCAATAGGAGATAACATCGCAGAGTCTTGGCAAAAGCGGCGTTACTCTGCGCATTTTGTCAGCAAACTATCTGACGCCGATGGTGAACAAGCTGAAAGCCAGCATTGGTTGGATACTTCTGTTAAATGTGAATATATATCGCCTAAAGAACTTCGGATATTGCTTGAAAAATGTAGGAAAATCGGTAGAATGCTTGGCAAGATGATGGCCGAACCCGAGAAATGGTGCAATCAATTTCAGAAAACATGAGTGTCCGTCATCCGTCCTCGGTCGTCTGTCATCTTTAGGCCAAAGAAAGGGGGAAGTGCCATGAAACCTTCCATAAAACTGGGATTGGCGGTGCTCTGCAGCCTGGTGCTGCTGCACGCTGGCTGCTCGCAGGTCGAAATCACCGGCAGACAACAGTTCAACATTGTGCCCGATTCGATGATAAACTCGATGAGCTTCCAATCCTACGGCGAGTTTCTCGCCCAGCATAAGCTCAGCGCCAACGCCGAGCAGTCGGCGATGGTCAAGCGGGTGGGCAGCCAAATCAAATCCGCGGTAGAGCGATACTGCCTGGAAAACTACTGCTCGGAAAAACTGGAAGGCTACCAGTGGGAATTTAATCTCGTGGAAGACCCCAACGTCAACGCCTGGTGCATGCCGGGCGGAAAGGTCGTGGTCTATACCGGCATATTGCCGATTACGCAGAATGAGGCTGGCCTGGCGGTGGTGATGGGCCACGAAATAGCGCACGCCTTTGCCAAGCACGGTGCGGAAAGAATGACGCAGGGCCTTTTGGTAGATTTTGGCGGCATGGCACTATCTAAAGCTATGGAAACCAAACCTGCCCAGACAAAAGACCTTTTCATGCTGTCCTACGGCCTTGGAACGCAGGTGGGCGTTTTGCTTCCTTATAGCAGGCTGCACGAGAACGAGGCCGACCGCCTGGGCCTGATATTTATGGCTATGGCTGGCTATAATCCGAATGAGGCCGTCGCTTTTTGGCAGCGAATGGCCGCAGAAAAGAAGGGGGCGCGTACGCCGGAGTTTTTGAGTACGCATCCCGCCGATGAAACCCGTATCCAGAACATCAAAGACCTTATCCCCGAAGCCATGCAATACTACCGAAAGCAGTGAGCATTTTATTCGATTAAACCAGCCTTATTCGCCTTCATAATCAGGTAATTGACGAAAGCCGAGCAGCTAACAAGCATATATTTAGCATCCTCAAAATCACAAGTGGACTCATCAATCATTGCATGTCTGATACCACCCTGGTCACTGGTATATCCATATATCGCACCAAATCCCTTCTCCAATGCGGGGTGCAAGCCAATCTTATCTTTGATCTTCTTCAAGGCCTGACCTAATGCGGCTTTCGGGTCTTTTGCAATTATTATAGAAATGCACTCAACCGCTGAAATTGATTCCTTGATCGAGTTCCGGTAGTCAGTGTTCTTTCTGTCAGAAAGTTTCTCAAGGGCAGACTCTATATGTTTCGTAACACCAATAAGACTGTGTTTTTCAGCCGTCTCTAAGGCTTGCTGTACCTCGGCAATCTCAACCTTATCGGTAATTGGAGCAATTACATCTCCTACAAATCTATATCCAGACAGTTCCCCTTCTAATACTGAATTGCAGTCTTGCTTGAAAAGCTACGTGTTGAACTCATAGACCTCGTAACGGGCGCTGGGGGCTAAACAAATGCCTGTTGGACCATTTTCCCTGTTGAGCGTCGCACCGGCTTCGAGGGCAAATTCAAGAAAATCGTACACTTCATACCACTCCGCTTTGAAGAACCAACCCCTAACTTGTGCTCGCACTTGATCAGATGAACCCCAAGGTATTTGGTCTGTCGGCTGTTTGAAGAACTTGTCATAGACTTTTGTGAAGAAATCTCTCCAAAACTTAGAGATCAGTCTATCTAGCATTTTCTTGAGGATGTGCTCATAGATAACATTCCACAGACCAGTTCTGAGGTAACTGTCCATCGAATCCAGTTGAATGTTACATTTTGGCTTTTTCTTACCCATTCGCTCAGAAAACCGCATATAAAATCCTCGCAAAGTACGGGCTATAGAATACTTGAAATGGCCACAAACGTCAAACGAAAATTCCCTCCCAAGGCCCGGCCGATTCGTGGCTCGTGGCTCGCCTGTCCCTGCGCAAGCAGGGGCTGCTCGTGACTCGTGAGGAAAGGGGATAATCCGCCAATGAACCTGTGCTAAGCTGGGTCGAAGGATTAGCAAGCTAAATACTTAGGTCATACTTCAAGTTTCACCAAATTTGTTTTCAAGAACTTTTCTATGGCACTGACTGTTTCATCCTTGACGGTACGGGGGCTTTGGGCAACCCACACGGTGAAGTTGTAAAGCTCCTGCGTGTCGACCTCGATCCACTTTCGATTGCGGTACAGAAACACCAGCAAGGTCGTCATCGCAATCCTCTTGTTGCCATTCTGAAAAGGATGATTTTTGATAAGAAGATAAAACAGAATAGCTGCCTTGGACACAAGAGCTGGATATAAAGACTTTCCTGAGAACTTCTGAAAGGGCACCGCTAGGCAGCTCTCCAAAGCGTGGGGAAAACGAGTCGAGAAATCCGGGATCGGCTCATCAAAGGTAAGCATCTCTCTGGCCAGCCGAAAAGCAATGTATTCAACCTCTTTTACGGTTATACTCTTCATTCTGAGCCTAACAGTTTCAGCGTTTGCCCGTACTGTTCGACTGTCTTTTTTACAGCGTTGTCAATTTCCCTTTTATCTTTTTGGCCGAGAGACTTTCCTAAGATGTTGAGCACATATTTTTGATCGACAGCAAAGTTCCTGCCGATTCTGATAGCTTTTACCTGACCCTTTCTGACCCTTTTATAGACAGCTATCCTACTGATGCCGAGAATCTTGGCTAATTCCGGAATAGTGATAAATTTGCCTTTCTTCATAAAGTTGCCTTTGCTAACTGTAACAGTGTTGATTAACTTAGGTTAACTTCTTTGAATCATGTTAACATAAATGCCACGAAATGCCAAGCAAAATTTCGCACGATTTAGGAACTGGAACTCATTAAAGACATCCGCCTGTTGGTTTAACGAGAACTTACCTTAATGGGCGGTACAGGACTTGAACCTGTGACCTCCTGCGTGTCGAGCAGGCGCTCTAGCCGCCTGAGCTAACCGCCCTAAAATCTTCGCAAATAAGAACTTACATCAAGTAATGAAATAGATGCGTTCAGAGCTACAACCTTAACTACAACCGATAGACCGTGTAAAACATGGTCACAATGTTTCATTATTCGGTTGTAATTAAGGATATAAGCCATGGCAAAATCCAATTCAAAAAGGAAAACTCGTTCTAACAAATTCCCTCTTACTTTACACACAAAAGTACAGTATTGCAAGAAAATAAGGGGCAAGCTTTACTATTTTGGTTCTAATAAACAACAGGCCTTAGAGCGCTATCAGGAATAGGCAACTTATCTGCATACAGGCAAAGGGATAAGGCCGAGGTCGGCCAATGATTCCATTTCCCTTAAGAAACTCTGTAACCTGTATTTGGACCATCAGCAATCACGCGCTACTGCTGGCGAAGTGAAACAGATTTCGACAATCGACTTACAAAGTTATCGCCGATTAAGTAGTGACTATTACATCTCAGGCTCTTGCACTTGCGTTTTTTTGCCGACTACTTGCAATAGGGCACTTTCTTCGTCGATACCACGAAGAGGTCTCGGCTTGGCAAAGGTGTTTTCCACAACCCTTATTTCTTCAGAAGCCAGATTTCGGTGATTCGGGATTGCTCACGCCAGTTCAGATGAGCTTCATCTGGCTGATCCCAAGTGATGACAAGCTTACCACTTCGCACTGCATCTCGCGGTACGGGAAACTCTTTGAACTCACCAATTCTCTTGCCGTACAATGTCGGTTCGACCCGCACTTGGTTGATCCTCGTCAGAGCATCGCCGTAGCCTGTAATACGAACCACATAGTCGGCATTCGGATCGATCTGTTCATATCTTACGGCGATTGGCCAATCCATACTGACCTGCCAAGACAACCGCTTACGGCTAAAGCCATCATCCCACCACCAATAACTCGGATTAGGATTTCGGATCATGAGTGGATCTGTGCGCCATCCTTCTGGCCGTACGACATGGGGAGATTTTGCTATATTACCCACATCGTCGTAAAAGCTACCTGCCCCCGGATTCTCCCACGTACAGATTTCTTTCAGCCGCCTTAGCTTCTCGCCCTCGGAATCCATTGCGCGAATCTTCTCAAATTCATCCTCTATCCACCAGCGGTTATTTAAGGGGTAATCAACATAATCTAAAATTGCGCCGCGTTCGGGCCCACTGGCCTGATATTTCCCGACGCTTGTCTGCAGTCCGATACTCTTAAACAGATCATCGCACAGTCTCGCAACATGCTGGCGTAATTCAGGCGCAGCCGGTTCGGTCACTGCTCGACATAAGATAAACTGGGCATCTTCCATGGCCTTGTCAGCACCAACTTCGGGCGCCTTGGCAAGAGCGACATTGGCTTCTTTTTCGAGTCCCATCTCGTAAAGGAGCCGCCGCCGTATGTAGGCATCGTAAATGCTCCTAAGGAGGCACAATTGCCACCGCCAGTTATCCTTCAACTCCGGGGCGTTGGTTTCCAAGGTACGCCAGTAGGAAAGCGTGCTTTCTACATCGCCATTTTCTGATAAAGGACCCACCCAGTTTTTCTCAAGGGCCAGGATGCCATCTGCGACTGATTCTGCCAGATCGGGTCGAAAGAATACGCGTGCATAATCCCTTAGCACTTCTCGCACATCAACCTCCGGATCCCAGCCTCGCGCGCTCCAAATCACCTTATTCACATCATCGTGAATACCATCTGAATAGGTAATGAAGCCATCCGTATAAGGCGCCAGCCAGTTATGAATGAGTGCGTAGTGCACAGGCCTGGGATTGGGGCACTCGCGCCCCAAGGTCAGACTGAACGCTGGGTCCCACCAGGCAGCGGGATACTGACAGCGCACGGTGTGGGTAATATCGGGATAATGGCGCAATTTATACTTTTTAGCAAGGCGCTGGCGTGTTTCCGGAATTGGTGGACTCGATGGCCCTGCTACCAATCCGCCCAGCCAATCCGGTTTATACTTGTCGATATAGGAGTAGACACACTCAACTTGCTCATCGCTAAAGCCCTGAAGTGAAAGCCACACCCGCGCATCATAATGCTGAGCAATTAGCCTCTCACCGATGTCCTTGAGAAATGGAAGTAATAGCTGGGGGTGATTCATGCCCGGATCTCCGCCCGGCACAAACACGGCATTTAACCTTGGACAGGCTTTATAAAGCGACTCATGCCTTCTGAGTTCAGCCTCACGTTTTGGTTGATCGTTGAGGTCAAATACCACTGGCGTCCAGACCCAGTAATCAAGGTCATAGCGGTCGCATATTTTGCTCAGAAGCCTGTTCATCTGGTCACGCGGAACAGTCATATGCGGACTTGATTGTTCATCCTGAAACGGGATGTTCTCAATGCAATTGGTTCCAAAGATGATAAGATCACGAATATATTGTTCGTAAGCGGAGGCATTCCAGGCATCGTAGGAGTTGGCTCGAGCGCGGTAGCCCAGTTGGTGACCGCGAATCGGATAGGCCGGCGATGTGGCTATGTCTTTTGTCTTAGCCAAAGAAGTGCTGCCGGGGCCCCAATCCAGCAGTCTCAACAAACGCCCTACACCGAAAAGTACGCCTCTGGCGTCAGCGCCGACGATCCAAACCACGGATTCACCTTGCCTGTGTTGCTCGACACAAATGCGGTACCCCTCCGGCTTAAATTCGGGCAGATCTTGGCAGTCCCGGAAGGGATGCCTTGCGGCATCGCGGTGTGGGACCTCCAAATCAGCAAGCTCATTTGTAGCACAAGTAGCAATTGCAATCGCAGGTTTTCCAGTATCGTATTTGCTTGAGATACGCCATCTCAATCCCGTACGTTTCTGTACTTCCTCCTGCAGCATTTGAGCGGCAACATCCTCTGTTTTAGAATGCGGTTTATTTGGGATCAGAATTACTGCTTCTTTTAAGTCAATGCTTTGAGCTTTGGTGGATTGCGCACTCAGAGCACCAAGGAAAGAGCATATCCAAATGACATGTATCATGTCATGATTATAATCCATTGTGGGCTTACAGAACAGAGATAATACCACGGACAAGAACAGTTTCGGCATCCTGGCCCGCCGCCCCGACTCGCGTCGGGAGACGCGGGGGCAGGCAGACTTTCGTTACAGGCTTGCATAATGCGCCCGTCAAGCTAAAATATTGTGCAGGAACATTTATTCATAATATTGGGTTCGTGTGATTAATAAGAGCACCGTTGACCAGACAATAGTGATTGCCAGATATGAATGCCAAGCAGATTAGAGACACCATCGCCAGGGGCGGTAGAGTATATGGGACGCTTATCACCTCGATGGCATCGAACTGGCCAACACACATAGCCAAAACAGGAATCGACTTCGTTTTTATTGACACCGAGCATATCCCCCTGAACGCCGAAACGGTGTCACAAATGTGTAGGGTCTACGCGGCCTGCAATATGGCGCCGCTCGTTCGTATTCCATCGACAGATCCGTGCCAGGCGGGCCGAGCGATTGACAGCGGAGCAGCAGGAGTCATCGTGCCCTACGTCGAGACTGATAAGCAGGTTCGTGACATCGTAGGGGCTGTGAAACTGAGACCACTAAAGGGCAAGAAATTGGATAACATGCTCAGTGGTACTGAATCGCCTCAAGCGGAATTGAAGGATTACCTGCGCAACTACAACGCCAACAATCTCTTGCTCGTCAACATCGAAAGCTGCCCAGCTATCGAGAATCTGGATGCTATTCTTTCCACACCCGCACTGGACGGCATATTAGTCGGCCCACATGATTTGTCTTGCTCACTCGGAATACCAGAGCAGTACGAACACTGCAAATTTACCGAAGCTCTCAGGACGATAGCAGATAGTGCAACTTCCAAAGGCCTTATTTGTGGCATACATTTCATGGGTTGTGGCCCGACTTCGCTGGCCATCGACTGGGTTAAGCTTGGCTACAACTTACTTATCCAGCATGCGGATGTCATCTATGTGGCTCAGGGTATAAGTTACGACCTCGAGATGATTCGAAGGGCATTAGGCAACAATGTGGGCTGAAAAAGAAGCCAAAGATTACACAGAAATAAAAAAACGGGATAATTCCTCTGAGCTCTCTGTGGCCTCTGTGGCAAAAAATAAGGAGTTATGAAATGTTGCTAAGGACAGTCTTCGCGGTTCTAGTTACATGTTTGGCGTGGCATGGGCTTCCAGCCCGTGGGAGCACGGCCAAGATGGCCGTGCCACGCGATCAAGGATGGATTTGCCTATTTGATGGCGAAACACTTAGTGGCTGGAAATGCAGCGAGAACCAAGTCCCGACAGGGACACCTCACGGCGGAACATTCAGCGTTCAGGATGGAATGATTGTGGCTCGCGGGCCAAGGAGTCACTTGTTCTATGTTGGGTCGGTTGAGGATGCAAACTTCGTGGATTTTGAATTCAGGGCGGACGTGATGACCAAACCTGGCTCCAATTCAGGAATATACTTTCATACTCAATATCAACAAGCTGGTTGGCCCGCTGAGGGTTACGAAGTCCAGGTGAACAATACGCATAGTGATTGGAGAAAAACGGCGAGTCTATACGGTGTCAAGGATGTTCGTAACTCTCCAGCCAAAGACGATGAATGGTTTACTCTAGGCATCATCGTCGACGGCAGGCATGTTACTATCAAGGTCAATAATAAGGTTGTCAACGAGTATACAGAGCCGGAACAGGTCGTACGAAGCGGGACCGACCAAGCCCTCGCTTCGGGGGCGGTTAGCCCTGCCATTCTTGGCAGGGGTGCCCCCGGCACAGGTGCCGGGGCTAAACTTGACCGCGTTTCGCGGTCCAAGCCCAGCGGCACGTTTGCCCTACAGGGACATGATCCGGACAGCACAGTCTATTACAAAAATATTATGGTCAGGCCGTTGCCAAGGCCTGATTTCCCCATAGTTGACTACCACGTGCATCTTAAGGGCGGCTTGACATTAGAGCAAGCTATTGCCAATGCAAGGCAACGGCAGGTAGAGTTCGGCATCGCTGAGAATTGTGGACTTGGCTTTCGAGTGACCGATGACCAAGGACTGCAGCGGTTCCTGGGCGTTCTGGAGGGCCAGCCTGTCTACAAGGGCATGCAGGCAGAAGGGCGTGAATGGCTGGAGCTTTTCTCGAAGGATATGATTGCCAGGTTCGATTACGTGTTCACAGATGCTATGACGTTCACTGACAAACAAGGCAAACGGATACGGCTCTGGATTCAAGATGAGGTGCAGATCGACAACAAAGAGGATTTTATGGATATGTACGTTGACCAGATTGTGTCGATCCTGAACAGTGAGCCGATTGATATCTATGCCAACCCTACTTTTCTGCCAGCCAGCATAGCTGCCCAATACGATGCCCTGTGGACGCAAGAGCGAATGGATAAAGTTATCAGTGCCGCCGTCAAGAATGATGTGGCTATAGAAATCAACGCCCAATTTCTTATCCCCAGCCCGGCATTCATAAAGAGAGCTAAGAAGACAGGTGCAAAATTCTCGTTTGGCACAAACAATGGGGGCAGTGAATTGGGTCATCTTGAGTATTGCCGTCGAATGGCGCGGCAGTGCGAGCTAACAGCAAAGGATATGTTCACGCCGAAGCCCGAAGGTGCCAAGCCGATCCAGACCCGGCGAGTCTCCAGTAAGGATGCTAAAATGGATATAGGGAAAATAAAGAGCAGGACTAACTCTACTTTTTGAATTAACGATGTCATAAGGAGATGTCAGCCATGGAGAAGATTTCACGACGAGAGTTTTTAGGCAGTGCAGCAGCAGGCAGTATGCTTCTGGCCAGCGGACTTGCCGGCCATCCTCTCGCCGCCGCCGAAGAAAGCGGCTGGCCAAAATTGTCCCCTGTTAAAATCCACGTGGTTTACGTAGGCACAGGTGGTGCATGGCCCACGCCAATGTTCGATGCACCTGCAGAAGTCAAGAAATTCAAGAACTACCTCGCTGGAGTAGAAGCCCGTCTCGGGGATGTAAGGTTTGTTGGTGGGGAGCTTATTCCAAACACATTGCAAGCCGCAGCCAAGATAGCAGCTAACCTGAGAAATGCTGACGCCGCATTACTAATCCACCTGAGTTTTGGAAGTGGCGAACCGTTGCTGAAGCTGGTCGATGTAGGATTGCCGACGGCGATATTCTCACAGCCCTTTAGCGGGCACGACTGGATGTATGTGCCTCGCTGGCAAAAGACCGGCAAGAAAGTGATCCTGCTAACGTCCAGCGATTACGGCGAGATTGAACGAGCAGCGGCGCTGTTGCGCGTACCTGTACATCTCGGCCAATCGCGAATTATCGTTGTGGGAAACGCTAAGGGAACGGCCCCGGCCTGTGCGGCCGAACAAGTCAAGTCTCACCTTGGTCCAGAGGTGGTCAAGATAAGCCAGGAACAAGTTACACTGGCCCATGAAGCTATTGATCTGAAGGCTGCTGAGGCAGAGGCTGAGCAGTACTGGATTCGGCCAGCCAAGCAAATCATCGAGCCTTCCAGAGCAGACATAGTCAACTCAGCTCGTTTATACCTGGCCATCAAGGATATCATGATCAAGGAACAGGCACAGGCTATCACGAGCTCTCACTGTATGGGCACACCTGCTAAAGGCTGCCTGACGTTCAGCAAACTCAATGACCTTGGACTTGTGGGGGCCTGTGAAGGAGATATGGACTCAACACTGACGATGCTCATTTTCGCCTACGCGTTCGGTGTGCCTGGCTTTATTAGTGACCCGCTTTTCGACACGTCGAAAAATGCCGTTATCCATGCTCATTGCACGTCAACAACAAAGCTTGATGGGCCAGATGGGCAGCGTGCGCCCTTCCTGATTAGGACCCAGTGCGACAGCAACCAAGGTGTATCACTGGAAGTCCAGATGCGAGTAAATCAGCAGATCACATGTGCTAAACTGGTCAATCTCGACACGATGCTCATCTCCACCGGTAAGATCATAGAGCTGACTGACTTCTATGATCGTGGGTGCCGCACGCAAATTACAACAAAGGTAGCCAATGCGCGAGAAATGGCGCACAACTGGAGTAGCAGAATACTTAATGATGATATGATGACTTTATTGCACCGTGTTGTATTCTATGGTAATCATCTTGAGAGTACGAAGGACTTGGCCGCGCTGATGGGGTTAAGAGTTGTTGAGGAGGGATGATTGTGTGCTTATACTACGGGTGCCGGAGTCGTGGAGCACCCGTCCAAGTATCAGGTTCTGAGCTTGAAAAAGCCTGAGGCGTTGTTAGTGTAACATTGTTTCTGTAAATTCGGTATGGGACAGGCGTGTGGCGGAGATGACTACGGAACAAAAGGTAATCAAAAACTCCGCTAGGGGATGCCTTACGGCATTGGTGGATAGTCCGGATGGAAAAGAGACCTTTGTATTGTGCCGCAGTTGAGAACCCCGACTAGTCAGAGTAGTACAAACTTTGAGGGTAAAATTCCACGAATAGGGTTAGCCCCCGGCAGAGGTCCGGGGGCTAATCTAAGAGATGTACGAGCAGTCAAGTACGAAGAAAATAGGGACTATCTACTTATTGAACATTATGATTTGAGGTCGGAAAATATTTTGACACGTCACCCACAGCGGATTAGAGTGTAATATAGGCGTCCGCCGTTGTATTCTGTTGCTGTAAGTATGGTGCGGGCTCGTATGCAGAAATTGAAATGGAGGCTACCATGAAAAAGATGGATCGATCTATCGCAGGGATTGTTGGTTGTGTAATTCTAATCAGCGCCAGTTGTGCCTTCGCCCAGGATTGGCCTCAATGGCGAGGACCCAATCGAGATGGAAAGGTGAGCGGCTTTGCCGCCCCCCAGACCTGGCCGAAGGAACTTACGCAGAAGTGGAGAACAACGGTGGGTCCAGGCGATTCCACGCCCGCCCTTGTGGGCGAAAAACTTTATGTCTTTACACGGCAGGGCAACGAAGAGGTCACTCTGTGCCTGAATGCGTCCGATGGCAAGGAGATCTGGCGAGATAAATACGAGGCGCAGGCCGTGACCGGGGCACCCTCTCGGCAGCACCAGGGGCCCAGAAGTTCGCCCGCGGTGGCGGAAGGAAAAATCGTAACGCTGGGCGTGGGCGGGGTCCTGTCTTGTCTGGATGCCGCCAGCGGCAAGCTCCTCTGGCGAAAGGACGAGTTCCCCAAGGTCGTGCCCGAGTTCTTCACGGCGATGTCGCCCATCATTGTGGACGGGATGTGCATCGCACAACTGGGCGCAAAAGATAATGGCGCGATAATGGCGTTCGACCTGACGACCGGCAACGTGAAGTGGAAATGGGCCGGCGAAGGCCCAGAGTATGCCTCGCCCGTCCTGATGACAGTGCAGGGCACCAAGCAGGTCGTGACGCTGACGAATAAAAGCATCGTAGGGGTCGCAGTAGCCGATGGAAAGCTGCTTTGGCAATTACCGTTTGTGCCCCAGAGGATGGCTTACAATGCCGCCACGCCGATCGTGGATGGGCAAACGGTAATCTATACGGGGGCAGCCCGCGGCGCCAAAGCCGTAAAGATCGAAAAGCAAGGCGATGAGTTTGTTACCAACGACCTTTGGAGCAACCCGGATCTCGCCCCGCAGTTCAACACGCCGGTGCTGAAGGACGGGCTGCTGTTTGCCATCTCCAACCGCGGCAACTTCTACTGCCTGAGCGCCCAGACCAGCCAGACAGCCTGGACCGATACAAATCCGCTCGGCGGTTTCGGCGCAATTGTCGACGTCGGCTCGGTTCTGCTGGCGCTGCCTGAGAAAGCCGGATTGATCGTCCTGAAGCCCGACGGCAAGGCGTACAGCGAGGTCACACGGTACAAGGTAGCCGACACGCCGACATACGCACATCCGGTAGTGGCAGGCAACCGCATATTTGTAAGAGACCAGGATTCGGTTACGTTGTGGACAATCCAGTGAGACCCACCTGGGCGGGGCACGGATTCACACATAGGGGTCAGGGATCAGGGGTCAGCATCCTGACCCCTTAACGCCCTCACGGCAGCACACACATCCCCGCTTTCGCGGGGACAAGCTTGCCCCTGCGGAAGCAGAGGTTAGCAAGTATTCGTCCCTCATGTCATATTCATTTAAGCTATACCACACAGCTAAAGATTTCTTCAACAACGTGAAATATCCGGGCTGACAATTACGTCATATATTTGTGAATGAGACGGTATCCCGCAAAGCACCATTGAGTAAAAAGGGGCAAGAGCTATGTGTTCTGAGCAGATGAGAGCAGAACTTGAGTCGTTTGTCAACAAAGGTTTGAAGGAGGGCTGGCGCGGCTGGCCGCTCAAGAGTCAGACCCCCTGCCTCATCCATCCTCTATCATCCATCCTCCATCGTCTCACGAGGGACGAGGCACGAGGGACGAGGGACGTGCCGGCGACAGCCGGGTTCTTCGGTTCTGTCCAGCAGATCACCCTTCGAGAGATAAGTCATTTCAACCCTACGATTCTGAAACGCCAATAGGGACAAATTGGAGACCGGAAAGAACTAGAAAGAACTAGAAGGATCGCAAGGCTTGACCGCAGAGTTAAAACTTCCGCCTGAACATCGTGTACAGAGGCACAGAGCTACTTTGTGCCTTTGTTACTTTGTGCCTCGATAAAGCTCAGGACATGATTGAAGTTTTCCGGTATTTATTTGCTGTTCGAGGTGAGCCTAAGTATATTCACAGTGACAAGGGTCGCAAGTCTGCCCCTTCGGCTACGCTCAGGGCAGGAATTAGGAGATGAAAGATGAAGCAGAAACAAGGGAAAGCTCAGACTAGTAAAATATCTCGTCGCACATTCGTCAAAGCCGGTGTGGCAACAGCACTTGCTGCATCCTCGTGGCAGCGAGTCCTGGGGGCCAACGAACGAATAGGTATTGGCATAATCGGTTACGGCTTGATCGGCCGAATCCACACACGAAATTTCAAAGCCCAGTCCGATGTGAACATTGTCGGGGTGTCAGAAGTCTATTCTCCGCGCTTGGAGGCGGCTGCAGAGATGCTCGGCGGCAACGCCACAAAATACCGCGACTTCCGCAAAATGCTGGACAACAAAGATATCGATGCCGTGGTTGTCTCTACTCCTGATCACTGGCACGTATTGATGACTATGATGGCCTGCGCAGCGGGCAAAGACGTCTATGTTGAAAAGCCCCTAACGCTGTTCGTGCGAGAAGGACGGTGGATGATCGAAGTCGCGAAGCGCTATAAGCGCGTGATTCAGGTGGGCGTGCAGAACCGCTCCGGGCCGAACTTCCAGCGTGCCCGCGAGTTCGTTCAACAGGGTAGTCTCGGCCAGATCGTTGCCGTGCAGGATAGCTATTACCGGAACCTCATGCCTGGCTTCGGCAACCCGCCGGACCAGGACCCGCCCAAGGGACTGGATTGGGACTTATGGCTGGGTCCCGCGCCCGCGCGAGCGTACAATCCCAATCGCGGGATATACCACTTCCGCTGGATCTGGGATTACGCCGGCGGGCAGATGACCAACCTGGGGCAACACTCGCTCGACATCGTGCAGTGGTTCACAGACGTCAGCGCCCCCAAGTCGGTCTACAGTACCGGCGGACGGTTCTACCTGAAGGACAACATGGAAACGCCGGACAGCCAAGATGTACTGATCGACTATCCCGGCTTTACGGGCGTCTGCCAGTACCGCGAGGCTACACAGGG